>Ga0307426_1000321_pt1:0-17500 | contig 32577 bp, 27 predicted proteins | sample SalMarWE160340MG_FD_202165 | JGI IMG/M metagenome (GOLD analysis project Ga0307426, IMG submission 202165) | Salt marsh sediment microbial communities from the Plum Island Ecosystem LTER, Massachusetts, United States - WE1603-40 | ecosystem: Environmental > Aquatic > Marine > Intertidal...
CTTTTTCAGAAGAGAGAAGTCGGGTCTGAGATCCCTGATTATCTCCTCTGATTCAACTTCAACGAGGTAATCGAAGCGGTTTTTCCCAATATATAAAGGTGTAACGCCGAGGGACTCTAAAAGTCCGGCTGGAGCCTCAACCTCCGTCTCAGGCTCCGAGGGGAAATCGAGCTGTATCAACTTACCCCTTCCGGAAGCTTTGAGCACGCCGCTCAGGGTGTGGAACACCGCCACTTCATCTCTTCCGAGCCTGCCCGTCTCCCATAATATATGCGCGCTCGCCAGCGTGGCGTGTCCGCAAAGCTCGACCTCGGTAGTCGGCGTGAACCATCTGAGGTTATAACCTCCGTCCTCACGGTATAAGAACGCAGTCTCAGAGAGGTTCATCTCCGCAGCTACGTTCTGCATCCAGCCTTCATCGGCAGGTCCGTCGAGAACACACACCGCCGCCGGATTACCGGAGAAAGGCTTATCGGTAAAAGCGTCCACCTGAAAGATTTCAACCGCCATATTCGCACCTCTCACATTTCATCTAAGAATTCCGGAGCCTGCGGAATCCGCGAAGCGCACAAACACATCTAAATTATCGACTGCCGATTATTATCCCATAGAAACGGTGATATTAAAGGAAGCGGCGCCGGCAAGCGGCGAAAGATTATCATACCGTGCGGTTATATTCCCGGACGGCGGACGTCAAATAAGGCGGCATGAGATTATTTGACATTTCTCAATCTTTCTTTATTGTTATTGGGCTTTTCATTATAATCTGTTAAGTTTTCAGTATGTATTAACGCTTGGATCCCCTTACAGGGACCGAGACGAAGGATGATTTGATATGATACATACGGGACGGAACTCAGGCCGTACCCCACATATTCTAAAATTAAATAAGCCGGCAGAGGACTATCGTGCTCTCGTTCCGGCTTTTTCTGTTTCATGCGGGTTATAAATGAATAAGATCACTGCACCAAAACTAATTTCGATGAAACAGGAAGGCCGCAAGATAGCGGTCCTCACGGCTTACGACGCGGCCATGGCCCGTCTGCTGGACGACGCCGGCGTCGACGTCATACTCGTCGGAGACTCCGTCGGTAACGTCATCCAGGGCCATCCTTCCACGCTCCCCGTCACCATGGACGAGATGATGTACCACACGAAAATAGTCTCACGGGGAGTCAGAAACGCGCTGCTCACGGCCGATATGCCCTTCATGTCGTACCAGGCCTCGGTCGAGGACGCTGTAAGAAACGCCGGCAGGTTCGTCAAGGAAGCGTGCGCCGAATCCGTTAAGCTCGAAACCAGCGAGGAGTACGTCGACACGGTATACGCGATACAAAAAGCGGGCATTCCCGTCATGGGCCACATAGGGCTCACGCCTCAGAGCGTACTCAAGATGGGAGGATACAGGCTTCAGGGAAGGGAAGAAGGCGAGGCGCGCAGGATGATAGACCTCGCGAAGTCGCTCGAAGAGGCGGGAGCGTTTTCCATAGTGCTTGAGACAATTCCAAGTCATCTTGCCGTAGAAATCACTAAATCGATAAACATACCCACAATCGGCATAGGCGCGGGCCCGGGATGCGACGGGCAGGTGCTCGTCATAAATGACATGCTAGGACTGTCCCCCGAGCCGATTCCGAAATTCGTAAAGAAATACGCGAACGTGCGGGAGATAGTAGAGAGCTCGGCGAAGAAGTACATCGACGATGTGAAGTCGGGGAAATTCCCCGCACGGGATCATTCGTATGACTGAGGACCGAAAGTTGAAGACGATAAACAGTATCGCGGATATGCAGGCATTCTCGAACGCCGTCAGAAAAGACGGAAAGAGGATTGCGCTCGTTCCCACTATGGGCGCGCTTCACGTGGGCCATCTGAGCCTCATGCGTAAGGCGCAGGACATGGGGGACGTTCTCATTGCGAGCGTCTTCGTTAATCCAACGCAGTTCGGACCGAACGAGGACTACAAGGCATACGTGAGGGACACAGAGGGCGATAAAATGAAGATGGTGAAGGCCGGGGTCGACGTTGCGTTTTTCCCGCACGCGGACGAGATATACCCTCCCGGCTTCGAGACATACGTTGAGGTCGAGGAGCTTCAAAAACCTCTCTGCGGCAGGTTTCGCCCGGGTCATTTCAAAGGGGTAGCTACAGTCGTGCTTAAACTCTTTAACATAGTGAAGCCCCATGTCGCCGTGTTCGGACAGAAGGATTATCAGCAGCTGCTTGTATTAAATAAGATGGTAAGGGACCTGAACGTCGAGACGGAAGTCGTCGGGCTCCCGATCATAAGGGAGGAGTCGGGGCTTGCGACGAGCTCGAGGAACGCATACCTGAGCGACGAGGAAAGGGAAAAAGCGGTATCGCTCTCCCGTTCCTTGAGGGAAATAAAAAAGGGCTTCGACGACGGGGAGAGGGATACGCAAACCCTCGTCATGAGGGGGCGGGAAATACTGAGCCGCGCCTGCATCGGGGATATAGATTATCTCGAGATCAGGGACGGAGAAACACTTGAGGACAAGAAGTCCGCCTCGCCGGGCGATGTGGCGGCTCTGGCGGTTCGTATCGGTAAAGCAAGGTTAATAGATAACATAGTGCTTTAAAATTTTCACAAAGGGGAGTTGGTTATGAACAGAACGCTTCTTAAATCAAAGATTCACAGGGCCTTCGTTACCGAAGCCGACCTGGAGTACGAAGGGAGCATCACGATAGACAGGAATTTAATGGACGCAGCCGATATGCACGAGTACGAGCAGGTGCACATCTTCAACATCGCCAACGGCCACAGGTTCGTCACCTACGTGATCGAAGGCAAGCGCGGCGGGAACGAGATATGCGTCAACGGAGCTGCGGCACACCTGGCAAAGGCGGGAGACTGTCTGATAATTGCGAGCTTCGCTTCCTACGACAAAAACGAGTGCGGGGAGCACGCTCCGAAGCTGATTTATGTCGATTCCAATAACAACATTACAAAGATTAAGCCTGAGCCCAAGAAACTGAAAGTAGCGAAAAACTAACAGAACACAGGCATTAATGGAGGATGCCGGACCGTCGCGGCTCCAAAGCAGCGAGTCCGAAACATAAAAAAATTCGTTTATCCCGGTACCGAAATAAAAGATTAGAATTTAAGGGAAATTGAGAAACTCTGAAGCTTAAACGTATAAATTACATCGAAATATTGACAGAAGCCTTTATGGAGGTTATAAATGTTAGCTATTAAAGGAGGAGAAAGGATACGCTGGCAGTATTCTAAGCATACTTCTATTTCACCTTGCAAGTTAAACATCAAACCTAGCCTTCTGAAGCGGAGAACATATCATGAAAGCTGTAATACTTGCAGCAGGTAGAGGAAAAAGGCTTTATCCCTACACCAAGTACATCCCCAAGTGTTTACTGGATATCGGCGGAGAAACAATTCTTGAGCACCAGATAAACCACATCCGCGACTGCGGAATCGATGAAGTCGTAATTGTGGTTGGTTTCGGCTTCGAGAAGGTTGAGAATTTTCTCAGGAATTATGACGGTCTGGGAATGCGCATAAAAACACTCTACAACCCGTTCTATCAGACAACCAACAGTCTCATTTCGCTCTGGATCGCCAGAGGGGAAATGGACGACGACATCGTCGTAATGAACGGAGACGACGTCTTCGAGATCGAAGTTCTCGAGCAGGCGCTAATGATGAGAGACGAAAAGATCTGTCTTCCTATAAAAAGGAAAGCGAGCTACGAAGACGAAGACATGAAGGTAGTGATTAAGGAAACGAAGATAGTAGATATAAGCAAGACTTTGACCAACAGGGCGTCTGCGGAATCCGTTGGCGTAAGGGTGTTCAGGGACACCGGCGTTGAGCTTATGAAAAGAGCTATAGAGGAGGAAATGAGGACCGCGGGAGCCGAGAACAAGTGGTATATTTCGGCCATTCACAGGCTTATTAAAAAAGGATTCAAGGTCAAGTCACTGGATATCAACGATTTATTCTGGATGGACGTAGATTATCCGAGCGATCTTTTTAAGGCTAGATTTAATTCGAATAAATTCATCAAGAAGTCTTATCAGGAACGGGTCCTCAGAGTTGTAGAAACAAGCTGACAATATGGACCATGCAATAGTTGTAGCGGCCGGCACGGGTATAGAAGGAGAAAACCTCAATATCCACGGGGAGACCGTATTCGGCTCCCTACCGCAAATAAAGAGGCTGGTTATAACAGCCCAGAGAGCCGGAATAAAAAGTTTCACGATAATTACCGACCGTAGCGATTCCCCGCTTAAAAAACTCCTCTCGGGCGACAAGCGTATAGAAAGCGAAATCAATTGGCACACCCTGGGCTCCGATATCGACCTCGACTCCGGGCCTTCACTCATACTACAGTCCAATTTAATAACCACGCCGTGTGCGCTCTCCAATTTCATGGATGCGGAGATAGACCGTGACGAGATTCTCGTGTTGGTTGACATGACAGAAGACGCCTGGATCAAAACGGTCGACGATCAGGTCTCGGACATATTTTCATCCGGCGGTAGGGCGGTGGGAGCGTTTATAGCATCCGGAAAGCTCCTTGAGAAATCGATACTGGACTCCATGTCGATCAAATCATTCGTTCACGAGCTCATAAGCAGGGATAAAATAAAGTACAAAGAGTTTTCAGACAGTTACTGGATGCGGCTTTCGTCCGAGAAAGACTCCGTCAATAAGGTGGAAGACCTGATATTCGCCCATGTAGGCAAAACGGCTACCGGATGGATTTCCAGAAACATTAACAGCAAGATATCGCTTCCTACGAGCAGGCTGCTCGTTAAGACGCCCCTGACTCCCAACATGATAAGCGTGCTGATCAACATGATAGGCATGTTGTGCGGGATATTCTACGCCATTGGCCATCCGGTTATCGGAGCGCTCTGCATGCAGGCGGCAACCATACTCGACCGCTGCGACGGCGAGGTTGCGCGCGTGAAGCTGATGGAAACGAAAAAAGGACAATGGGTCGATACCATATCCGACCAGGTGACCGTCGTGTCATTCCTTATCGGCGTGCCCGTAGGGTACTACGTCGTCTCACATAATCCTGTTGCGATCATTCTGGGCGTGCTCAACATGTCCATATTCATATTCTTCATTATCTGGTCGTTCTATTTCTTGAAGAAATATACCGAATCCGGCAGTCTCGTGGCTTATTTCGAGGTCGATAAGCTCGTGGACGAAAAAAATACGTCCATAGCCCGTAAATTGATCAAGATCGTCCGCCCCATGAGCAGAAGAAACTTCTATTCCCTCGGCTTTCTGGTAGTGGCCATACTGGGCGGATACCCTTGGATACTGGGCTTTCTGAGCGTGGGGCTGATTTTATTTTTAATCCATCAATTAGAGGATATAATAAAGTTACGCAGGGCCGGCTCGGAAAACCGCCTTGCAAAATAACAAGATAGAAGGGAAGGGCAATATCATGGCAGATAAAACGCAAGAAGTAGAAAACAAACAAACAAACGGCAACGGACATATGCCTAAGCCGGGTTACGAGACAAAGGAATATATGCCCGGGCTGATGTCGCTTATGATCAAATTTGTGGAGACGACGAATGTTAAGTTTGCGAAAAACGGTAATCTTCCACTATACGATAAAGCGACTTTCCCGTGGGTGGCCGAGCTTGAAAAAGACTGGAAGAAGATCCGCGCTGAGCTTGACCAGGTAATGCTCCGCAGGGACGATCTCCCCAACTTCCACGATATTATGGATGAGGTCAGGACCATAACCACCGACAATCTGTGGAAAACCTATTTTCTCGCCGGCTACGGCCTGGAGAGCGCAGAGAACGCGAAGAGATGCCCCGAGACAACCGAGCTTTTGAAAAAAATCCCGGGAATGAAAACCGCTTTCTTCTCAATACTTGCTCCTAAAAAACACATCCCCGCGCACAGGGGACCGTACAACGGGGTTTTACGTTATCATATGGGCCTCATAGTGCCCGAGCCGAAGGAAAAGTGCAGGATACGCATAGAGGATCAGATCACACACTGGGACGAAGGCGACAGCATCATATTCGACGATACGTTCGAGCACGAGGTATGGAACGACACGGACGGTTTCAGGGCCGTGCTTTTCGTCGATTTCGTCCGTCCCGTTATGTTCCCGTTCAATATGCTGAATGAGTTCCTCATAAACGCGGCATCGTTCGCGCCTCTCATAAAAGAAGCGGAGCAAAGGCATAAGAAATGGGAGAAGGAATTCTACAAGCAGTAACCGACACTTAATATGCCGGACGGATAGGACCTCCGTCCGGCGCTAATTTCGCAAAAAGTATAATGCATTTCAAGCGCAGCGGATCATTCTGTATCGGAATTGCCCGAACTGTCTTGAGTTTTTTTATTGTTACCCGAGTTCGTCAATACGGAAACCACCTGCGGATTTTTCGCCAGCTTATAAATGCAGTAAGCCAGAAGGCCGAGAGCGCATCCCCAGGCCAGGATCATAAACACCAAAGCGTCAGGCTTCATTATTTTTCTCCTTTCTTCTCTTGTCGGCCACTAACACTAGGACCGCCAGAACTATGAACAGAGCTATCAGATAAGCACGGGCCGCCCATATGGTCCAGTGTGACTTCTCCAGCTCCTGAGGCAGAAGCTCCGCGGCCCACCAGCCGATTAGGATAAACATGAAAAGCGGTGTTATATATCTGAGCACGTAGTAGAAAAACCTGGGCACTTGTATTATACCGTTCCTGTTTATCTCGGCCCACGCGTTCTCCCCTCCGAACGCCCACATGAATATCAGAACCTCCATCAGCCCGAACATCACAATGCCTATAGTTCCCGCCCAGAAATCCCACTCGTCAAGCGTCTCGTTTACAAAAATAACCATCAGGACGCTCACCACGATTATACCCATGGTAATAAGAACGGATTTCGTCCTTCCGAGACCGTATTCATCCTCGAAGAAAGCGATTATAGGCTGGGTAATTGCGACTGACGAGGTAAGGCCGGCAAAGAAGAGTAAAAAGAACCACAGGAACCCCAAATACTGGCCCGCAGGGAGGCTCGCGAATATTGCGGGGAGGCTGACGAATCCAAGGCTGAACGCTCCCGATTGCGCGATCGTAACGGCTCCCGCGATGCCGAAGAACGCTACGGCTGCCGGTACGGCTATCGAGCCTCCGAGCACTACCTCCGCGGTCTCGTTAAGCGCCGCCGACGTGAGCCCGCTCAGAGCGATGTCCTGCTTGGACCTGACGTATGACGCGTATGTAATTATTGCCCCGAACCCCAGGCTGAGCGTAAAGAATATCTGCCCGGCTGCGGCAACCCATACTCTTGGATTCCTGAGCGCGCCTAAATCGGGAGTCCATAGGAAATTAAGCCCTTCTACGGCGCTCCCGACCTCTGTTTTTATTGTCAGGACACGCACCAGCAAAATCAAAGCCATGATAAAAAGGGCGGGAAGCGCGATTTTCGCGAACCGTTCGATTCCGTGGGAAATTCCCTTGAGCAATATAAAGAAATTCACGAGCAAGGTAACAACGAAGGCGATAATCGCCATAGCTGACGGGGTTAGTATCTCCCCTCCCCCCGCTCCTATATAGTTTCCCAGAAAGTTGCTGAATGGCTCGATGTACTCTTTTGCGCTGTCCGCTCCGGGAGCGATCGCGGGGCTCGTCCCCAGCAGGAAATGAATCGAATACCCGAGCGTCCAGGATTCTATGTAAACGTAATATATTGCCACCACTAGAGGTATCCATAGGCCGAAAATGCCGATTATACCGGCAAACCGGCTTTTCCACAGGAGGCTGAATACCGCGGGGGCGGTCCCGTGTCCCCTGGCTCCGCCGAATCTGCCCATCGCCCATTCTATCCACATGAGCGGGATTCCTATCAGAATGAATGCGATTATGTACGGAATCATGAAAGCACCGCCGCCGTTCTCAGCTGCCTGTACGGGGAAGCGCAGAAAGTTGCCGAGTCCTATGGCGTTACCCGCCATCGCAAGAATCAACCCCGCCCTCGTGCTCCACAATTCTCTTGCTCTCAAGGAAGATACTCTCATATCGGTAAGGCCAGATTAAGGTAACTTATTTTAAGCAATATACATTATTAAGCAAGAACGCCGCAAACCCGGCTCCGGGTTATCAGGCGACAGCCATATCACCTCAGCCGCCGGCATTAAAATTCCTCTTGACAAACCAGCTAATGTCCTTATCTTAATAGTCCTTCAGTTTAATCTCCCGCACAAACCGGGATCGACATATTATTAGAACTGAGAGTAGAAATTTTAATCTTTAATGAGTTCCGGCACTTAAGTTTCTAGCCGGTGTTTGCCGCTAAAAAGAAGGTTCACTAATTAAGAACAAGGAGACTCCCTTTTCATCATGGCAAAGAGCAAAAAGGCAACCACAAAGACAAGACGAACGAAGAAACAGAAGAAAGACTGGCGTGAAGATATAAGAGTTATGCTCCTTCAGATGCGCAAAGATCTGCTGAAGGAGGTCTCACAGTCCATGAAGGCCGAATCTGACCATTTAAAGCACGATATAGGCGATTTCTACGACCACGCGTCAAGCGACCGGGACAGAGAGCTCGCGCTTATGCTTGCGGACAGGGAAAGGGAAAAGCTCACCCGTGTGGACGACGCCCTGAAAAGGATTGAAAACGGCACTTACGGGATATGTGAGTCATGCGAGGAGGAAATCGACAGGGACAGACTCGCCGCCATGCCTTTTACCAAGCTGTGCCTTTCGTGTCAGGAAGACCTGGAGAGAGGATAATCACTGCTTTGCCATCTTCGAAAGACTTTCGGAGAACGGCTCGCGGGCTACGCCCGCTTCGGTTATTATAGCGCTGACATTTTCATGGGGAGTGATATCGAAGGCCGGATTCAACACTGAAACGTCCGGAGCGATGTTCTTACCGGCGATGTGGGTAACTTCCTTCGTATCCCTCTGTTCTATCGGTATGTGCTCTCCGTCCGGACAGTCGTAATCAACAGTGGACAAAGGAGCCGCGACATAGAACGGAACCTTGTTCTCCTTCGCAAGGACCGATATCGTATAGGTCCCTATCTTGTTGGCGACATCGCCGTTTCGGGCTATCCTGTCCGCACCGAGAACGACCGCATCGACCATACCCCTCTGCATCACATAACCCGCCATGTTGTCGGTGATAAGCGATACGGGTATACCGTCCTTGTTCAATTCCCACGCCGTGAGCCTCGCGCCTTGAAGAAAAGGCCTGGTTTCGGTGGCAATGACCTTGATTTCCTTTCCCTGCTCGACAGCCCCTCTGATAACTCCAAGCGCCGTCCCATAGCCTCCCGTGGCCAGAGCGCCCGCGTTACAGTGCGTCAGCACGACGGAGTTGTCGCTTATCAGGCCGGCTCCCACCCTGCCTATCTCGCGGCATGTCTCTATGTCCTCCTCCAGTATATCCCTCGCCTCGGAAACCAGCGCCGCTTTCATGGAATCGATGTTACCGTCCAGCTCTCCAAGCTTCCTGAGCATCCTGTTCACGGCCCAGGAAAGATTTACGGCCGTAGGTCGGGTCTTGAGAATTACACCGGAAATCCTTTGGACCTCCTTTACGAACTCGGCCCGGTCTTCCGCACACGATTTTAAAGCACCAAGCGCTATACCCATGCCGGCGGCCACCCCTATTGCGGGAGCGCCCCGTATAACCATTGTTTTAATGGCCCGAGCGACGTCCTCGTAACTCGAGCACTCCACGTAAGTTTCTTCCCCCGGCAGTTTGGTCTGGTCAATCATGACCACCTTCCCGTCAACCCAGTCAATTGTATAAAATGAAGACATAATTACCGCCTCGTATTCGATTTAGAACTGAAAAAGTTTACTTTAGGGAGACGTTAAATCAAAGAACGGTATAATGAAGGGCCACCCAGTCCCCGTCAACAAGCTCCTTGTCAAGCTTAAAACCGGCCCTCTCAAAACTATCAACCGCCTCGTCCCTTCTTATCCCGGGGATGCCCGACAGAACAAGCCTGCCTCCCACGGCAAGCCTCTCCCTGAATTCATCCCTCATTAAATATATAGGTTCCAGATAAACGTTTGCCACAATCAGATCATACTTGCCCCCGGCACTCTGTATGTATCCACAATAGAACCTGATCTCGCCACCCACGGAGTTCTTTTCCGCGTTTTTCATGGATTCCTTTATCGCTACCGGATCGGTGTCGAAACCAGTGACCTTCGGGATGCCCAGCTTACGGGCGGCAATCGAAAGGATTCCGCTTCCGCATCCCACGTCCAGCATGCTGTCTACTTCTCCGGTGCCGCTCAGCTCCTCTATGGACCGAATGCAGAGACGCGTTGTCTCGTGGTGGCCGGTTCCGAACGCCAGAGAGGGATTTATCTCTATCACGATCTCATCATTCTCCGGCATATGTTCTTCCCATGGCGGCGTTATTATGATTCTCTTTCCGGCCCTCACCTTTGTCAGCCGCGTTCTCCAAACTTCCCAGCTCGAACGATCGATGTGCTCCGCCGTTACGGATCCGAAGCTTACGCCCGGCACGCTGTCCTTCAGAAGCGAGCTGAATTCCCTGATTTCGCTCATTATGGAAGTCAGGTCGGTGTCCATGGAGAAATAAGAGGAAACCCGGCACATACCGCTGTCCGTCAGGTCCTCCGCCACTCCCTCGGAGCCTAGTCCGAGCAGGAAATCGGAGAGCATAGGCGCCCCTTTATCCGACACCTCTATCGTAATCTGGGACATCTTAAACAACCTGATTTCTCCATGAACTGATTGATAAAATCATCAATTAATATTAACTAAATGAGCGGCGACTTCCACTCAGCTCGAAACAGCTTGTAAAATAAATTCGATACGGTTAATGATCCCGCTATCAGGGCGTTTAGACGGTTTTGCACTGTTTACCATAGGTGCTATAATTTTTCTATGAATAATGAGAGGCGTAAGTACTTTAAACAAGTTCTAATAAAGAAAATGGCGGGCCTCATGGGGATCGCCGAAGATACCGTCATACGGATGAGCGAAGGGGACGGGACGTTTCCAGACCCGCTCGACCGGGCGCTAAGCGAATCAAACAGATCGATCGAGCTCAGGAAGAGGGATAGGGAAAGAAAGCTTATACAAAAAATAAGAAAAGCAATCCAGAGAACCGAAGACGGGAGTTACGGTATTTGCGAGGTATGCGGAGAGGAGATAACCGAGAGCAGGCTCGAAGTAAGACCCGAGACCACGCTTTGCATTAGCTGTAAGGAAGAACAGGAGGTGGTGGAAAAGCAGTTCGGGCTTTAACAGTTTGCCGCTAATTGTCAATTCTGGCCGAAAACAAACCCGTAGAAAAAATCCTCGTCCGACTCTTTTACGATCAACCACTTGCCGTTTATCCTGGCAAGCGCTATTTTTTCATTCAGTTTGAGCTTTTTGCTGCCTTCATCGTCCCGGGCATCCACAATTGTCTTTTGAAACACTTCGGCTTTATCGCCGTCCCTGTATATGGTCCTGTCGGACGTAGAAAGACTAACCGAATCGAATAGTTTCACGTTGATATTGAAGTTTTTTCTTACTTCATCCGGTCCGATAATCTTTCCTTTTTGCTCCTGCTCGTATTCCGGAGAAATCAGGGACATATACAGACCCTCGTCCCTGGTTTCAAATGCCTTCTCCCTCGTGTCGAGAACTTTCTCGATATCCCTGTTCTGGCTGTTACCGCAGGAAACGACTAAAACGATTAGTAAAATTGAGAAAGAGAGTCGGATTCTCATCCTTTTTGAGGCTCTGCGCCCTCTTCGGTTTTCTCTTCAGGCGGGGCTGTCTTTCCCTGAATATCATTAAGCAGGGACGAAGCTTTACCGTGATACTTGTTATCACTGGGAAATTCCTGCACCAGCCTGTTTAAGGCGAGTCGCGCCAGCTCGTACTGATCAGACTTGGCGTATGCCCTGCCCATAAGATAAAGCGCTTCGGCGTATTTGTTAGTATCGTTATAATCAGTCACTACAATCTTGTACCTGTCGGCAGCCGCTTTGTAATTATCCCTGCTGGAATAGAAATTGCCGATATATATCTCCCGCTTCGCGAGTACGTCGCGGCAGTTCAATATCTTTTGCTTAGCATCAGGAACGAGAGGGGAATCCGGATACTTTTCGACAAAAGTGTTGAACCACTGCAGGGCAAGCCTGGTGCTTGTGGGATCTCTGTCCGGGCTTTTGATCTCCCTGTAATTTGACAGTGCCAGACGATATGTCGCGTACGCGGCGTCTTTATGTCCGGGATGGCGTTTCAGGAATTCCTCGTATTCAATTGCGGCCTGCTCGTACTCTCCCCTTATAAAGTAAAGATCACCCGTGCGAAGCTCGGAAAGAGCAGAATAGGGGCTATACGTATACCTGAGCTGAATTTCCTTCAGATAAGCGAAAATCGTATCGTAGTCCCTGGCTTTGAATATCCAGGGGAACCCTCCGGGATTTTCAGTCATTTGTTTGACAGCCGAATCGTATAGCTCCTGGTCGCTCAGGTCTTTGGGAACTTTTTTTGAACCGCAGTTGATTATGAAAGCGAGACAAAATACAAGGATCAGACCCGCAAATATCTTTAGCATGAACTGTATATTATTTAGATAAAAATATCCGTGTCAAGTTTCTGCTTGAAATGCCCGCCGCTGTACGGAGTGGTTTTGAAGCCGCCTGAAATTAATTACGGTGCGTAATCTTGCGAATGGTTCCGGCCATACTTGAGACTGTTCAAGTTCCGGTCCGAAAACAACAGGAGGCCAAACGTCCCCGTCCGGCGAGTAAGGATGTATGCGAGAAAGAAAAACCGGCCGCTCATACACAGACGTATTCCTCACATATATCTGTATTAAATTACAATTGTCAGCGAAGATACCGGGCAGAGTCGCCTGTTGTCATCATCTCCACCTGGAACCTCTTGAAGGTGTACTGCTCGGCGGTGGATTAGAGCCGCCTCCGCCTCCTCCACCTCGGGACGAACCGAGACTTTGGGAAACACTGTTTGTAAGAACGCAGGAAGAGCCGTTCTCTACTGTAGCCTGGGTATAAACGGTTCCTCTGAGCCTTCGGGATAAACGTATGCTAATCGATGCATTACCTCCTGAATCCGCGGTCGCGGATCCGATCTCTGACGGGGAGCTCATCTGAAGCGTCTTACCGCGGCATGTACCCGTTCCTATAGTTGAGCTGCCGGATCTTCTCGAATAGTAAAAATTCACTCTCGAGCCGGGAACAGCGCCAGTGACTGTCAACGTATTGGTCGTTCCCGCCCTTCCGGGATCGAAGCCGCTGAAATTAAGGTCTCCTGAAGGCACCGATGGCGGTGATGTGGGTGTAGGTGTAGGTGTAGGTGTTGGAGTAGGAGTTGGGGCAGGATTGTTTCCTCCAGCCAGGATAACGGCGAAATCCGCATTCACCCTGCCGTCGCCGAAATATAATGAAGAGCCTATATTTTCCGCCGTATCTCTTAATATTTCATCTACCTCGTCATTTGAAAGTCCCGGATCAACCGACCAAACGAGGCCTGCAACGCCGCTAACTATAGGGGATGAGAACGAAGTCCCGGACCAGTACGCGTAGGATGAGCTGTCTCTCGTACTGACAATTTGCACTCCCGGAGCCGCCAAATCGACAAAGCTTCCGTAACTCGAGAAGCTTGCACGCTCGTCATTCTCTGTAGTGGCCGATACCGCTATCACGTGGTCAGCCATCGCGGGACACTGAAGCTGACTGTCCCCGTCGTTCCCTGCCGCGGCTACAATCAATATGCCGCTCGCCCACGCAAGATCGATTGCATCCTGCTCGGCCTGAGTAACTCCGGAGCTACAGATACGACCCAGGCTCAGATTGATTATTATTTTCTTCGACGGATTGCTGAGCGCGTAATTTCGCACAAACATAATCCCGTCGATCATATCCGAAAGAGATCCCGAGCCGTTTGCATTCAAAACTTTTACGGGCAGAATCATGCAGTTCCAGCATGTGCCTGCGGCGCCCCTTGAGTTATTGGTTCTCATAGCCGCAGTTCCGGCGACAGCAGTCCCGTGATTGTGATCGTCGTTCGTGCCGGAGCCGCAGTTATTTTCAGAAAAAGATCCGAGCACGTTGCATCCCGAAAGCACCTTGCCCGATATATCCGGGTGCGTAGAGGTAACGCCTGTATCCAGAACCGCAATCACGACGTTCGAGTTGCCCGTCTCCTTGCTCCAGGCCTCTGGAGCGTCTATAACGCCGTAATAATCCTGCAGACGGTAGTAAGTATCGTTAGGCGTAAGACTCGCCCTTACAACATAGTTCTTTTCCGTATATTCGACATCCGGGTTGCTTTCCAGATCTTCCTGCGCTTCTTCAACCGATTCCCCGGAGGTAAGTTGCAGAACTACGACATTTAAGTCCTCGTAGGTCTCGAGAACTTGTTTTCCCTGATTGTTGAACGAATAACTGGCGGACTCGGGATTAACATTGTCCTTGAGCTTGACTATTACTTCGTCGCCTACATAGTCTTCCTCGGCAAGCGAATCACCGGCATAGGAAAAAGATACTATCAGAAGTAGTACCGGCAGCCAGATTTTAATTGATTTTAACGCCCTTTCCATCTGCATCCTCCTTTAACAAATCACGGCGTGCGCCAATTGTAGTTGAAAGACCCCCCCTATCAAAAATGTGTGCAACATACATGCCACTGGTAATTGATTAAAATATCCATTGTTCACAACAAGTTAAACAAATTCTTCTTAATCTCGATCCTTTTGAAGTGCAAATATTCGTCACCAGGCTGCGTATTTTGTCAGATTTGAACAAGTGAATATAATATGCCGGATTCACTATAATTTTGTGTCAGAGTTGAGCTTTCGAAGATCGTGTCAGCCCAGATCGAGCATAACCTCTCCATCGTCAACGTTAATGCCTTTCAAAAGAGCTTCGTTCCTTTCGGTCTCGCCGTCCGCCACCTGAAGGACGTACGGCAGAATCGTGTTCGAGAGCGAGTTGGTGGATGTCCTCGATACGAGAGCGGGCATATTGGTAACGCAGTAGTGAGTAACGCCTTCCGAGACATAAACCGGAGAATCGTGCGTCGTCGGTTTGCTCGTCTCTGAGCATCCGCCCTGATCGATCGCCACATCGACGAAGAGACTTCCTTTCTCCATCTTCGATATCATTTTTCTGGTGACCACCTTTGGCGCTTTGGCCCCGGTGACAAGAACCGCCCCCACGACGAGGTCGGATTTAGCGATTTCTTCCTCTATTACTTCCGGGTATGAAGGGCGCGTACGCACCCTGCCTTCGAAATATTCATAAAAGAACTCGAGCTTCTCGTGCTTGAGGTCTATAACAGTTACCTCGGCGTCGAGACCCACGGCTGAGAGGACCGCGTTCAGCCCTACCGTGCCTCCGCCTATGACCGTTACCTTGCCGGCCCTGACGCCTGCAGCCCCGCTCAGGAGCACCCCTTTACCGCCTTTCGATTTCTGGAGAAAGTGCACCCCTACCTGCACCGACAGCCTGCCCGCTATCTTGCTCATGGGGACGAGCATCGGAAGGGAGCCGTCAGGCAACTCCACGGTCTCGAAGGCCATTGCCCTGCACTTGCTCTTTTTAAGCGCCTGTACGAGCTTCCTGTTCGCCGCCAGATGTAGGTAGGAAAATATCGTGTGGTGTTCTTTAATGAGAGGGTACTCGGTTTCGATGGGTTCTTTTACCTTTACTATCAGCTCCGCCCTCTGGAATAGCTGCTTTTCTGTGCTTACAATATTCGCTCCGGCTTTTCTGTAATCCTGATCAGCTATCCCGCTCCCGAGCCCGGCACCTTTCTCGACAAAAACCCTGTGCCCGTGCTGCTTCAAGACCCGTACCGTCTGCGGCGTAAGCGCAACCCTGTACTCCTGTACCTTCCTCTCTTTCGGAACGCCTATAATCATTAGGTATTACATAATAGCACTTGAAGCTTTATATGTAAATTCCATATAACGGGTAATTTCAGAGCAGTTACAAACATATACTTTGGCGAATTTCCACAGGGTCCTTAACCGGATACTCACAAATGATGCTTGAGCCAGGACTTGCATGACATGGGAAGGTTGAGCGCTTCCCATTCGTGCGGGGAGGGCTTCATAATGAGGAGGGTATCGTCAACGTCTATATGCTCGTTCAAAATCTCCCGTACCTCGACTAGGGAAAGACCCGTATGAACGAACCAGATGCCCCTCAGGCAGTGAATGCACCCTCCGAGGGACTCTATCGCTTCGTGTATCTTCTGATAGTCCTTATCGTGATGCAGCTCGTATGTGATCATATATACGGACATTCAAACATAACCCCCGCAGCCATTATATAGCACCGGTTGTAAGAATACAAGATACACCATTTCGTTGATTTAATATTTTAAGTTACGGATATCAAAGGAAGATAAAAAAAAATGATCTTCGACAATTACATATTGTGCTGAGATAAAAGCGTGTCTTTGCGGAAATTTTCAAACCCCGCAGTTAAGCCGCACGGTCAGTTAGTACGCTTCAGCTAAACACATTGCTGTGCTTACACCCAGCGCCTATCAACCTAGTCGTCTTCTAGGGACCTTAAGAAATCTTACGATTTGGGAGACCTTATCTTGGGGTGGGTTTCCCGCTTAGATGCCTTCAGCGGTTATCCCGTCCGAGCATAACTACCCAGCGCTGCCACTGGCGTGACAACTGGTACACTAGAGGCTCGTCCACTCAGGTCCTCTCGTACTATGAGTAGATCCCCTCAAGTCTCCTTCGCCCGCTGCAGATAGGGACCGAACTGTCTCACGACGTTCTAAACCCAGCTCGCGTACCGCTTTAATGGGCGAACAGCCCAACCCTTGGGACCTTCTCCAGCCCCAGGATGCGATGAGCCGACATCGAGGTACCAAACCTCCCCGTCGATGTGGACTCTTGGGGGAGATAAGTCTGTTATCCCCGGCGTACCTTTTATCCGTTGATCGATGGCCCTTCCACACAGCGCCACCGGGTCACTAAGACCTGCTTTCGCACCTGCTCGACTTGTCAGTCTCGCAGTCAAGCTCCCTTATGCCTTTGCACTCTACGCCTGGTTTCCAATCAGGCTGAGGGAACCTTTGTACGCCTCCGTTACTCTTTAGGAGGCGACCGCCCCAGTCAAACTACCCGCCTAGCATTGTCCTGGACCCGGATAACGGGTCTCAGTTAGAATTCTAATACAACAAGGGTGGTATTTCACCGATGCCTCCACTCCGCCCAGAAGCGAAGTTTCACAGGCTCCCACCTATGCTACGCATGCAGCACCAAAATCCAGTGCTAAGTTATAGTAAAGGTGCACGGGGTCTTTCCGTCCCGCAGCGGGTATCCGGCGTCTTCACCGGAACCACAATTTCGCTGAGCATTTGGCCGAGACAGCGCGGCAATCGTTACACCTTTCATGCAGGTCGGAACTTACCCGACAAGGAATTTCGCTACCTTAGGACCGTTATAGTTACGGCCGCCGTTTACCGGGGCTTCGGTTCAAAGCTTCTCCTGGCGAACCAGAA
>Ga0307426_1000321_pt1:22500-32577 | contig 32577 bp, 27 predicted proteins | sample SalMarWE160340MG_FD_202165 | JGI IMG/M metagenome (GOLD analysis project Ga0307426, IMG submission 202165) | Salt marsh sediment microbial communities from the Plum Island Ecosystem LTER, Massachusetts, United States - WE1603-40 | ecosystem: Environmental > Aquatic > Marine >...
TTATAATAGGGCAGGGAACTCCGCTGATCGGAAGACTCTTATTCCTCGACGTGCTGGAAATGAAACCGAGAGAGCTTACGCTTCGCAAGGACCCGAACTGCCCAATATGCGGCGAGAACCCTACCATCACGGAGCTGATCGACTACGAGGAGTTCTGCGGAATAAGAGGGGAGGAGCAGACTGAGGCGCCCGGCCCGGGGGAGAACCTCGAGATTTCAGTCGACGAATTCAAGGACCTGCGCGCAAACGGCGGGAACCTTGTGGTACTCGACGTCAGGGAGCCGCACGAAGTCGAGATATGCACACTGGATGAGTCCAAGCTCATCCCGCTAGGAGAGCTTCCTGAAAGGGTGAACGAGCTCGATACCGTGGACGACATAGTCGTCTACTGCCATACCGGGGGTAGGAGCCTGAGGGCAACAAGGTTCCTCAGAACCATGGGATTCCTGAGAGCCAAGAACCTTAAAGGCGGAATAGACGCCTGGGCAGAGAAATTCGACCCGGACATGCCAAGGTACTAGTAAGCGCATCAGCTTGGGCGGAGATTCGGCACAGGCTTCTCCGCCTGGCAATCTCCGGCCGCCGCCACAAACATCCGCTATACAATCAAGGCTCAATCGAGTACGTTTCTGAATATTGTATAGTTGTATTTCGATTCAATCAAAATCATTTCATGGCTGAGCGCGATTGTCACATATTAAACACCCGAAAAAACCCGGTGATATTACTTCCGAATGGATAAATTATGCATTCAGTGAAGCGGGGCTTTGCAAATCAGGCTCTATTAGCGCTATTGACGTTCAGCCTCTTGGTACTCCCGTACAGGGACTTTTGAGCTCGCTATGCAGAGTCGCCATAACGTATGAGTCAAAGAGCTCTGAATTACCCGACAGTGTCATTATTAAATTCCCCTCGGAATTGGAAGAAAACAAGAATTTCGCCAGCAAGATCGGGGCTTATGAAAGGGAGCTCAGATTTTATAGAGAGCTTGCGGCAATAAGCCCGATCAGAGTCCCCGAATGCTACTACAATGTTATGGACGAGAAAAGCGACGATTACATTCTTGTGCTCGAAGACGCTGGCAGCTGGACTCAGGGAGACCAGTTAAGAGGACTTACCGTACATCAAACCAGATCCGCTTTGAAAGCTATTTCCAGATTCCACGGATACTGGTGGGGGTCCCCCGAATTAGAGAAACTTGGATGGATACCTGAACAAAACTTGGATTTAATCCGTGCTTTTCGAGATAATTGGGAGGAATTCAGCACGGAGCACAGAGAAATACTTAGTGGTGAAGATATTGCAGCCGGCGACTTGATATCCCGAAGCGGGCAGAAAATTCATGAGCTTATCCTGATATCCCCAAAAACAATAATTCATTACGACTACAGAGCTGACAACATGATGTTTAAAGAGAAAGATGGAATCATGGTACTGGACTGGCAGCTGGCTAACAGATCGTTCGGGGCTTTTGATATCGTAAGAGCAGTGTGCGGAAGCCATCATGGAGAGCTTGAAAAACGTCATCACTTGGAATTTCTTAATTTATGGCACCAGGGGCTTATGGAATCGAGAGTTCAGAGCTACTCGATTGATGAAGCCTGGAATGATTATCGCTTGGGCATCATTTGTTTAGCATATATCCCCGTTGTAATTCATCATTTACTATCCCACGAAGGCTCGCGCGGAATATCCGTACTCCGGGCGAGGGTAAAGAGGATATTCTACGCAATCCACGAATGCCGGGCTCTTGAGACGATACTCTGATAATAGTCCAGCGTTTATACTCAAAATAGCTCGCATGCTCTTTAGTCTTCAAAGTGCGGAATAGACGCCTGGGCAGAGAAATTAGACCCCGAAATGCCGAGGTACTAGCAAGAATATTGTTCTGCTGTTTCATCGGGTGTAAAACGGCAGGGGCTAACTTAAGTTTGACAAGTTACATGATACACAAACAAGAGGCGCATCTTAAAAACAATGCGCCTCTTTATTATCATCCAGAGATTATTTCCTCACAGCTTCAACTTCCAGATATTCACTGTATAAGGTAGTCGTACCGTCCTTGGCGACATTGTAATCAGAGAACAGCTTCTCAAGCTCCGCTCGCAGAGATCGCCCGCTCTCCTCGTCCAGAGCCTGCAGCGCCTTCTCCATCGGACCGTAATTCTCGAAGAAGAACTGCACCACTTCCGGCACCTCGAACGGGTAATTCCAGAGGGGATAAATCCTCTTAGCAAAGATAATGTGACTAACCGCATCGCCGAAACGCTCTTTCACTATTTCCTCGTTACCCCATAGAAGCGGCGAGGGTACATCGGAAGGCGGAGGAGCGTACTTGCCGATAGTCTTGAACATCTGGCCGACGAATCCTTCGGGAGTCCAGTTAATCATCAGCATCCTTCCTCCCGGTCTGCACACCCTTACGAACTCCTTGGCCACTCTCTCCGCCTGAGGGGCGAACATGGCGCCGACTATCGTCGCTACTACGTCAAAGGATTCGTTCCAATACGGAAGGTTCTCCGCGTCTCCGACCTCGAACCTCGCGTCCAGGCCTTCTCTTGAAGCCCGGCTGCGGGCAAATTCTATCGAATTAGGCGCGATGTCGATTCCCGTGACCTTAACGCCGTTTCTTGAAGCGGGGACAGATATCTGACCGGTTCCGCAGGCGACATCGAGCATGGTCTCTCCGGGGCGAATTCCCCACCCGCGAAGAATTTCCACCGCTCCCGGCTCCATATAAGTCGCGAACTTGCCGTAGTCCCCCGCGTTCCATGCTGCTTTCATTTTCGTTTTGATTACGTCGATGTTTTGTATCGTGCTCATTTCAAATTCTCCTTTTTTGTTTTTTTTAGGCTTAAAAATGGGGCGGGATACTTCGCTATGTTTGATTTCCCGCCCCACTCAGTCCGTCATTAAATCCTGACGCCGAATACCGTAAGAGTTTTCTCATCGGTCGTTCCCTCCTCAGCAGTTCTCAATGTTTCGGTATTCTGTACATTGTGATCGCCGAGGTAGAAGCTCATCGGGCTCGTCTCTACTTCCCCGCCCTTTGCCTGACTGCCTGCTTCTTTCACTGCCGGACCGTTTACGTAAAGATCCATGTGATCCGAAGCGAAAGTCAGCGACGAAAAACCGAGCGTGAACCCTAATGCCGTGACTGCGATTAACTTCTTCATTTGGCTTACCTCCTTTTGATTTATTTGCTTACACATAATCGCAAGGGGCGTGCCAAGAGTGCCAACATAAGAAATAGTAAGTGATTGAAGAGAGTTAGAGAATAATATCGGAGATTAACATATTAGCGAAATCTCGCTATTAGCGACTTCTCGCTAATATATTCCACGAATAATCGATATAGATACTTTTTAGTTCCGGTTGAAGAATCAGGTTCGCTTTGACTTGGGATTACTTCATGCGTCCGCTGTAATCCCAGGAGTAAAACCAGTCGGGTGTAATGCTTATCGCGGTTTCGTCATCGCTTCTTTCGAGCAGCCAGTCGGCAAGCTCCTTATTGTTTTCGTCGAGATAACGGTCGATCAGGTCCTTTAGCTTCGCAGCCCCTTCCTCAGGCACAAGCTCGGCTATACCCTGTCCCCTCACACCAAGATAGGGAGTTTCATTAGGGCTCACCTCAAACCCGCACCTTCCGTCTCGCTCCAGTATCCTTGCGAGCGCGCAGTCCTTCTGCACCGCGCACCATAGTGTTCCCTCCCGGTATAGGTACCAGAGCGATACGACAAGCGGGAATCCGTTCGAGGTTATGCACGAAAGCCTCATGGGTATTATGCTGCCTGCGAGATAATCCTCTATATTGCCTATATTCCAGTCGCCTCTTATTTCTATATTTTCATCGGTGCGGTTCAAACAGTCCTCCGTTCGTGATACATATGCTATGTATTTAAGTTTAATGATTGAGGGAAAAAACCTAAAATCCAGGAAGGTATCCACTTCGTAGGGGAATCCGGGGCTGGAGGCTCGTTTCAGTAGTCCCGAAGCCCACCCAAACATCCTGCATCATGCATCGCGTATCGTGCATTATGCAACTCCGGGCTCTTTTCGGACTACTTTTGTACCCCTTTTGGTACCCTTTTGCAGCGGCAGCGCTAATTCAGCAGGTCCATCTTTATCATACGGTTCCTGAGCACCTGCCTCGTAACCCCGAGCATCTCAGCCGTCTTGGTCTGGTTCCAGTCGTTAAGCTCGAGGGCCTTTTTTATCACCGCTTCCTCGACAGCATCCAGACTCAGCTTGTCGAGGTCGAGCTCGAAAAACATCTTGTGCTCATCGGAATGCACCTTCGCTCCCTTCTCCTGCTCGTCGATCTGCACGTACTTCGGGTTAAGTGTATCCCCTTCGCTAAGCAGCACAGCCCTTTCAATCGTGCTCCTGAGCTCGCGCACGTTGCCGGGCCAGTGATAGTTCTTAAAAGAGTTCATCACTTCATCAGGAACGGTCTTTATGCCCTTGTTGAGATCGACATTGAAATAACCGATAAAATTATCAGTGAGCAGGGGGATGTCCTCCCTTCTCTCCCTCAAGCTCGGCATATCGAAGCTAATCACATTAAGCCTGTGATAAAGGTCGTCTCTGAAGAGCTTTTTGTCCACCTGCTCTTTCAGGTCCTTGTTCGTCGCCGCAACAACTCTCACATCGACCTTTATATCCCTCTTACCGCCTATGCGCCTGAACGTCCTTTCTTCTACGGCTTTAACGAGCTTAGCCTGAAGCGCGAGACTCATGTCCCCTATCTCGTCGAGGAATATAGTCCCGCCGTTTGCGTCCTCGAATATACCCGTCTTCATTTTCTTGGCGTCCGTAAACGAGCCCGCCTCGTACCCGAATAGTTCGCTTTCAAGCAGCGTTTCCGGTATGGCGGCACAGTTAAGCTCTATGATCGGCTTCTCCGCCCTCGCCCCGTTGTGGTGGAGTATTTTCGCCGCGAGCCCTTTGCCCGTCCCGCTCTCTCCGCCGATAAGTATGGTCTTGGGGTCGGTTGCGACCAGCTTTTCGAACAGCTCGATAATGTTCATAATCGCCGTGCTTTCACCGATCAGGGAGTGGAAGCCGTACTGCTTCTTCTCGCTCTTTAGTCTTGTGTCGAGACTCTTCTTTAGACCCGCCGTGTCGAGAGCGTTTCTAATAATTACCTTCAGCTTGTCTATGGAAAACGGCTTCTCTATAAAATCATACGCGCCTTTCTTTATGGCGGATACCGCCGTGTCCACGCTTCCCTGGCCGCTCATCAGTATCGTAACCGGTACGTGATCAAGTGCGTTAATCTTCTCGAGAGCCTCTATACCGTCCATATCTGGCAAGCGCAGATCAAGCAGAACCAGATCAGGGTTATCCCTCTTGGCCAGGAGTACTCCCTCTTCCCCTGCATTGGCCGTATTAACGTTGTGTCCTTCTTCCGAAAGACTGTCCTTCAGTTTATTACAAAGAAACTCCTCATCATCAATTATCAGAATATTGCTCAATCTGGTTGATCCTCACTGGTGAAAATTAAATGGAAGCTTATTCTTGGCCGCAGCTCTAGACCGCTTCTTTGGCTTCTTCGCCGGCGTCTCCCGGTATCTTGACAGTGAAAGTCGTTCCTCGACCTTCCTCGCTTGACACTTTTATGCTCCCGTTATGAGATTTTACTATTTTCTTCGATATAGGCAGGCCGAGACCCGTCCCGCTTTTCTTGTTAGAGTAAAACGGCTCGAATATTTTCCCCCTCTCCGTCTCGGGTATCCCCGGACCGTTGTCCGAAATTTTTATATACAGATTATCACCGTCGCTTTCCGTATTAATCTCGACTTTTCCCGTCCCGGATTCGACTGCGTCCACGGCGTTAATTATAAGATTCATCAACACCTGCTGGCACTTCTCCGGATCGAGCGGAAACTGGCGGCTACAGTTAAGCTGGGTCTCAATCGAGACTTGTTTTTCCTGAGCCCTCGAATTAACCAGCATGACGGACCTCTCAACTATATCATTTGGATCGGTCATTCTGAAATCCATTTCCTTGGGTATAGAGAGCTGAAGCAGATCTTTCAAGATACCGTCGAGCCTTCTGACCTCGGTCAATACTTCGGAGATCGACTTGTCAAGCTCCCCGTTCTCGGACTTTCCTCTCATCATCTCGAGCGCGACCGTAATTCCCGAGAGCGGGTTTTTAATCTCGTGTGCTATCCTCGCGGCAAATTCTCCAATGGTAGCGAGCCGCTCCGATTTTATAAGCTCGTTCTGCTGTTCCTTGATCTCGCGCGTCGCCTCTTCTACTTTCTCGCGAAGAGTTTCGTTGAATCTTTTGGTCTCTTCGATAAGCTCCACGTTTTTTTTGTTGGTATCGTCAATATTCCCGAGCATGTCGTTGAAAGAGCTTGCGAGAATGGAGATTTCATCCGAATCCCCTACGTCCTCGATACGGAATGAGTAATCACCTTTTTTCACTTTCTTTGTCGCCTGCACGAGCCGCTCTATCGGTCTTATAATCTTTGTCGGAAAAAGCGCGGTGATAAAACCGCCGAAAACAAGGGCAACTCCAACGACAATCAGCACGTAGGTGTAATTGTTTGTAAGCTGTTTGTCCACGAGGTCTATCGCCTGCTCCACCATTTCCTTGCCGAGTCCGGGCTCGGCTTCGACCTCGCCTTCAGGATTCTCCGACAGTTTGTATAAAGTGGAATAGCGTCCCTCGAGATTGGATGCGGCCTCGTTAAGGCTGTACACATTATATATAGACAGCCCCGCTATAATCAGCATGAGAAACAGCATCAAGGCGAATCCAAGCCTTATCTGTTTGCTAAGGTTCAATCTGTAAACCCCCTCCCGACCCGAAAGTGGATAAATCATAATTCTACCCGTTTTTTTATCAGACAATTATAGGAATCGTTGTTGAGAAAGCACGAGATTTTATATACACGACGGGACGAATATGTACGGATAGACACAGCCGGGCCTGTATGTATTCATACAAAATGAATCCATTTCAGATAATGAAAATTTCTCAGTTTCTCATAACCCGCTGTAATCATACCATTTGATTCAATGTTCCCACGGTTGGCACGGCCTTTGCACCTAAGTGATATCAAAATCCAATACCAGGAGGTATTACAGTATGAGACGTTTATTAGTATCATCGATTTTAATTACAGGACTGGCTATGACCGGAGCGGCCGGCGCGATTTCAGCCGAACAGATGGGAGACACTCAGAGCGGTATTCACGAAACTGAAAATACACAGCAGAATATGAATTCCGAGAGTCTCAACAAGGAAGGGCAGGAGTACACCGTTAAATCCGGTGATACTCTCGCGAGTATATCCGAGCAGTTCCTCGGCTCTTTAGACAAATGGGAAATAATCGCCCGGGCAAACAGGATTGAAAGCCCCGACCAGCTCGAAGTGGGCCAGACCATAATAATACCCGCGGCCGATGTGAAATCGGAAGCCGGTATCAATTCCGGTGAGCGTGAGCATTCCTATACCAAGCAGAACGCTGACGAGTCCATGAACTGGGAAAGCGAAATGAAGGGCGAAGTGACCGAGATAGCGTCCGGTAACGACAGCTTAACGATCACGGACGAAAACGGCGCCTCCCATTCTCTTAAGCTCGAAGACACTGAGATGCTCAATGGAGTGTCTGTAGGAGACTTCGTGAAAGTAGAATTAGACGGCGGCACGGTAATATCACTCGAGAAAGTAGAAAAGAAAGCGTAGTTTGAAAATTACTCTCACCCTTTACATTAAGCGGGCAACCACCAACTCGCTTTAGTGTAGATCCTCTCGCGGGGGCAGCCACCGGGCCCCCGCTTCATTATTTATAACAGCCCGATTCAGTCGACATTCGCCGAAAGGATACTTTGACAATCCGCATATAATATCAAATAATTAAAGCGCTATTGTAATTTCTCCCTTACACGGTGTTAATATGAAACTGGGTCTGTGCGCATCGCTGCTTGTCTCTCTTTTGCTTGCCGGCTGTCTGGCTGATCCGTCGACTATAAAAGAAATGAATGAGCGTCAGGACACCATCGAGCAGAAGGTGGATAATATGTCCCGTCAACTGACCGATATGCAGAGAAGGCTCGAGATTCAGGAAGCCAGGATCAGGAATCTGGAGAGAAATTATTCCGAAATCTATATTAAGCTCGGAGACATCGAGGAAAGCAAGCCCGCATCTAAGCCCAGAAAGGAGAGATCGGCCGATGAGCTGTACCGCGATGCCGACAGTATCTATAATCGAAAGCAATACCAAAAAGCTGTTCTCGCTTATCAGGTGTTTATCGACACGTATCCTGACGACAGGAGAGTGGCTGACGCTTATCTAAAGCAGGGCCTCTCGCTTGTCATGATGGGAAGCAAAAAGAGCGCGACCTATTTCTTTAAAACCCTGATAGACAGGTTCCCCGATTCCACCGAAGCCGATACCGCTAGGCGGAAGTTAGAAGAGATCGAGTCCAACTGAGATCTGAAAATTGTAGCTTTACGTACAATTGTCATTGTTTCCATAGACACAACATTCCCATCCAATACAACATAGCCGGATTCTTAATCCTGTAACCCCCTGTAAATACGGGATAATTTTTCACACCTCCGATTGGCACGGGGATTGCACTTTACTATATATTAATTTGGAAAACAGGAGGCAAATACAATGAAACACATTAGCAATATGTGGAGCAAAATTTCAAAATACGCCGTACCCGGGGCGCTGGGTGTGATTATGGTATACGCTGCTGCCTCTACGCATATGGCGGAGCAGTCCGATGGAGCCGAGCTCACGGGAGAGACACCCGACTATATCGAGCTGGCATGGACCGAAACTTATGACCCCTATACCCCAGAGCTTAAGGACATATTCTTCGACCGCGACAGCTTCACGATAAGAGAGGACGCTGAACCAGTCCTGGACGAGAACGTACGGGTTCTCAAGTCCAACCCCGACACTTTCGTGGTCATAGAGTCTTACTGCGACGAAAATGAAGAGATGACCACGAGCCTTGGAGCCGTAAGAGCCGATTTGATTAAGGCGTACATAGTGGGCAAGGGAGTTGAGCCCGACAGGATCGTAACGGCTAACAAATGTAACGCTTATGATATGGAGCTTCAGAGCAATAGAGTGTCCATAGGGCTCGACAGCAGGGTTCATTTCGTCTCTCTCGACGAGCTCGACAGAGACCTTTCTCTCGCGTCAAATAAATAACATCGATAGAACAGGATCAGGATTCACTCATGAGTCCTGGATAAGTCATCCTCCATATCTCCGACAACAACGAAGCCGCCGTGTGGTACAACACACTGCGGCTTCTTCTTTTACTCAGGGCAGCACGTGAAACAAGTCGGCTATGAGATCTGTGTTTATATAGTACTCCGCGCAGAAGTTGTGCTGGTAGTTCTTGTTGGAGAGCCTTGTCCACAGGTTCATCGATTCAAGTTCCTGAACCGTATAATTATAAGAGAAGAACTGATAAACGGAGCTAGACGCATGTGATTTCTTCGCGGCAAGGTCATCGCAATATTTATCCATCAGCTTATTCGGAAGAATATCGAGGGCAATTTCCTTGTTCTGCCTGCCGACGTTGTCCCAACTTTCGGGGTTGTTTTCATTAAACCAGGCTATAAACGTAGTAATGTCTATCATTATCCAGTCCGGAGGCAGATAATCCGGATCGACGCTCGGTATATTGAATCTGACGTTAAATACATCGTCTCCATGGCTGAGCGTACGCCCGATCGTCGTGAATACGGGCGAGCGGTGTCCTCCGCCGCCGGTCATCGGAACTCATACCGGCGAAACGGGTATATTGGCCGCCCTCAGAACCTCTCTGAAGAAAAAGCTCGTACCGTGACATCCTCTAATCCAGCTCTTTGCCTTCGCTTCCGGATTGCCCGACGACATTATGCGATGCGTGCCTTTAATGATCAGCGATACCGGTGGGTCGCCCCGGTACTGCCAGTGTTTGTACATATTTCCCGCGGTACTATTTCCGCCGTGATGGACCATATTTTCGCGTCCCCATTTCAGCAGGCGCGAGACCGTATCATAGTGAGTGGGACGGAGAATATTGTCCTCTACAAGAAACTTGAAC
>Ga0307426_1000322_pt1 | contig 32525 bp, 25 predicted proteins | sample SalMarWE160340MG_FD_202165 | JGI IMG/M metagenome (GOLD analysis project Ga0307426, IMG submission 202165) | Salt marsh sediment microbial communities from the Plum Island Ecosystem LTER, Massachusetts, United States - WE1603-40 | ecosystem: Environmental > Aquatic > Marine > Intertidal zone >...
TGGGCTACGGTCAACTCATTGAGCAGGTTCAATTCCTGGTGGATCATCGAGATACCCAGATGCTGCACTTCCAGGGGGGGAGCACCCCGGCGGATCGTGTCGCCCTTAAAAACCACCTCGCCGGCGTCCTGGGTGTGGATACCCGATAGTATCTTCATCAGAGTGGATTTGCCCGCACCGTTCTCACCGCACAGCCCCATGATCTCGCTTTTCTCGATGTTGAAGTCGACCTTGTGCAGGACTTCGACACCGAAGAAGCTTTTACTGATCCCCAGCATACTGAGTGTATTTGTCATATCTCAATCGCAGGCACCATTCATCGTAACATCACGATGTGTTGCTGTCAAGCAGGCATGTGTGCTGCTTGCCGAACGGGGCCGCAGCGGCCGAAAAAAAGCCACCTTTCTTCAGGAAAGGTGGCTCTTCAGGGGTGATGAACCCAATATCAATCGTTTTCGATCAACCGATAGAAATCTCCGCTATCCAGATTTTCTTTGGTAATGACCCATGGCGGCATCTCGTAGTCTTTCTGCGCGGGCGGGTTGCCCTGCAGGTAGCTGACCACTCTCTTGAGAACCTCCGCAGCCTGCCCGACGGGGTACTGGACCGTGGCATCCGCCAGGCCGTCCCGTACGGCTCTCAATCCGTCCGGAACACCGTCGAACCCGACGATGACCTTGCTCTGCGGATCGATTCCCGCCGCCTGGATGGCCTGGATGGCTCCCATCATCATGTCGTCATTCTGGCAAACCACCGCATCGAAGTCCGGAACTGCTGTGATGGCGTCCTCCATCACCTGCATGCCTTTCTCTCTGTAGAACTCTCCGGTCTGTTCAAACACGATCTGCAAATTCGGATACTTCTTCAGCTGTTCTTTCAGACCTTTCTCCCTGTCTCTGGCGGGGGAGGAACCGGGGGAACCGGTGATAAACACTATCTTCCCCCTGTTGTTGAGCTTGTCGGCCACGAAATCGGCGACCTTCCTTCCACCCTCGACATCATCGCAACCTACATAAAAGGCGTAGTTCGCACCGATGGCGGCTCGGTCGAAGGTAGCCGTTGGCACGCCCTCGTCAGCGGCCTTGTTGATCGCTGGGGTCAGGGAGTTCACGTCAATGGGGTCGGTGATGATCGCATCGACACCGAGCGACACCAGGTCCTCCATGTTCGCCGCCTGCTTGGAAACGTCATTTTCAGCATCCAGTATGATCAGTTTAACGCCCATGTCCTCGGCGGCTGCCTCCATCGCTTCCTTTCCGCCTGAGTTCCCGGGGGGCCACGCCGGGATCTGGTCGCCGGAGCACCTGTTCGTGGCATCGGCTGAGGTCTGTCTGATGACCACATTCTTGGCTGTCGCCGAGAACTCGAAACTCGAATTTTTGAGCTATTCTTTGGAGGCCGAAGGGAGATTGGAAAAAACGGCCGACGGCTACAAAATCACCGAAATCACGATATATCCGAAAGTCCTGATACAGGACGCCTCCGCTGAAGATCGGACGAAGCGGATCTTGGAGAAGGCTGAAAAGCACTGCCTCATATCGACTTCAATGCTGTCCGAGATCAAGGTAGTGCCCGAAGTTGCACTGAAAAAATAGCTCACCCGCTTACAGGAGCTCCGCGGCCAGCTCCGCCAGGGGGCTGCGCTCGGATTTTTCCAAGATGATGTGTCCGAAGGGTTTCTGCCCCTTGAAGGCCTCAACCAGGAAGGTGAGTCCATTGGAGTTGGAATCCAGATAGGGCGTGTCGATCTGGTAGGGATCACCGGTCAGGACGACCTTGGTACCGGTACCGGCCCGGCTCACGATGGTTTTCACCTCGTGGGGGGAGAGGTTCTGGGCCTCATCGATGATGATGAACTGATTGGGCAGGGATCGTCCCCGGATGTAGGTGAGGGCTTCGATTTCGATGAGGCGGCGGTTGATCAGCTGATCCACGGTCAGGTCCCGGAGTTTCCGGTCCACACTGAGGATGTACTCGAGGTTGTCGTACACCGGCTGCATCCAATTCGACAGCTTGTCGATCTTGTCCCCCGGGAGGTAGCCGATATCCTTGCCCATGGGGATGATCGGCCGGGCCAGCAGCACCCGGGAGAAGCGATCCTCTGTCAGGGCCTTGTTCAGCCCCGCTGCCAAGGCCAGGAGGGTTTTTCCCGTACCCGCCTTTCCCACCAGCGTCACCAGGGAGATCGAATCGTCGAGCAACAGATTCAGAGCCATCTCCTGGTTGCGGTTCAGAGGTCGGATACCGCAAACCCCCTCGATCGGCGCTACGAACTGGAGGTAGGACTCGCCGTCGTTGTATCGGCTCAAGGCCGTCTCGCTGCTCTTCGCCTCCCGGAGCACGACGAACTCGTTGGGAACCAGGCGGGCGTTCCAGGGAATCGCGCCGGAACTCTTGAGCTCCTGCAGGCTGTCCTGCCCCACGTCCATCTCCGTGTAACCCCTGTACAGGGCATCGATGTTGACCTTCTGCTTCTCATAGTCCACGGCTTTGATCCCCAATGCCGTGGCCTTGAGCCGGGCGCTGATATCCTTGGAAACGAAGAATACCCGCTTGCCCTCCTGCTGCAGGGAGTAGGCGGCCAGGAGGATCTTGTTGTCGTTCTTGTCCGTTTCCAGATCTACGGGGATGCTGTCCAGGTTTTTGGTGTTGCTGATCCAGACCCGCAGGGTGGAACCGTTTTCCATCTTGACCCCCTCTTTGAGGTCTGCGTGGCGGCTGAGCTCGTCCAGCAGGCGGATGCTCTCCCGGGCGTTGCGTCCCCGCTCCTCTCTGCTCTTTTTCAGGTTGTCCAGCTCCTCCAGCACCCAGAGGGGAACCACGATCTCATTATCCCGGAAAGAGAGGATTGCATCGGGTCGATGGATGAACACATTGGTGTCGATTACGAAGGTTTTAACGGGATTACTCAATCTGAGAATCTCCTGACGATTTGTTTATACTATACTCGATTTGCAGTATAATGCCACCGCTTCTCAGAGGAGATTTCATGAGAATCGGTTTCTTTCAGTTTGCCCCCCGTTTCGGCCAGCCCGAACACAATCTAAACGCCCTGGCTGAGGCGGTGAGCGGCGCCCGGGTGGACCTGATCGTGGCGCCGGAGCTGGCCCTGAGCGGCTATCTGTTCACCCGCAAGGGGGAGGTGGAGCAGATGGCCGAAGAGATTCCCGGTCCGGCCACGGCCAGGCTGACTCAGGCTGCAGCTCAGGCGAACTGCCACCTGGTGGTTGGATTGGCCGAACGCAGCGGGGAGCGCCTGTTCAACAGCGCGGTCCTGATCGGCCCGAAAGGTGTGGTCGGGGTGTACCGCAAGGTACATCTGTTCGACGAGGAGAAGCTGTACTTTGCTCCGGGAGACCGCGGTTTTTCCCTCTTCGATGTCCGGGGTGTCAAAGTCGGATTGCTGGTCTGTTTCGACCACTTCTTCCCCGAGGCGGCCCGCACCCTGGCTCTTCAGGGCGCCCAGATCATTTGCCATCCTTCGAATCTGGTGCTGCCCGAGTACGGGCAGCTGACCACCCGGGTACGCTCCATCGAGAACAGGGTGTTCTGGATCCTGGCAAATCGCTACGGTACGGAAGAGCGGAACGGCAAAACCCTGACCTACTCGGGGTGCAGCCAGATCACCGCTGAAAACGGGGAGATCCTGGCCCGGGCCCAGGCTGTAGGGGACAGCCTCACCGTTGTGGAGGTGGAACCGCAGAGGGCTGAGAATAAGCGGGTGACCGAGCGAAACGACCTGTTCGCAGACCGGCGTACGAAGCTGTACAGGTGGGAGTAGCGGCTCGGGTAGAGGCCAGGCTGCCGAACCGGCTCGGCTTCAACACCGGCTGAACTCTGCTTCCCAAATCTTCAGCTGTTTGTCCCACCGCCAACCGTCGGATAGAAAGGCGTTATCCCGCACCGGCAGGGAGGGGTAGGTGCTTTGAAGCTCCTGCCAGGAGACCAGGCCAGAGAGCGTGTCCGCGGCACGGAGATTCAGGTAGCCGGCGCAATTAGCGAGTTTCAGACATTCCTCGATTCGGTGATCCCGCAGCAGGGCGGTGAGAAAGGCGGCGATCGAGCTGTCCCCGGCTCCGGTGGCACCGGCAATGTTGTCGGCACGAAAGGCCGGGCACCACAGTTCCCGCCTGGCCCAGGAATCGGGCTCCCGAGGAGCGGCCCGGCCTATTTCGGCGATCCTGCTCTTCTGCGCTGTCCTGATGTACCAGCCGTTGTGCCCGGCCTTTATAGCCGCGATTTTGCAGCCCAGGGATAGAAGCTCTTCGGCCAACCCGCTCACTTCTTCGGGGCTCACGAAGTCGATCAGTTCCCGACCCCCGTGGGCGGCCTTGCGCTCCAGGTACTTCCGGGGATGGAGGGTGAAGAAGATCTCTTCGACGCTGGGGAGGAAGATATCGACGTAGGGCAGGGAGCGCTCGTAGATCCTTCGCCAGTCGGCCCTGCCTGCCTCGGAACCGGGATCAGGCAGGGATACGTCCATGGAGGTGGTCACCCCGGCCTGTTTGACCTTCTTCAGAATTCTCGTCAATTCCCCGCCGTCATCCACGAACAGGGAGCGCATCAGTGTGGGATAGCCCAAATGGAACAGGCGACTTTTACCCACCGCCTCCATATCTATATCGCCCGCGGAGAAGGTGTCATTGGTTCCGGGATAGTGCATGAAGATCCTGTCGATCCTGGGCGCGGAGAGTATCACCGTGTAGGAGCTGGACTCTTCCGCGGCCACGGCGATCCCTTGGGCGCTGCCGCTTTGTTGCAGGATATCGATGATGGTTTTGCCGATGGCGTCCGCTCCCACCTTGGCTACAAAGGCAACGGAGCACCCGAAGATCTTCATGGCGATGCCGACGTTGGAAACCGATCCGCCCGTGGAGAAGGACATCGCTCCCATGTGGACCAACGTCCCCGGCTGCAGCAGCTCGGAAATGCTGGCCGGTTCCCTATCCGTGCGGAAACGAGGGATCATGTCCAGGCAGAGGTGGCCGGCAGCGATCACGTCGTATAGTAGTTCTCCCATATTCAGAACTCCCTGGTTCAGACGGATATGACGTCGTGCCGGATCAGCCACTGGACCGACTCATAAACGGCCTCCAGGGAGCTGTAGCAGGGCGCATAACCTATCACCCGTTTGGCTTTTTCAATACTGCAGTTGGGGCTGTGGGCGATATGATCCCAGGTGGACCGGGCATCCTCTTCGGAAGCGGTTTCTTTCCACTGCTCCCAGGCCATGAAGCGCAGTTTCGGCTTGCGGTTGAACCAGGTCGCCACCTGCTCGGCATAGCCCCGCAGCGTAAGGGCTCCGGTAGAAACAAGGTGAAAACTCTCTCCCACCGAAGACCGCCAATTATTCATTGCCTTGATGAAACCCTGAGCCACGTCGTCGGCGTGCACGTGATGTACCGTTTCCAGTCCCAGGTTGGGGAGGACCAACTCCTGTCCGCGGGCCAGAAGCTCGAAAACATGGGGATTGAAGTTCCCCGCCGGATTCAGAGGAGGCCAACCCTCTCCTACGATATGCCCCGGGTGCAGCACGGTGGCCGGAAAGCCGCGCAGCCGGGCCTGTTCCAGGAGGTAGCGTTCCATCTGCTCTTTACGGATCCCGTAGTCCCCGAAAGGCTCGCGGGGTGCGTTTTCCGTTGTGGGTACGACTTTACTGTGCCCGTGCACCCATATCGTGCCGCAGCACAGGTAGTGCTGAACAACGCCGTTCAGAGATTCCGTCAGATGTCGGGCGCTTTCGGCGTTAAAGCAGATCATGTCGATCACGATTTCCGGGGAGAGTGCCAGGATCTTATCGGTAAAGGTGTCGTCGGCCTCCAGGGCTTCGCGGTCAAGGGTTTCCCGGCGAACCTCCCGCCAGGCTGCATGCGGCCGATAGGTGTCCCGCCGCCCCCTGCTGACCGCTATGACCTCGTGGCCCAGCTCTACCAGTCGGGGAACAAGGTAGCCCCCCACATGTCCCGTAGCCCCAAGAACAAGTACTTTCATATCACCTCCCGTCGGCTCAGCGCATGAACAATCCGCCGTTTATGTCGATCGTTTCACCGGTGATGAAGTCGTTTTCGATCAGGAAACGAATAGCCTTTGCCACGTCGATAGCCCGACCGTTGCGCTGCAGCGGTGTGTCTGCCCGGAACTTTTCCATCCGCGCCGGGGTGGAGTAGCGCTCATGGAAGGGCGTGTCGATGACGCCGGGGGCTACGGCGTTGACCCGGATCTTCGGGGCCAGTTCAGCCGCGGCTCCCCGGGTGAAGCTGTCGATGGCCCCCTTGGCCGCCCCGTAGAGCGTTGCGGTCGGCGATCCATGGCGGGCTGCCACGGAGGTGACATTTACGATGCAGGGATCCGTTCCTCTTTCCAGCAGCGGGACGAACAGGGAGCTCAGGAACATTGTCGAGAAGGTGTTCAGGGAAAACACCCGATCCATCAGGCTCCACTCCAGCTCTCCGATGCCCTGGCGCTTCACGAGCCCGCCTGCGTTGTTCACCAAAACATCGATCCGGTTGGTCCTGACCGAAACTTCCGAGTACAGGGCGTCGCAGCCGGCCTCGCTGAACAGGTCCGCCTGGACCAGGTGAGCCGTACCGCCCCGTTCCTGCACCTCCGCCGCCGTCTGTTCGGCGGCCTCCCTGGAGGAGTTGTAGTGGATAAAGATGTTGTTGCCCTCAGCCAGCAGCCTGGCGGTTTCCCCGCCTATGCCCGTACTGGCTCCGGTTATTACGATGATTCTGGCCATTCCTCGACCTCCTTTGGCGCGTAGCGCTATTGGCTGTTGCTCGAAGATCTCAAGCAGATTCCCCGACGATATTTCCCCGGTTCAGGCGACGGTCCGGGTTGAATAGCTCGATTACGCGCCCCATCTGTCCGATCCCCTCATCCCCGTACATCAGGCGCAGAAGATCGGTCTTCAGTTTGCCGATGCCGTGCTCGGCGGATACGCTTCCCCCCAGAGCCACGACTTCCTCAGCCCAGCTACGGTACAGCTGCTTGCCCCTCTGGTAATCCTCCATGGATCGGGGAAGGATGTTTACGTGGATGTGGTTGTCGCCGATGTGTCCGAACAGGACATATTCCAGATTTGACTGGTGAAGGTCCCGGAGGTACAGATCGAAGATCCGCTCCAGGGCGGCATCGGGAACCGCCATATCCGTGCCCAGCTTGATCAGGCCCGGCGTATTCTTGCGCCGCTCGTCGATCAGGAGGTTGACCGCCTCGGGAAGGGCATGCCTGAAACCTTTCAGGCGCTCCAGCTCTTTGGGCTGTTCAGCCAGCCAGGTTGCATCCTCGGTGCCTCCGCATTCGGAGAGGATTTCGGCAAGTTCGAAGATCTGCTGTTCCACCTCTTCCCGGTCCTGGCCGTGATACTCCACATAGACCGCGGCCTGCTTTTGCTCGGGTATCACGGGAAGCTCTGAGAATGCCGGGTTGTTTTGCTTCTGCTCTCGCAACAGCTCCAGAGAGTTGCAGTCGAAAAACTCGACGGCCTTGGGTTTGGCTGGGTTCTGAGCCCCTCCGGCTTCACCGCGGACCCGCTCCACGAATTGGAGCGCCCCGGCCAAATCGGGAAAGAAGCCCATCACCCCGGTGAACACCGAAGGCAGAGGGATGAGCACGATCTCGATCTCGGTCATGATGCCAAGGGTGCCTTCAGAGCCGATAACCAGATCGATCAGATCCATGTCCGGCTGCGTGTACAGACCGGCGGTATTCTTGGTAGCGGGCATGCGGTAGGAGGGAAGGCTGCCGCTCAAGCCTCGCCCCTGCTCGGTTTCCAGCCGGAAGGCTAGCCCCGAAGCCCGCTGCACGCCCCGTTCCAGCTGCAGCGTTGAGCCGTCGGTCAACACCAGTCGCAGGGATTCGACGAAACGGCGGGTCGGGCCATAGGAAAACGAACGGGCTCCGGAGGCATCACTGGCGGCCATGCCCCCGATGGCGGCGGAGGCTTCGGTGGGGTCCGGAGGAAAGAAGCTCGGTCCCGATTCCTGAAAACTCTCCAGAGCCAGCAGGGACTCCCGGCTCCAACCCTGACTGCCGAACTTCCTCCCGGCTACCGCTTCGTTGATCTGGGAGAGCAGCACTCCGGGCTGCAGGCGCAGCAGGTAGCGATCCTCTTGCGGGTCCCGGCGCAGCCCCATGAACCTGTTCATCCGGCTGAGGTTTAAAATGTGTCCGCCCCTTGGCACCGCCCCGCCGGAGATTCCGGTTTTTCCCGACTGCACGGTTACGGGGACCTTCCGATCGGACAGGAGCTTCATGATCTCACGGATCTGCTCTTCCTCCGTCGGAAAGGAGATAGACTCCGCCTCCCCGCTCAGGCGTGATTCGTCCCTCAGGTACTCGATGTAATCCGGATCGACGGGGCGGATGTGTTGTTCGATATTTGTTTCGTTCATGAGCACATCACCAAAGGGTGAGAGAATCGAGGAAGATCCGCCGAAGATCCTGCGGGGAAAAGGGGCGGGGGGAGAGCCTGGTGAGCCGTTGCTGGGGCAGGGTCCCTTCGACCAATTCGCCCACATCCTCTTCCGAATACCCCACGGCGGATAGGCCGTTGGGCATGCCAGTCTTTTTCATCAGCTCGATGAGCGCAGTTGCCAGGATCTCTCCGGCTTCAGCTTCCGCCGCACCGCTCGTGTCCACGCCCATCAGCCGGGCCGCTTCCAGGTGGCGCTGCGGCCGGGCGGGGCCCGTGAAGCGCAGGGCGGCCGGCGTATTCAGCACCACGGCCATGCCATGGGGTATGATCGGTACCGCCGGAGGATACCCTTCCGGCACATAGCTCTTCACCATACCGGAAACGGGGTAGGACATGCCATGGGGCAGATGCAGTCCCGCGTTTCCGAAGCCGATCCCGGCGAAGGTGGCGGCAATGATCATGTTGCTTCGGGCTTCGTCGTCTTGCGGATCCGCCACCACCCGGAGGATGTTGCGGCTGACCAGCTCGATAGCCTTGGTTGCCCAGACATCGCTGATCGGGTTGGAACCCTGATAGGCCGGCCGCTCTGCCGGGCTGGTAGGCGCCTCCCTCCGGTTGAAGGGCAGGTTGGTGTAGGATTCCAGGGCGTGTACCAGGACGTCGAAGCCGGTACAGGCGGCTGCCATGCGCGGGAGGGTGCGGGTGTTTTCCGGATCCACGATCCCGACATTCGGCCGGATGTGCCGGTGGGCGATACCGGTCTTGGCGTGCATCTCCACCAGGTCGAAGATGATCACCCCGGTGGTTTCACTGCCCGTGCCGGCCGTGGTGGGAATGCCCACCATAGGCTGCAACGGGCCGGGGACGGGTTTCCCCGCCCCGATGGGGGCGTTGACATAGGTCATGAAATCGGCAGGATAGGTGGAGTACAGATTGGCCGCCTTGGCCGTGTCCATGCTCGAGCCGCCACCCACGCCGACGAACCCATTGAAATTTCCCGATTGGGCGAAGCGGATTGCATCCTTTAAGGAGCCGTCAGTGGGTTCGATCCCGGTATCGGTGAACAAAACCGTCTCGATTCCCTCATGTTTCAGCGATTCCAGCACGGTCGCCACAGGGGGCAGCTGGGCCAGGCGGCTGTCGGTTACCACCATGACGCGGCTGGCACCCAGCTCCTTGAGGTCGAAGCCGACCTCCCGGGTGGCTCCGAAGCCGTACTTGATGGCAGCCGAGCTCATGGTCAGCACAGTTTCATTAAGCATGGATCGATCCTCTTCGTCCTTCAACTATGGTTTTCCGCCCCCGTGCTCCTGCGTTCACGGGAAGTTCGGGCTGATTAGAAGCTGCTGCAGAGCTTTATCCACGCCTCGATCAGCATCTCGATCCCCTCCCAGGGCGTTTCGTGTACCAGCGACGAACTTCCCTCCGCCCCTCCTGATAGCTGCTGCTCCAGCGCAGATGCTTGGGTACGAGATTGCCGAATCATTGGAAGGTCAGGGGGATGTGATCGGTGGGATCTCCACCCCAGCTGGATACCAGCCGCTCCTTGGCGTTCATCAATCCCATACTATTGAGAAAGGGATTTTCTGACAATACCGTGGGATCGGGCCGCGGGTTCGGGCGGTTCGGACGACCTTGCGGGATCCGCCGGAGTGAGCCTATACTAAGCTTGCCGCAAATGCGGGTCAACGGGCATATCGGAAGGAGATGGACTATGGGCGGATATCTGCTGGGCTACGACGTGGGGAGCTCTTCGATCAAGGCGACCCTGCTGGAGATCGAGACGGGAAGGTCCATAGCCTCGGCGACCTCGCCGGACCGGGAGCTGGAGATCCAGGCTCCCCGGCCGGGCTGGGCCGAGCAGGATCCGCAGGTGTGGTGGCAGCATCTCGAGAGGGCAACCGCTCTGATCGCCTCGAGGGGTGTTAAGCTTGCCGATGTCCGGGCCGTCGGCATCTCCTACCAGATGCACGGGCTGGTCTGCCTGGACCGAGACGGGGGGGTTCTGCGCCCGGCCATCATCTGGTGCGACAGCCGGGCGGTGGAGATCGGGGACAGGGCTTTTTCGAAGCTCGGTCCCGACCGCTGTTTGAAGAGCCTCCTGAACTCGCCGGGGAACTTCACGGCCTCCAAGCTGGCCTGGGTGCGGGAGAACGAGCCGGAGATCTTCGAGAGAATCGACCGGGTCCTGCTTCCCGGAGATTATATCGCCTACCGCCTGACCGGGACCCTGAACACCACGCCCTCGGGGCTCTCAGAGGGAATCCTCTGGGATTTCCAGAATGGGCAGGTGGCCACATTTCTTCTCCAACACTACGGGATTCCTGGAGCAATGATCCCTCAGTTGGTGGCAAACTTTGCGCTGCAGGGGGAGGTGAGCGCGGCGGCGGCCAGGCGCCTGGGATTGAAAGCGGGAACTCCCGTGTCCTACCGCGGCGGGGATCAGCCCAACAACGCCCTGTCCCTCAACGTACTGCATCCCGGTGAGGTGGCGGCCACGGCCGGGACCTCCGGGGTGGTCTACGGGGTGGGGGACAAGCCGAGCTCTGATCCCGCCTCCCGGGTCAACACCTTCGTCCATGTCAACCATGCGGCCGAGGCGCCCAGATATGGCACCCTGCTGTGCGTCAACGGTACGGGAATCCTCAACAGCTGGCTCAAGCACCAACTGCTGACGGTGCAGGGGACGACGCCGGGGGCAGGAGCGATGGCGGCCGAAATGCAGGATGCCGGAACGCCGGCTGCCGGCAGAGCGGCAGGCGCCGGCAGCACGTACGGGCGGATGAACCAGTGGGCCGCGTCGGTGCCGGCGGGAGCCGACGGGCTGGTGGTCCTGCCCTACGGCAACGGTGCGGAGCGGACCCTGGAGAACCGGAATATCGGCGCCTCGATCCGGGGCCTCGATCTGAACCGGCACACCCGGGCGCATCTGCTGCGGGCCGCTCAGGAGGGGATCGTCTTCGCCCTTAAGTACGGGCTCCAGATCATGGAGGGCATGGATCTGTGCATCGAGCGGGTGCGGGCCGGGGCGGCGAACATGTTCCTCAGTCCCCTGTTCGCCGAAGCCTTTGCCACGATCTCCGGTGCTGCAGTCGAGCTGTACAACACCGACGGCTCCCAGGGGGCGGCCCGGGGGGCGGGGATCGGGGCAGGCATCTACGATATGGACAGTGCCTTTGCCGGGTTGGAGCGGGTGCGGGCGATCACGCCGAACACGGCACTGGCTGGCGCCTACGAAGAGGCCTATCAGCGCTGGCTGGGGGAGCTGGAGGACGCTCTATCTGGTTGAGCGGGGTTTGAAGACGCCCTTCACCGGGTCCAGGAACTTCTGCGCTTCGAAAGACAAAAATCCGGAAAAATCGAGATGGAAACCCGGGACATCCCGATCATCATGCTCACCGCGGTGGCCTCGAATGTCAGGCAGACGGCGTACTCCCATCAGAGCGGCAAACAGACCGATGCCGATGACTATATCCCCAAGCCTGTGGATGTTCCCGATCTCATCAGCCGGATCGAGCGGCTGCTGAAGTAGGATCCCGCTCTCAGCTGGTGTACCTGCGCGAGCGCCGGACCATCACGATGATCATGGCGATCAGAGGGCAGGCAGCCAGGATCAGGGATACGATACCGATCCGGGAGGGCGTGATAACCCGGATCTGCCGTTCGCTGGAGGGCAGATACTGTCCCTCCTTGTCCTGGACGCGCAGGCGAATGACCCGCTGATCTTTCGATACCGGAATGTGGAAAGCCTGAAGGGAGGGTTCCCGATCCTTGTGCTTTCCTTCGGGATCGAAGGGTACGATCTGATAGCCCAAAGCTGCTCCCTTGGCCTGCTCCACGTAGAAGGGTTCCTCCAGAACCATCCGGGTTTCCGCGGCCTGGCGGGTGACCTCCACCCGGGCCCGGGGCACCTGTTGGATACGTACCCACTTCATCAGGTTGGGATTGCCTTTGGCGTCGTTCTTGCGCATCTTCTCGTAGAACAGGTCGTTGTACTCCTGCTGATAGAAGGGCCGGATGTACAGATCGGTGGAACCGTCGATATACAGCACCGAGGAGGGGGTCTTGGATTCCACGGGTCGGGTCCACTTGTCTCCCGGGATGACCTCTAAACCGATGGCTTCGGCCCTTCGCTTCTCGAAGACCACGATCCTTCGCTCCGATCCTTCCATGATCTTCCCGTCTTGAGTAAAGAAGCGGATCTGGTACTCCCCGACCGGAAGATTGAGGATGAAGGCCTTCTGTATAGGTACCGGAGGGACTATGTACTCGGTAGGATACTGGGGCTCCGGCGGAGCCTTCAGCTCCTTCAAAGTGTCGATCAACGCCGTTACATCATTACCCGCATCCCGTAACTTGGTGATGGTGACGGTCAGCTCGTTGAGCATCTTCTCATACAGAGCTCGCTTTTCGTAGTACGCCGAGACCGACTGCCAGTAGGCGTCCATCAGTTCCTGGTAGTGCTGCCAGGCCGCTTCCGCTTCCGCCTCCTTGGCAACCTTCCAGTTCAGCTCGTACTCACCCCGGATGTTGTAGTAGGTATAGGGGATCATACCCAACATCTGGGCTTCGGCCTCTCTGCCGCTCAGCTCCAGGGTCCCCTCGAAGGGGATGTTCAAGGCCGAAGTGTCGGTCTTCCAGTCCTGGGTAATCGGCCAGAAGTAGACGAAAACATTCCGGACCGTGAGGAAGTTGTCCACGTCCGCCACCAGGTAGACCGTGTCCGCATCCTTCCGGGCGAAAGTGCCTGCGTAATCCTTGCCATTGAAGGCCAGAATCGAATAGATGAACTGTTCCTCCCGCACCGGGACGTCGGCAAAGAGCACTCCGGCGCAGAGCAGGAGGAGCAGGGCAGCGGAAATCCGTAGAACTTTCATGCTCGTACACCCCTCGTTTTGATGGTCAGATGACTGATAAACAGAACCACGACGGACAGCAACAAGAGCAGCGCAACGCCGATGAAGTACATCCCCCAGTTGCCCATCTCTACAAACCGCAGAGCCAGATCCCAGTAGAACAGGGGGGAGATCCACTTGATGATCCAGGCGAGCACGCTGGCCAGGTTTCGCACATATCCGCTGACCACCGTGAAGGAGCCCATCATGATGATGATGAAGAAGAGGATCAACCCCAGGAATACGGCTATCGCCGAGGCGGAGTTGTCGGTCAGAGAGGAGGCGAAGATCCCGTAGGCGTAAATAGCGATGGACAGGAAGAAGAGGATGACCAGGCTGTAGTAAAAGGACGGTCCCAGGATCAGGTTGTTCAGGAGGCCGGCGATAAACAGGAACAGCAGCAGAACCACCAGGTAGATGGCGGTCATGAGGATGTCTTTGATCAGGGCGGCCAGGAAGTAGGAAGTGCCGTCCGCCGGGCCGTAGGTGAGAAGCTCCAGGGCACCGACCTTTTTCTCCAGGCCGAAGCGGAACACCGAGCTCACCGCCAGGTAGAGCAGGACCGGCAAAAAAGCGATGTACAGGGTGAAGAGAAAGGGCCCCTCGGAAAACAGTTTCTCCACGAAGGTTGCTCCGAAAGCCCCGACCAGGCTTCTTCCGATCAGCTCGTAGGCCGGATTGAGGGTGTAGTTGAACCCGCTGGAGTCTACTGCCCTGACGAATCCAGCCACCAGCAGGTAGGCAAGGACCAGGCCTATCGTTTGAGCGACGTAATAACCCGGGCTGATCAGGGTCTCGAGGATGCGCCGTTTGGCGAGAACGGATGTGGCGTGGGCTCTCTGATTCATTTCTCGCCTCCTATTCCTGCAAACAGGTTGATGTTCTCCTTGGTGATGGTGACAAAGGCCTCCTCCAGACTGAGGCTCTTCTCCTGGATGCTCAGAGGAACCAGATTCTGGTCGATCAGGTACTTGCTGAGCTCCTTGCGGTAGTCACCGGTTTTCGGAACCTTGACGATCAAGGTCTTCTCCGCTCCGATGGCATCCTGCACGAACTTCAATTTCTTGACCTTGGCGATGAGTTCCGCTGGGAGCTCCTCCAGGTCCACGTGGATCTCCCGGTCCTTGGCCAGGGTGGTGAGCAGGCTCTTCATCTGATCTTCGGCCATCAGCTTCCCGCCGAAGATGATCGCCACCCGCTGACACACCTTTTCCATCTCCGAGAGGATGTGGGAGGAGATGAAGATCGTCCGTCCCTCCCGGTTCTCCTCCAGAATCAGATCCCGGATCTGTTTGACCCCGAAGGGGTCGAGCCCGGAGATCGGTTCGTCCAGAAAGAGGATGTCCGGATCGTGCAGTAGGGCCCGCACGAAGGACAGTTTCTGCAGCATGCCCCGGGAGAACTCGGAGAACTTCTTGTTCTTCACCTCGGCCAGACCGACTCGCTCCAGCAGGTGGTCGATGCGCCTGTTCGCCTCCTCCAGGCTGAACAGCTCGGCGAACATCTGCAGATACTCCCCGGCGGTCATCCAGGTCCACATCCCGACGGGATGCTTCTCCGGAACCATGCCGATGCGCCGGCGCAGATCGAGTCTCTTCGAACTGTAGGGCTCATCGAACAGCCGGATCTCCCCGGCCGTGGGCTTCACGATCCCCAGGAGCATCATGATCGTCGAGGTTTTTCCGGCCCCGTTGGGCCCGAGAAAACCGTAGATCTCCCCGGCGGGGATGTTCAGATTCACTGTATCCACGGCCGTGAAACTGCCGTATCGCTTGGTCAGGTTTCGGGTCTGGATCATGAGCGGGCTCCTTCCACGTTCCAGGAGGTGAACACGTATGGCGTCAAGGTTCCCTCGTTCTTGTATGGCTCCAGGTAGGTCTTGATGGCTTCAGGCGGGAGTTCCCAGGCCTTGTCCATTATCCGATCGACCTCCTCCCGGCTTATCTTTCTGGGATCCGGCACGACGATCAGGTAGTCGATGACCCAGTAGGGATCGGAGTTGGCTTTGATCCGGGACCCGGGAATGAAGGAGCTGTAGCGAAATGTCGTTTCCGGGACAGCGTCCCACTCCCAATCCAGGATGCCTTTGTACAGCTCCTCGCCCCGCTGCGAACCCTCTTCGGTCTCCTCCTGGGCGGGCAGGCCGTTGTAGATCTGCACGGAGACCCGCGCTCCAATCCACAGATCCAGACAGGGGTGATTCAGCACCGCCGGTCCCTCGGAGCTGACCGGGCGGATCTCCTGGACGATGTCATTGCCGACCCGATCCTCGAAGATGATCCACCTGGCCAGGTTGGGGATCTCATAGCCGACCAGATCGATCGGTTCGGCCAGGCGGTTCTCCCCGCGTTTCAGGTGCACCGGTATGGTTTGAGACACGTAGGAGGGGGCGTCGATCTCAAGGGTCGCCTCTCCAGGTTTCAGATGGGTGAAGACCTGAGGCAGGGGACCCCGATCGGATTGAAAGTAGGATCGGATTACCCGACCCTGCAGGCCGAAGGTTGCGTCCCAGACCCAGTTCTTGCTCACCGCGTCGCGAACCTCGAACTCCAGGGTCGTGTCCACGGGATTCATGGTCACGTAGACCACTACGGCCACCGCCGCGATGACGACGATGACCAGGACAGGAATCAATACTCTTCTCGTCTTCATTCAAGTTCCCTCGTTTGCTAGTTGGGAAAGGTATTTAAAATGATATGTCTATTGCAGTCTGGCAGCCGCAATCACTATCAATTTCCGTTCCTCAAGCGTTTGTACGGATCGCTTCTCATACGCACTTATACACACCAGGAGCCTATTGTACCTGGAATTCGAAGTTTATCAAGAGGGTTCCGATCGAAGTTTTACCGAAGTTGGGGGGGGGAGTAGCGGGGGCGGTCGCCGCAGTCGCGGCAGGATGCACCTTGACTCTTTGCAGCACGATCTGTAGGGTGAACGGAATCCATTCGGTATAGGAAGACACGCTGTAGAGGGTATACCTGAAGGAGTAAGCATGGCAGGTCCGGGGGAGAAGATAGAGGATCTCGGGCGGCGTCTGGAGCAGATCGCCGATTTGGGAGGTGCCGAGCAGATCGACAAGCAGCACCAGAGGGGAAAGCTTACCGCCAGAGAGCGAGTCCAGGGTTTCTTCGATCACGGCAGTTTTCGGGAAATCGATGCCTTCGTGGAACACCGCAGTGTCAACTTCGGCATGGACAAGCTGGCCATTCCCGCAGACGGCGTGGTAACCGGCCACGGGCTGGTGGAGGGACGACCCGTTTTCTCCTTCTTCCAGGACTTCACCAGCCGGGGCGGTTCCCTGGGGGAGATGCACGCCCGCAAAATCAGCAAGGTCCAGGACCTTGCCCTGAAGGCCGGAAGCCCCCTGGTGGGATTCAACGACTCCGGGGGTGCCCGGATCCAGGAGGGCATCGACGCCCTCTGCGGATACGGAGATATCTTTTTTCGAAACGCCCGCTGTTCCGGAGTAATTCCCCAGATCTCCGCCATCATGGGGCCCTGCGCCGGTGGAGCGGTTTATTCCCCGGCCATGACCGACTGGGTCTTCATGGTCCGCGATACCAGCTACATGTACATCACCGGACCCGACGTGATTCGCGCCGTGACCGGAGAGCAGACCAGCCACGAAGATCTGGGCGGGGCGCTGGCTCATAACCTGAAAAGCGGCAACGCTCACTTCGCCTGCAAGGATGAGGCGGATGCCTTCGTCCGCATCCGCGGTCTGCTCTCCTATCTTCCGGCCAATAACATGGAGGATCCTCCGCTGATCGAGCCGACGGACCGGGCCGATCGGCTCTGCAGCGGGCTAGATGCCGTGATTCCGGAGACGGCCAAACAGGCCTACGATATCAAGGCGGTAATCCGCTCCATCGCCGATGAGGGAGCCTTTCTCGAGGTGCACGAGCTGTTCGCCGAGAACATCGTGATCGGCTTCATCCGGCTGAACGGCCGCACCGCGGGTGTCATCGCCAACCAGCCCCAGGTTCTGGCCGGCTGTCTGGATATCAACGCCTCGGACAAGGCCAGCCGCTTCGTCCGTTTCTGCGACGCCTTCAACATTCCCCTGGTGACCCTGGCCGACGTGCCGGGGTATCTGCCGGGCACGGACCAGGAGTGGGGCGGGATCATCCGTCACGGTGCCAAGCTGCTTTGGAGCTACTCCGAGGCCACGGTCCCGAAGCTGACAGTCATCCTGCGCAAGGCCTACGGCGGCGCCTACATCGCCATGTGCTCCAGGCATCTGGGAGCGGATATGGTGTTCGCCTGGCCATCGGCGGAGATCGCCGTCATGGGCGCCGAGGGAGCGGTGAACATCATCTATCGCCGGGACATAGCCGCGGCAGAGGATAAGGATGGCAAGCGGCGGCAAAGGATAGAGGAGTATGAGCAGCTGCTCTACAATCCTTATATCGCGGCCAAACGGGGGTATATCGACGCGGTGATCCAACCGGCCCAGACCCGCATCCGGCTGATTGCCGCCCTGGAGGCGCTGAGCGGCAAGAGCGAAGCGGTTCCCCCGAAAAAGCACGGCAACATCCCCCTGTGATGAAGAAGAGGGCAGGTACACAAGAGGTCGATAACAAGCGGATCGCCGCCATCGCCGCGGTCCTGACCACTATCGAAGCGGAGAGTGCCGGAACTTCGACGGCGGCTCGGCCGCCTGTGTCCGCCGCTGTTTTCGGCCGACTGCCGGCAGGCGGCCGAATGCCGGCCGGCGGCGGGTCCGCGCCCAGTCCCTGGGCTCTGTACGGGCGGCAGCGGATCATGAACATGCGTGCTTTGATGCAAAGACGGGTATCTTCGAGGAGGGTATGATGGATAGACACGGTGTCTTGGAGATGAGGGATATGGGATATGGGGTGAAGCGGCCCAAAGCCTCGAATCCGGTGAAAATACAGGATCTCTCGCTTCGCGACGGGCATCAGTCCCTGTTCGCCACCCGCGGTCGAACCGAGGACATGTTATCCGTAGCCGGGGATCTGGACAAGGTGGGTTTCCATTCGATGGAGATCTGGGGCGGAGCCACCTTCGACACGACCCACCGCTACCTGAACGAAGATCCCTGGCAGCGGCTGCGTACGCTGAAAAAACACATAAAGCGCACGCCCTTCTCCATGCTGCTGCGCGGTCAGAACCTGGTCGGCTACCGGAACTACCCCGATGACGTGGTGGAGGCCTTCGTTCAGAGGGCCTGCGACAACGGCATAGACATCTTCAGGGTGTTCGACGCCCTGAACGACTTCCGCAACTTCCAGACCGCCGTGAAGATCATCAAGAAGAACGGGATGCATTTCCAGGGAGCGATTTGCTACACCCTGACCGAACCGCGTCTGGGCGGGGAGGTTTACAATCTCGAGTACTACCTGGGAAAGGCCAGGGATCTGGAGGAGCTGGGAGCGGATTCCATCTGCATCAAGGATATGGCCGGACTGATCTCCCCCTACGACGCCTACAATCTGGTGAGCGCTTTGAAGAAGCAGACCGAGGTGCCGATCCATCTGCACTCCCATTTCACCTCGGGGATGGCCGACCTGGCCCTTCTCAAGGCCATCGAGGCCGGGGTGGATATCATAGACACCTGCCTATCCCCCTACGCCTACCGCAGCTCCCATCCCGCTGTGGAGCCCCTGGTGGTCACGCTTTTAGGCACCAACAGGGACACCGGTCTGGATATCGAGCTTCTGGCGAGCATCGGCGCGGAGATGGAGAAGCACATCCCCAAGTACCTGCACCTCGCCAACCAGACCCGCTTCGCCATCATCGACTCCAACGTAATCCTCCATCAGACCCCCGGGGGCATGCTGTCGAACCTGGTCAACCAGCTGAGGGATATGGGCGAGCTGGACAAGCTGGAAGAGGTTTTCCACGCCCTGCCCAAGGTGCGCAAGGATCTGGGGCAGGTCCCGCTGGTTACCCCGACCAGCCAGATCGTGGGCATCCAGACCGTGAACAACGTGCTTTTCGACAAAGAGGGGGAGAGCTTTACCAGAATCACCCAACAGGTCAAGGATCTCTGCTTCGGGTTGTACGGGCAGACCCCCCGGCCCATCGATAAGAAGGTCCAGAAGAAGGCCATTGCCGATCATCCCCGGGGCGACAAACCCATAACCGGGCGTCCCGGTGAGATCCTGGAGCCGGAGCTGGAAACGGCCCGCAAGCACGCCGGGGATCTGGCCAGGGATCTCGACGATCTGCTGATCTACGCTCTGTTTCCCGTCACCGGCAAGCGTTTTCTGATGTGGAAGTACGGCCTGGAGGAGCCTCCCAAGGAGACCCGGCCCAAAACCATGGATGAGGTCAAACGGGAGCAGGAACTTGTGAAGAAGGCCCTGGCCGGTGAGCTGGTGGAGAAAGCTCAAGCCCCCCCGCCGGCCGGGGTACGGCCTTCTGGGGCCCGGCCGGCGGCCGAGGTCGCAGCCGTGCCGCCGACACCGGGCGTTCCGGCCGCCGCGGGTGCCTCCCGGGTGTTCGAGGTGACCGTAAACGGAGAGCCCTTTCGAGTGGAGGTGAGGGGATCGGGACAGGGAAGTGCGGCGGCCGTTGTCGCGGATGTGACAATACCGTCTGCCCCTGCCGTTCCTCCAGCTGTCGCTGGAGCGACAAAGCCGGCCGCTGCCGCGGATGCTACAATGCCGTCCGCCCCTGCGGCGCAGTCAGGCCTCGGGGCCGGAGAGCAGGCCGTGTTCGCTCCCATGCCCGGGATGATCGTGGAGATCGTCAAGCAGCCCGGAGATGCGGTAAAAGCCGGGGACACGGTGTGCATCATCGAAGCCATGAAGATGAACAACAACATCGAAACTCCCTGCGAAGGGGAGATCAAAGAGCTGCGCTGCAAGCAGGGGGATTCGGTGGCCAAGGGCGACATCCTCTGCGTGGTCCGGAAGAAATAGCGTTGGCAGAACAACCGAATTTTTCTTGACGGCGGCATGAAAGTCCCCTTACAATTTTTCCCAAAATCCAATCCGTAGGGGGGATTCATGGAAACAAAGCTGCGCAAGGTTCTCGGTTTCTGGCCGGTGTTCGGAGCCTGCTTCGGTATCGCCATCAGCGGAAGCACGATCATGCTCCTGGGCAACATCTTCGGGATGGCGGGGATGCCGATCGTCTTCTCTCAGCTCATCGCCCTAGGGGTGATGATCCTGGTGGTGCTGGCTTTCGCCGAGCTGAGCACGATGATGCCCGTGGCCGGGGGTATCGAGGCCTATACCAAGTCGGCCCTCGGACTGGGGCCCGCCGCCACGGTGACCCTGCTGTACTTCATCGCCACCTTTTCCCTGGCCGTCAATGCCATGGTCGACGGAGAGATGCTGAGCATGCTGGTGCCGGCGATACCGCCGCTGCTGTGGGCGGTGATGCTCGTGACCGTGTACCTGATCTTCAACCTTCTGGGCGCCAGGGTGATCGGCTTCGGGCAGGGTTTTTTCACGATCCTGGTAATCTTCTCCTACCTCCTTATGGGGATCCTGGCGCTCGTCGGAGCGGGAAAGGCCCAGGTGGACTATGCCAAGCTGGCCCAATTTTCGGGATTGAAATTCGGCAGCCTGGTCAGCCTGTCCATGGTGGCGATCTGGTTTTTCGTCGGCATCGAAATGGCCACTCCCTTGGCCGAGGAGGTGAAGAAACCGGAGAAGACCCTGCCCCGGGCGATGATCGCCGGGCTGGTCGTGATTTTTCTGATCCAGCTTCTTCTCGGTCCGGCGATGTTCGGGATCCTGGGGGAGGAAGATCTGATGAGCTATACTCCGCACATCGCCTTTGCCACCAAGCTGTTCGGTCAGCCCGGGTTCTACTGGATCCTGATCCTGCAGCTGGCGCTGGAGTTCACGACCATCGGTGGTGTGATGTTCGGGATCTCCCGCCTGATCTTCGGTTTGGCCCGGGACAGGATGCTTCCCGGGCCCTTCGCCTGGCTCCACCCCCGCTTTCAAACGCCCTGGGTCGCCCTTTTCCTTATTTACGCCGCGGTGCTGATCGCCATGTTCGTCGGCGCGCCCTTCGTGCTGATCAGCATCGCCTCTCTGGTCTTTTTCCTGATCTATCTGATGGTTTTCATTGATCTGTGGATCCTGCGGGTAAGAAAACCGGATCAGGCCCGGCCCTTCTACGCGGGGGGCTCAAAGAAGACCCCGGTGCTCTCGATCATCGGTTTCGTGCTGATTCTGGCAATCCTGATCGGCAACGCCATGGACGATCCGAAGATAGTTTCCATCGGGCTGCCCGTTGCCGCCGGCTGTCTGGTGTTCTCGCTGGTGTGGGCGGCACTGCTGAGGAAGCGGCTGTCCCGAAGAGAGGATCGTTGATTTACGAGAACCTGCCGCTCAGATGAAGCAAGCCCTGCCCCCTCGATCTCCGGGGAGCAGGGCTTTTTCAGTACTCGGACCCGTTGCCCTTCTACTTTTCGGTATTGCCGGACCTGATTTCCCTGATCCAGCCGAATGCGCGGATGAGGATGAAGACGCACAGCACCGTGACGCTCAGAGCTGCGGCCAGGAAATAACCGTTTGTCAGCCAGGCGAAGGCGCCGGACAGAGGCGGAAAGGCGGCAAAGGGACCACCGGTTATCTTTCGTACAAGCAGAACGACCAGCACGAGCACGACAATACAGCCCACTACGATCAGATCAGCATTTCCCACCCGTTGCTCCTGCCGTTCACCCGCGAAGATCGCTCTGAACTGGGGACCAACTTTTTCCTCTTTGTAGCGCTCGGCCAGGCTGAAGATCACGAAAAGCACAATGGAAATGATCAGACCCAGGAAGACGACGGGAATTCCCCACAATCCGGCCCCGGCGAAAGCCGCACCCCCGCCTCCGACCCGGATGGTAACGACCGTTGTTACAACGCCGCTGACAAGAGTGCCCCAGAAGGCGGCACGTTCGGTCATCCGCCTCCAGTAGGTGCTCAGCACTACCATCGGAGCCAAAGAAGAGCAGATGACCATCTGAATGGTCAGAGCGGTGACAAACACGCCTCCGGATTTAACCATCGGAGCAAAAGCCATGGCGGCCAGCACGATGACCACCGTGAAGATTCTGGCCATCAGCAGGTAGTGGGAATCACCCTTGTCGCGAACGATGAAACGACGGTAGATGTTTTTGACCAGAATAGCCGATCCGGCGTTCAGATAGGTGGAGACCGTGCTCATCACCGCCGCGGTCACGGCTGTGATGAACAGACCGGCGCCTACCAGAGGCATGGCCTGCTGAGCCAGCAGGATGACCACGGTGTCGGGAATGGTCACCTCGGGGAACAGTACCCGGCCGTACATGCCCAGGGCTACCATCAGGGTGGCCCAGATGGTGATCACGAAGATGAAGGCCAGGGAGGCCCTGCGGGCGTGATTCGTGGTCTTGGCCGCGAGCATGCGCTGCATGAATCCCAGGTCCACCGGGATCCAGAGGGAGCCGGCGATCCCCATGGCGATGATCCCCTTCACCGTAATCATTCCTCCCGGAGGCAGGGTAAACAAATCTGAGAATCCCTGCCACAGCCCGCTGCCCTCCGCCGCCTTCATCCCGGTTGAGCCGAGCAGGTTGGAGAAGAACGCCGAGAAGGTTCCGTACTTGATGAAGACGATGGGTATGAAAGCGGCCGTGCCCAGGACGATGATCAGCCACTGGACCACGTCCGTGAAAACCACGGCGTTCAACCCTCCCATGATACAGTACACCACGGTGACGGTGCCGCTGATGGCTATCCCCACCAGCCAGGGTACGTTGAACACCGCCTCGATCAGGATGGCGCCCCCGAACAGACAGATCCCAACGCTGAACACGGCCCACATCACCTGGAAGACCGACATCAGGACGGACATCCTGCCGCTGCCCGGATAGCGTTCTTCGGCCAGATCGACGATCGTGGAAAAGTTCATTCCCCGGTAGCGGCTGCCGAGGCGCTTCATCAGCGGGAAGATGAATATGTTGACGATGATGAAAAACCAGATCATGAAGGACAGACCGCTGGAGTAGCTGAATCCGGCGATTCCGAGCGTCTGCTGAGCGTTGGCCAGGGTTGCCAGCAGGGTCATGGCGATCACGAACCAGGGCAGCCCCCGTCCCCCCAGGATGAAGTCATCGAACTTCTTGACCCTGCTTCTGAAGAAGAAGCCGATGATGATCATGAACACCAGATACATGGCCATGATCACGATGATTACGATGTTTGCTCCCACACTTCGCCCCCTTGAACCAAGTTTTTTTCATCAGCCGGGCGGACGGCACGAATCGGTCTGTTCATCGATATACCGGTCTGCTGGTCTGATAGCCAAACAGTTTAACGCGTCGTCCACCAAAGTCAAGATCGCTTTTATTGACAGCGGCGGTGCCTTGAGATAGCATGTAAGATAGCTAAGCGGCCAAGCCAGCAGTCCCTTTGACGGGTCTAAGGACGGGTAACCATGTTCGAACATGTGCAATCACAGAAGTACTACATGCAGATTGTCAGCCAGATTCGCAACCTTCTCGCTCAGGGAAAGCTCAAGGCCGGAGACAAATTGCCGCCGGAGCGGAATCTGGCCCAGGAGTTCGGCACCAGCAGGGCCAGCATCCGGGAGGCACTCAGTGCGTTGGAGATGCTGGGGCTGATAGAGAGCAAGAGCGGACACGGAAATTTCATCCGCGCCGACGGGGCCGAAGCCTCGATAGACGGCGAGCTTTTAAAAGAGCTTTTGAAAGCCCATCGGCCCTACGACATATTCGAGTCCCGTCTGGAAATAGAGCCGAGCCTGGCCGCGTTGGCCGCCGGGAGAGCCACGGGGGAGGAAAAGAAAAAGCTGTCCAAACAGGTGGAGCGGCTCGACGATCTGGGAGAGAAGCTGCGCAGCGATCCGTCGAAGGCGGAACAGTACCTGGAGGATTATATGGAGGAGGACCGCAAGTTCCACCTGTTGATCGGACGCTCGGCCCACAACAACGTGATGTTCATGGTGTTTTCAGGAGTCAATCTCATGATGAAAGAGGCTCACTGGAGGACTCTCAAGGCCAAAGCCGTGGGCATAGAGGGAAATCTAAAGCGTTACGGCAAAGAGCACCGGGCCATCTTCAACGCGATCCGGGACGGAAAGCCCGAGATCGCGCGCACCAAAATGCGGCAGCACATCGAGGATCTGAAGAGCGACCTTTTCGACGAGTAACCCTGGATTGCGCTAAACCAAAGAAGAAACCCAAAAGCGGTACAACACTAATAAGCCCTCCCGTCAACCGGACAACGGGACGGGAGGGCTTCGAGCTTACCTGTTTGCGATGTTCCCCCCTATTTCCCGGGGCTCTTCAGTCCAACGACGAAAACGAGGTTGAGGATGATGGCCACGATGACCGTCGATCCGATGGGATTCTGGAGGAAGAAGCCGAAGAACAGGGGCAGCGTGTTGGTAACCGCTTGAGGCATGAAGGTGAAGGCGATGCCCAGAATCGTGGAGATTCCCACGATCAGCTTGTTCGTCTCCGTCATTTCCATCGAAAGGATGATCTGGATACCCACGAAGGCGATCATCCCCAGCAGCACGAACATCGCTCCGCCGTAGATGGCCCAGGGGATCACCGCGAAAAACACGGCTACCTTGTAGAACACGCCCACGACGATCATGGTGATGCCCCCGGCGATCATGATGCTCTTGGCTCCAACCCGGGAGAGGGACAACACTCCGAGGTTCTGGCTGAAGGATGTGCAGGGGATGTTGCCGAACAGGGTGGTTATGAGCGAAGAGGTGGTCTCTACGAACAGCCCTCTGTTCGTCCTTTGGGTGGTCAGCTTCTGACCGACGAGTCTCGCCGTGGCCTGATAGGTTCCCAACGTATCGGTGACATTGCTGATTTCGGCTATAAACAGGATCAGGATGGCGGGAATGAAGTTCCAGTTGAATGCTATGGGCCGTCCCATATTCCCCGCGAACAGGCTGGTGAACAGGCGGGGGGCCACGAACCAGGGGGCGGATGATACCCGGGCGAAGTCGATTTTGCCCATGATGGCCGCCACGATCGTCGCCGCGGCGATTCCCCAGAGCACGCAGGCGTAGCGCAGGATTCCCTTTGGCACGAAGAAGGAAATGAGGATCGGCACGACAACGGCGATCAGGGCCAGTATGACGTTTGCCGGATCGATGATCACCCCATCCGCGCCCGTCGGGAAGACCAGGTCGATGCTGGCCACCTTTACCAGGCTCACCCCCATCACGATGAACAGGGGACCGATGACCACCGGCGGTGTCAGATAAGGCAACAGCCTTCCCACCACGCCGTGCTTGAAGGGAATGACCAGCAGGATGGTTATCAGGCTGACCACCAGCAGGCCGATCCAGACCATGATGGGCCCGAAGGCGAACACCGCGGGAATCATGGCCGCAATGAAGATGATCGCCTGGGCTTGAGCTACGGGCAGCTTCAAGAACCTCGTTTGGATCAGGGTCTCTATGCCCGCCCCGACGATCATGATCATGACCAGATAGGCGGTGATGTTGATATCCCATTGAAAGACGCTGGCGAAGATGATTGGGGTGATCAGTGGTGACATCATGAGCACGAATACGTGCTGCTATCGAAGTGGCGGACTACCGGACTGACAGCTAGATAGTTTAGCAGGCTGTTTGCCGGTGTCAACTGTTTTTTTCCTCCTCATCCGGCCCGGGCCGTTGCCGGTAGCGGGGGAGTGAATCCGGGCGTATTTGCAGGGGTCGCAGAACCGCGGTGTTGACAGTGGAAGGGATCTCCGCTATCATGCCACAGGTAGAGCTGTCAGGCCAACAGTCCATCTGGTATTCTTGGAGACCATGATTGAATTCTCTTGAGTCAATTTTCAACGCCCGCTCGGTTGCGGTAGTGGGGGCATCGGCAAACCCGGAAAAGACCGGGCACATCATCCTGAAGAATATAATCGAGGGCGGGTTTGAAGGCAGGATCTATCCGGTCAATCCCAAGGCCGAAGAGATCCTGGGCCTGCCCTGTCATCCCTCTCTGGCGGCGATCGACGGGTCGGTCGATGTCGCGGTGATCGTGGTGCCCGCCAGGTTCGTTCCAGAGGTGATGGAGGAGGCCGGGAAGAAGCAGGTGAGCGGGGCCGTGGTGATCTCCGGAGGATTCGGAGAAACCGGGAACGACCAGCTGGAGAGGCGGATCTGCGAAATCGCGAAACAACACGGAACCAGAATCATCGGGCCGAACTGCCAGGGTTTCAACTATACGCCGAACCGTCTCTGCGCCTCCTGGCCGCTGGTAACCAAAAGCGGCCCCATCGCCATCATCTCCCAGAGCGGCACGGTGGGAGCGGCCATCGAGATGTGGGCTCAAGCTGCGCAGATCGGCATCTCCGGTTTCGTGGCCCTGGGCAATAAGGCGGACGTGGATGAGACGGACCTGATCGACCTGTTCAAAGAGGACCCGAGCACCAGGGTGATCTCTCTGTACATCGAGGGGGTTCGAGACGGGCGGCGCTTCATGGAGAGCGTGCGATCCGCCAGGCAGAAAAAGCCCATCGTCGTGCTGAAGCCGGGAACGACCCAAAAGGGCGCCAGGGCCGTGCAGTCCCACACCCGTTCAATCGCCGGGCGGGATGAAATCTTCCAGGCCGTCAGCCGGCAGCTGGGCATCATCAGGGCGAAGAGCATTACCGAGCTGTTCGACTACTCCCTGGCACTGGGGTTCCTGGGCAAACCCAAGGGCAACAGGGTTCTCATTATTACTTCCAGCGGCGGCAGCGGGATACTGGCCACGGACGCGGCCGAACAGAGCGGCATCGAGGTCATCGATCTGCCGGCACAGCTGGCCGCGGAGTTGAAGGACGCGCTGCCTCCTCAGTGCGTGGTGGCCAATCCCCTTGATCTGACCGGGGATGCCACGGCGGAGCGCTACCGGATCGCGGCGGATATCGCGTTCCGATGCGAGTCCGTCGATTCGATCCTCCTCATCTTCGGCGACCCCATCCCGGGCGCCTGCCAGATGGTCAACGAGCTCAGGGAGAAAACCGAAAAACTCGTCATCGTCACCTACCTCGGGGGCGGAGAGATCGAAGAGCAGGAAAAACTGAAATTGCACAAGAGCGGAACACCCGTATTCCCCACGCCGGAAAGAGCGGTAGCAGCTCTGAAGGTACTACTATCATAGGCAGCTAGGAGTCGCTAATGTCAAAAATCAAACAGCCGGAGGGAAACAGGGCCCTTCTCATGGGCAACGAGGCCATCGCCCGCGGAGCGATCGAAGCGGGGCTGCAGCTCATGGCAGCCTACCCGGGAACACCATCCTCCGAAGTCTGTGAAGCCCTGATCGAGGCCCACGGAGAGGCGGACTACTATATCGAATGGAGCACGAACGAGAAGATAGCTTTCGAGGTCGCAGCCGGCGCCGCCCAGGTCGGCGCACGCTCGATTACGGCCATGAAAAACGCAGGCTTGAACGTAGCCATGGACACCTACATGACCCTTCCCTACGGGGGCGTAAAGGGCGGGATGGTGATCGTGGTGGCGGACGACCCGGATGCCCACTATTCCTCCACCGAGCAGGACACCCGCCTGCTGGCGGTCTACGCCGAGATTCCCTGCTACGAGCCCATGGACCAGCAGGAGGCCAAGGACATGACCCGGGACGCCTTTGAGCTGTCGGAAGCCCTCGAGCTGCCCGTGTTCCTCCGCTCGGTAAGCCGGATATCACATGCAAGCGGGGACGTTACCTTCGGTCCTGCCAGGCAGGAGCGCAACAGCCTGGGCTTCAACAAGCACTACAAGCTGCCCTATCGCTGGAACGTCTACGGAGCCCCGGGTCCGGTGTCCAAGCACCGCTGGCTCCATGGAGTGCTGCCCAGGGCTCGAGATGCGGCCAACATGAGCCCTTACAACCGGCTCGAACTGGTAGAGGGGGCGCAGCTCGGCATCCTCTCCAGCGGCGTTGCCGCCTCGTACACCCTGGAGGCCATGGAACGGCTGGACCTCAGTCGGAAGGTCAGCTTCCTGAAACTCGGAATGATCCATCCCCTGCCGGACAAGCTGGTAGCGGAGCTGCTGGCCGGAATCACCACCCTGATTGTCATCGAGGAGGGCGACCCGGTTCTTGAGTCCCTGGTCCGTTCTTTTGCCCAGGAGAGGGCCTTTCAGGTCAAGATACTCGGCAAGAGCTACGACTCGATCCTGCCGCCCTACGGGGAGATCAACACCGACAAAACGGCCGAAGCGATCGCCGGGGCCATGCGTATCCCTCTGGAACGGGACACACGGGAAGGCAAACGGGTAAAACTGAGATCCCTGGTTGCGCCCCGCTCATCGACCCTCTGCGCCGGCTGTTCCCACCTGGGTTCGTATTGGGCCCTGAGAGAGGCCTTGAAGGAGCACAAGGGGGTCCATATCATAAACGGGGACATCGGCTGCTACGAGCAGGGCGGGTACGGGCTCTTCGCCTCCAAGATCAATGTGAGCGATGAGCAGAGCAGGAGGCATCCGATTCGTTCCGCCTACGAGATCCTCGACACGATCTACGTGATGGGTTCGGGGATCGGGATGGCCCAGGGACAGGCCCAGGCGGGGTACCGGGACGGAAAGGTGGTTGCCGTGGCTGGGGATTCGACCTTCATCCACGCGACCCTCCCGGCCGTGGTGAACGCCGTCTATTCTCAGGCCGACATCACCTTCCTGGTACTGGACAACCGCTGGACAGCCATGACCGGTCATCAGGTCAATCCGAATACCGGCGTGGACACCCTGGGCAATGAGAGCGGAGGGTTCAACATACCGGGGGTGGTCAGGTCCCTGGGCGTCAAAATGGTGCGGGTCGCCGAAGCGTATAGGATCGAAGAGTCCAGGCAGGCCGTTACCGAGGCCTTGGATTTCAAGGGACCCTCCGTGGTGGTCCTCAAGGGCGAGTGCATGCTCCAGGTACTGCGCAGAACCAGGAGGGGGACGGCGGCAACCGGGACCGCTGCGACCCGCGTCGACGAACAGGCCTGTACGGGGTGTACCCTGTGCGTTCAGCTGGGCTGTCCAGCCGTTATGTTCGACAAGGGGATGAAAAAAGCCAAGATCGATGAGATCAACTGTGTCGACTGCAATCTCTGCGTACAGGTCTGCCCCCATGAGGCGATAGTCGTCGGAGGAGCTCAAGAATGAGTGTAAACATAATCGTGGCCGGGGTCGGAGGACAGGGGAGCATCCTGGCCTCCCACATTCTGGCGGAAGCCGCTATTCTGGCCGAGTCCGCCGGCGGCGGGAAGGCGAACGTGCGGGTGGGGGAGACCTTCGGGGCGGCCATGAGAGGGGGTGCGGTGGCCTCCCACGTGAGGTTCGGAGAGGGGGTGTATGGCCCCCTGGTGAGCGGGGGACAGGCGGACCTGGTCATCGCCCTGGAGCCTCTGGAGGGGTTGAGGATCGCCGTTGAATACATAAAGCAGGAGGGTATCGCGGTTCTCAACGACCAGAGGATCTCCCCGGTGGATGTCAAGATCGGCGCGGTTCGCTATCCGGACATGGGGGAGATCAGGGCGGCCCTGGAGCAGCTGGGAGCCACGGTCAGGGTGGTGGCCGGCAACAGGCTGGCCGAGCAGGCCGGAACCGCAAAGGCGCTGAACATCGTCATGTTGGGAGCTGCTTTTCAAAGCGGCCTTCTTCCCTTCGGTGAACAGACCCTGCTGGAGGCGATCAAGCGCCGGGTGCCTGCGAGATTCCTGGAGGCGAATCTCCGGGCCTTCGAGCTGGGCAAAGAGTCAGAGCATGCATGAGATCGTAGAGCGCGCGATCAGGGAACGGAGAAACCTCCTCGAACCGGAAGCACTGGCCCTGCTGGCGGAGTACGGTCTGCCCGTTCCCCGGCACCAGCTGGTGAGGACGCCCCAGCGGGCGCTCGAGGCGGCGGAGCGGATCGGTTATCCGGTGGTTTTGAAGGTCGTTTCCGGGTCCATCGTGCACAAATCCGAGGTCGGGGGAGTGAGAACCGGTTTGGACGGTGCGGAGGCGGTGAAAATTGCCTGGGATGAGGTATCCCGCGCCGTCGAATCCACCGGTGAGAGTTCCTCCCTGGAGGGGTTCCTGGTCTGCGAACAGGCGCCACCGGGTCTGGAGTGCATCATCGGCATCGTAAAGGATCCCCAGTTCGGCCATGCGGTCATGTTCGGATTGGGCGGGATCTTCGTGGAGCTGATCAAGGATGTCGCCTTCAGGGTGCTGCCCATAACCCGGGAGGATGCCGCCGAGCTGGTTGCGGAAACCAAGAGCCACAAGCTCCTCAGCGGGATTCGGGGCCAGAAGGCGAGAGACATAGAGGCGGTGATCGACTGCCTGATGAAGACAGCCGTGCTGGTCCAGGACAATCCGGGGATCGCGGAGATCGATATCAATCCCATCGCGGTTTTCGAAAGGGGAGCGATGATACTCGATGCCAGGATACTGTTGTAGATCGGCGGATCGAAGAGGGAGGCTGAAGATGAAGTACAGGGTCGGTGTAGACACCGGCGGTACATTTACCGACTGTGTGGTAATCGACGAAGGGGGAGGGATCCACACCTTCAAGGAGCTGTCCACCCCCAAAGACCCTTCAGTGGGGCTGTACAACGTCATCGAGAAGGCCGCCGGGAGCTTTTCCTTGAGTCTCCAGGAATTCCTGCCTCAGCTCGATTTCTTCGCCCACGGCACCACGGTGGCCACCAATACCCTGCTCACCGCCACCGGGGCCGCCACCGGACTGATCCTGACCGCTGGATTCCGGGATACCCTGGAGATGCGCCGGGCCCACAAGGAGAACATCTGGGATCTATACCTGCCCGTGCCCGAGCCCCTGGTGCCCCGCTATCTGCGCCGTCCGGTCCGGGAGCGCATCGATTACCGCGGAGAGATCGTGCAGGTTCTGGAGACCCGGGACGTCCAGGAAGCCTGCCGCCTGTTCCGGGCCGAGGGCGTGGAGGCGGTGGCGGTCTGCACCCTGTTCTCCTTCCTCAATGACGGCCACGAGAAGCAGATCCGGGAGATCCTCGAGCGCGAGCTTCCCGGCACCTTCATCTCCATCTCCTCTGAGGTGCTTCCTCAGATCCGGGAGTACGAACGCATGTCCACCACTGTGGCCAATGCCTACGTGGGTCCCAAGCTCACCGTGTATCTCTCCAACCTGGAGAAAAGCTTGAGAAGCGACGGCCTGGGCAGGGCCTTCTACGTGACCGCTTCCAACGGGGGCGTGATGACCGCGGAGACGGCGATCCGCCAGGCCTCGGCGACCCTGCTCTCCGGACCCGCCGCCGGCGCGGTCGGAGCGGTGTTTTTCGCCGGGCTGTTGAAGCGGGAGAATCTGATCCTCATGGATATGGGGGGCACCTCTTTCGACGTGACCCTGGTTTCCGCCGGCCGCGTGACCCTGAGCACGGAGGGGGAGATCGCCGGCTACAGGATCGCCAAACCGATGATCGATATCAACACCATCGGTGCGGGCGGAGGTTCCATCGCCTGGCTGGACAAGGGGGGAATGCTCAAGGTGGGACCCGCCTCAGCGGGATCGGATCCGGGACCGGTGTGCTATGACCTGGGCGGGGACAAACCCACGGTTACCGACGCCAATCTGATCCTGGGGTATCTGAACAAGGACTATTTTCTGGGCGGGGAGATGGCCGTGGATACGGAAAAAGCCGGGGCCGCGATCAGACGGGAGATCGCCGATCCCCTGGGGATGGATGAGACCGAAGCGGCCGCCGGGATCTTTCAGATCATCAATCAGAACATGGCCGACGCCACCAAGGTCGTGTCCGTGCAGCGGGGCCACGACCCACGGGAATACGCCCTGGTGAGTGCCGGCGGGGCCTGCTCGATCCATGCCTGCAAGATCGCCGAAGAGGTGGGCTGCCGCACCGTTATTGTTCCCCGGGCCGCATCGGTGTTCTGTGCGCTGGGCATGTTGGAATCTGACATCCGCCTGGACAATGTCCGGACCTTCAACGCCTCCATCCCCGGCGTCGATCTGAATGAGTTCAATGAAACGATCCGGGAGGTGGAGGAACGGTCCCTCCAGGAGCTGCTCCAGGAGGGGGTCGAACAACAGCGGGCCCGACTCCTGCGTTTCCTGGACGTCCGCTACCTGGGACAGCATCACGAGGTGACCATAGAGATTCCCGCCGACTGCGTGATCCAGGAGAAGCACCTGGCCACGATCGCAGAGTCCTTTCATCAGGCCCATGAACGGCTGTACACCTACTCGACCCCGGAAATTCCACTGGAGATAATGAACCTGCGCATTACCGCCTGTGCCGGCATTAAGGCCGTCG
>Ga0307426_1000324_pt1 | contig 32425 bp, 31 predicted proteins | sample SalMarWE160340MG_FD_202165 | JGI IMG/M metagenome (GOLD analysis project Ga0307426, IMG submission 202165) | Salt marsh sediment microbial communities from the Plum Island Ecosystem LTER, Massachusetts, United States - WE1603-40 | ecosystem: Environmental > Aquatic > Marine > Intertidal zone >...
AAATAAGTAAACATAATTTTTGACAAATTGGGTCTCCGTCTAAGCACATATAAACAGCTTAATTGGATAATATTACATTCAAAATATGCTTTGCCTTTTAAAGAGCACGCGTGAAATCAGTTCTTTTGCAAATGTACCACTGAGGGAAAGAACGGCGTCAATTTGCTGAAAGCTTAAGAGCATAGGCAGATGAACAGGAAGGTGGAAAAGGCGGGGGGACATCAGTGTTTTTAGGGCTGGTTCATGAACTCGATAAATTCGGCAAGGCTTCTCGGCTTTAAAGTGTAATTCGACTGCTTTTCTTCACCTATGGTGGAAAAAGGCTTTGGTCCATAGTCATGTCCGGGATAAACTTCCAAGTCGTCGTTAAGCTTCAGGATTTTGTAGAAGAGGCTGTCGTACATGCTTTTGGAGTTTCCGCCGGGCATATCTGTTCTGCCACATTCACCTACAAATAGCGTATCGCCTGTTAACAGTTTCTGGTTGTCCACTAGTAGGCATATGCCGTCGGGAGTGTGACCCGGCGTGTGGATGACTTTTACTTGTATGCTACCTATGCGGATAATCTCGCCATCATCTACTTTCACATTCGCATTAATCTTTGAGAGCTTATGGGCAACGATTCTTGCACCGAAAGTTGAGCGCAGCTCTTGGTTGCCAGCGGTGTGGTCGGAATGACCATGCGTGTTAATAATATATTTCAGTGTCAGGTTTTCAGCCTTTAGAATGCGGGTTATTTCGCCCGAGTTGAAACTTGAATCAACAACAGCCGCTTCTCGTGTGGTGTCGTCTGCCAGTATGTATGAGAAGTTGTCCCCGTGCTGTTGAACTTGCCTGAAAAACATAAGCCCCAACCATGAAGATGCTCGGTGTAATGCTTAAAAACATATCTCAAGAAGAAAAACAACCCTTTTATTGAATCGCTGAGCTATTTATGATAGGTAGGAAGTTGTGGCTCTTGATTCACGTCACGTCTCATCTGCAGAACAAGCGCTCCAGAAAAAGGTAAATAGAACAAAGAAAGCTTTTGTTTGCATAGCTTTGGCGCTTTTGTTTTTGGTAGCGGTTTTTTCAGGCAGCGCTTTTTATGGAGAAGCCGAGTCCACGGCTACTTCGGGTGCAAATTCTGTAGGGGAAGGGTGGTCTATGTTCCACCACGACTTGGCGCACACAGGCACTTCAGATTCAACAGCGCCTGTTACAAACCAAACGGCATGGATATACAACACTGGCGGACCAGTGGGTTCTCCCCTCGTGGCTGGCGGCTTGGTTTACGTAGGCTCATACGACGATAATTTTTACGCGCTAAACGCTTCCAGCGGCGCGGTGGTTTGGGCATATACAACAGGCAATAACGTTTTGTCGCCTGCTACCGTAGCTGAGAGCATAGTCTATTTCGGCTCTGAGGACAACAACGTATATGCACTGAATGCTGAAACGGGCAGTCTCGTATGGAACTACACAACTGGCTTCTACGTGGATTCTGCCCCTGCGGTGTCCGATGGCGTGGTCTATGTGGCTTCAGAAGACTGGAAGGTCTACGCGCTAAACGCTTTCACGGGTGCCGTGATATGGGAGTACAGAACAGGGGATATGATTATGTTATCTTCGCCAGTTTTTGCCGATGGCATGGTCTACGTCGGCTCAATTGATAACAACGTGTACGCCTTGAATGCTACCAATGGCGGCTTAATATGGAACTATGTAACGGGGGACATTGTGGTGTCCACGCCTGCCGTGGCAAACGGAATAGTTTACGTTGGTTCTGACGACAACAAGATATACGCGCTTAACGCTTCCAGCGGCGCCGTCATATGGAACCACACGACAGGTGGTCCCGTTTTTTCTTCGCCTTCAGTAGCAAATGGTGTGGTGTACGTGGGTTCTTATGACGGCAAAGTGTACGCACTAACCGCTGAAGATGGCGCGTTCATGTGGAGCTACACGACAGGGGCTGACGTGGCGTCCTCGCCCACTGTGGCTGATGGCGTGGTCTATATAGGCTCGGATGACAACAACGTGTACGCACTAAACGCTTCGACAGGGGCTCATTTGTGGAGTTTCACAACGGGAGACATGGTGGTTTCTACGCCAGCGGTTGCAGATGGCAGAGTTTATGTGGGTTCATGGGATGGCAAGGCGTATGCGCTTGACGCCGCCAGCGGTGCTCTTGTCTGGGAATACAGGACGGGTGGCATGGTGGATTCTTCTCCAGCAGTTGTTGGGGACAAGGTTTACGTGGGCTCGTTCGACGGCAAAGTGTACGCTTTGGACGCGTTTGCTGGCACGGTTCCGTTGGATGAGTTTTCAAGCGCTGCCGTATGGAGCTACAAGACCGGGGATATGGTTATGTTGTCTGCGCCTGCCGTTGCTGGCGGTGTGGTTTATGTGGGTTCTTATGACGGCAAAGTGTACGCACTAAACGCTGAAGATGGCGCACTTGAGTGGGATTTCGCAACAGATGCTCCAGTGGTGTCTTCGCCTGCGGTGGCGAATGGTATGGTGTACGTGGGTTCGGAGGACTTCAAGGTTTACGCGCTGAACGCTACGGACGGCGCGTTAGTGTGGAATTACACGACGGGGGACCAGATTCATGTGTCTTCGCCCGCAGTAGCTGATGGTGTGGTTTATGTGGGTTCAATTGACCATAACGTTTACGCTTTGAACGCTACCAACGGCGCGTTGCTCTGGAGTTACACGACGGGCGGTTTTGTGGTGTCTTCGCCCGCAGTGGCAGATGGCGTAGTGTACGTGGGCTCGTACGATGACAGACTTTACGCTTTGGACGCTTCAAGTGGCGTTGTGGTGTGGAATTTCACGACGGGCGGAAGTGTAGCCTCTTCGCCTGCGGTAGTTGATGGAGTGGTTTATGTGGGTTCGGCGGATGACAGGGTTTATGCTCTAGACGCTTCCGACGGCGCCGTTATATGGAGTTACACCACAGGCGGTGATGTAGCCTCCTCGGCAGCCGTGGCAGGCGGCATTGTGATTGTGGGCTCGTATGACGGCGGGGTTTACGCGCTGAACGCTACGATCGGCTCGGTTGTCTGGAGCTACATGACTGGTGCGATGGTGGTGTCTTCGCCCGCGTTGGCAAACGGCATGGTCTACGTGGGCTCGTACGATCATCATGTTTACGCTTTTGGTGCTTCATCCAGCGAGCAAACATATTCTGTGGCGTTCATGGCTTCAGGGTTGCCTTCGGGAACCAGCTGGAACGTGACTTTGAATACGGAGACGCAGAGCTCCACTTCAGATGCCATCGTGTTCGATGTGCCGAACGGCGTCTACGCCTTCACCGTAACCTCGCCAAGTGGGTTTGAGGCTTCGCCCTCGTCAGGGTCGGTTACCGTGCACTTTGCTGACGCAGACCAGCTGGTAACGTTCACTTCGACTGGTTCAGCCGGGGTGCCGCCTGTTGAGCTTGCAGTCACGCTGGCAATCGCGTTAGCAGTGGCAATATTAGCAATCATACTCTACATAAAGAACCGTTAGGTAAGCCTCTGCTTTTCCTGAAAAGCGAGATGTCACGCGTGCTGTTTTTGCAGGCAATGTTGAGTCGTGATTAGTTAATGATAAATACTCTTTCGGAGTAGTTTTCATTTGAAGTTTAATACCCGCCAAAAAAAAGGTCTGCTTCTTTATTGTCTTGCTGCTCTTGCTCTCTGGATTAATGTGCACCGTGGGCGCTTCATCAGACCCTACTGCAACATTTAGCGGTGCGGGTGTTACAATTGATTTGACATACCCTGAGGAAGCCCATCCAGAAGATAACTCACAACGTAACGATAACTGCAAACACTGCACTTACGATGAACTTCACGATAGCTATCTACGCTCCCGTAAACTCAAGTTGGGAAGAGGTTAGAAGTCAAACTATAACTGAGTTTGAATTGCCAGAAAACGATACCTTTACGAGCAAGCTTGGATTTACGTTACCGCAACAGGCTAACGGCACACTTCAGTGCTTCCTCAACGTTAGTACCGATGTAAATAATGATTACTTGGCCGCTACGCTCTATACTACTCATGTTAGTGAATTGACTTTTAGTGAAATGCAGATCTTGTACGATGAGATGCTGGCAAACTACACTGCGCTCCAAGAAGATTACGCAACGCTGCTGAACACACATAGCGGCTTGTTGGCTAACTACAGCATTCTCCTCAATAATTATACGGCGCTTCTCAGCGAATACGACTCGCTATCCGACCAGTACGATACGCAACTCGCAAAGTATCAAAAATTGTTAGGCGACTACAACAATCTCTTAATTGATAAGAATACCCTAGACGACGCTTATGGGTCGAAGATTAGCGAACTCATCGATTTGCAAGCGGATTACAACGCACTGAACGCTACCTGCTACAGCCTACAAGGGAACTTCACTAACCTTCAAGGAAACTACACCAGCCTCAAAACAGATTACGACGCGCTTAATCAAGCTTATAATGATTTGCTAGCAAGAAGTACTCGTTCAGAAAGTGCGCTGGACAGCGACAGGATTATGATGTTAATATTCATTGTGGCGGTTGCGGCTTTGATCGCGTTTATCGTTTACCTCAAGAGGAAGCAACAGGAGCCGTATGTGGTTATTCGGAAAGAAACGGTTAGTATGAAATCGGAAGAGGAATCGTGACGCTGCAACCCAAAGTGTTGTTTTTCAAGTGAGATCCGAGTGACGAGAAAAGAGCGGGTTGGCGGGAAAGTTTATTAGCCGAGTGTAAAAAGTTACATTCGAATGAAGCATGAAGCGCTCATCAACCGCAAACACACCCGTTGGTTTCCACATTTCCATTCTCAGACCACGGACAGCTGAGCGTTTGGAGCGGGTTTCATGACCACGTTAACCGATTTGGGCTTCTCAAAAGGCGCCATCGTAGAAACGGTCGTCTCCACCTACAACACGGATGGGAGGTCTAACGCCGCACCCATGGGCACAACAATGGAAAGCCCTCAGCGCTTGGCGTTCAGGATTTACACTTCATCGTTGACCTACAAGAATCTCCAATCGAAAAGATGCGCCGTGGTGAACGTGACCTCTGACCCTGAAGTGTTTTACAGGACAGCGTTTAAAGAAGCCAACCCAAACGGCAGGCTGCCGCTGGAGTGGTTTGAAGAGGCTGCGAGGGTTGACGCGCCCAGATTACGCGCGGCGGACGCGCACATAGAAGTTGCCGTTGCGGATATGGCGCCTTTTGACGCTGAGAGGGCAGAGGTCTTTTGCGATGTTAAGCTTGTGCAAGCGTTGACCGTTTTGCCTAAAGTTTATTGCCGCGCGCTGTCCGCCACCCTCGAAGCCATCATTCACGCAACGCGGGTTAAAGCCTTCATCGCACATGCGGATAGGCAGAAGCGAGAGCAAGGCTTAAAGTTGTTAGATAAGATTAGAGAATACCGCGAAGTCGTGAACCGTGTAGCTCCACGCTCGCGCTGCTCTGAAATCATGGCAGACTTAACCCAACGCGCCGATTCATGGAGGATTCAAAGTGAAAGTCTACGTTAAAACTCCTGCGAGGCTTCATTTCGGATTAATAGACTTAAACGGCAATTTAGGACGCCTGTTTGGGGGATTAGGCGTAGGCATAGACCGCCCAAACGTGGTTCTCGAAGCCCAGGCAGCAGAAAAGTTAGTCGTGGCAGGCGAGAGAATTGAGCGGGTAACATCGCTGGCTACACGTTTCCTCGAAACCTACGGCGTAAAGGCAGGCGCCAGAATCAACGTCAAGCAGGCAATTCCCGAACATTCAGGTTTGGGCTCTGGAACGCAACTGGCTTTAGCCGCAGCCACGGCGCTTTCCAAACTTTTCAACGTGGACGCCTCGACTCAAGGGCTCGCCGAAGCCATGGGAAGAGGACAGAGAACAAGCGTGGGCACCACAATTTTCGAGCAGGGCGGGTTCGTGGTTGACGGAGGAAAAAGCAAAACCGGCTTTCCCGCCACGATTATTCGTCAGCCGTTTCCTCAGGACTGGTTTTTCGTGGTGGCGGTTCCCAATGTTAAGAAGGGATTGGCGAAAACCGAAGAAACCGCCGCGTTCAAAGCGCTGACGCCTATGACTGCAGAAGAGGCGGGTAGGATGTGCCGCTTAACAATGATGAAGCTTCTTCCCTCGCTGGTTGAAGGCGACATCAAAGGTTTCGGGGAAGCCCTAACTGAGATTCAAACGGTCATCGGAGACTACTTCGCCAAAGTGCAAGGAGGAACCTACTCCAGCAGGGCAGCTGCTGAAGGCATAGCGCTCCTGCAGAAACTCGGCGCGTACGGCGCAGGACAAAGCTCTTGGGGACCAGCCTTTTACGGGTTAACCAGGAAAGAGCAAGCAGAAAAAATCAAAGCGAAGGTGCAAGCTTTCCTTAACGAAGGCGTGGGCGGACAGGTTTTCGTGGCAAAGGCAAACAATCGAGGCGCCTACGTCAAAGTCGCCAAGTAGCAGCGGTGTGCAATTTGAGAGCGCTTCTGATAACGGGTTTGCTTGCGGAAAAAACTGTGGAACAATACGCCAAAGAAAGCAGCGTTGAAACCGAAGTTTTCGCGTTGAAGGTTCCAGTCGCCGCATTGCTAAGCCCACAGCAAATCGCCAAAGCCATCAAAACAACCCGTGCAGGAGACTTCGACGTGATTTTGGTTCCAGGGCTCATTCGGGGCGACACTTCTGTTATCGCGGACGCCGTGGGAACCCCAACCTTCAAGGGTTCAAGGTACGCCGCTGACCTGCCCACAGTGTTAGGCGCCCTCGGACGTGTTAAGCTTTCTACGGTGACGCCTGCGTGCGACCTGCTCAGGGAGGAACTGAGGCAGAAAGCGCTACGAGAACTGGACGCTGTTGAGAAGAACAGAGATGTCTTGTTGAAGAAGCCGGGCAACATGCTGGTCGGCGGGTTGGCGGTGGGCAGGGATTTTCCTATGCGGGTGCTGGCGGAAATCGTTGACGCCGCGTTAATACCGACCGATGAAATCCAAAGGTTGGCTAAGCACTTCGTGGAAATGGGCGCGGACTTAATCGACGTGGGCATGGTAGCGGGCGAATCCAGACCCCTAGATGCAAAACGGGCGGTTGAAGCGGTAAAGAGCGTGTTGAACGTGCCAGTCAGCATCGACACGCTTGACCCAGACGAGATTAGAGAGGCTGTTGCGGCTGGGGCAGACCTGATATTGAGCTTGGACGCTGGAAACGTTGAGCAGATAGCGCCCTTCGCCTCTGATGTGGCGGTGGTGGTTATTCCCACTAACCAGCGTGAAGGCATCTTCCCTGCGAAGGCTGAAGACCGCATCCGTTTTCTCGAAGAAATCATGGAAAAGGCTAAGCGGTTGGGAATGAAGCGGCTTATGGCAGACCTGATTCTGGAGCCGTCCAACGTGCTGGAGTCGCTGGTTGCTTTTCGCGACTTCGGGGTTAGGCACGCGGATGTCCCGCTTTTCGTGGGTGTTTCCAACGTGACCGAGCTCTTTGATGCTGATTCTGTGGGCGTTAACGCTTTGCTTGCGCGCCTATCGTCTGAGGTGAACGCGAGCATGTTGTTGGCTACGGAGAAGAGCAGCAAGGCGCAAGGAACCGTTAGGGAAGAAGCAGCCGCGGCTAAAATGATGTTTCTGGCTAAGAAGCGGGGTTCGGTTCCGAAGGATTTGGGCATTGACCTGCTGTTTTTGAAGGACAAGCGTAAGCGTGAAGAGGCGTACGATGAGAAGCGGGAAGCGAGCGCGCAAGTGACCGTGGCTGATGAAGAATCTGAGCAGGCAGCTGTGGACCCGCAAGGCGTGTTCAGGATTACCGTGGACCGTAACGCGGGAACTATTGTTGCACTTCATTTTGCCAAGCCTGAAGCAGAGAAGCCTAGCAATATCGTTAAAGGAGAAACCGCTGAGGCGGTGTACGCCAAAATCGTGGAGATCGGGTTGGTGACGATGCTTGACCACGCAGCTTACTTGGGAAGCGAACTGGCAAAAGCTGAAATCGCCCTCAGAACAGGCAAACAGTACATTCAAGATAGCAAGTTGTTTTAACTGACTTTATTCTGTACGTTTACGTCAGCTTACCGTTGTTATTGCCTGAACTTGGTTGCTTTCCAATGTTTACAAGATTGTTCTTGACAATGGTGTAAATCAAGGGTGCTCCGACCAGCACTGCGGCCACTATCAGGATTGCTCGTTCTATTGGGTAAGCTAAGACGACAAGAGACCATTGTGCTGGCCATGCTTCAGCTAAAATGGTAGGTGGGTTTCCTACCTGTCCAAATACGAATTCGAAGAGAAGGTTGCCTGTAAGATGCTGCATCATCGTTCCAATGAAAGCAAAAATAATCAATCCGATTGTTAGGTAATTTGTTCCTTTAACCGAATTAATTAGTTTTCTTAGGCTACTTGTTTGTTCAGTCGATTCCACCTTGTCTAACTTTTTCATTTGTTTAACGGACTCTACCCATTCGGGTGCTTTTCGCGCCAAAGGCGTAAGCAACACAACGAAAGCCGCTATGTGCATCCAAGCAAACGGAATCGTGATGCTGGTTGCGGGAATGGTTACAAAAAAGCTGGTTAGCGGATGTACAAAGAACGCAGCGAGCAAACCTGCGTTCAGCAAAACTACTGGAAGCCATTTGCGCCTAAAAAGGAAGCCTATAGAAACCACAGCCACGAAATCTGGCAGAAAATCCAGACCTAAGAAAGACACAGTTCTTCCCAAGCCTATGGCCGCGAAGTTACCGATGAGCACGCTTAAACCGCCAAAGTATGGACCAAGTATAATGCCGTATATTAGGGGAAGGAAATCAGAAAAGGAAAGGTACCCACCAGCTCCACCTATGAGCATGCTGAAAGGAAGGAATCTGAGTACGACATAGACTGAGGTAAGGGTGATTGTTAGGGCGATTTGTTTGGTTCTTTGGCTGGTTTTGCTTAGTTCAGTCATCCTTGTGCACCATGCCGTTCGGAACTTTTGTTCACTGCTGTGAAGTTTTTTACACAGCCTAATAAAATTTTCCATAACCAGCCAATTTCTCAAAAGAAATGAATGGAAACTGCTTTTGGCTAAGCTTATTTTCTTCTCTGCTTCAACAATTCCTCTGCCAAATGCTTAGCGTGCTCAGAATATATCAAATCCACAATTTTTTCCCAATCAAAACCAGCCTGGGAATTGTAGTAGGGAAACTCCTCTGGAGAAAACATAACCAGCTTGTCCGCGTCATAAAGAACTCGAAAAGGCAAGGAAGGATTATCTGGATGGTCATGGTGAGCGCCTATAATCCTGCAAACCTCTTGAATGAATCTCTCGTCGCATCCAAGCTGCTTGAGAATAGACGCGGCTATTTCGGGACCTTTCTCGTACTGGTCTTTAATGCTGCTTCCGCCAATGTCATGTAAAATTATCGAAGAAAAAGTCAACTCCTGCAATTCTGCTGGAACAGCAAAGTTTGCCCGAGCTATATCAAAAACTCTTCTGGTATGAGCCATGCCAAAGTCATTCTTCTCCAAATACGGCTTCGTCAACTCAAAAAGCCTTTTAACATCCATCTTCACAAACTCCAGCTTCCTCTCAAAGCCAAATTCGCTCTTCCTTTAAATAGTTACTATTTATAAGGGGGCTATAGACTGCTCCGAGCAACTAGCCCAACGCCAGCGCAACCCTAAAGCAACGCGCAGCCCTGGGACATTCTGCGACTTTTCAAGACTTTCAGCGACAGAAAAAGACACGCAAAAACCCCGCTTCACAACCAAAACAACAAACAGGGCTTAAAACACAAACAACCAACACGATAAGGGGGGTATAGACAAATTTCACAAATCAGCACCAATGATGTCCAGTAGCTCTTTAGCGTCTGACGGAGAATACCCAGAATAGTACTTGCTGAAATACCCGAAAACCTCAGTTTCCTCCTCCAGAAAAGGCGTAAGCTTCTCCGCCCAAGCGTTTATCTGCACTTTCCTGTCTACCTCTATCCTGCCCAAAGTGCCTTTAACCCGTCTTCGGTCTCCAACCCACCGCACATAAATGAAATCAGAAGTCACCTCGCTGATCTGCGGCATAAAAGGGCTGTCAACCCACGCCAACACCACATTATTATCCCTGAGAACCGAGTAAAAATCGTGATTCAGCAGCTTCCTGTTCCTAACCTCCACCGCATAACGATGCGTTTTAGGCAAGGTCTGCAGGAAATCGCGCAACAGAGGAACATGCTTGGTTCCGAAAGCGTAGGGAAACTGAAGCAGCAACGCACCAAGCTTCTCCTTTAACAGTCCCACGCGTTCCAGAAAGACGTTGGTTTCTTCCTCACAATTCTCCAGCATCTTAACGTGGGTTATGACCTGCGGAAACTTTAATGAAAACACGAAACCTTCAGGTGTCTGTGCGTTCCAGTCTGCAACGCTTTGCCTTCTCGGAATCCTGTAGAAGGTGCTGTCAACCTCAACCGTGCTGAACTGCTTCGCGTAATAAGCCAAAAACTCCTTCGACGCCAAACCTTCTGGATAGAAGCTGCCTTTCCAGAAACCGTAGCTCCAACCCATCGTGCCCACATGAAGCTTACTCATTTTTTTCTTTCCCCTTAAGCAACAGCCAGCTTTTCTCTCCAGCCTTCTTCAGCCTCACCAGCACATAGCGTCCCTTAAGCTTCTCGCCCTGAACAGTGAACTCTATCATCTTCTCATCCCAAACCTTCGCCTCATAAACGCCCTTATCCCAGATTTCAACGGTGCCAGCACCATACTGCCCCTTCGGAATAACACCCTCAAAACCCGAGTAGCCAAGCGGATGATCCTCAGTTTCCACCGCCAACCGCTTCTCACTAGGGCTTGCAGGAATTCCTTTCGGCACAGCCCAACTCTTCAAAATCCCATCCTTCTCCAACCTCAAATCGTAATGCAACCGTCTCGAGTGATGCTCCTGAACCACAAAAACCCTGCCAGCCCCCTTTTCTCCACCACCAACAGGCTCCGTTGTGACGCTGAAGTCACGCTTGGAACGGTACTCCTGCAACCCACCCTCCACAATCTGGTCCAGAGTACATTCCGAAGGAAGCTTGTCCTCCCGTAAGCCGAGAAAACGCGGCATCCGCAACCGCACATCACACGTAACCGCTTGATAACCCACCTCACAAACCAGCTCAGGCTTAAGCCACGTAACCTCATCAGGAATATCTGGTTCAAAAGGCGCTTTGCCTGTCTTCAGCTGCTGGAACCTCTCCGAAAGTGTCTGCAGCAACGCTTGCGAAAAACCCGTTCCAACCTTGCCCACGTAAACAGGCTTCTCACCATCATAAAGACCAAGCAATAGAGCACCAAACGTCTCTGATCTGGCACCAGAGCCTTTCGTGTAACCGAAAACCACGCAGTCACAACTTCGCAGCTTCTTAATCTTCAACCAACTGCTACTTCTAACACCTGATTCATAAACGCTGTCTTTCCTCTTCGCCATGACGCCTTCCAAGCCCTTCTCCAACGCCACACGGTAGTACGCTTCGCCTTTCTCCTCCACAAAATCCGAAAGCAACACGTGCTTTCCTTCCTTCACGGAATCCTTCAAGATTCTTTTTCTCTCCGTCAAAGGCAAATCAACAAGGCTAACACCATCTTTCTCCAAGATGTCGAAAACCACATACACAACAGGTGAACGCTTCGCCTGCAACTCGATTTCAACGGTTGAAGCAGCTTGTCCTCTTTCCAGCAACTCCTGAAAATCGGGTTTGCCATCTTTCACCACAACTATTTCGCCGTCAAGAACCACGTTGTGCGTTAGCTGAGCCAGCTCTTCCAGCTCGGGAAAATTGTATTTCAACTCTTTCCCGTTACGGCTTCTCAGGCTTAGCTCCTGGTTAACGTAGGCTATGGCTCTGAAACCATCCCATTTAATTTCAAACAGCCAGTCTTTACCCGAAAAAGATTGCTGGGCAAGCCTAGCCAGCATAGGCTTGTAGTTACGGGTCATTTCTTTTCCAGCTGCTTAAGCGTGTCTCTTAGAGCTACCATGAGTCCTTTGACTTCTGCCTCTGCTGGTTTCTCGACAACCACGGTTTCGCCTTTCAGTTTCTTCTTGATGAGTTCCTCGACTTTCTGCTTGTAGCGGTCTTGGTATTCCTTTATGTCGAATTCTCCGGAAAGGTCAGTGACAATTTTCATGGCTATGTCAAGCTCGGCTTTTTCAGGTTCTTTAAGTTTTTTCATCTCTTCGAAGTCTTGTGGGTCCACAACGTCGTAAGCGTACCTGAGGGTTGTCAAGACCAACGAGCTTTTGTACGCGTGCACTAGCGCAGGGTACTCTTTTGTGCGCAACGTGATTCTTCCAACTCCTGCTTTGCCTTTTTGTTCAAGCGCTGTCAGTAGTAGACTGTAGGCTTCGTTGCTTTTGTCAGGCATTAAAGCGTAGGACCTGTCGAAGTAAATCGGGTCTACGGAGAAGTAGTCAACGAATTTGTCGAGGCGAATTCGCTTGTCAGACTCAGGTTTAACAGCGTTTAATTCTTCCTTGTCGAAGATGACGTACTCGTTTTTGGCTATTTCGTAGCCTTTTGCAACCTCTTGCCATGGAACGACTTTCTGGTCTTTGGTGCAGACTTTTTGGTATTTGAGGGGTTGACCATCATTTTTGTGCAGGAATCGGAAGGAGATTCCTCGGTCGTAAATCATGGGGTACAGTTTTATGGGAACGTTGACCAAACCGATTGTGAGACTTCCTGTCCAGATGGGTCTTCTTGGAACATTAACTTGTGATTTTTTCTCCATACTAAATCACTTTCAGTTTCTGCTTGTTCTCTAAAATTTTTTTCCACGGGCCTTTTTCCCGTTTGACCACACTGAAGATATTGAGTTCGGTTGGCTTTATTCCTTTCTCGACTTCACTCCACTCCAACGGCGTTGAAACGGCGGCTTCAGATACGGCTCTCAGACTGTAGGGACATGCCATGGTTCGCCCGCGTGAGTTTTGAAGGTAATCCACGAAGACTTTTCCCAGCTTTTTGGTTTCTGTGAGTTCTGAAACCACGAGTGTCTGTTCTTTGGCTAGTTGCTGCCCTATCTTGTGGACGAAAGTTCTGGTTTCTCGAAAAGCGTATTCTGGAACGACGGGGACTAGCACGTGAAGTCCCTTTTTTCCTGAAGTTTTAACGTAGGATTCAAGGCCTATGTTGTCAAGTTTTTCCTTCAGCAGCAACGCTACGGTGGTTGCATCTTTGTATGTGGCTGGTGGTTCAGGGTCTACGTCGAAAAAGGCGAAGTCAGGTTTGTCTCGGGAACCCGCTTTGGATAGTGGCATATGGATTTCTATGGCTGCGAGGTTTGCCAGCCAAATCAGCGTGTCCAAGTCGTTGCATAAAACGTAGTTTACGTCACGCTTTGCCGTTTCCGAGTAAATCTTCACCGTTTTCACCCATGACGGAGTTCCTTGTGGAGCGTCTTTTTCGTAGAAGCCTTGTTGGTTGATGCCGTCTGGGAATCTGGTGAGAACTATTGGGCGTTCTGCCAAAAAACCAAGCATTTTTGGGGCGATTTTGATGTAGTATTCTATGATCTGGGCTTTTGTGATTTTAAGTTTGGGAAAAATGGTTTTGTTGAGGTTCGTGAATTCCACTTTCGTGAGTTTTTCGCTCATCTTTACGTTGTCACCATAAAGAATGGGTTGTGGACGCTATATGTTTTAATTTTCAAACGTGTGCTTAAGAGTAAGGATGAAAGCCTATATATGCAGGGCTTGCCGTGGTCTTGAATTGTTAAGTAAAAAATAGGCTATATGTGGATTTCAGTCAATATCGGAATACCAATAGTAAACTTTGGAGTATTCGGAAAAACTTAATCTCGGGTTATCATATAGAATGTCGAGTCGTAACCCGTACTTTTCTATTAGCTTGGTCATTTTTTCCCAAATTACAGGAGACAGATTGTCGGCTGACCATAATCCCCAAATAGAATCATTGGGCCATCTCATTCCCCACCCATAATCCTTCGGTAGGACAAAAGCTACCTGCCCTTTTGTTTTCTCATAATCCTCTGGATGCGCGTGAATATGTGCCCAGAATTGTTCCATAGCAGCAAAATGCTCGGGCAAAAGGACACCGTAAGAATTATTTTCTGGATACTTGGGGTAGTTTAGTAAAACGATGTATTTTGCTCCTGTTTCATAAGCTATTATAAAATCCCCAAGTATTTCCGTTCCGTTTGCCAAATACGGCTGATTGCCATAAGTCCACGTTATGATTGCTCCCCAATCTTTCTGCTGCGCCATCGCAGCGCCCCTGCAAAGCCCTATGTGTTGTGGCCTGCTGTGATTCCACCCTAGCTCCACAAAAACCGTGTCGTACCCCGCCAAGTAGTCGAACCAGTAAAGAGCGTAATCAGAAGTATACTTGGAGATGCTGTTGTTCTGAAGAAACTGAAAACTCAGACCTAATGGCAATTGAGTTACGAAAACGTTAGCTGCTTCCTCGTAGCTGGTGACGTTTTCGAACATTCTGGCTCTTTCGCTGAGGGTGAAATTATCAAATAATCCAGTGTCTATCTGTCTGCCTCCCGGCTCATCGTAGATGTAGATTCCTAAAAATTTGTCTGGCCACTTGTCTTTCGCCGTGGACACCCAGTCTCCATGCCAAGAGGTAAGGGGCAGACCAGGGGTAAGAGAGATGTAATCGAAGAATACCACGAAGCCCAAACCCGCTTCTGCCGCGTAATTGCAAACCTCGTCCAACGCGGTTTCGTTAGAGCTTAAGTCCCAAGAATTGACGAGGAAGAAGTTGGTGTATCCTTTAACTTTGTCGATTAGAAGCTTAGCTTCACTAGCTGTTTTCCCACCGAAAGAAACCCCGAAAAACACGCGCGCCTCAGTTGTTTCTGTTAAACTGTAACGCCAAAACGCTATTGGCGAGGCAACAGCGATTACTAACAAGATGACAATTAGAATTAAGCAAATTCGCTTGGTCATTAATACCTAAGAAAGAATAGTGTTTATGGATTTATTAAGGATTTACTGAAACGCCATTTAGATTTAAAACGCAAGCCAGCCATAAGAGAAAGAGAATCTGAAGTGACACCTCCACCTTGTTGAAGGTTCGAGTCCCCCCGTGGTCCACTAAGCGAGTTCTTAATCGAGAAAAGTTTACGAAAAATTAGGGGTGCTGGGTCTTTGGGCGGCGCAATAAAACGAAAGGAGAAAAGAGAATCGTAACTCGATGGCAATCTTCAATCACGAGTTTTTCCAGAGCCCTCTCAGCCCTTCTTCTCTATTCATTTGCATTTGAAGATTTCAAAGTAACAAAAAAAAAGGAAGTGTGTTTTTATGGTTTTTGTTTACGGTCTTAGTGTTTTTTAAGTATCAGTACGCCGACTATGGCGATTGCGACGATGATGAGTATTGTTGAGACGGTGAAGTAGGTTCCAACTGGCGCTTGCGGAACAGGCGTTGGTTCAGGTGTAGCAGCTGGTGTTTCTTCAACGTTTATGGAGGTTACTGCGGATGATGGCCAGTAGGATTCTGACCCTTCGAACGAGGCATAGACAGTGTACAGCCCTGGAACCTCAGGAGTAAATGTAGCACGGAACATGCCGTTTTCGTCGCTTGTGGCTCTGCCGACCTCGTAACAGTTGTTGTTCGGATCAACCACGCTCAAGACCACTTCAACACCAGTAGCGTTTGCTGGGCGGACTTTCTGCATGTACACGTACTCCATCCACTCAGTCATGCTTGCGTCAGACATTGCTGGAACTCCATCTGGAAAACGTGCTATTTGCTCAGGTTGCTTCGTGCCCGCAACCGTATCGATCACTGTACCTTCTACCAGTACGGTGTCGCCGTACATCGAAACCTTCGGTGATGCTGTAACTGTAGTAGCGCTGGGTCCCTTGCCTATAGTGTATATTTTGCCGTCATACAGGTTTAAGTATGTTAGGAAGCCGTCTGCGATAGCAACGGGTGCAAGTGATGTCCCTAGTCCTGAGGAAGACCATGCCAGCAAAGTCCATAGTTCCTTTCCAGTGAAGGCGTCAACGGCGTATACGCGGTATCCTTTGTATAGTGGTTTGTTGGGTGAGTGCTCGCCAGAGATGGCGTAGATTACCCCGTCAGCAACTGCAGCCGCTTGAAGCGGGTATCGTCCCCATGGCGTTTCATCGCCGCTGTTTGTGTTGTTGAATGTCCACAGTAAGGTTCCGTTATTCATTGCGTAGCAAAGGATTTCTCCTCCATAGCCGCTAACGTAAAGATTGCCGTAGGCTGGAAAGCCTTTTCTGCTACTGTAGTATTGAAAAGCATTAAATTCTCCAAGTGGACCCCATAAGAGTGATCCATCGTCAAGGCTGTAGCCCAGTCGCTGTCCGGTCTCAAAGTCTGTCATAGTGAACGTGTGATAAACTGGATCTATTGGTTGCCACGCTAGCATTCTGGTGAGGTTGCCTGATGGCGCTGGATAGTTCTTGATCCACAACAGTTGACCTCTGGATTCTGGTTTGTCACTTATCGCCCACATTGTCCAAGGGTCTGGAGTCGGTCTAGGACTCGAGGTGAGCGCTACGTTGCTGCTTCTGCCGAGTATTAAGTCACCGGGGATTATGCCAACTATGCTTGGATTTTGATTTCCTGTTAAGTCAGCGTTTATCGTCACGTTCCACGAATAACAAGCGCTCGTGCTTGCATCGATTGTCTGTCCCAATGGTCTCCACCCAGGTATTCCGAATACATCTGCCGATGTAAGAATGGCAGCAGTGTTGTTCCATAAAGCCAACCATCCAGAACGCGCTGTAGTATTGTAGTTAAGCACGTAACGTAATATCTCACCCTTGTCCGTGTACACTTCTGTACCTGAAGGAACATGAGTCAAGCTAAAAACGTCTTTTCCAGTAAACGCGTCATAAGCATTCCATGTGCTTCCAACAGTCTGCCACAGTATGCCTGCAGTCACTCCGTGCTGGTCTGGGTTGTCAAGATTATAGAGTTGCGCTTTGCTTGGTGCAGAAACACCGACGCTGCCGAGGTAGTCACTGCTCCATATTTCTTCGCCAGTACGCAGGTCTACTGCCGCGTATCCCCCACCGCTTCCAGCATGATTCAGCGATTTTTGGTAATAGAGTATTCCGCTAATTATTATTGGATTATTGAACCTCGTCTCATATGAGAAGCCTCCGTAGTAGGTTGCACCTGGATCCGTCATTCCGCCAGTCAAGCCGCCTAACTCAAGGGACTTTGACCACATTATATGGGAACTTCTAGGTGCACTGCCATCTTTTTGCCAACGGTCATTAGTAGCTGCTCCGCCTAGCCAGTTTGACGAAATGGAATCCCAAAGGAAATTTTCCCCTTCTATTGGGCGCGTCCAATACTCCGTTGGAAGTGGAATTTCTGGAAGTTTTTCCACTGGTTCCTCCTGCACAGTAAGTGTAGTTGTTGCGCTGCTGGCTAGATAAGTGTCGTTCGTGTACGTATTAGGCGTGGGAGGACCGAAAAGGCTTGGAATTGGATCAGTGTATGTATAAAGTTCTCCTGGAAACTCGAATTTGAAAGTGTACTTGCCGGTCTGAGTAACAGTGTACTGAGTGAACGCTGATGACGTCGGGTCCGAAACGGTCGGCCAGTTTATTGTTTCAGTTTTTCCGTCAGGCTTTGTTATTGTAAGTTTGTAGTCGTGGAATCTAATGTCATTAGCTAAGCTTACACCTGCTATCGTCCGATCAAGCCATACTACGATGAGCACTTGCTGACCGACACCTACGGGATCTGGTGCAACAGAGATAAAGGCGTGTGTTGGAATTTCCCATGGAGGCGTATGAGCGTTGGCATTTGGTAAAGCAACAAGCGAAAAAGTCATAGCAAACAACAGAAACAAAGCAATAGCAGTAGTAGTTTTTTTGTCGTTCAAAAATTGCATCGTTTTATTCTCCTTAAATTTTCTATGAGAATCCAGTCTTTATTACTAATTAAAACTTTGTGGTTTTGTAGGCATCACGACAAACACTCGTTTTCCAAGCTAAAATGCAAAAAATTGTTTTTCATTGGGTTTAATTAGTTGCCCAAAGAGTAACGCCGGCCATGTATACAACAACTAAGTGAAGTTGGTTGCCAACTGTTATAGCTGCGTTGGGTTAGAAGCGCGATGATTGCGTTCGGCTTTTTTGTTGTATCCTGTTACTTTTACCTTTACTTTTTCTCAAGTAAGTTATTGTAGCAACAGCTGTCCCTAACAGCAGCAACAATATAATGTAAGGAACTAACAATTCAAGTTCTCTTTCGGGAAGCTCAATATCACCGACCGACTTGGCAGGCGGCGGGTCAAGATTCTCAACTTTCAAGTTTTTAAAGGCTACGAAAGCGTCGGGGGTGCATGAAATCAGAATTCCGCATTCACTGCTGCCTGTAGCTTCGTCTTTTACAGCTAAATCCTTTAAAAGGGTACCATTCTCACCGCGCAATTCGGCTGTTATTTCGCCCTTAGATACCTCTACAACAACTTTGTACCACATGTTTTCTTGTATACTTCTAGAAGCGTTCATAAACGTTGAATTGTTTTCACTAAACTGATTGTCTACTTGAGACACGCCAGAATCGCTCAAAAGTCTTACGTTCGCACTGTAGTTTCCATTGTTATTCTGCAAGATAAAACCAAACTGATTGGTTACCTGCTCGCTTCCTTGAACCGGCACCACATGCTCAGGCACCTCTATCATAATTTTGTGCCTTTTCCAAAGTATTGCTTGCATCCCATCCGGAATTGTCACAGTCTGTTCGCTACCTGTCATCGTTTGATCGCTTTTCAATATCATGAACTCGCCGCTAAGCGAGATATTTGCTCCTTCCAAATCGCTTTTCAGAAATTCTTTAACGCTTTTGCTCGATGAAGCATGGTAGCCCCTATTATCAAGGTCCCATCCATAGTCAAACACTCTTCCTTCAACCCACGTTGAGGATGGCCCCGCAAAAAACGTCATCAACTCACTGTCTGACCCAGCATAGTTCGAAAAAGTAACCAAGCTTGTTCTGATGTAATACGTCCCAGTTGATGTAACATTCCAAGTTAACGAATAATTTCCGAGGGGGTCTGTATCGGTTTGGAAAACTTTGCTAGAAGACCAATTTTGACTGACGTACATCACGACTTTTTTTCCCGAGTACGCTGGTGAAATTGAACCCGAAATCGTTAGCGACCTCTCATTCTCGGATGCACTTGAGTTTTCCAAAGAAATGGTTATGGATATGGAAGAGGGAATTAAAGGACTGTTTAGACTCGACGAAATAAGCGCAGGTGCTGATTCCACAGAGTTTTCAAGAGGAATAATCGAAGGCTCGACCTGAGCAAAGGATTCGGGTTGGTTCCCTACCTTCCAGTTTCCCGTAGGCGTGCACTCTGCTACCCAGTATGTCTTGTTGTTGTACTCGAAGCCGTCGGGTTCAATCTCCGACGAAACATATAGAGGTTTATTGGGCAAGTACACACCAACATTCATGTGACTGCCAGGCAAACCCCTGTAGACAAGCAAAACAACATCCAAGCCTCCAGCCTTCATAATTGACGCCACAAGAAACGACGATACGTCACAATCTCCCGAATTATCTACAAGAGCCTCAACAGGATATTTACGAGCACTAACAGCGTAAGGGATCTGATGAACCAACGCCAAAACATCATTAGCAAAGTCTTCATCACCACTGGACCCGTTGGGGGCAAGTTTTCGCATGTTTTCTGCGATTGTTCTGACCGCGGCAGGCGTAACAAACTTAGCGTAATCACGTTCACCGTTTACTTGGTGGGTTTCACTACAGTAATAATCATAGAGAGAAGGCGGCACAGACGTATACAACGTATGCGTAGACCGAAATTCTTCATGTTCAACATCAAAAGTGTAAGCGCGATCATAATTGTTTACAATAGAAAACTCGGTGCCAGCGGTCATTCTTACAGAAACAATCAATGACAGCCCAAAAACGATTATCAGCAAAGTCAGCGAAAGCCTCTTTTTCATTGAATCCTCCCTTAAAGTTAAAACGGTTTCTCAGGTAAAAAACGGAAAACGCTCTGACTTTTAAACATATCTTAAAATAAAGATTACATTGGGATGCCTTGCAAAAAGGAGCATCGCCACATTCATACACATCTTCAAACAAAATAAATTGAAAACAAAATTTTCAACCAACCTTTGGTTTTTATCCTAAACCTGAAAGCAACACTTGATAGAATTATTACTAAACAAATAATGTCAGGAGAACTGGCACCCCCCGCAGCTTGGAGATAGCCACTAATTCCCGCGTGCTCATGCATACAGGCGATGGTGCGGAGGGTGGGACTTGAACCCACGAAGGCCTTCGCCAGAGGATCTTAAGTCCTCCCCCTTGTCTTAGGCTTCGGATCTGGCCGCCTATTTAGACCTGGCTCGGGTACCCCCGCACCGACTCTTTACACTTCACGCCTGTGCAGTTTAAGGTTTTTGCATAGATTGTAGGCGCCGTTATGAAGGCTGCAAGCGAAACTGTGATAAAACGAAACTTAAGCGAGACAACAAACGTTCCCGTTCTGAGAGCTATTTATTTTGTGGAAGAAAAGCATTGGAGTACTTTTTCGCGTGTGAGGCACTCTGCAGGTTTCGTGTGAAGCTTGGCGCTGATGCAAATACCTAAGATAATGAGAGCACATGGAATTGGGGGAGACGGCTTGTTGTGGGCTTTTTTGTAGGGTTTTTTGTGACAATGATTTTTGCCGCAGGTTTCGCGTCTCAGGTTTGTTGTGCTTCCAAATTTTAGTTCCTGCCCAGATGAATGCTATTGCCACGATTGCCCCGACGTAATTTACCGGGTTTATTTCAGCAATCGGCTTGTGCCAAACGAAAAAGTCGTAGGAGCTCGCGCGAAAAACCATATGTACACGGCGATGAAGCTTGAGTACCATAAAGCTCGGTACTTGAGTATGCTGGCTTCTGATATGTGAACGCTGAGGTTTCGCGCCATTTGGTGCTTGCGCTTCTTGGGTTACGCCTTCACTTATTGTTCACCAGTAGATATTATCTTGCTAAAATAGGGCAAAAAGCCTTGTGAACTGGCAATAAAAACTTTAACTCTATCTTTCATGTTCCATTGCAGAGCAGAATGCGAGTTAGATAAACGGTGATTCAAACCGCTTTCGTCGGCTTACCTGTTCGACGCAGCTCTGGCAAGCTCACGTGCCCAAGCCCCTATTTTATTCCAATCTCTTGTATCAAGTATTTTGCTGACGTCCAAACCGTTTTTTAGCAAATTCCTTCTGTTGACTCTCACGATTATATCAACTAGTAAGCCGTGACTCTTGCTGAAATCCGCGTATCCGCCGAAAAAACCGTACGAAATGGGGCTTAAACCGTATTCCTCGGCGGTTTTATCTAAGTATTTTCTTTTTGCTTTTTCCTGCGCTTCCTCTTTTTCCCTATCAGCCATTAGGCAGCTAACAAATAAAGCGGTTTTTTTAACACCGAGTGCATGAGCGTTTTTCTTAAGGAAATTCAGACTTTCCTTGGTCCATTTATCTGCTCTTATGCCGCTTCCAACAACAACTAGGTCATAAGGATCAACTGGAGTTTGCTTTTTAGCGTCAACAACATCAACCGTGTAGTTAGCTTTCCTTAAATAATCGCCGATCTTCTCAGCTACGCTTACGGTGCCTCCCCACCTAGAGCCATAAACCACGAGAGCCTTCATACAAACTCACAAGATTACCCTGATGCTAAACTTTTATAACCGCAACTCTTCCGTAAGGACATTTATTAATGCTCTGATTGCCCTAAACAATATCCCTCATAAGTTACGTAAGCACTTTCAGAAAACTAAACTATAAGGGAGCCAATTTAAGCACATAAACCAGAAGAATAACTTCATCGTGGTATGCATTAGAACAAATAAGGGAGCAAGCTCTGGAAAGAACAATGTTTGACCAAAAGAGTAATAGTCCCCTAATCACCATTGACCTAAAAGAACCATAAAGGTATCAGATGAGTAGAATAATAGGGCGGGTAGCTCAGCACGGATAGAACATTACCCTCCTAAGAGCCATAAGATTATTGACCTTAGTGACCTCAACATAGACTTAAGGGAATACAGAGAGTTTTTACTGTCAAAGTTTTCTAGAAGCTACGCATTGCAGATTTACAATAACGGCATAAAATATTTTCACTGCTTAAAGAATCCTCAAATGATTTTCACTCTGCCCACAACCGTTAGAGGCAATGTCTTTAAGGCGATGGCAAACTTGGCTAAGTATCTAGGGAAGTATCAAGAATACAAAATTAGGTTAAGTAACTGTGGAATAAAATGGATAAACAATGATGATGCATTCAACAGCTTCTTAAGAATAGTCAATAATAACCACAGCAATCTAGGAGAAGGGTATAGGGCTACTCAAAATATTCTACGAGTTAATGAGAAACTTTGGTTAAGATTTAATCTTTTGACAGGATTGCGCAAGCAAGAATCCATTAATGCTTTCAATCTAACAATTGAGCTATCTCAACAGAATAAGCTTTCAGAATACTATGATGAAGAATTAGGTATTCAAGAGCATTTCAAGTATGGAAGCTTGTTTTTGATAGTTACGAAAAAAGTCTACATTAGCATTGTGGCTAAGGACTTAATTCAGAAAATAGCAAACAGTCAACCATTAAGTTACTCAGCAGTTAGAAAAAGGCTCACTAGAAACAATCAGAATTTACGGTTTAAAGAATTGAGAAGCTACTTTGCCACTTATCTGCGTCAGCATGGAATCTTAGCAGAATACATAGATTTGTTGCAGGGTCGTTTACTAAATCAGTGTTTGCTAAACATTACCTTAAGATTGAATCCGTTAAGGAGCTAATGCAAAAAGTCAATGCTGTTACCGCCACAATAGAGAGTAGACTGCTCTCTTAACCATCTATATTCTTTCGTTACTTACCAAACTCAAGGAGCCTGAAGAATAAAGCTTGCTCATTAATTCTTTATGTTATGCAATTTTGCTTTCTTTCTTTTCTTTTACACTCGTCACAAAGGTCATAAGCTGGTTTTCTAAAGCGTTTCTTGTAGACCTTCAGTGGATATTGTGAGCAGTTTTTGCACCAATGCCACCTGTCAGGCGGAGCCCCTTGAACATACTCAACCATAACACTCTCCACTGTATGCTCAACCTCCCAAATGATAACTATGTCAATTCTAATATTTTTCAGTTTCCTCTTCTAGAAACTTTGAGATTCAATAATACTTTTTTCACTTCACAAACATTACAGGTCCAGGAACATCTTTGCTATTATTGCTTCGAGTTTTCAGCTTCATTCCATCGGTATTTCTGTCTTTTATTTCTAATCTTTTCCAAGTCACAATTGAAACAGAGACCATTATGACAGGAAAGTAATTCACCACAGGTTTGGCACTTCCAAGTTTTTTCTTGCTCTTCAAGGAATTTTTCCATTCCATTTTCCTTGATGAAAATCAAGTTCTCTATCATACTCATTTTGTAACGAGTCCTGTATCTCCTATCAATGGTTATTAAGTTCTTACAGGGAAAGCTGTCACACTCAAAACAAAAAGTAACCTCTCCTTTTGCTATCTTGGCACAGTGTTTTTTCAAAAAGGCACAGTTCTTGTTTCTGGGTCTACAGCCCACACAGTAGGGCATTCTTACTCCTTTGTTTTTAATGTCATTTCTTTGAGCCAGATAGCTAGCACAAATAGCACAATTCATTCCACAAGGAGAAATTAACTTAGGGTCAATAGCCATTTTCAATTTCTGAACCTAATCTTCTCTGAAAACGCTCACTAATTAATGCTTTTTCACTTCACAAACATACCTGATTCTGGATACTTAAAACTTAAAATGTCGAAGAAATAAATAGCGAGACAACAACCTCTCAAATTTCAAATGAAAATACCTCTTCTTAGGATGAGGAAAAATGCTTGGAGCTGAAATAGCACTCATACTATTTGTTTCGCTAGCATCTGTAATTGCAATTCTATTGCTGAGCTATAGTTACTACAAAAGAGGGAGCCTTAAACAACTAAGAGACACAGAATCTTAGATTGAACAAGCTTACAACGAACTACTAGCCATCTGGGATAGAGACCGATACCTAGAGCATAGAACGATAACTCAGTGGTTGAAAGATTGGTCTCATTTGATACCAATAATATCTAAAAATTTTAGCAGTAAACTTGTAAGTTTAGAATTAAAAACCAAAATCACTAAGCTTTTTTCAGTTTTCCATAACACTGAGGAAGAAGTTTCGATACAATTTTTAATTTAGCCACACATGTAGGTTCTAGCGTGGAGTTTTCTAATGCTAGAATCTGCACTCATCCAATTTCCCAATTAAATGCAGAGTCTATACAATTTCACATTATGTAGCGGTAGAGCTCTAGTTTGGCTACACACAACTTAAACTTGTGTTGTATCTAAGTTTTTCATGGTCTAGAGGCTACAAGCTCTAGTTTTTCCTAGAGTGGTGAACTTAACCAAAATTTGTTAAATCTCTCTAGAGCATTTTGCTCTAGTGTTGCTAGAGGTTTTGCTACACAATATTTCTCTAGAAAACCTCTAGAGTTCTGTTATAAATATTCAAATTTATTCAATTTTGAAACGTTTGCATATTATACAATACAAAATTTGGTATATAAGTGTTTAGCTTTTCGACCCCATGATAACTAAAATTTCCATGTTTCAACGCATGATTTCATGTATATCCTTATTTCCAGATAGCAATTTTTTCATGGGAATCATATCAATTGACCAAGGACACTAGCCTCTTAAGCTGATGCTCCCTTATTTTTCCATAAAACAACATTGAGCAATCATTGATTGTTGAAGTTTCAAAGTTTCCATTAAACAAAAATCTCTATTAAGAAATGTTCCTGCGGGCAAACAGACACATGCTAGTTCAGGGCATTTTAAACAGTTTATATTGTATATTTGTCCAAATCTTTGATGAAAATAAGGTATTTTATAGCATATGGAACTGTTGAAAGGCATATACACCTTATTCCCCTTAAATATTAACATAGAAAAACGTAAATTTAATCCCTAAAACCCTGATATTTCTTTTTCATAATTGACCTTTCTGTTTATTCTTTTCTCAAATCTTTTCATGCATTCTGGACAGATTTTTTGCCTACGTGCTCTTTCTTTTTGAGTTTGAAAGAATTTTTTGCAGACAGGGCATTTGATATAAATGAGAGGGTTAGGTTCAAGTAGGCTTAGCCTTCTCGTTATCTCAGCTTTAATTTCAGAACCATGCTCCTTCTTCAAGGATTCAGTCAATAATCCTCTAGCAGTTTTCAAGCTTTTATTTCCGAAAAACTTCGTGAAAACACTCGGAATCTTCCCATCAGAATCTATCCTCATTGGCAACATGCTAACAAAGTTTTCCGGATAACTCTTGGACCTGTTCAAGTCTACAACAGCGAATCGCAAATGGTCCCAAGCATGATAACCTCTAGAGTACTCTCGCTCGAATATTCTCAACTCAAAAGTCATATCAATAATCCCTGAGATAAAGATAACAAGCGAAGTTAATCAACATATCTACTCCAGTTTACCGATTTCTACGTATAGATGGATTAGATTTTAATCCCCAAAACATAAATTTTCCTATCTTCCGTTCTACGTCTATTCTCTCTGTTACTATTTCATTTTTTAGTAAAGTTTTCTAGGAGTCTCAAAACTATTCTAAAGGCATAAAAAGAATCCTACGTCACTACTCTATTGATTGCTTAATCACAGACCAATACTTCCTAGCTAAAAACACAGCTAAAACAAAAAACAAAACACCAACAATCACCAACAAAAAATTACCCTCTAAACTAGGAACTGACAAACGCAAACCAGAAAACAAAAACATAAAACCAAAAATAAACAAAACTGTAACAGCTCCAATTATGGCATATTCTTTAGTAATAATAGGCATGCTAACCAACCTTAATATCAGGTTTCTCTCTCAGACATCCTCTGCTTAGTATCTAATGATAATAAGGTTGATTATGGTTTTCACAATTTATCAAAATTTTCTACGCTCAAAAACTGTTCTTTAATGAATTTTGCAGTGGCAAATATGTCAATATAAGCTACTTCACAAATCATGAAAACAAATAGAAGCAATACTGTGCTCTGCTAGTTATTCATTGTTAAGGAGGAAAGAAGGGAGGAATCAGAAGGAGGTGAGTCGAGCTAACCCCTCTCTTCTTTCCTTCTCAACCGTGAATGCAGTGTGAGATAAAAAGATTGTTTTGAACTTGCCCTTTTCTAGAGATTAAAGTGAAATAGCAAAGTTTTCTAGAGGCTCCAAAACTGTTCTGAGATCCCAAAAGCTCTGATAAAGCCTTCTAATTCTCCATTTCTCTAAATTCCCTCTCTGAAATGAGTGGTTGAGCAATAATCTTTAGCAGATCTTTGGGAATACTTCCTTCTTTAACAAGACGAATTCCCCCTTCCTTGATAGCTTTAAAAATTTTATCAGCTTTATCTTTCTTTTTAGATAAGAGGTATGCATGAGGACGTAATACTGAACCAACAAATTCAATACTTGATTTTTGGGAAATCTCTTTCACTATGCGTGTTACTGTATCAAAATTACCTTTCTCCCACCAACCACAAACAGAAACTAAAGCTATTTTCCTAATTTTTACATAATCATGCAATTGGATTTGAGTGTGACCATTTCTGTATCTAAGAATGGGATTCAGCAGGGGCATAAGTCTGTTGAGGAAGTTCTGCATCTCTCCAGGTAGAGGAAGATAAACAGGTATTCCCAATACAAGAATATCGGCTTCTCTAAGTTTGGAGTAAACTGGTTGCATGCTATCATTTATGTAGCATTTGCCTGGATTCTTATACCAGCAATCAAATTCACCTGTGCAGGGATTGACGTTTAATTGTTTGGTGTATAGCAAGTTCACTTGTGCTCCTGCTTGTTTCATGCCATTCATAAAAGGATTTAGAATCATTGCTGTGTAGCCTTTTTCTTTTCTAGCACTTCCGTTTATAACTAGTGCTTTCATCAGAATTTCACTATAGTTTAATTGTATTCTGATTTCTTTTATTTTTTACGCAAGTTTTCTACGTTCCAAAACTGTTCTTTGATGTAAAAAACTGAAACTCAATCTAACAAAAGAGAAGGTATCATGTTCTCCTCTGCATCTGATTCCTTTGACTTTTGTTTAGCCAGATTTCTATTCTTTGCCTCAAATTCAGGTCCCAATGAACAATCTAATGTTTCCTCATACAGCGCGCGCGCTCTGCTATTAGAAAGCGGATTACTAGAAGCAAACATAACATCAGAATTAAGGAATTGAGGTCATATTTTGCTACTTATCTACGTCAACATGGAATCTTGGCAGAATACATAGACTTGCTACAGGGTAGGATTCCTAAATCAGTTTTTGCTAGACACTATTTGAAAGTGTAAGACGTGAAAGAGCTAGTGGCGCAAGTGTTAGCTGTGACTGACGTAATGGAGAATAGCTTACAATAATAACCCTTATTTTCAATCAATTCTCTTCAATACTTCTTCAAGTAGGAATCGTTTTCAGGTACATTTCTGAGCTTTTTCTAAATAATTAGATTTATTATGCTTCACATTTCACGCTAAAATCTTTCTCTTCACTTAATTGTGAAAACCCTTGCAACCTAGCCAGTTTAGTAATTGCGCATTCTTCCTCAGCCCACCACATACACCTTTTAAGCTGACACCCAATTGACATTCCGTCTTTGTACATCAGTGGGCACCTTCTGGTTTTTTTCTTTGTGCCATCATCAAAATAAATTTCAAGCGTTTTCTTCAGACGCTTTGATGCTCCGCTAAGATCATAACCATTCAGAGCTTCAATGATACCTTCAACACGCAACAGATCAGTTAATGTTACCACTCCCACAAGCCGCCCTTTCTCAGACACTGGCAATTTTTTTATATTCCACTTGAGCATAGCTTTAGCAGCATCTCCAGCTGGCATATTCGGAGAGGCAGTAACTAACGGCTTTGACATTACATCAACCACTTTCAAATTCTTTGGGGCTATTCCTTTAGAAACAACTCTCTTCATAATGTCCCTTTCAGTTACTATTCCAACAGGTTGTTCTTCATCAACAATTATAACACAACCGATTTGATGCTTGTTCATAAGCACGGAAATGTCTTGTACCGTATCCTCCAATCTAGCAGTCCTAACCTTCTCAATCATAATATTTTTCAGTTTTTGGGACATTCTTGCCTACGTATCCATTTAACAGTTTGACTGCCCCGCAATCTAAGGTTTGTGAACTGAAAATCCTTACTGGAAATTTAGAATTGGTTCTTGAGCTTAGAAGTATCACATCTTGTGTTTGGAATTTCAAAGATTAGTGCCTTTCTGTAGTACACTTTTATGGGTTATGAATAAAACCTCAACTGATTTTCAATAGAAGTGTTGTAAAGTTAAAACCTAAGCGAAAGTGGAAAAAACATTCCATTCAGTTTTTAAGTTATTATGGGGGTCCCAGATTATCAGAACCATTTCTTTATTTCTTTAACTGCTTTGGATGAATAAGCATTTTTTCTAAGGAGGCACGCTATAGTCTCTTCACATTCCATGCATTCAGGGGGTAATCCTTTGCCATCTTCTTTTTGTCCAAGATAGCCAAACCAGTGTTGGCAAGCTGACTTCTTCTCTTCTCGTATCTCAGCGTAGCAATGAGGACAAAACTTGATTATTTTGGGTTTACCAAAAGCTTTCCCGCAGTCAGGGTTAGAACAGTGAAATTCATTTTTCTCTGTTGTTTTGAGCCTAGACATTTCTTGCATCTTCATGTAATGCTAATTTACTTGGAAAAGCAGTTATTTAGACCTTGATAAGTCACCATAAATATTGATAATCAACTACTGTATACATGTCTAACAAAACTACAGAACAACAATGAACTTGTAGAAACACGACTGCTTGTTTTTTCACTTCGTAAACATTCCAAGAAAACCTAGTGAAGAAAGAAAACAGAAAAAATAATTAAATTAAGACTAAACCTGAATCCCCATATTTCTTAAGAAGAAGAGTAAGATAGTATAAAGAGGGTTAAACAAGATAGAGACCAATCTCTATATAAAAAAGCCAGAAGAATAAAGCAACTAGCCATTTTCAATACTCATTCATTCTAAACTTTGCTCATTAGAAGTGCGTAGTGATATGGTTTGAGGTCTAATCGTTGCTTTAAACTGAATCCAACTGACTTTGCCCAAAATATGATTTGTTCTGGTCTGGGTTTAATATCCATTGGTGGTCCTCTAGGCGTTGTTGGATCATAATTCCAGTGGATAATTCCAAGTCTTCCACTCTGTTTTAGAATTTTGTATGCTTCTTTTAGCAAGTTTGTTGGGTCGCTTGGATGAAGGATATTAAAGAGCATGACAAAATCAACACTTGAATCTTTAAGCCCTGAGCCTTCTGAAATGAAGTCACGAAGAATGGGTTTTACATTTGTTAGGTTATGCTTTTTGGCTTTTTGTTCTACAGCATTAATCATTTCGGGTTCAATGTCAAAAGCGTAGATTTTTCCTTTTATCATTCTTGCAGCTGGTATTGTAAATGTTCCATAACCACAACCGAAATCTGCCACATTCCTGGTACATCCGTTTAAGTCTAAGAGTTTGAGTGCTTTAGTTGGATTGAAAAAAGCGCTCCACTCTTTTTCTTCTGGCATACCACTTTCTCTTATCTTCAATTTCATCCCTTCCATTTGTTTACCAGACTTTTACTAATAATCTCTTAACATACAAACACGACTCTTTTTCCCTTCAAACATTCCAAGAATAAAAAGCAGACTACAAAAGCGACTATCGATTAGATAGTGTTGGTTGTCAAAGCTGGAAGATTTTCCAATATCTAACAAGTCTTTTCAGCTGTTATGCTTTTACAGCCATCATGGTGGTAGTTGTTGCAACCTTGTTGAGTGCCCTGATACGCTTAGTTATTATACTCTTAAGGCTGCTAGTGGAATCTCCTTCCACTTTTGCGACAATGTCATAGAGCCCATAAACCATTTCAACTTCTTCCACGCCCTTAACTTTCTTCAATGCTTTTAACACCTCTACCATTGATGCAGGTTCAGTAGTTATAAAAACAAAAGCTATTGGCATCACACAATCCTCAAAATAATTATGCCATTCAAAGTATTTTTCAGTATCGCTTGCTACGAAACTCTGAAATTACCACTCTTCTTTTCACTTCACAAACATTCCAAGCAGATTAGTAATCCCTTTCTCTTTTCCAGACGTTGTAGGGACATTTACTCCAACAATAAGAACTACCCTTATACATGCAATCCCTACATTCAGGATTGCTAAAATAACCACGCTTACTCACAAAACCTTCGCCATAAGTAAGTATGTGCACAGCTGGATTTCTGTCTTTTGATATCAAACGCAAATGAAGGATTCATTACTCTCAAAAGAATCTAAAATCTTTTTTTAACTTCACAAACAATCAAGGAGTCCCATAGAAAAATGACAAGAAGCTATCACGCGGTAAGAATGGTCATGATTCCAATATCTATTTTGATTCATCGTAGTTTTTCTTGAAGAGGGCTTTTTCCACAGTTCTTACATCCAACTGATGTTTCTTTGCTATTTTTCTAAGCTCTAAAAGAACTTTCAGATAATTCGCAGTTCTGAACAAACCTGTAGGCTCTTCCCCAAAAAGCTCCCTCCAAACATGAATATCAAAAACTCCGTAGTCTTTAGGATTAATGAATGTTAAGATTGTACTTGCTAAAGCTGGTCCAACACCGTAAACCTTGTTTAAGGTATGAACTTTGGATGAATCGTTATTTGAAGTTATGCTGAAAAACTGATTTGACATATTTCTTATTTTCTCATCGGTGTTCTTAGCTAATAGACTCAGAACCCTCTTTCTTCTACCCAGCATCTCCTTGAATTTCCAGTCCACTACTTGCTCTAAGTCTTCTCTTGTTATTCTCCTATTGCTTCTAAATCTGGTGCCTAATTCTTGCTCTTTCTGGGTCCAAAATGGATGTTCGGAATCGTATTTTTTGCTCCACTTTAAAATCTCTTCTTTGTCCACGAAAAATCACTGTGGGTTTATTATTGATAGATAAATTGATAAGACTTTTCTTGCTAGCAGACTCTATCCTTTTATTTTCATCTTCACAAACATTCTAAACCTGAGAGTGACAGTCTCAACATATTTCAGGCTAACTTTGAAGCCAAACAACATGAACATATATTCCAGCAATAAGCATAATGAAACCTGTCCCACCTATTAGAAGCTGGGCACCGATTCCCATTGGAAGAAAAACTGCCATAAGTATTCCCATAAAGCCTAGAACTATCAATATTGAGGCTGGATTATCTGCAACTACCGTGACCATTTCAGTAAATATGTCTATTATATTTGACATTTCTTATCACCTATACACCCTATGGTGAAATGATGATTAAACTCTTTTAACAGACTCAACTAATAACGCGCGCGCTATATCCTATATTCTCAAGAAGCTCTTTTCTGGGTGGATGTTATCTCATTGACCAAGAACATTAGCTCAATAGGATGATGCTCCATATTTTTCCATGAAAATACATTGACCTATCCTTAATGGTTGAATATTCAAAGTTTCCATGAATGCAGAAGCCTAGATAAGAAATAACCCTGCGGGCAGACAGACACACCACATAAAGAAGCATTTTAAACGGTTTATAGGTTATATTTGTCCGTTAGAAGTAGTGAATAAGGTACATTATTGTATACATTAGATTACATAGATTATATGAGCTTGAAACAAGGTGTTTTATACTGTTTCTCTGCTTTTTGATACTTTGCTCTCAATTCTTTATTGTATTCTGCTAGCGTTTGTCTTTTGAAGAACCAATGCCAATGCCATGAGACCTATGTTTCCAATCATAGACACCCAAGACAGAATGTAAGGATAATTTGGAATCACTGTTGGAAGAGGACCAAGATTAACAACTTGTCCATTCTCGTAGATACCATGGCTTATTTCCACTTGAAAACCTGAAAAACGAATGTGTGGTATCACATAGAACCCTTGCTCCGTATAGCCTACGTCATTTACTTCTGAGTTAAGATAATCAAACAGGTAATCACTAGCAAGAACAAAACCTACACTCAACACTACATTAAAAACTACTATTAACGCAACAAATAATGCAATAAACACACGCAACTTAGACATGAACACACCCATATATGAGTAAGCTCATTCAGGATTTATCTTTTGTCAGTTTTCCTCAAAGTTTTCTAGACGCTCCAAAAAAGATTTCTCAGCCTGCTTAAGAAGGAAAGAAGAGAGAAGTTAGAAGGAGGTGAGCCGAACTAACCCCTCTCTTTTTCCTTTCAACAATGGTTTCAATCGTGGAATAAAAATGTTATTTTGAACTTGCCCTTTTTTAGAGGTCAAAGTGAAAGAGAAGTTTTCTTCGCTCTAAAAGTGATTTAAGATCCCAAAAGCAACCAAAAAGAACTATTTCAGGACCATTTCAAA
>Ga0307426_1000325_pt1 | contig 32412 bp, 33 predicted proteins | sample SalMarWE160340MG_FD_202165 | JGI IMG/M metagenome (GOLD analysis project Ga0307426, IMG submission 202165) | Salt marsh sediment microbial communities from the Plum Island Ecosystem LTER, Massachusetts, United States - WE1603-40 | ecosystem: Environmental > Aquatic > Marine > Intertidal zone >...
CGTCTTTTCAATTAAAGCTACCTTTTTACCCATTTCTCCTGCATGTGCTGCTGCTTCATATCCTCCCGGGCCAGCTCCAAGCACTATCAAATCATACATAATACCTCCCTATTACTTTAAATATCTAATCCGGCAATATTGTTAAAGTTCTCGATATTTTCTTTTAGAGTCACCAGAAACCTGGCAGCCGGAGCCCCATCGATTACCTGGTGATTTGCAGTTAAGCAAAGCTTTATATATTCAATAAACTGAACTCCTTCACTGGTCTTAAATGGTTTTAAATCTATATTGCATATCCCCAGAATTGCCACCTGAGGTGTATTAAGAATCGGTGTAAAATACTCAATACCCAAACTTCCTATGTTTGTTGCAGTAAATGTACCCCCTGTTAAATCATCAGGAGCTATATTTCCTGAAACTGCTTCATTGGAAAGCTTCTCTATAGCCAGTGAAAGTTCTTCCAAAGACAGCTTTTGCGCTCTTCTGATAACCGGGACTACTAGACCTCGGGGTGTGTCACATGCAAAGGCCAAATTGACATCCTTATCCTGATATAACATTCCATCAATAAATTCAGCATTTATCTCAGGATGAACCATGAGTGTCCTAACAACAGCGTACATGACCATGTCATTAATAGTTATATTGGGTATAGAACGTTTAGAACTCATACTTTTAATTTTTTTCCGAAGAGATAATATAGTATCAGCCCTGGCAGAAATAGTAATTGTATATTGAGCAGTCTCCATAAGAGAAGAGTGCATATGCCTGGCAATTGTACTACGGATGGTAGATAACTTTTTACCAGGAGGACGCAAGTCCTTTTTGATAATCATACCTCCAGCACCACTATATGTGCCCTTGTGTATCCAGCCTTCCTTCAGTAATTTAGCTGCCATGCTTGAAGAGCGAGGAGTGATATTGAAATACTCGATCACATCCTTCTCTATTATTCTTCCACGTGGACCACTGCCCACAATACTATCAAGGTTAATATTATGTGCTTCAGCAAATTGTTTTGCTCTGGGACTGACTCCAGAAGGAGTTTCTTCCTCTTTAACAACTCCCGGTTTTTCTATTTTTTCTATTATAGTCTCTTTTTCAGCTACAGATACTTCTTTTTCTTCCTTTTTTTCTTCTTTAACTGCCTGCTTAGATGGTTCCTTTTTTATTTCTTTGGGTTTGGGTCTGTATGATTCAAATTCTTCACCTTTATTCCCAATCACAGCAATGTTGGAAAGTACGGGAACTATATCCCCCTCCTTAAAAAAAACTCCCAGAAGAATGCCTTCAGCAGGAGCATCTATTTCAAAAGTAGTTTTATCAGTCTCAATTTCAAGCAGTATGTCTCCCTTTTTTACCTTCTCGCCCTCCTTTTTCTTCCAGGAACCAATAATGCAAGATTCAACTGTATTTCCCAATTTTGGGATAATAACCGGTGCAGCCATTATATCCTCCCTTACTATATTTTTTCAGCATTCGCAAGTAAATATTCCTCTGCCTCTAAGGACCAGAGCCCCTTATTTTTTTCTGTTATATGATAAAGCTCTTTAAAAAGGGGCCTTTTATACTGGAATTTTTTAAAATCTTCTATTGCAGTAAGATCAAGTTTTATATTGGTATAAATTAATTTTTTCCCGCCAGGAATTTGAGGAAGGTTAATGATGGTATCTGCTACTGCGTTTAATCCCCCAATATGAGTTATCATTACAGATGGTATCACCAGTTTTTGACTCATCAATCTTAAAGCAATTATCATATCCTCTTTATTCCCTCCGCTTGTCCCAGCAATATGCGTTGAACTGTAATGGACATTGTAAAAATTAATTTTTACAGTAAATTCTGGATCACTAGGACCTGCAAAAAAATTAAGACAACCGTGGGGCTTGAGAACAGCATCCCCCAGCTCGACAAGTGATTCTACAGGAGCAAAGATGAATACATCATCAAAACCCTTACCTCCTGTATATTCCATAATATAGGCTTTAATATCAGTTATTTCTAATGGATTTATATATATCAGTTTCACACCCTTCTTCTTTGCATATCGGGGTGGGAAAATGCTTTCTGCCCACTTCAAGCGCTTCTTATCAATATCAGTTACCACTAGAAGAAATGGTTTGTACTCCGAATGGATAGAATAATCTAAAGCTCCTAAGCCCATAGGCCCTGCGCCGGCCATCAGAGCCATATTACCTTTCTTTTTAATTCCCATATGGTGAACGTAGGAACCAGGTGTTGTATGATAGCTTGCATTAAATGCTCCTACAATACAGGATAAAGGTTCAGATAAAGAAGCAGGGAAATAGCCCTCTCCATTATATTTCAATAGACACTGACATTCCATTACTTCACTGGGTATAATAACATAAATTGCATTGCCGCCTAAGTACCTGTAAGAATATCCCGGCGCATCCAGGCTTCCTTTGTAATTTAGAGCCGGTTGTATGGAAAATTTGTCCCCAGGGGAAAATTGTTTCCGCCATTTTTTACCCACTTCTATAATATCGCCGCTGAATTCATGGCCGATTATAATGGGATTTTTACTGATGTCCGCAGGCACCCGCTTATGATCAGCTCCCTGTTCTGCAGCTTTATGACTGGACATACATATACTATTTGTAATGATATGGGCTAAGATCTCATCTTCCTTCATGGGTGGAAGTTCAAATTCATCCAACCGCAAATCATTTTTACCATATAACCTTACGGCTTTTGTTTTCACGCTTTTTCCTTTACTCTGTTTTTTGCTTCTTCTTTAAATCTTTGAATCCGCTTATCTAAATCAGGATATTTTTCTATTGTTTTTCTGGAGAAAAGTCCCTCGTCTAAATCTCCCTTCGCTCTCTTTTCATGACCAATTAAAGCCCACGCCGCATCTACAAGATTATGCAATTCCTGATCTTTAAGTATTTCACAAATAAAGGATTGCCTGGGAGAATTTATATCCTCACCACTGATCTGAAAAAAACCATATCGTTTACATAAGTCTCGGATACGTTTTATCTGGGACATGCTATTCCTTGTCGGCATGTAAGTTACTGCCCTAAAACCTAACTTTTCAATCACATCAAAGAGTAATTCAAGGTAATCATCTTCAAATTTCTGAGCCTTTTTATCGCCAGTTACAGATTCAGCAATATCACCCAGATACGCATAGGCAGATATAGATCCCGTTTCATCAGCCAGGGCCAGGACATCTCTTACATCAGGGCATTCCGTGGTCGCATCAATATAAAACCGTTCCACCAAAGTGCTTTTTAAAACATTAAGTATATCATAAGCATATAAATTGTTACTTCCATCCTCCAGGTAGGAAAGATTCTTCCCGGAAATTTCGATTTTTAGCTTATTCTGTAAAAAATCAATTATTTCCCTTCCTTTTGAAAATTTTACCATGATCTTCTGGGCAAGGGCAAAAATGATATGTCTTTCTGTTATGGTGCCACCTTCTGAACTATAGGAAAGAGGCAGAACATCTACATTAAAATCTAGTGACAATGAAAAAGGTTCTAATATTTCATTTAAGCGATTTATCATTAAAAGATTTCGTTTATTTCTCTCTTCCCTGTAAGGAGCAAAAAAAGCGTTTATCCTGTCAATCTGGTTATCAGGAATGCCATGAATAGCTATATAAGCTATTGACATCTGGTCAGGATTATTTATACGCCGGCCCTTAAGAGGAGTTTTAGAAAAATCTGCCCTGCATTCTATACCTTTAGTGGTAGGAATCCCCGCCACCTTACCTGCCATCATGAATTCCCTGGCTCCACTGATGGTATCATGATCCATAATACCTGCAGTTTTCAGTCCAGAGCGAAAGGCCATCCATATAGACATAGTAGGCGTATAGCATGAAAAGGAGAATGTTGTATGAATATGGTTATTAATATAATAATCTATCTGCTCACCTTGCAGCGACTCAGCATTTTTACCTTTAAAAATCGAAACTAAATTATTCAGACGCTTTTCAGAATCCCGATTATTTAATAGTCCCTGGTATTTTATAATTTCTCTTTCTGTTTCTATCATTTTACTTAACTATATCTAAAAAATGTAATTACCTTACTTTAACATGATCTGACCACCAGTCACCGGTACAGCCTGGCCAGTTTCATATTTTTGGTTGATAATATATAAAATAGCTTTAGTTATGTCATTTATCTGACAACCTCGTTTCATAGGGACTTTTCCTTCATAGTATTTTCGGACATCTTCTATAGTTTTAGCCCCAGGAACCTTATTGGATTTTAAATACTGGACAAAAAGTCCATTTTTAGGATCAGACCAAAGTGGACCTTCAAAAAAATTTCCAGGGCAGACTGCGTTTACTTTAATATTATATTCCACAAGCTCCAACGCAAAACTCTGCATCAATCCTATCCCGCCAAACTTACTGCCTGCATAGGTAAAATTCCTCTCACTTCCTTTAAGGCCAGACTTGGAGTTTACCTGGATTATATCCATAAAATAATCCTTATTAAAACAGAATTGAATTTTCATAGGTTCAGATGCATACTTGGTGCAGATAAAGAATGCTGTATAGTTTACTTTAGTAGATAGCTCAAAACTTTCCAGGTCCATACGATCCAGCCCCCCCGCTTTAAGAACTCCTGCATTGCTGATAAGAATATCTATACCCCCATATTCCTTAACAGTCTCCCAGATCATATTCTTCACATTATCTTCATTAGTCACATCTGTTTTTACAGCTAAAGATTTACCCTTACCATATTCTTTGTTCAACTTTAAAACATTTTTCCTGGCCATATCAGCATTTAAATCTGCCAGGACCACATTAGCTCCCTCTTCTACCAGAAATTCTGCAATACCTTTACCAAATCCCTGGGCTGCACCAGTAACAATGGCAATCTTTTCTGATAAATCCTTCTTCTCTTTTTGAAGCCCGGTTATCATGCTGCCGTATGTTTTAAAAAGATAGCTCTTAATTTCTTTAAAGTTGATGCTGTTGTTAACCGAACTAAATTTTTTTATTTTTACCATGTCCAGAAAAAGAGCTGCAAGCTTATCGGCTTCTGCTTTTGTTTCTCCCCAAATAAAAACGCCAGTTTTCTGGATAGCGATTATATTAGCATACACCTGCTTCTTTAACTTTTCTTTAATTGCCCTGTATTGCCTGTCCAAATCTTTGTGCTTGATTATATAAGCCGGTATGAATATTTTATTTATTGTACGGTCATTTTTTATTAGTGAAAATATAGAATAAAATTCCCTTTCATTTTCTATGTACTGCGAAATAAGATTATTATTCTTAAAAACAACGATTGAAGTTTTATCTTTCTTTAACAACATCCTTAAAGAAGGAGCAATTTTTATGATATCTTCCCTTATGCAGGAAACCGGTCTGAAAGAAATTTCACCAATGATTATATTCATTATATTACTCATATTATTCTTCCTTCAAAAAGACTTAATATATAGGGATTTTTAACATCATCAGTTATAATATTGTCAACAAAATCCAAGTCACAAACTTTAGCTCCTCCGCTTATATGAACCTTGGAAGAATCAAATAGGAGAATTCTTTTATTACTATGCTCAATACCAGCACTAGCAACTGCCGCCGCCTCTTCGTCTGATGAATAAATACCTTTATTTTTAATAATCGAGTCTGCAGAAAAAAAAGCGATATTAAAATGAAATTGTTTTATAATAGATATAGCTTCGGGACCAACAAGTGTTCGATTAAGCGGATTCATTCTTCCTCCTGTAAGGACCACTTGGATGTTTTTATTTTTATGTAAATTGAGAAAGGTATCAATTCCTGAAGTTACAACCCGAACATTATCCGGGAAAATACGCTCGGATAAGAAATAGCTGGTTGAAGACGCATCTAAAAATATATACATATCAGATTTTATTAATGAAATAACTTTTTTAGCAATTTTCTTCTTTTTATCAGATTGAATAAGCAGTCTTTTATCATGACCATAATTTGCCAGATCAAAATTCTTTAGCGTAGCTCCACCATGCACTCTATTTAAAAGACCTTTATCTTCAAGCTCGACCAGATCTCTTTGAATTGTAATTCGGGAGCAGTTAAGATAGTTTTCTAACTCCATCAGAGTAATTGTTGTTTTATCCGATAAAAGATTGAGTATGATTCTTTGTCTTTCAATTTTTGATAAATTATTCTGATTATTGTTTTCTTCCATTCGCCTATAAATATATCATATATATCATTTTATATCAAATTATTATTTCATTTTATATCATAACAAATTTAAAAATTACATCATATATGTGAATAAAAATAGGGGCTGATTACGTAATATGATCAAACTTGCTAGCACGAGACCGGTTTGTAGATGCCGGCCTGGATTATTTTCCAGTCATTATACTTATTTAAAGACCAGTTATATGTTTCTTTAAATACTTTCTATATTCTTCATCCCATCTATCTATATCTTTGGGTTCATAACTAGATACCGTAGAAGAATTTAGAGATATATTTCTACCCTCATCCAAATTTTTTATCTCGCCTGATGCCTTAAGCTGCATAAGCAAGTTACCAACTGATGTGGCTTCATATGGACCTGCCATGGTTGGGGCTCCGGTAGCATTAGCAATTAACTGGCATAGGAACTTATTTCTGGCTCCCCCGCCCATAAGATGAATAAGTTCTATTTTTTTACCTGTTAGTTTCTCCAAATTATTAAAATCATATTTCAACCGCATTGCAAGACTCTCATAAATACATCTTGAAATTTCACCTATGCTTCCCGGGATATTCTGGCTTTTTTCTTTACAATATTTCCTTATCGTTTCAGGCATATCTGATTGATATATTGAAAATATTGAGTCATCAACATCGATAAATGATTTAAAAGGTTCAGCACCAAGAGACAGGTCGATTATTTCACTCCAAGACATGTAGCTACCTCTATCGTTACTCCATTTTTCCCTGCATTGTTGAATTATCCAGAGTCCAGTCGTATTTTTATCAAATAGATTTATTCCCCCTACTCCACCTTCGTTTGAAAAATCAGCATTCAAAGCCTGGTCATTTATTATAGGACTTTTTGTTTCCTGACCAATTATGAACCATGTTCCCATACTTATAAATGCCCAATTCTTTTTTTTACTTACTATAGGTATTCCAGCAACTGCCGATGGTGTATCATGTGTTGCAGGAGCTATTACAGGCATAGTTTTTATGCCTAGTTCGCTGCATATATTCTTTGAAATATTACCAATTTTTTCCCCGGGCATAATGATCTCGCCAAATATATCCTTGGGAAGACCTAATCTGTCTAATATTATATCTTCCATTTTATTTTCCTTCTGGTTATACATCACGGTGGTTGTAATTCTCGTATATTCATTATAGATTTTGCCAGTCAAAAAATAATTGAAGATATCAGGTATAGTTAAAAATTTATCGCCATTTACAAATTCTGTGGCATTTTGTAACTTTAAGGAATATAAATGAAATAAGTCAAACACAGGTATTAATGCAGCACCGGTAAGCTCAAATAATTCTTTTCTGGAAATAATCTTATACAGGCTGTCAGCAGCTGCTTTTCTTTTTTCATCACGGTAGTGTACAGGATTTGAGATAAGTTTCCCATTGCTGCTAATAAACCCAAAATCGGCTCCCCAGGTATTAAGTCCCATCGATGTTATATTTTTATATTTCATTAATGAATGTTGGATACCAATACTTAATTCTGTGTAAAGCCTTAGTATATCCCAGTAGAGAGTCCCTAACACGTGTACAGGCCTATTTTCAAATCTGTGAGTCACTTCCATATCAAATATATTGCCATCATACCTTGCTATTGCAGAGCGACCATTACTTGCACCGAAATCAAAAATTAAATAATTTTTAGAAATCCTTATCACCTTCCAATCTTAAACTATATAGACCACTTTCCAGTTTATGATTCTTTTTCATACTATAATAAAGGCACTATTTTTTAATCTCCCATCTCTTGAAATAATCCAACTTCTTGTAATCAGTCATATCATAATGAATGGGAGTAATAGAAACATAATTATTCTTTACCGCATCATAATCAAAATTCAGGTCTTTTACACCCCCTATAAACTCTCCATCCATCCAGTAGTAGTCCCTCCCTCTGGGATCTACCCTCTTTATAAAATTATCCTTAAACTTGGCTCCGCTCTGCTTGGTGACTTTTACACCCTTTATCTTATTTCCAGGGATATCAGGAATATTGATGTTCAGGATGGTGCCCTGCGGCAGCCCGCCGTTCTCTACTATCTTTGCAGCTATTCTGCATGTAAAATCTGCCGCATACCTGTATTCAGGGTCAAGAAGATTGTCTATAGAAACAGCTATGGAAGAAATACCACATACCGTCCCTTCGGTTGCTGCTGAGACTGTACCCGAGTAAATAATATTTTCTCCCAGATTTGCCCCTCTGTTTATGCCGGATATAAGAAGATCGGGCTCTTTTTCAAGAATGGATTTAACAGCTATTTTTACACAATCGGCAGGAGTCCCGTCGACCGCATAACCGAAAAAATCACCCTCCCTGTATACTTTCCTCACCGAAATTGGACGGAATACAGTAATGGCATGGCCTACAGCACTGCTCTCTTTATCCGGTGCCACGACTCTCAACAAAAATCTTTTATCCTTCTTTAAGGTGTTGTAAAGGGCAGAAAGCCCTTCCGAATCTATTCCGTCATCATTGGTAAGTAAAATAATTTTTTTAGTCATATTCTTTACTTCTAAAGCAGCCTGGCTTAAAACTCGGCCATATCCCATATCTAAAATAATCAGACAGTAAGATTTATATCAAATATGGCGGTATGATACAATACAGAACTGCCCGTAAGATAACTGCAGCCCGCTCAGATCAAATAATACTGTAAAAATAAAATACTGCAACGGTACCATGTACTGCTGCCAGTAAAAATGTCATCACGCCAAAAAAACGGTGGAGGCTGTAGTATACCTTTTTCTTTTTACTTCTGAATACCATCTGGAATATCAAGGTCATACTAAACAACACAAGGGTGACTGCTCCTAAAATTATAATCAGATCTAACAATATTCTCCCTCCAAAAAGATTTTAATAATCCGCAAAGACTCTAATCATATCTTTCATCCGGCCTGTCTCTTCCTGCATAATCGGAGTAACCTCTCTGCTCCCAGTATCCTTTGTAGTCATAATCAACCAACTCGATAGAATTGATCCATTTTGGCCATTTCATCCCATATTTTTCGGGCACTACCATCCTGACCGGATAACCGTGTTCTGAAGTCAATGTTTTCCCATTCATCTTGTATGCTATCATTACTCCTTCTTTCAATGCTTCCTCCATAGTCATACTGGTAGAATACCCATCTTCACAGTAGAAGACAACCTCCAGAACATCCTCCTCCGGGACTACCAGTTTCAAAATATAGTCAAGAGGAACACCTGTCCATACCGCATTTCCAATAAAAGTACCCCCCCTGGGATTAGATATGGTTTCAAGAGTAGCAAATACTGAAGACTGGGGCATATCTAAAATATCTAAATAATTAAGTACCAGAGGATTCTCTACCAGTCCGCCTATCTTCAGGTTCCACTGGTTTATATCAATTTCCGGTATATACCCCAGCTGTAATATGAAAAGACTCTGTTCAGAAACAAAATCAATTGCATCTATCTCCAGCCTATCAGCCAGTGGCACAAGATCATCAAGCTGCGTAATAAAATCAAATAGAACCGGATTCTTTACCCACTTGTGGGTAGGGCCGTTATCCATCACTATCTTTAATATCCCATCCCCGGTAGGATTCAAATACTGCCCCTCTTTTTTCCACACTAGATAAACATCACCATCTTCAAGTACTTCGATCTCAAAATCAGCAGCAAACAAGTCCGTAGCATAAACTACAACATTTTCCACTTCACTCTTTATCTTTAAATCACTCAAAATATGATCCAGCCTGATACCTGTAAATTCAAGTTCAACAACCTCGCCATCCGAGCGTACACCGGTAGCTTTAAATGTCTCAATATTATCTTCGTATTTATCTAAAATATCATAAAAAGTAATATCCAACTCCTCTTCAAGGAGGCCTGTAAACAGTATACTGTATTCCGGTATTGTCTGCGCGAAATCTTTATCATCCTTGATCTCATCTATATTGATATCTCCAGGAATGAACAGTTCTTCTCCGGTACGCTTTCCGGCTTCATTTTGAAATATGAAGTATGAAAAGAAAGCCAGCACAGCTACTACTGCGGCGGAGATTAAAATCAATGTCAATCTCTTTTTCATTTTATCTCCCGGCTGTTATTTTAGGCAAAAGTAAAATATGAAAATCCGCCAATAAATAAAATTCCCAGTATGATCAGCAGTATATCAACATAGGTACCTTTAATCCTGTTTCTCTTAAGAGCACGGCGGATTGCAGTAAGAGCATGAATGGTACCTACAACCAGAAAGGCTGTATTGAGGTATATCTGATGCAAAGCACTCGCCATCCCCCTGGATATAAAAGTAAAATGCCCCATCTGCCGGTAACCGGATATCATCATTAATACAAAAAGGATTATTAATACGTAAGCTGAAATATGGTTGACCTTAAGTAAAAATTTTTCCATAATAAAAATATAATGTTTTTTTATTAACGATAATAATTATATCAAAATATTACTGTTTTTTAACAGCTTCAAACACAAAACTATCCAGCAATCGCTTGCTCTAAACCTTATCTGTCCTCTTCTGCCTTCCGCAGGTGGTTTCCACACACCTAAAGCTACCACCCACTTAAATCGATTATCTTGAAAAAGCTCTTATTTGATAGTATTCTTAAACTTCAAATATTGTTTTTCTGCCTGATGATATTTTAAAATTAAAATTCTCATTCTACTGCACAAGGAGTAAAGATGAACGAAAAAATAAGTTCAGATGAAAGACTCATGTCCCTTCTCTCGCATCTTTCCATCATAATCCCAAATATTGGCGTGATTGCGCCGATAATAATCTGGGTTACTCAAAAGGACAAATCAAAATTTGTAAGATTTAATGCAATTCAGGCTATTTTCTTCCAGCTTTTGTTTTTTGTGCTTTTAATCGTATCTATTTTCATCGGACTTATCCTTATGTTTATTTCACTTCCGATAATTACCAGAAACCCTGATGCAGCACCAGGTGCTCTTTTCTGGGTCTCAATGGGTGTTATGAATCTATACTTCCCGCTTTGGATTATATTTTCAATCTATGCCGTGGTAGCAGGAGTCAAAAGCTTTAAGGGAAGAATTTTCAGGTACCTTATAATAGGCAGGATCATAGAAAGAAGAATTTATAAATAGCCACGTTAAGACTTGCCCAGTATTTTAAACACAGAATTTTTAAAATATCTACTGAAGCAGCTCCTTAACCGCTGTTGTGATATCATTTACCTGAGGAATAGAAGCCTCTTCCAGAGTAGAATTATATGGAATGGGAGTATTAAGCCCGGCAACTATTTTTACCGGGGCATATAGAATGTCAAATGCTTCCCCGGTCACTCTGGCACTGATATCAGAAGCAATAGAACCCCTTCTGCATTCCTCACTTACTACTACCAGCCGGTGTGTTTTTTTAACAGAATCCAGAAGTAGATCAATATCCATCGGTACCAGTGTCCTGGGATCGACGACTTCACATCTGATCCCTTCTTTTTTAAGAGCTTCTGCAGCTTCAAGAGATTTCAGTACCATATTAGAGTAGGCGAAAATTGTTATATCATTACCATCTTTTTTAATATCAGCCTTTCCAAGAGGTATGGTATATTCCTTTTCCGGTACAGGTCCTTTGACAGGATAGATCATCTTGTGTTCCATAAAAATTACCGGGCTGTTGTCTCTTATGGCTGTCTTTAAGAGCCCCTTTACATCATAAGGGGTAGAAGGCACTGCCAGTTTAAGACCCGGAACATGATAGAAAAATGCTTCAAGGCTCTGGGAATGCTGCGCGCCAAGCCCTTTCCCCACACCTCCCTGAGTCCTTATGACCAGCGGAACATTCACTTCACCTCTGGTCATAAAGCTTATTTTTGCCGCCTGGTTTATAATCTGGTCCATCGCCAGAGCAGTAAAATCTACAAACATTATCTCCGCTACAGGCCTGAAACCTGTGAGAGCTGCGCCTATTCCCGCCCCTATTATAGTGTTTTCCGAAATCGGAGTGTCGATTACCCTTTCTGCACCGTATTTATTCAGAAGTCCTCCATACGCCTTAAAAGCTCCATTGTATACACCGATATCCTCACCAATTAAAAATACCCTTTTGTCCCTGTCCATTTCCTCTGTTATCGCTTCCCTTATAGCTTCCCGGTATTCTATTTCTCTCATCAGTTTTCCTCCACCTCTTTAAGGAACCTGTCAAGCCGGGGCTCCGGGCTTTTTTCGGCAAAAGCAACTGCGTCTTTTATTTTCTCCATTGCCCTTCCTTCAATTGACTCTATTTCCTTTGTGGTTATTATTTTCTCTTCAAGCAGCCTTTTTTTAAAATTAGTCAATGGGTCTTTTTTGTTTTTGTAATATTCTACTTCTTCTTTTCCCCTGTACTCTGCGGGGTCATTGGGATGATGCCCGTAAAACCTGTAAGTCTTTGCTTCGATAAGTGACGGACCTCTACCTTCTCTTGCATGCCGTACAGCCTTCTCTACTGTCTCATATACTTCAACCGGATCGCTCCCGTCTACGATATATCCCGGAATATCATAGGCACAGCTCCTCTTCCCTATATCCCTGCAGGCTGTAGCATCGTCCGAGCACATAGAAATCGCATACATATTATTTTCACAGACATAGATCACAGGCAGCTTAAATATGGCTGACATATTTAAAGCTTCATGGAACACCCCGTTATTTGCAGCTCCGTCGCCAAAAAAACATATTACCACGCTTCCTTTTCCTTCCATCCTGCAGCCAAATCCGGCTCCTACCGATATGGGTATACCTCCACCCACAATTCCGTTTTCTCCCAGTATCCTGAGTTCCATATCAATAATATGCATAGAACCGCCTCTGCCTCCGCAGTAGCCGGTAGATTTCCCAAAAAGCTCCGCCATCATTTTTCTTATATCTGCACCCCTGGCAATACAATGGCCGTGACCCCTGTGTGTGGATATAACATAATCCTTTGCTTCTACTGCCTGGCATGCTCCCACGGGAACAGCCTCCTGGCCTATGCAGGGATGTAGATACCCCCGGATTTTTCCTGCCTTATAAAGCTGCATAGCCTTTTCCTCAAACATTCTTATCTGTATCAATCCGCTGAGCATCTTAACCATTACTTTAGCAGGCATCACAGTCATACAATCCCTCCTGATCTAAAAATCTTGCCTAACCCAAATTAATTTTGAAAATAATAAAATAAACAAGAGCAATGCTATTGGATAATGATAATATAAATATTGAAAAAATTAAATTAAACCGGGTGCAGCTATATAATGACCCTGTATAATATAAAAGAAATATGATAGTATTTTTTACTTGCAGTATTTGCTAACATTACGGTTTTATTAGATAATTTTTAAACTGTGTCCATATTAAGAAAAAAACATAAGGCCAGGAGATCCTCCAGAATAATAATAAGCATAGTAGCTGTCTTCCTGGCTATACAACTGTTATTTATATTTGTACTTTCAGGCATTGTTTTCTTTACCTTCCAGACTGTTTTGTCTTTTATAGAAGATCTGCCTGATCTTGAAGATTTCACTCCGGCAGAAAATGCCCTGACATCAAAAATATACTCTTACGACGGTACACTTATCGATACCTTTCACGGAGAAGAAAACAGGGAACTGGTATCATACGAGCAGATACCTAAAAACCTTATAAATTCAGTCGTTGCCATCGAAGATGAAAGATATTATCAGCATAAGGGATTTGATATTGAAGGGATCATCCGTTCATTTATAATAAATCTTATGTCCGGAGACATAGAACAGGGAGCGACAACCATCACCCAGGGATATGTAAAAAATGTATATATCCCGGAGGAAAAATACGATATAACTTATGAGAGAAAGATAAAAGAGGCCGCTCTTGCCTATCAGATAGAACAGATCTATTCCAAAGAGGAAATACTGGAGATGTATCTGAATACAGTCTATTTTGGAGAAGGTGCCTATGGTGTCCAGGCAGCTGCAAAGATATACTTCAACAAAGATGTGGAATACCTTAACCTTTCCGAATGTGCAGTGCTTGCCGGCCTTCTTCAATCCTATCTGTACTCACCCTATATTGACGAAAAAGCAACTTTTGAGAGAAGAAATATAGTCCTGGCAAAGATGTTAGAACTGGGATATATAGATAAGGAAGAATATGACCAGACAATAAAAACACCCATAATAACCCAGAGGCCAAGAGAAGAAACCGAAGAGGATTTCGCACCTTATTTTGTTGAATATGTCAAACAGATACTTATTGAAAAATACGGAGTAGAAAGGGTTTTTGAGGGAGGATTCGAAATATACACAACACTGGACCCGGAAATGCAGATCGATGCCGAAAATGCAATCGAAGAGATTCTATTTGATCCCGAAGATCCTTCAGCGGCTCTGGTCGCTATGGATCCCAGAAACGGGTATATAAAAGCCATGGTGGGAGGAAAAGATTTTAGAGAAATGAAATTCAACCTTGCTACCCAGGCTAAAAGACAGCCCGGTTCCACCTTCAAAGTCTTTGCGCTGCTTTCTGCCCTGGAACAGGGAGTAAGCCCTTATATGACCTTTAATCCTAATGGAAACGTGATATTTGATATTGAATTCAGCGAACCATGGGAAGTCGGAAATTATGAAAAAACTCTTTACGAAACAGACAATATGACGGTCTGGGAGGGCACAGTCAGATCTGTAAATGTAGTATATTCCCAGCTTATTATGAGAATAGGAGCATACGGCATTGCCAATCTAGCAATGGATATGGGAATTGAGACTCCCCTGGAACCATACCCGTCAATAGGACTCGGCGGTCTTACCACAGGAGTATCACCTCTTGAAGTCTGCACCGCATTCTCAACTATTGCAGATTATGGAGTAAGACATGATCCGGTAGCAATACTAAAAATTACCGATAAAGACGGCAATACTATCGAGGAGTATCAAGAAGAAAGCAGGCAGGTTCTTACTCCTATTACCGCTTACCGGGCTATAGAGATAATGCAGCAGGTGGTTCAGAGCGGGACAGGCACCAGAGCCAGGCTTGAGGACAGAACTTGTGCCGGAAAAACAGGTACTACTGATGAAGCTGAAAATGCCTGGTTTACGGGCTTTACCACCAATCTTGCAGCCTGTGTCTGGATGGGTTATCCCGAAAAAAATGTAAAAATGGGTGTCATCCGTGATATAAGAGTAGCAGGCGGTTCGTATCCAGCTATGATCTGGAACCTGTTTATGACAGAGGCTACCAAAGATTTGCCCGTAGAAAATTTTGTAAGACCTCAGGATGATATTATCAATGTACAGGTAGTGGCCAATCCCGAGACAGGAGAGTTGATGGTCCCCAACAGGTTTACACCGCTTGACCAAATAATGGTGAAGGAATTCCACTACGGTCAGGAACCGACCCAGCAGATGCCCATCCCTGCCGATTCTATACCTGTTATGCCAATGGTATCGCTGATGCCTATCAATGAAGCCAATCATATATTGATCGAAGCCGGGTATACCAATATAGTATATGAAAACGAGCCGTATTCACAGGTTCCCTCCGGATATACACACCGCCAGTACCCTGCAGCGGGTCAACCGGTAGAGACCATAAGAAGAATCACAGTATGGGTAAATCCATGATTAAATTATTATGAATAAAAAAAATGACAAGGTAAGAGTCAGATTTGCTCCCAGCCCTACGGGCTATCTCCATATAGGGAGCGCCAGGACTGCCTTTTTTAACTGGCTCTATGCCGCTAAGAACAGGGGCAGTTTTATTTTAAGAATAGAAGACACTAATATCGAAAGGCACAGGGAAGAAACGGTAGCCCTTATGATAAAGTCGCTAAAATGGCTTAGTCTTGACTGGGATGAAGGCCCTGACACAGGCGGAAGATATGGCCCATACAGGCAGTCCCAGAGAACCGACATTTATAATGAATATGCACAGAAGCTGGTTTCCGAAAAAAAAGCATACTACTGCTTCTGCAGCCCCGAGGAATTAAAAGAAAGAAGGGAAAAAAACAAAGGGATGGAAGAATCCTATGAATATGACGGCAAATGCCGTAAACTCTCACCGGAAACCATTAAAACTAATATTAAAAACAGAAAACCATATGCAGTAAGATTCCTGGTTCCCCAGAATGAGACTGTAATCTTCGAAGACACCGTATACGGAAGTATAAAAGTCAATACTGCTACCATAGGAGATTTTATAATAATCAGGTCTAACGGCCTTCCCACTTATAACTATTCTGTGGTGATAGATGATGCATTGATGAAGATAACCCATATAATAAGGGGCGAAGACCATCTGACCAATACTCCAAAGCAAATACTTCTTTATAATGCTCTTGGCTTCAGTATCCCAGCCTTTACCCATCTCCCTATGATACTGGGAGAAGACGGCCAAAAGTTGAGTAAGAGACACGGCTCCATCTCTATTGAGAAATATATAGAAGAAGGATTTGTAAGGGAGGCCATACTAAATTACCTCGCTCTTCTCGGCTGGTCTTATGGTGAAAAGACCACCATTTTTTCAATGAAAGAGCTTATCAGAAAATTTAGTCTTGAGTCCATAAATAAAAAGCCTGCTAAATTTGATTACAGCAAGCTTTTATGGATGAATGGATATTATATAAGAAATATGGATGATTCCCTCTTAAAAAAGCTCCTGGAAAAACAGATAGAAGATTATCTGTCCGGTAAAGATGATTCTGAATTAGAAAATAAATCAGAAGAGCCGGAATATAAAATTGAAAAGATTGTTCCTCTTATAAAAGAACGGATAAAAACAATAAAGGGAAGCATAGATCTTATAAATCCGTTTTTTATAAAAATAAAATATACCAAAGAGCTAGCTGCTTACTTTAAAAATAAAAAAATTGATGCCCTGGATGTATTAAAAAAGTCCTATGAGGCACTGAGTAAAATAGATAATAAATTCCCTTCAGAAAGTACCGAAAAAGAATTAAGGCTGATTTCCGAAAAACTGAACCTGAATCTAAGAAAAACAGCAGAGGTGATAAGAATAGCCGTATGGGGCAGCAACATAAGCCCTCCCCTTTTTAAAACTATGGAAATATTGGGAAAAGAATTGACCCTGTTTAGAATAAATGAATATATGAAGATTATATTATAGCTTGAAAATCATTTCCTCAGGAGACAGATCTTTTCCCTTTTCAATGACTTTCTTTGCAAAATAAACTATAACCATTTCTTCAGCTGCAGGAACTATATATATCTTTGTTTTTGAAACTACTGAGTAATCAGACGATATAAGGCTCAGCGCTCCGTTTAACTCCTTATTCCTGGCAAGATCCAGCCTTATTCCCATATAGTCCATATCTTCCAGACATCTTTTCCTGATATGTACATTATTCTCACCGATTTCACCGCTAAAGACTATACAGTCAACGTTTCCAAGCACAGTTGAAAATGCACCGATATATTTTCTTATCCCATCAATATAAGAATCTACGGCAAGCTTTGCTCTCTTATTTCCTTTATTAGCTGCGCTCAGGAGATCCTTAAAGTCTTCTATCTGAATTCCGGATGCGGCATCAAGACCGGCATTATCTGTCAACTCAGCCAGTGTATCTTCCACCGAAAGTCCGAGTTCATTCATCGCAAAAAGCAAAGCAGTCCCGTCAACATCACCAGCTGCCTTTCTCTGGAGCAGCCCTGAATCAGGTGAAAATCCCGCACTGGTATCAATTGATTTTCCATTTTTTACAGCACATACAGAGCTATTTTCTCCCAGATAAATCGTGATCAGATTTAATTTTTTGTCTTCTTCCATCTTACAGATCATTGCAGTCATATATTGGTGTAAAAGGCCGTCAAAACCGTTCTTTTTTATTCCCAGTTTTTTATACCAGTTCCAGGGAAAACCTAATAATCTTCTAAACTCGGGTATTGAATGATGGAAAGATGAATCAAAGACTCCGACAACAGGTACGTCAAGAACTCTTCTTAATCCCTCGATCGCCTCCGCATCTGATATGTTATTTGCTGAATTAAAAAATCTATATCTGTTTATTTCATCAAGCATTTTTTGAGTTAATATAACTGCTCCATTTCTTTCTCCGAAAGTACATTTAAACCCAATTACTTCTATATCCTGAGGACTGCCTATTATACCGTTTTTAATATACCATTTTAAAAGAAGCTTCATTCCAGCTTCAAATCCTATGATCCTTACCTGTTCACCTGAAGATTTTTTTGTACCGATTTTGTGAATGAAATCTGACCTTCCCCTGGTCTTTATTCTATCCACATTAGCTTCACCCAGGATCTCCATTTCGTTTATACTTTTAATATCGATGATCTTGCTCCTGAGCCAGCTGCCCTGCGTTCCCACTACTACGACTATCATTCAATCCCCTTTCAGGAAATAAGAAAATTCTTAATCCCCATAGTAAATTTATTATATATAATAAGAATTTTATAAAAATTTGTTAGAATTATTTTATCAGATTTAAAGAAATTTTTATAATTTCACTAACTCTTAATAAAAAAATAGAAAATCAAGCAGGCAATATGTAGATAGTTTTTCTTTTTTAAGGGTATTTTTAAAGGATAGTTAATTTTTATCTTTGAATAAGGTTTTCAAATCAGATCTTATTTTTTTTATCTCAGTGGAGATTTCTCTCATTATTTTGTCTCTGTCATCACAGAAGTTTAAAAATACTTTATTTCCTTTCCCCAATTTTTCTTTTATCAAGCACCTTATAAAAAAAGATAGCGACATGCCCATTTTGCCTGCCGCTTCTTTCGCCCGGTCCATAAGCTCTTCATCCAACCTGAAACTATACATCTTTGTGTTCATAATATATAAATAATAAAAACTTGTGACAGTTTTGTCAACCTATATCCCCTATTTCATTTATGAAAACAGAATAAGAAGTTAGGTTGATTTTTGAAATTATTTGTGAAATAATCAGATCATTATTGTTACTAATACTATAATAATAATAGTAATTAAATACCAAGGTAACTGATATGACTAAAGAAAAGATTTTCTTTGACAATGCTTCCACAACAAGAATCGATCCTGAGGTCCTTAAAGAAATGGAGCCTTATCTAAAACAGCATTACGGTAATCCTTCAAGCTTACATGATTATGGTGATAAGCCAAAAAAAGCAATAGAAAAAGCAAGAAAACAGGCCTCAGATCTCATCGGTGCAGATAAAGAAGAAATATATTTTACATCCTGCGGTACAGAATCAAATAACTTTGCACTGTGGGGTCTGGCCAGAGCTAATAAAGACAGAGGAAATCATATAATATCTTCCGCCATTGAGCACGTATCCATTCTTAACCCTTTAAAAGAATTTAAAAAAGAAGGCTGGAAAGTAAGCATCCTCCCGGTAGATGAATACGGTCTTGTAAATCCGGAAGATGTAAAAAAGGAAATCACCAAAGATACCGTACTTATGTCCATTATGCACGCAAATAACGAGGTAGGAACCATTCAAAAAATAAAGGAGATCTCAGATATCGCCAGGGGAAAAAATATCCTGTTTCACAGCGATGGCATAGCCGCAGCAGGCATAATATCGGTAGATGTCGCTAAACTCGGTGTAGACTCGTACAGCTTCTCCGCCCAACAGATGTATGGTCCAAAAGGAGCCGCTGCTTTATATATTAAAAAAGGAATAAAAATAAAACCACTGCTTCTGGGAGGGATTCAGGAAAAAGGAAGAAGAGCAGGAACTGAAAACGTGCCTGCTATCGCCGGTTTCGGCAAAGCATGTGAGATAGCCGGAAAAGAAATGGATAAAAATATCAAATATCTATCAAAAATGCAGCAAAGCCTGATAAAGGGGATAAAAAGTAGTATTAAGAATGTCAAACTAAACGGTCATCCTACTGAAAGAACCCCCGGGAATGTGCATATAAGTTTTGAATTCATAGAGGGAGAATCAATACTTCTTATGTTAAACATTGAAGGAATAGCCGCTGCCAGTGGGTCTTCGTGCGCTTCACATGCACTAAAAAGTTCACATGTCCTTCTGGCTATGGGCCTTGCCCCTACTATGGCTCAGGGCTCAATACTGTTCTCGCTGGGAAAGTATAATACTCAAAAAGAAGTGGACAGAACCCTTGAAGTTCTTCCGCCAATTATAGACAGGCTCAGAAAAATGTCGCCCTTATACAAAGAATAGGAAGTACTTGAAAGTAAAGATTAAAAATAATATATTGATTAAAGCCCGGAGCTTTGATACCAGGTAATTTATATATCTAAAAAAAGAGGTAACAATGGTTATGTACGGTAAAAAAGTCATGGACCACTTTATGTCTCCAAGGAATGTGGGAGAAATAAAAGACGCAGACGGCAAAGGCGAAGTAGGAAATCCCGTCTGTGGAGATATCATGACTTTTTATATTAAAGTCAAGGATAATAAAATTGTCGATGTAAAATTTAAAACCTTCGGCTGCGGTGCAGCAATTGCGGTATCCAGTATGGTAAGTGAAATGGCAAAGGGCAAGACTCTAGGTGAAGCATTAAAGATCACCAATAAAAATGTCGCCAAAGAACTGGGAGGCCTTCCTAAAAACAAGCTCCACTGCTCAAATCTTGGTGCAGATGCACTGCATAGGGCCATCGAAAATTACCTTGAAAAGCAAAAAAATAAAAAATAGTAAACAGCTGAACCAGCATGACTGAGAAAAAACAAAAAAGCAAAGTAAAAAAAACACCATGCAGATGCCCCTACTGTGATATGACGCTTGAGGACAGCGACGTTGAATATTGTATTTTCTGCAATTTCAAAATCAATCATTGTAAAGTATGCAGTTATCCTGTTACTGATAAAATGAAAAAATGTCCCAACTGCGGAGCAAAGTTATAGAAATATGGGAAAGAGTAGTAAAAAAGTAAATAAAATAATTGCTGACAAAGATCTGGACTGCATCGGCCTGTACTGTCCTGTTCCAATATATGAGACCAGGAAAAAAATAGACAGCATGAAAAAAGGCCAGATACTTAAGATGACTGCAGACGATCCAGGTTCCGAACCGGATATAAGAAGCTGGGCCAGGATGACAGGCAATAAACTGCTCAAAATAGAAAAAGACAAGGACAGATTCATCTTTTATATAGAAAAAACGGAGTAAGCCAAACTTCTCTTTTTCCAGCCGCTACATATATTACATTTTGCCACATAACAAAATTTCTGGTAGCATTATGATGCCATCACACTGGGGAGTCGTCTAAAGGTAGGACATGCGGCTCTGGACCGTAGAGCGGGGGTTCGAATCCTCCCTCCCCAGCCAAAGTAGACATCTATTTTACATAGTTATTAAAAAATCTTTCAAGTTAATTAATTCTCTTAAAAATTGGTTCGAAATTTCGCAACCCGGGGCAGCCAAAGTAGACATCTATTGGCTCTTCACCAACAAACTAAGCAGTAAAAATAAAGTTTTATTCTCCCGAAAGTGCTCTCTTTATCATAAATCGAACATTCTCATTAGCGTTTTGAAATATAATATTTACTTTGGGATTTTTTTTCTTCCATATCCTAAAAATCTCATCTGCAAATGCCTGTCCCACTGTATCTATCCCCCTGAAATCAAGTATGATTGTTTTAAATTTTTCCAAACCGGTTAAAACTCTACGTGCCTGGGAGCGCGATATATAATTGACATCGACTGAAAAAAGCTTGATAACAACCTCGGTCTTACTGAATTCATAGTTACTATCAGAATAGTGCTTAAAGATATTATTAAGATTTCTTGTAGAATTAAGATTGATGGAAAATACTACTTTAGTGCCTTGAGTATTTTTAACATCTCGAACAAATAAATCTTTAATTAAATTATTAAAAATAATCTTTTTTTCTGAACTTTGAATTGTCAGGATATCACCCATCTTGGAAGTGAAAAAAATTCCTTCTCCACTGTGATATGACGGTGCTGTAGTTTGCTTTCCCTTAAGTAAATCCTGTATAGCCTCCATTTTGCTCTTTAATCCTTTTTTAGTCATAATATTGTTAAAAATTCCTACACCCCAATCTCTTATTTCAAATACTATGTTATTTGTTCTTTTCTCTATCACCATTTCTATCTTTTTTGATTCAGAATGTTCAATTGCATTATTAAGCATTTCAGTTAAAGCATATTCTAAAATAGCCGAGATACGGGTGCTCAGGCTATCTATGATACCTGAATTCCTTTTAATGCTATCGAAAACCTCATCTTCATGAAGGTTTATATTATTAAATATCCTATGTATTTTATTAATAGATTTCCTTTCTTTTAATACAATCTCTTCGGTTGCAGGAATATACTTTGCTTTATTTGCTTTACCTACTTGTAATAAAACACCTTCCTCGCAAAGTTCTTTAAAATACCTATTTACATATACGCGGGAGTATCCGGTAGCTTTTACAATTTCTGAAGATTTAACTTCACCATTTTCTTTTAATTTTTTTAAAATTAAGTCTTTAACATTCATAATTAAAACCTGTTGTTTACAACTATCATTTATATTAGATATTATAGTAGTTAACAAGTTGTAAACTTTATTTGTTTTTATTCTTTTAAAATATTAGTTTACAACTTTATTATATATAATTTTTTTATAGTTGTAAACAAGTTGTTAACTTTAGAAAAATACCTAAGACCTCAATTAAGAAATAGAAATATTTTCATTTAAGTTAAATATCCTGGTTATAACATGATCTACTATTCCGGCCAAAGCAAATATTTATATTGCCTAATTGCCAATTAGGTCTTTCAAATTAATTAATTCTTTTAGGAATTGGTTCGAAATTTCGCTACTTGGGGCAGCCAGTAAGACACATTTGTTAAAAGTATCTAAAATAATTTAAGTAAATTTATTAAGCTTATATAAATGATAAGACCCCGATTTTAATGAGATCTTATCATCGAAATTACCAATATAGAATTGGCATCTCTGTCTAACTTTTTATTCTTTTTATATTTTGGAATATAAAAAACTATATTATTCTTTATACTCAACAGCAATATCAGCATTTATAGTAATAGATTCTATTTCATTCCAGTGTTCTCTTATTTGTTCAAGATCACTCTTATCTATACCTTCAAGTTTAATGTCTGGTCCATTACTTTTAAATGATTTTCTAAGGCCAAAAGATCCTCTTTGCCCAAACATACCAAAATCTTTTTTATCCATAATTCTTTCAATCTTAGAAAATTGGCCAGGTGCTCTTCCGCCACTAATCACTTTTGCTGATACCATTCTTAAACTAAACATCCCTGCTGTCATTACAAATAATGCTGATATAACAATTGATGTAATAAGTGCCCATTTAAACTTTTTTATACCAAATACTATCCAAAAGGCTATACCTGCTAAAAAAATAAGGGTAGATATTACTACGCCAGCTATCGCAAATGGACTTAGAAAAAACATTTTTACTCCTTCTATTAATAATTTTTAAAATTACGCACAAAGCATACAATAAAATAATGAGAAAAATATGGAGTTAAAATAAAATCTTTTCAGTTTTCCTATTATTGAATAACCTAATTTATAAGAGTACATTCTTATAAAGTAATAGATTTAAATAATCAATATTTTAAAGATAATGATAAATAATAGAGTCCATAAGGATAAACACGATAAGACCTCAATTGAATCATTGGTTTTAGGAATACTAGCCTTGTTATCAAGTATTGCTTTTTTTCTTTTAATCCCTAGAAAACCTTTTGGTATTAATATTATACAACCTATAGACGCATTAGAGGAATTTTCTAAATTTACATTTTTTTTATTTTTAATTTTACTACTTTGTGTGATTGCTATAGGTTCATCTATAGTAGCAATTATATTTGTAATAAAGGATTTTAGGGGAATTTTCAGAGGTGCATATATTAGCAGCGGTAAGAATATATACTTAGTGGGGGCAGTCCTGGGAGCATTAAGTATTATATTCATTATAGGCTTTTTTATTGTTCTTCTTGCCTATTCACAATAATAAGATTTTAAAGATTTTTCATTATTAAATATTGATTCCGGAATAAAAATATTCTCATTAAACCCTAATATTTTAGTTCTGGCATTGCGTATGATACAGAGTTGCTGATATATATAGCTATCTCTCGCTTAACATATCTTTTAGTGAACGAACAAATTCCAACAACTCTTTTATATTTTCTTTCTTAGTAAAATCCATTGGTTTTGAGTATGCCGCTAACATTCCTTTTTCATCTGATGTTTTTTCTCGTTTTAATTTTATTTTCCACTTAAATAATGTCATTAATATTTTGTTTATTAAGTTCAATTTTTTAAAATCAAAGCCTCCATGAAAATAATAAAATTGTATTTGTTTTTGTTCCTCTACTGAAAAATTACTATTCTTTACCTCGGATACTATACCTTCTTTTGATGGCGATGCTCCAGTTGCAAAGATGATAATATGCTTATCTTTTAATTTATTGAGGTTGTTTTTTATAATATTTACACCACTTATTCCAACCGCATGTAAACTTCCGCCATAAATGATAATGTCATAATTAAGTAATATATTAATATCTACTTTTTTTTCTAACCTGAATAAATCGGCTTCTAATTCTTCTGCAATCCATTCTGCATAGTTTTTAGTAAAACCTGATATTGATTTATAGACAACAACTATTTTTATCATTCCTCTATCTCCTCCTGATGGTAGTATTTTTTTAATCGTATTTCGCGCGATTTCATCTCGTTTTTATACGTAGTGTTTTCATGATAATTATCATTTCTTGCGTATTATACGAATTTATTCTAATCTCAAATTGTATAAAATTTAATTGATTTATACCAATATTCAAGCAATTATGTAAAAACAGTTAGATCATATAGAACGAGAGCTAAAGATTAGAAACTATAGCTCAAAAACCATAAAGAGCTACCTTTATGGACTAAGAGAATATTTTCTCTTTTAAAAAAATGAATCTGGTAAACTTAGATAATGATTAAAATAAGTTGCCTCTTTTTTGGTGAATAGCATGTTGGAATGGGTTACTCCATTAATTGGTGTAGAGCCGCAGATATCAGTAGCTTTATAGCGAAGAGAGTGGTATTCGAACCCAGCCAGTAAAACCTATATATTGATATTGATTATTAAAGATTTTACTTTAAAATTGTCCTTATATTTTAAGAAGAGGAGTTATATAAATGAAGATATTGATTGCTTATGCTACAAGGTTCGGGACTACGGAAAAATGTGCTGGTATGCTTGCAGAGAGATTAAGGAAAAAAAATCTTGAAGTTGAACTAGTAGATCTTAAAAAGAACAAAAGAGTAAAACCGGAAAATTATGACCTGGTAGTAGTGGGAGGGTCTTTTCTTGCTTTCAGAATGAATGCTTTTGTGAAGAAGTTTGTAAAAAGAAATTTAAATATCCTTTTAAATACAAAAACAGGTATCTTTATGTGCGGAGCAGATGAAAACTGGGAAAATGAGATAAAAAAAGGTTTTCCCGAGGAACTCCTTGATAAAGCAGTGGCTAAAGGTTACTTTGGTTATGAGATGAATTGGGATAAGATGAATCCAATAGTCAGAAATATGATGCAAAAAGCTTCAAAAACTACAGAACCTGTATCAAAGATAAATACCGAAAATATAAGAAAGTTTGCAGAAGAAATTGCAAAAGTTTTAACTTAAATTATTATAAGATCTCTTAAATTAATTAACTCTTTTAAAAATTGGTTCGAAATTTCACTACTTGGGGCAGCCGTTACTAATATTAGAAGAGTCTTCCTATAAGTTATAAAATATTGTTTTACCTTTCTTTTTTAAACTTAATAAATTTCTTATCTCTTTCGACTAGATTAAAAAGTTTTGTTGTCTCAATAATATTTTGAGCATTATTGGCATATTTTACGGATTCTTCTTCAAGTACACTTAAAATTCCTCCAGGCTTAAGTATTCTATAAAGTTCTAGAGTAGTATTTTTCTTGTCCGGAAACTCATGAAATGCATCACAAATAAAAATAGTATCTATACTGTTATCTTCCAGGCCAGTTTCTTTTGCATCAGATAAAATAAGCCTTATATTTTTTATTCTTCTAATTTTTTTCCTTAGAGATAATAAAGTTATATGAAAAGGTTGATTGTCTAAAGCATATACTACACCACTACTTCCTACTATCTTAGAGGCTAGAATGGGGGAGGTGCCTATACCAAATCCCTCCTCGAGATATGACTGGCCTTCTTTAAGCCCGCTTTTTACCAGCCACATTTTTCTTCTTCTGGGGTAAGCTGTAATTTCACCTAAAGACCAGAAAGGTAAGGACAAGGTAAGATAAGATAGGTACATGCCTATACTGCTGATTTTTTTATGGAAAGCAAACTTTAATACTAGATATATTATGATCAGTATAAAAAGATATATAGATACACCTATAAGTATCCAAAAAAGTATCTCATATCTCTCCCAGATATTCATTGGAAGTAGCACCTTAAATAAGGGATATTATTATAATTTACCTTATCATTTTACAACTTGTTTTTTAAAAAGAAATAGTAGGTAACACAGTGGGGTAAATACGATTAAACTTAAAAACTCAGGTCTGGAATAAAAATATCCTCATTTAACACTAAAATCCTGGTTTTAACATCGTCCACGGTGGGCAGCCAGTAAGACATATTTATTAGAAATATCTTCAAACCTATTAATTCCTTTAGAAAAATTTACTTGACAAACACTATTATATAAATTAGAATTCTAATATTTAGATTTCTAAATAATATTATTAAGAAAGAAAATTTAATATTATGAAAAAAAATGTAGATATAAAAATAGTTCTGGATATTCTAAAGTTTCTTTTTGAATTAAAAAACAACTTAATCGGAGATTTAGCTACACAGGTTCATAAACATAATATAAACAGGTCAGAATTCATTGCCCTGATTAGTATTAGTGATAATGGAAAAATGAGTATGGGTAGATTATGTAGTGATGTGGATCTAAAATCAGGTAGTCTCACAACATTAATAGATAACCTTATTGAAAAGGGTTATGTAAAACGAGAATTTGACAAAAACGACAGGAGAAAAGTCTTGGTTAGTCTGACAGAAAAGGGAAAAATTTTTACAAAGACAATGAGAAAGTATTTTAAAGATACTGTTCTATTTAAAATTAAAAACCTCAGCGTAAAGGAAAATAAGGATTTTTTTGAGGCAATAAATATGCTGAAGAAAATAAATGGTAAATTAAAGGGTAAAGATTAATGGCAAATAGTAGTCAAAATATAATAGACCTAGAAAATAAAAGAATTGGACCACTTCTGACAAAACTGGCTATTCCAACTACTGTAGGGATGCTGGTAAATAGCTTATATAACATTGTTGATACTATCTTTATTGGAAAAGGGGTCGGCACTCTTGCTATTGCTGCTCTTGGTATAGTCTTTCCAATACAGATGATAATAATGGCTTTAGCCCAACTAATTGGACTAGGTGCAGCTTCTATGATTTCAAGAAGTCTTGGTAAAAAGGACTTTGACAAGGCAGGTCTGACCACTGGGAACTCTTTTGTAGCCATCACTATACTTGGAATAGTATTCTCGGTGGTAATATTTGTATTTATGAACCCAATCTTAAGACTTTTTGGTGCTACTGAAAATATTATTCCTTACGCCAGGGACTATCTATCTATAATCGCATTCGGATTTGCGTACTTCCCGTTTTTGGTATCTACAAATAATCTTATCAGGGCAGAGGGAGATGCTAAAAACTCAATGATTATTTTACTTCTAGCTACGATAAGTAATATTATTTTGGACCCAATATTTATATTTGTATTCAAACTGGGAATAAAAGGTGCAGCATATGCTACTATAATTGCACAGTTTATAGGGTTTACTTATGCCATTCAATATTACTTGAGACGGAAAAGTTCCATTGCGATAAAGATTCATTATTTCAAGCTGAGATTTTCAATTATAAAGGAAATGATGAGCCTTGGTTTTGCGTCTTTTATCAGGCAGGTAAGTGCCAGTTTTCTTATCATAATGGTTAATAATTCACTTAGGACTTATGGTGGAGATATTGTAATTGCTACTTATAGCATAGTAAATAAGATAGTTATGTTTGTAACGATGCCACTTTTTGGAATTGTTGCAGGAGTCCAGCCCATGATTGGATATAACTATGGGGCTACGAAGATGAATAGAGTTAAAGAATCATTAAAAGTTTCGATCCTGTCAACAGTAGTTATAGGATTATTTTTCTCCGTTCTTTTCCAAGTTTTTCCTACCCATATAATTAGTATTTTCAGCAATGATCCTGAATTGATTGCAAGTGGAGCTTTTCCATTAAGGATGATTATACTTCTATTTACACTGATTGGTTTTCAATTTATAGGTGCTGGCTTCTTTCAATCAATTGGGAAAGCAAGACCTTCGATAATTTTGTCTTTGACCAGGCAGGTTCTTTTTTTACTACCTCTTATCTTGCTTCTTCCTTTAATTTGGGGTGTAAATGGTATATGGATATCCTTTCCAATTGCAGATTTGTTAGCAATAATTACTACTGGTATATTTTTATATAGGGAATTAAAGAAGATAAACAAGTTGGAATTAGCATACAGCCAGGTATAGTAACACTTTAAAATCTTAGTTCGAAATTTCGCAACCCGGGGCAGCCATAAAGAAATGTGAGTAAAATTACTTCCCTACTAATATCCTATTTATTCTATCGATATTTATTAATTCTGTTTTTAATAAATTGCTATTATTTATAATACAATTCATGTACTATTAAATAAACATTATAAAATATCTTTATACATAATTAAGTTGGTGAAAATGAAAGACGAAAAATATGAAATAGCTAAAAAAAGAGTAAAAGAAATTAAAGATTTCTATACCCATTTAACCATTTTTGCTGTTGTGATCACAGTGATAATAATAATAAATTTGGTTCAAGGTGAATGTAGATTCTATTGGTTCCTGTTTCCTTTTGGTTTTTGGGGTTTTGCAGTACTGATGCATGGTTTGAGGACATTTGTGTTTGGTAAAGGCAGTCGATGGGAATACAGGAAAATAAATGAAATAATGAAACAGATGGATGAAGAAAAGTAAGGAGTATAAATGGAAGAAGAAAGAGTAGTTACCATAAACAATAAACAGCTATTATGTCTTTTCTGTGGTGGTGCAGAGTTTAAGAAGGTAAATACTAAATTAAATGAGAAGTGGGCTGCCGGTCTCGGTATAGAAATGTTTAGTTCTGAAGGAGTTGCTTATATCTGTAAAAATTGTGGTTATAAACATGAATTTTTTAAGTAAATTTGGGTAATTCAGGTATAAAAATATCCTAATTTAATAATAAAATATTAATACTTATAAAGATTAGAGTAAAAGTAGATTGAGATTGGATTAAGTGTTTTTGTGTTTTTCATCTATTATGCACTATAATATTTTTTAAATATTCAGGGAATCTCGAGACTCAAAATTAATGGTATATAAATTGTAGAACAAAGCATATGGATATTGTTGTAAAGGTAGACAATTTAACTAAAAAATATGGTGATTTAATCGCAGTAAATGGTATCAGTTTCAGTATTGAAAAAGGAGAAATATTTGGGCTCTTAGGGCCTAACGGTGCTGGAAAAACGACCACAGTCGAGATGATAGAAGGACTGAGAAAGCCGGATAACGGAACCATTAAAGTATGCGGAATCGACACTCAAAAAAATCCTGAAAATATAAAAGAACTAATTGGTGCACAGCTGCAAAGTACTACTATTTATGACCAGATCCGGGTAAAAGAAGTTATTGATCTTTTCGGCAGCTATTATAAGAAATCAATCCCCTCAAGTGAGATTCTCGAGGAAGTGTCTTTGACTGACAAAAAAAACGCTTTCTATAGGACACTATCCGGGGGACAGAAGCAAAGAGTAGCTATGGCCCTGGCACTGGTAAATGATCCCGAGGTACTTTTTCTGGATGAACCAACCACCGGACTTGACCCTCAGGCCAGGCGAAATGTCTGGGCTATTATTACAGATTTAAGAAAAAGAGGAAAAACTATAATTTTAACTACTCACTATATGGAAGAGGCAGAACAGCTTTGCCAGAGGGTGGGTATTATAGATCATGGGAAGATCATTGCACTGGACACCCCTACTAATTTGATTACAAACTCCGGACTGGAATCGGCTATTGAATTTAGTTGTTTTCCAGAAGGTGCTGATAAGATTAAGCAAAAATTTAAAGGAGCAGGCAAGGTCAGTGAACTAGGCGACAATAGATTTATTCTTAACACCAAAGAGTCCTCTAAAACTCTTAAAGAACTGACTCGCTTCTCAGATGATAACAATATAAATCTGGAGAATATCTCAGTAAGAAAAGCTACTCTGGAGGACGTATTTCTGTTACTGACTGGTAGAAGCCTTCGGGAGTAAGAAGGAGCTGGATATGAGAGCATTAATGGGCCAAATAGCACTGGAAATTAAGTTGTTTCTAAGAAGAAAAGACGAGCTTTTTTGGAATCTGGCTTTTCCCCTGTTCTTCATGGTGCTATATGGCTTAATATACGGTGATACCATTTGGGGTGAGATCAAGGCTATTGACTATATGTTTCCAGGAATAATAGTAATGGCACTGATGGTCAATGGCATAATGGTCGCTGCCACTATATTTGTTGAAGAAAGAGGTAAGGGAATTTACCGCAGACTTTCCCTGACACCACTGAAGAGACATACCATAATCGGCGCACAAATCATACAGCGTTATATGGTAACCCTTATACAGACTATTTTACTCCTGGCCATAGGTATTTTTGGCTTCAAGGTCAATATTACAGGTAACTATTTCTACTTCTGGTTATTGCTTACATTTGGCTCGCTATGCTTCTTAAGTATAGGATTTGCTCTTGCTACCCTCATCAGAAGCACCAGAAGTGCTACACCTATTTGTTTGATCGTATTCTTTATGATGCTATTCCTGGGAGGCATTTTCTTCCCGCTTGATGTAATGCCTGATTTCATGTCAGTTATTGCAAAGTTTTTACCTTCAACTCATTTAAATGATGCCATAAGATTGGTTGTGATAGAGGGAGCCGGACTTGGCACAGTCTGGCTGGATCTTCTAATAGTGGGTGCCTGGTTTTTAGTCAGTTTAATAGTATCAATTAAATTTTTCAGGTGGGAATAACTTAAGGAGGGATTATAGGGATATTATTATTAATTGTAGGAATTATTTTATTTGTTGTGGGAATTTTGGGCCTATTCCGTTCAATCGGGTGGGCTTATGTGAAAACGTGGCGTGCAATATTAGAAATAGTCACAGGATTTATAGTACTATTATTTGCTATCTTTAGCTTCTTTTACTAACAGAAATATCTATATCTCTTAACAATCAGTATAGGCTCTTACTTCTGATTTTCTGAATAATGATTCCAATGGTAATGACTGCAAGACCTATTATAGTTGTGATTATAACTGATTGCGCTGGCGTGTTTTTATCGCCTAATCTTTTAATCAATATCCCTATAAGTGCCCAATCAACAACCAGGCAGTAAAAGATATCATTTCTAATAAAAAGTACAGCTAATGTTATAAGAATTCCAACAGCAATTACCAAAACAGTCCAGAACTGTTCGCTAAGCCCAAATCTATCCCAGCCTATTTTTACCAGCAAGGCCGTTACATTTGCAATAGTAGCTATTGTTATCCAGCCCAGATAGACACTGAAGGGAATATTTACAAAAACCTTTTCGGAATTACTTGAATCTGACTTACCTATTTTGAGCCGCAGGTAAATAACTATTAGAGATGCAAGAAGCATTATCATTATTATTAGAGATAACCAGACTATTTCATAATGCCATGCCAGTATCCAGCCGACATTTAAAATAGCAGAAATAAAGAATATTATTCCAATTTTTTCAAATAAACCTTTATCCTTTATTTTTTCTTTAAAGGCAGCAACCAGCTGATAAACAATAAAAAGGGCCAGCAGTATATAGATAATACCCCATATCGAAAAAGTAATACCTGCAGGAACAAATAAGTTCGGATATTTATCAGACAACTCTTCTGTTGTTTTATTATTTATAGGGAGTATGACAGCAAGTGAATTTACAATGACTATGGCTAAAAATCCGATCAGGTTTAGAAACGAGAGTAATATTTTTGTAGGTTTCTTATTCATTTTACCTCCAGTATCATTTTGTTGATAAATATAAAGAGGACATAATTTATTTCTAAAGAAATTATAATACTTTTTTAAAATTTACTGTATATAGTTATTATTCTTTAGCTCCAGCAGACGTCGATACTGCCAGGTCCTTTCTTTG
>Ga0307426_1000326_pt1 | contig 32389 bp, 29 predicted proteins | sample SalMarWE160340MG_FD_202165 | JGI IMG/M metagenome (GOLD analysis project Ga0307426, IMG submission 202165) | Salt marsh sediment microbial communities from the Plum Island Ecosystem LTER, Massachusetts, United States - WE1603-40 | ecosystem: Environmental > Aquatic > Marine > Intertidal zone >...
TTTGCATTCCCGCCGCGCGAGACGCGCCCGACCTTGGTCGTCACCGCACGTAGCAGTGACCTTGCGCGGCTTGAGCGGCTGGCGACCGAAGGCGTCGCCGTCGTCACCGTGCCGGATATCCGCTGGGGCCGCGTCGATATCAAGTCGGTGGCGCTGCTGCCGAACGTGCTGGCCAAGCAAGCCGCGCGCGATGCGGGCACGCACGAGGCCTGGCTGGTCGACGAGGCTGGCCGCGTTACCGAAGGCGCCTCGTCGAATGCCTGGATCGTTGCCCAGGACGGCAAGCTCATCACCCATCCGCTCGGGCCCGACATCCTGCCAGGCATCACGCGTTCGGTGGTGATCGACCTGATCAAAGCGCAGGGGCTGACTTTCGAAGAGCGCGCGTTCAGCATCGAGGAAGCCTATGCTGCGCGCGAAGCCTTCATCACATCGGCCAGCCAGATCGTCTTGCCGGTGGTGCGCATCGACGGCCGGCCGGTCGGCAACGGCGCCCCCGGCCTGATCGCCGCCGCCTTGCGCCGCGACTACCACCGCCACGCGGAAATCTCCTGACCGTCGGCTCGGGGCAAGCACCAAGATCGGCGCCGCAAGGAGGCCATCACGGCCGGCCCGCGCAGGGCCTCAGCAACCCACGCAATGGGCTTAAAATATAGCAATATCAATTGCTTGGCCAGGCATTAGCGAGCTTGGCTTGCGCCCGGGGACCGGCTGCAATCTAATAGCGGCCTCCTGCGCCTTAGACCGCTTCTGCGTGGGGCAAAGCGGCGCATGCAGCGGAATTCGCATGCGAAAGACTCGGGCAACGAAGGTCTCGCGCGCTAGACGCGAGCAAAAAATGGAACACGGCCATGGCAGCCGATCGTGCGCAAAATCTCCAAGACACTTTTCTCAATCACGTCCGCAAAAGCAAAATCCCGCTAACCATTTTTCTGGTCAACGGCGTAAAATTGCAGGGCGTGGTGACCTGGTTCGATAATTTTTGCGTGTTGTTGCGGCGGGACGGACACTCCCAGCTCGTCTACAAGCACGCGATTTCGACCATCATGCCGGGGCACCCGATCCAGCTGTTCGAAGGCGCCGAAGAGCCGCCGGCTGCTGCAGAGAAAACCGGATCCTGATTGGAACCACGCCGCCGCGATAAGCGCGCCGATCTCTTAAGCCCGACCGCGACGGGGCCTGAGACTGGCCGCGCCATCGTCATCGAGCCGTGGCTGAAAACTGCTATGGGCAGGGCAGGGCCCACGCGCCCATCGCCGGACCTGCGCACGCCGGAAGCCCGATTGGCGGAAGCCGCCGGCCTTGCGCGCGCCATCGATCTCAATGTGGTGCAGGAAGGGCTGGTGACGCTTCATTCCATCCGCCCCGCCAGCTACATCGGCAAAGGCAAGGTCGACGAGATTGCCGGGCTGGTGAAAAGTCTTGAAGCCTCTGTGGTAGTGATGGATTGCCCGGTCTCGCCGGTGCAGCAGCGCAATCTGGAAAGGACCTGGAACGCCAAGGTCATCGACCGCACCGGCTTGATCCTGGAGATTTTCGGCCGGCGCGCGCGCACCCGCGAGGGCGCGCTGCAGGTGGAGCTTGCGCATCTGACTTATCAGAAGAGCCGGCTGGTGCGCTCCTGGACCCATCTCGAACGCCAGCGCGGCGGCTACGGCTTTCTCGGCGGCCCCGGCGAAACGCAATTGGAAGCCGACCGGCGTGTGATCGAGGAGCGCATCGCGCGCATCGAAACCGAGCTCGACAAGGTCAAGCGCACCCGCGCATTGCATCGCGAGAGCCGCAAGCGGGTGCCTTATCCGATCGTGGCGCTGGTTGGCTATACCAATGCCGGCAAGTCGACGCTGTTCAACAGCATGACGCAGGCGACCGTGCTGTCGGCCGACATGCTGTTCGCCACGCTCGATCCGACGCTGCGGGCGGTCGATCTGCCGCACGGTAGCCGCGTGATCCTATCGGATACGGTCGGATTCATTTCCGATCTGCCGACCATGCTGGTGGCGGCGTTCCGCGCCACGCTGGAAGAGGTGATCGAAGCCGATATCATCCTGCATGTGCGCGACGTGTCGCACGAGGACAGCCTCGCGCAGTCGCACGACGTCGAAAAGGTGCTGGGCGAACTCGGCATCGCGGCAACCGATCCGCGCCTGATCGAGGTCTGGAACAAGATCGACCGGCTCGATCAGGAGGCGCGCGCGCGGCTCACCAATCTGGCCGAGCGGCAGCCGCCCGAACGCTGGCAGATACCGGTCTCGGCTTTGAGCGGCGAGGGCATCGACCGTCTGGTCGCGGCGATCGAGGCGCGGCTTGCCGAAAGCCGCCAGACTCTGGAGATCGCGATTAATCCTTCAGACGGCGCAGGGCTTAGCTGGCTTTACCGGCATTCCGAAGTGCTCGAAAAACATATGCGCGACGACGGCCAATTGGCGGTGACCGTGCGCGCCGATCCTGACAAGGCGGCGCGGGTGCGGGCGAAGTTTCCCGTTTGAGCCTTATTTTTCGCCCGCCTTTGCCGCGTCCCACAGCGCGTCCATCTCGGCCAAGGTGGCGTCCTTGGGGGTCTTGCCACGCGCGGCCAGCGCGCGCTCGATCGAGGCGAAACGGCGCTCGAATTTCAGGTTGGTCGCACGCAACACGCCCTCGGGGTCGGCGGCCATGTGGCGCGCCATGTTGACTACCGCGAACAGCAGGTCGCCGACCTCGTGGGCGGCATGCGCCGCGTCGCCGGCGTCGAGCGCGGCTTCGATTTCATCGGCTTCCTCGCGGATCTTGGCGAGCACGGCGCGTGGATCGTACCAGTCGAAGCCGACCCGGCTGGCCTTGTCCTGCAGCTTCAAGGCGCGCGTCAGGGCGGGCAGGGCGACTGGCACGCCTTGCAGCGCTCCGCCCGGCGCCGCCTCGCCCCGTTCGGCCCTTTCCTCCGCCTTGATGCGCTCCCACAGGCCTTTAACGGCCTCGGCCGTGCGCCCTTGCGCATCGGCAAAGACGTGGGGGTGGCGGCGGATCAGCTTCTCGGTGATGGTCTCGACGACATCGCCAAAATCGAAGGCGCCTTGCTCCTGCGCCATCCGGGCATGGAAAACCACTTGCAGCAGCAGGTCGCCAAGCTCGTCACGCAGATCAGCCAGGTCGCCGCGGGCGATGGCGTCGACGACCTCGTAGGCTTCCTCGAGCGTATAGGGCGCGATCGTCTCGAAGCTCTGCTCGAGGTCCCACGGACAGCCGGTGCCGGACGTGCGGAGCGCCGCCATGATCTCGATCAGCCGGGCTATATCGCGGGAGGGCTTCACGGTTGGCACAGCTCGGTGCGGGACGATTTTGACGCTATCAAACGCCCAGCAAACCCGCGAATGGCGGAACCTTGATTCGCATAAGATCTATTATGGAATATCTTGAGGCGATGTTTCACTTGGGATACCCCAAGGGAGACAGCTACCATGTAACGATGGTGCTTTAATGAATCTCCATAGCCTGCTGTAATATCTACATTATTCATGGCATTGATCGATCGACTAATTCGCTCCATCTAACGACCATTTCTAACGTGCAATCAGTTGGTTCGGTAGATGATTTCGTAGATCACTTTAGCTAACCCTCAAAGCTCATGCGATCGTAGGCCGGCTCGACTCCGGACGGCACTTGCGCCCGCAATTCCTCGAAATCCAGCTCGGCATGCAGGTTGGTCAGGATCGCCCGTTTCGGCTTGATGCGCGCGATCCAGGCCAGCGCCTCGTCGAGGTTCATATGGCTCGGATGCGGTGTCTTGCGCAGCGCATCGACAATCCAGACGTCGAGGCCGGCCATCTGATCGATGCTGGCTGGCGGCAAGCTTTTAATGTCGGCCGAGTAGGCCACGTTGCCGAAGCGGAAGCCCAGGGATGGAATGTCTCCGTGGTCTTGCAGGATCGGCAGCACGTCGATTGAGCCTCCCTGCCCCTCGATTGTGAGCGCCTGGCCGGGCACCAGCCGGTGCTCGCTCAAAATCGGCGGATATTGGCTGCCGGGCGGCGACATAAAGCAATAGCCGAAGTGGGCGTGCATGGCGCGCGAGGTTGGCTCGCCCATGTAAACCGGCACGCGCTGCCGCTTGCGTACGAACAGCGGACGCAGATCATCGATGCCGTGGGTGTGGTCGGCGTGCGCGTGGGTGATCAGCACGCCATCGATCCAGTCGACCTCGGCGTCCAGCAATTGCGCCCGCAGGTCCGGCGAACAGTCGACCAACGCGCGCGTGATGTGTCCTTGCGCATTCGCGCGCTCAACTAAAAGAGAGCAGCGCCGGCGGCGGTTCTTCGGATTGTTGGGATCGCAGCTGCCCCAGCCCAGCGCCACGCGCGGCACGCCCATGGACGAGCCGCAGCCCAGAATGGTGAAGGTCAGACTCATGCGGCGTCGGCTAGCACGCGCGGCACTTTGGAAAACAGCCGGAAGAAGTTTTCGGTGGTCTGCTCGGCGATGGCCTCAAAAGAGACGCCGCGCATCTCGGCCAGCACCTTGGCGGTCTCGGCGACGTATGCCGGCTCGTTGCGTTTTCCCCGGTACGGCAGCGGCGCGAGATAAGGCGCGTCGGTCTCCACCAGAATGCGCTCGCCGGGCAGCTCCTTGGCGATGGCGCGCAAGTCGTCCGAGCGCTTGAAGGTGAGGATGCCGGTGAACGAGATCGACAGGCCTAAGTCCATGGCTTTAAAGGCCAAATCGCGCCCGCCGGTGAAGCAATGCAGCACGGCGGGGAAGGCGCCCTGCCCCGTCTCTTCTTCGAGAATGCGCGCCATGTCGGCATCGCAATCGCGCGAATGGATCACCAGCGGCAGCCTGGTTTCGCGCGCGGCGGCGACGTGCCGGCGGAAACTTTTTTCCTGCGCGGCGCGCGGGCTGTTGTCGTAGTGATAATCGAGGCCGGCTTCGCCGATGGCGACGATTTTCGGATGCTTGGCGCGTTCGATGAGATCTTGCGCCGTGATATCGGTTTCGTCCTGAGCGTTGTGCGGATGGGTGCCGACCGAGCAGAACACGTCCATAAATTTCTCTGCGATTGCAAGTACCTGTGCGTGTTCCTTTACCCGCGTCGAGATAGTGACGATGCGGCCGATGCCCGCTCGCCGCGCGCGCTCGATGACCGCGTCGAGTTCGCTGGCAAAATCGGGAAAATCCAGATGGCAGTGGCTGTCGACCAGCATTGTCAGGTTTTTTCTTCGGGCTCCACGTAGCGCGGGAAAACCGGTTTTGGTGGCGGCAATGTGCCGTCGGCCTTGATGCGGTGGTCGCCGCCGAGCGTGTCGAAGAATCGTTCGCCGGCCGGAATCGCCAGTTGATCGAGCATGTTCGCCGCCGACGCTGGCACGAAAGGTTGCGCCAGGATGGCGACCTGCCGCAGCACCTCGGCGGTCACATACAAAATGGTGCCCTGCCGCTGGGGATCGCTCTTGGCCTTGGCCCAGGGCTCCTCGGAGGCGAAATAGCGGTTGGCGTCGGCCACCACCGCCCACACCGCGTTGAGCGCCTGGTGCAGCTGCTGCGTGGCCATCGCCTCGCGCGCCTTGCCGATCATGCCGTCGGCTGCCGCCAGGATCGTCTTGTCGGCCGCCGTGAAGGCGCCCGGCGCTGGCAGCGTGCCGCCGAAGGCCTTGCTGACCATCGAAAGCGAGCGCTGCGCCAGATTGCCGAGGTCGTTGGCGAGATCGGCATTGATGCGGTTGACGATGGCCTCGTGGCTGTAATTGCCGTCCTGGCCGAACGGCACCTCGCGCAGGAAGAAATAGCGCAGCTGATCGACGCCATAGGCATCGGCGAGCGCGAACGGGTCGATCACATTGCCGACCGACTTCGACATTTTCTCCCCGCGATTGAACAAGAAGCCGTGCGAGAAGATGCGCCGTGGCGGCTCGACGCCGGCCGACATCAGGAAGGCCGGCCAATAGACCGCGTGGAAGCGCACGATGTCCTTGCCGATCACGTGCAACGCCGCCGGCCAGTAGCGCTTGAACTTTTCGCTGCCGGTGTCGGGAAAGCCGACGCCGGTGATGTAATTGGTGAGCGCGTCCACCCACACATACATGACGTGGCCTTCCGAGCCCGGCACGCGCACACCCCAGTCGAAAGTGGTGCGCGAGATCGACAGGTCCTGCAGCCCGCCGCGCACGAAACTTGCGACCTCGTTGAGGCGCTCCTTCGGCAGCACGTAGTTCGGCCGCGCGAACAATTCGAGCAGCTTGTCCTGATAGGCCGAGAGCCGGAAGAAATAGCTCGCCTCCTCCACCCATTCTACCGGCGTACCGGTCTTTGATGACACGCGCTGCTTCTGCTCATTGAGATGAGTCTCGCTCTCGGCGTAATAGGCCTCGTCGCGCACCGAATACCAGCCGGCATATTTGCCGAGATAGATGTCGCCGTTCTGCTCCATGCGCTGCCAGATCGCTTCCGAGGAGCGGTGATGGCGCGCTTCGGTGGTGTGGATGAAATCGTCGTTCGAGCACTCCAGCCGTTCAACCATCTTCTCGAACAGCGGCACGTTGCGGTCGAGCAACTGCCGCGGCGTCAGCCCTTCCTTGGCGGCGGTCTGCTGGATCTTCTGGCCGTGCTCGTCGGTGCCGGTGAGGAAATAGACGTCGTAGCCGTCGAGCCGCATGAAGCGGGCGATGGCGTCGGTGGCGATCGCCTCATAGGCGTGGCCGATATGCGGCGGGCCGTTCGGGTAGGAGATCGCGGTGCTGATGTAGAAGGGGGTTTTGTCCATTATTCCAATGTCATCACCGGGCCGGCGCGCCAGCGCCGTGACCCAGTGATCCCGCTTAGGATCACACTTTGCGTGGTCTTTTGCCGGGCATCCGCCTCAAAAACAAGGCGTTTTTAAAGAAGTGGACGGTCGGCGCAAGCCCGGCCGTGACGAATTAGGGCACGGGATGGTTAGCCGGCACCGGCTTCGGGCCCTCGATAGGTGCCGAGAATCCGATCCCAGAAGAAATGGATCACCGCGAAATTGGTGTTGGCGTGCCGGTGATGCACGAAGTGCAGCTCCTGTTTGCGCCGGAACCATGCAAAGCGCTGAAGCCGCGATCCCTCGACGTGATATTCCTTGTCGAAAAAGACGTGCGCGTAAAACGATGCCGCGCATGCGATCGCCATCACCACAAAAAGATCAAGCGGCAACAAGAAATACGCGACCCCTCCGACTAGAAATACCGGGATGAGGAAGAAAGGTGTGTTGTTGCCTTCTTCACCGAGGTAGGTCGGCGAGACGAGATGATCTTTGGAATAGTAAGTGTGATGGAAGTTGATGTGATTGCGGAAGAACTTGCCCCCCATGCGATGGTGGCCGAGTTTGTAGTGCATCAACGTCTGCCCGAACGACATGACCAAATGCGTAGCGACCGCTGTCCCGAGAAAGAGCAGAACGTGCAAAAGGAACCGTGATACCATTTGGAGCATAAACACTTTCATTGGCTTCTACAGGCAGATTAGCGCATATAGTGAGCGACGGTTCGAGGCGAAAGCCTCGCCATGACCCGGCCGCTCGCTCGTTGGCAAAATATTCAATTCGAAAGGGGAATTTCATGGCTTTCAGGCCGAATTACGGCATGCAACGCTCCGATCGTAACCGTGCGGCGCAGACGCGGCGCGAGGAAAAATTGCGCAAACGGGAGGAAAAATCCGCGCAACGCAAAGCCGAACGCCTATTAAAGGATAATAGCTTACCTGACGACGCGAAGGATAAATAAGGAGAGATCGATGACGAACGCCGAATCTAAAACCCTCAAGAAGGGTAGCCACGTTTATTGGCAAGGCGATGCCGCCGATCGCGGTAGTATCACCGAAACGAGCTGGGATGCAGTCACGATCGCTTGGGACAATGGTCAGGTCGCCAGGGTCCACCATGGGGATATGCGTGAAATCCAGCGCGCGCCGGTAAGGCCGGTGGCGGGGTAGCGACAGTACTAGCGCGGGTCAGTCGCGCTGGCCGAGCGCTCATTTCGCGCCGGCAAACGTGCCGAACTTCAATTCTTTGACTTTATAATGGTCGCCGGGCGCAAATTCGCCGACCGCCTGGGCGGAAAACTCGACGAGACGCCCGCGCGGCAGGCCGTGGCGGACACGCTCGCCTTTTTCGACAAATACCTGAAGCCATGAAGGGCCGGCGCCCGCTCGCTTCCGCCCAGGGCAGGCCAAACCGAGCCCTTAGGCCGGGCGCCGCCGCCCCTCCCCCGTGCTTTACCAATTGCTAAAACAATTGCGCCTATAGTCTGAACGACCGGTAACCAACCGGCCGAACTGCCAGATCCTGGCCAACCAGAACGGTTTCCCAAGGCTCATGGGCGCTCCTCTTGCTCTCATTCGCGAGCTCGACAGCTCGATCGCGCACAGTACGGACATGCGCCGCGCCACAATGCTGCGGCAGCTGACCGACCTTTATTTGATCGGTGCCGAGCAATATGCCGATGAGGAAATTAGCCTCATCGACGACGTTTTCGTGCGCCTGGTGGCGACGATCGAGGAATCCTCGCGCGCGCTGCTGGCGATCCGCCTCGGCCCCATCGCCAAGGCCCCGCCCAAGGTCGTGCGCCTGCTGGCCTGCGACGACGCCATCGACGTCGCGTCTCCCGTCCTGACTCAGTCCGAGCAGCTCGATATCGCGACCTTGGTCGAATGCGCCAAGACCAAGAGCCAGGAGCACATGCTGGCGATCTCGCGCCGCAAGACGGTGCCGGAAGCGGTCACCGACATTCTCGTCGAGCGCGGCGACCAGCAGGTCGTGCTGAGCACGGTCACCAATACGGGGGCCAAGTTTTCCGAAATTGGCTTCGGTATTCTGGTCGATCGCGCGAACGGCGACGATCTGCTGACGCGCCGTGTCGGGACCCGCGCGGATCTTCCGCAGAAGCTGTTCGCACAACTGCTTGAGGCGGCGTCGGAAACGGTGCGCGCCACGCTTGAGGCCGAAAGAGAGCACGCCGAGCAGGATATCGAGCGCGTTGTCACCGACGTAACCAGCCGGATCGAAACCAAAGCGGTGACGCAGACGCAGGCCTACGCGGCCGCGCATGTGCTGGTGGACACGCTGCACCGGGTGGGGCGTTTGAACATCGAGAAACTGGAAGATTTCACCCGAGACGGCCGCTTCGAGGAGATCGTGGCCGCGCTTGCGCTGATGGCGAATATGCCGCCCGAGCTCATCGAACGCTCGGTGAACGACACGCATGCCGAGTCGCTGCTGGTGCTGGCCAAAGCGGTCGGCCTTTCCTGGGAGACGACCAAAAGCATCCTCACGCTGGCCGCCACGAAATACCGGCGGTCGGCGGCCGATGTCGACAAGTGCATGGCGGCTTTCGAGCGCCTGAAGCAGCCGATCGCCCGGCAGATCCTCGAGTTTCACCGCAAGCGCGGGACTCTCGGGCCGGCCCCTGAGCCGCAATCGATTTAAACGGTGATATCGAAAAGCGCCGCCGACGACTGGGTGTCGGCGCGCAACACGTGCGCGTTGGCGGCCAGGTCGAAGCGCGAAACCTGCAGCTGAACCATCTCGTTGGAGAGCGCAACGTACGGATTTGCCGCAAACGACCAGGCGGCAGTATTGCGCGCATTTAGGCTTGAATCTTTTTCCGGCACTGTGGCCGTCGACCGCGCGGTGATGGTGGCGCTGGTGCCGCCGCCGGCCGTTTCGGTTTGATTGACATGCAAGGGTACATAGGCGCCCGCAGGGCTCGCCGCGTTGGACGAGTCCGGCAAAGCGCCGTCCGAGCGCGCGTTGGCGACGTTGCTGGCGGCAACCTGCAGCCGCACCGTCGCGGCGTTTATTCCCGATAGGGCTATCGCGCTGGCAATGCTCATTGCGTCCAGTCGTAGCGGCGAGTGCGAAACTTATTCTTTGGCCAATTGGTAAAAATTATCGAAAATGCCACCAACCTCAGGCCTGCATTTCGAGCGCGATCCGCAATTGGCCGGAGACAAAGACCAAGCCGTTAGCCGGGACCGCGTGGCTGTAGTGCCCGCCGAGCGTGGCCATGGTAGCGGGATTGGTGAGGCTCATTTCGCCGGGCATGCGCGTCTCCTTAAGTCCGCGCCGCTTCTGCCAGCGCGCCGAATACCGCGAACGCAAATGGCTTGCGCTCGAGATTGTAGGTCTCGACCTCGGCCGCCGCGCGGTTGACGTTGTCCCAGGTAGCACTCAACGCTGCGAGCCGCGGCTTGGCTTGCATGCCGTCGCCGAGCCGCGCCGCCAACCAGCCGTTAACCAGGTCCATGAAGTTGGCTAGCGTCTGCGGATCGCTGCCGCCGAGCGCGTCGCCGAGCGCATGCAGCGCGCGCGGATCGGGATCGGGCAATTGCGCGATGAGATCGAGCACACGCTGGCGCAAGCCGCGCGCGTCCTCGTCGAGCAACGTCAGCGCGCGGGCGACACTGCCGCCGGCGGCGCCGGCCGCTTCCCGCACGTCGGCGTCGTCTTCGCCACGCCCGGTCGCGGCCGCGATCGCATGGGCGGCGTCGGCGTCGCTAAGCGGGCGCAGCAGCAGGCGGCGGCAGCGCGAGCGGATGGTCGCCAGCTCGCGCCCGGGCGCGTGGCTCACGAGCAACAAGAGCGCGCGCTGCGGCGGTTCTTCCAGCACCTTCAGCAGCGCATTGGCGCCTTCGCGCTGCAGCTCGTCCACGCTATCAACGATGGCGATACGCCAGCCGCCCTCGCCCGCCGTCGAGCCGAAGAATGACACTGTTCGTCGCACGTCGTCGACGCGGATCACGGTGTAGAGCTTGCCGGTCTGCTCGTTGATCATGCGCTCGAGTACCAAGAGATCGCCCTGGGCCTGCGCGGCAATGCGGCGCGCCACCGAGTGCCCGGGATCGACCGCGAGCGACGTCGCGTTCTGCACCTGCGGCGCCGCCGGATCGGGATGCGCCAGCACGAAGCGCGCGAACCGATAGGCCAGTGTCGCCTTGCCGATTCCGGGCGGCCCGCCGATCAGCCAGGCGTGCGGCACGTGATCGCTCTTGTAACTGGTCAGCAAGGCCTGCTCGGCGTCGTCATGGCCGAACAGCGCAGCTGTTTCGCGCGGCAACTTAACGTCGCGATCCTCGTTCGCGCCCTTCACGGCGTGGCGCCCTCGGCTATGCGCACGCGCTCAGGATGCAGGCGTTCCGCGACCACGGCCCAGATGCGGTCAGCCACCACGTCGCGCGGCGGGCGACCGTCGATCACCATGATGCGGCGCGGCTCTTCTGCCGCCAGCATGCGGTAGGCGCGGCGTAGCTCTTCGTGGAACTCGATTGTCTCGCTTTCGAAGCGATCGGCCACGCTCCTGCCGCGCCGGCCCTTGGCGCGCGCCAGTCCCACGGCTGCCGGCACGTCGAGGAAGAAAGTGAGATCGGGCATGGCGGCGCCGACGGTAACACGCTCGAGGCCGCGGATCAGCTTCGGGTCGACCTTGCCGAGCGATCCCTGGTAGACGCGCGTTGAATCAATGAAGCGGTCGCACACCACCCATTTGCCGTCGACCAGCGCCGGACGGATGACGGCGCGCATATGGTCGTCGCGCGCGGCCGCGAACAGGATGGTCTCGGTTTCCGCGCCCAGCGGCTTGGCGACGCCCGAGAGCAGGATGTGGCGGATGATTTCGGCGCCGGGCGAGCCGCCCGGCTCGCGCGTGAGCACGACCTCGAGCCCGAGCGACTTGAGCCGCTCCGCCAGCCGCGTCGCGTGGGTGGACTTGCCGCTACCCTCGCCGCCCTCGAAGGTGATAAAACGTCCGCGCACGAATTTACCCTTCAGTGTCATCACCCGCGCAAGCAGCCGATCCAGTAAACACCGAACGCAATTTACGACACAGCCCTACCGAATTTGACGCGTCGTGACTACTGGATGCCGCGCCTTCGCGGGGCATGACAGCAAGTTAGTGGCGTTATGCCATCATAGCTTGGCAGCCCCAGCGCGGAACAGCGTGATCACGAGTTCGGTTACGGCGTCGAGCGCGCGGCCGGGCAGCCCGCCTTTTTCCACGCTGGCGGCGGCGTGTAGCGGCGTTTCCAGCACCACGTTCTCGCCGCGCCAGACCTTGAGCGCGCCGATCGGCAGGCCCGCCTTGAGCGGCGCCGGCACCGGACCGCTATAGACGATGCGCGCGAGCAGCCGCTCGCCGCCGTTCTTCGGCACCATGATCTTGACCGGGCCGTCGGCCTTGAGCGGTACGTAGCCGGTGGCCCCGCCAAAGACCTTGGCCGAGCCAAGCGTCTGGCCTTCCGTGAACAGCAGGCGCTCCTCGAAATTATGGTAGCCCCATTCCAACAGCCGCTTTCCGTCGCGCGCGCGGTCATTGGCGGTCTTTTCGCCATTGACCACCGCGATCAGCCGCAAACCGTTCTGCACCGCCGAGCCGACAAGCCCGTAGCCTGCCTCCTTGGTGAAGCCGGTCTTGAGGCCGTCGGCGCCGTCCATCGCACCGAGCAGGGGATTGCGGTTGTACTGGTGGATCTTGTTCCAGGTGAAATCGGGCTGGGCGAACAATTTATAGAAATCGGGATAATTGAGAATAATGTGGCGAGCGAGCATGGCTAACTCACGCGCGGTGACCTGCTCGTTGGGATTGGGCAGGCCGTTGGAATTGGCGAAGGTCGACTTCTTCAGCCCGATCTCGCGCGCGCGCTTGGTGAGCTGCACCGCGAATTCGGACTCGTTGCCAGCAATGGCTTCGGCCAGCACGATGCAGGCGTCGTTCGCCGACTGGATGATCATGCCGTGCAGCAGCGCGTCCACCGGGACCTTGCTGTAGATCGCGGCGAACATGGTGGAACTGTGCGATGGCGCCCCGCCGGTACGCCAGGCATGCTCGCTTACCCGGTATTCGTCGGTGAGGTGAATCTTGCCGCTCTTGAGCAGGTGGAAGACGTATTCGGCGGTCATCAGCTTGGCGAGGCTGGCCGGGTAAATCAGCTGATCGGCGTTGCGCTCGAACAGCACGCTGCCGCTTTTAGCTTCGATCAGGATGGCGTGCGGCGCGCTGATATTGGGCTCGTCTTTCTTGACCTCTTTCCGTTGCGCCAGCGCAGGCGCGGCCAGCAGCGCCAAGCAGGCCGCCGCCGTCAGCACCCATGCGAACAGAAAACGCCGAATAGCCATCACCAACACTCTCCCGCCGGCCGCGCAGCAATCGCGCGCGCCCTCAGCACTTGGAACAATGTGGCGGTCTGGCGGAACTTTGCGGCTCAGTAAAGGCCGCGGCCGCTCAAGAAGCCCGCGTGGCCATCATAGCGCACCGGGGCATAGGCGGAAACGGCCGAGACCTGAGGCTCGGCCTCATAGGGACGCTTGGCCGCGGCCAGCTCCATGGTCGGGGCGGCGGCCTGTCGGAGCTGCCGAACCGGAGCACCCTCGTCCGTCCCATAGGGCCGCGCGGGCGGCACCGGGGCCCTGCGTGGCACGGCCACTGTCATCGGATGCGGATCAAAATAAGCCGGCGCGAAGGACTCGGCAGAGGCAACCTGCACGCCCGAGGCCGGCACGTGATCGCGCAAGGTGGCCGCCAGCCTGCGGTCGTCGGAGCCTTTCAGTGGGGCGCGACCGACATATTCGACTTTCACTTTGGTCACGCCTTCCCCGTAGAAGCCGAGCAACTTGGCGGTCTTAACCGAGACGTCGATCAGCCGATTGCCAACATAGGGGCCGCGGTCGTTGACGCGCACCACGATCGAGCGGTGGTTTGCGAGATTGGTCACCCGCGCATAGGACGGCAGCGGCAGCGTCGGAGACGCCGCCGAGATCGCATTCATGTCGAAGATTTCGCCGTTGGCGGTATAGCGGCCGTGGAAATCTTCGCCGTACCAGGAGGCCAGGCCGACGGCGCTGTAGTGGTTGTCCTCTTGCGGGGTGTAGATGCGGCCGGCAACCGCATAGGGCTTGCCGACCCGGTAGACGCCGCCGCCCTTGGGCACCGGCTGGCCCAGCTGGACCACGCGGGCGCTGGAGGCGACGCCATAGCGAGGATCGACCCGGCCGGCGACGTTGCCGGCGCAGTTGGCAAGCAGGAGAGCGCCCGCAATGAGGCTCAAAAGGCCGCCAACGCGGCGTAAAACGTGGGTGCCCCCAAATCCGCCCATCCCTGCCCCTATCCCCCGATGTGGCGTTTTAGACTAGCGCGTCAGGCCCGCGCCGGGAACCGCCGCCGTCCGGCCATGGTAAACAATTGATACCACGCCAAATTTGGCCATTGTGCGGCACGAATTTGACGGCACGCTTTAGCCCTTGGCGGTGGCGTCGGGCTAGCGGTTTTACCGCAACCGACTCAATGCTACTGCACCAAGGTTACGGAAGGGTGGCCGAGTGGTTTAAGGCACCGGTCTTGAAAACCGGCGTACCCGCAAGGGTACCGTGAGTTCGAATCTCACCCCTTCCGCCAATCTTGCACCACCGGTGCATGTCACCCTACCAATGCCGCATTCGCACGAGTGTCGAGATGAAATCGGCGATGAAACGCCGCGACTGCCGCGGGCGGAAACGAGGCGAACGGAAATGAGTGTCCTAGTGCTGACGCCACACGATCTGCAGGGTCTTGTGGACATGAAAGAGGCGATCGATATCGTCGAACAAGGGTTCCGGGAAGCGGCCGCCTATCCGATCATTAGCGCACCGCGACGGCGCGTTCATTCACCCAACGGGGTTCGCATCAGCAATTTCCCGGGGGGCGTTTACGGGCTTGGCGTCATCGGCTCTCTGACCATCTCACAGCTCGTCACGCAGGCCGAAAGCAACCAGACTTACGCTTATCGAGAGCATCCGGTGCACGTGCTGTTCGATTCCAAAGCCGGTCGGCTGCTTGCGATCCTGATTGGCGAGATCGACGATAAGACGCTGGGCTATACAAGCTTGGCGGCATTGCCGACGGCCGCCACGAGCGGCGTCGGATTCCGCCATTTGGTGCGCAAAGATGCTCACACCGTCGGCCTGTTCGGATCCGCTGGCCAGGCGGCCAACCAGCTTCTGGCGCTGACCTGCGAGCGCCCCATCACGCATGTCAAGGTATACAGTCGCAACCCGGATAACCGCCGCCGGTTCGCGGAGACCTACAGCGAAAAATTCGGCATCGAGATCACGCCAGTGGATTCCCCGCGTGAGGTCGTGCGTAATGTTGACGTCATTCTCTGCGCCACCAATACCAGCGTGCCGCTGTTTGACGGCGAATGGCTGGAGCCGGGCCAGCATGTCACCGGCATGATCGGCTCGAACGTGCACTTGGTCCATGGCGGCTTCATCAAGCAGCGCCGGCGCGAGCTCGACGACACCACGGCGGTGCGCGCGGATGTAATCGTGTGCAACCTCCGTGAGCTGGTGGTACAGGATGAACAGGGTGACCTGTTCGAGCCGATGGAGCGCGGTCTGATCCAACTCGGCGACATCGGCGAGCTTGGGGACCTCGCCGCGGGCAGTTTTCCCGGCCGCACCAATGACCGGCAAATCACCTATCACAAAAACAACAGCGTAATCGGAATCTCGTTCATGGGCATCGCCATGCGCGCCTACGAGCGTGCCAGCAGCCAAGGTCACGGCGTGAAAATCGACCTGCCGACGCCCGGCGAGTAGGCTCTAAAACAACATGCCGCACCGCCACCGCCCGTGCGTCTTCCTTTTGGTATTTCTCGGTGGCGCGCGAGCGGCATTCATCCGGCGCATATTCGCGTAGTCCGCACAGCGCAGAACAGCCAAAATGGATCAGGACACCGACACGCAAAACGTCTTGGCCAGTTCTTCGACTCTCGAAACAGACGTGACGTCGAAATCTTGTCCCCACCGCAAATCAGGATCGAGGCCTGGCGCCCAAGCCGAACCTTGACCTTGGCCGAGGGATCGATCAATACTCGCGCGAAGCGCTGGCGGTGCCAGCAGGCGATGGGGTTCCGCCGTAAACCGCCCTTACGGGCTGATGACTCCTTTCATCCGGGTTTGGACGAATGGAGTCGTGCTTTGAGCACCCCGCCCACAGCGATCGATTGGCCTGATGCTATGCCCCTGCCGGGTCATGGCCGCGTCCGCGACCAGAGCCGGTGGAGGCGGATATGAGCCTCCGCGACATCATTCTTCAAATCTGCCAAGTGCTTACAGTGCTGCTGCTGGCGCCGCTGCTGCAGGGCATCATCCAACAGTTCGAAGAGCGCGTACAGCTCGCCCAAGGACCCGGCATCTTTCAGCCCTATCGCGACCTTTGGAAGCTGTTTCATAAGCAGATCGTCGTCCCGGAAACCGCATCCTGGATTTATTGGATCGCGCCCTTCGTCGCCTTCAGTGCGATGCTGACGGTGCCGATTCTGATTCCGGTGCTGACCGATTTTCCGCTGCCGCTGTCCGACATGGGTGACATTCTCGGCGGCGGGCTCATCCTCACGCTCGGATCGTTCATGATCGTACTGGCCGGCCTCGACAGCGGCAGCGCCTATGGCGGCATCGGCGCGAGCCGCGCGGTCATGGTGGCGATTTTGGCGGAGCCGACGCTGATCCTGGTGTTCGTGGGAATCACGTTGCTGGCGAAGGCGATGCTGCCCTTCGTGGTCAACCATCTGCTGGTCGGCAGCCCGGCGGTCTATTGGAGCCCGGCGCATCTGTTTTTGATCGCGGCATTTTTCACGCTGCTGATCGTCGAGACCGACCGCCTGCCGATCCATTCCTCAACGCATATCGAAGTCTACATGATCGAAGAAGCCCGCATTCTCGAATATTCGGGCCCGATGCTCGCCATTCTTCGCTGGGCCTCAATGATGAAGCAATTCATCCTCTACACCATCTTCTGCAACGTGCTGCTGCTGCCCTGGGGATTGTCGCAAGCGGGCAGCGCGTTCGGCGTCGCCGGCTCGCTCGCAGCCCTCATGCTCAAGTTCACGATCGTCGCCTGCGCGGTGGTGGTGGTGGAGACCGCGCAGTCGCGGCTGCGCTTCTACCGCTATCAGGAGCTGCTGGCGGGCTCGTTCGTCTTCGCCATCCTCGCCATCATCAGCACGCAATTGGTGTGATCATGCTGGTCGCGCACCTCGATCCTCTCGCGGCATCGATCTTCAGCCTGATGGCGATTGTGAGCCTCATGCTCGCTTTCGTGATGCTCGGCTCGCGCTGGCTCAACAACTATCTTTACGCCTTCGCCGCTGAAACCTGGGTCATCGCCGCGCTGTCGGCCACCGTCGGCTTTTACGGCCACTATCCCGAGCTCTATTTGATCGCAATCCTTACCGCGCTGTTCCGCGGACTGCTACTGCCCTACCTGGTTTGGCGCATCATCGCCCGGCTCAATGTCACACGCGAGATTCATGAAATCCTGCAACCGAGCTCGGCGCTGGTCGCCGGCGCGCTAGCCGTGGTGTTTGCGCTTGCCGTGGCCTATCGCGTCGGCCAATCACTCGATCTTGCCGGCACCGTTGCGGTGCTGGCGCTCACCATCATGCTGTCGATGAAGCTGATCGGCTTTTTGATGCTGGCGGTACGGCACGAGGCCTTGAGTCAGATTCTCGGCCTCTTGGTGCTGGAAAACGGGATTTTTCTCGGCGCGCAGATCCTGGTGCCCGGCATGCCGATGCTGATCGAGATCGTGATCCTGTTCGACCTCTTGGTCGCGGTTGCCTGTTTCGGCGTGCTGGTGCGCTATCTGGTCGCCCATGTCGGCAGCACCTCGAGCCTCGACCTCAAGCGGCTGGTGGGCTGACGATGACGGAGACGCTGCTTCTCATAATGATGTTCGCGCCGCTGGCGGCTGCCGCCGGCTGCATGCTGACGCGCGTTGCGCGCGTGGCGGAAATCCTCAATCTCATTGCCAGCCTGGTCGTGTTCGCGACCGCGATCCCGGTCACGATTTTAAGCGCCGGTGGGCCATATCATTATTTTGACGACTATATCGTTCTCGACCTGACCGGCGCCTGGGTGATTCTGTGCACGGCCATCGTCTACCTGCTGGCGTCGATCTATTCGATCGGCTACATGCGCCTGCTCGGCGAAGACGGCAAGCTGTGGAGCTTCTACGCGCTGTTTGCCGGATTCACCCTTACCATCCTCGCGAGCGCGGTCATGAACAATGCCGGGCTCTATTGGATCGCGATCGAGCTCACCACCCTGGTCAGTACTTTTCTGGTCGGCTTCGAGCGCGCGCCCGAAAGCATCGAGGCGGCCTGGAAATACATCATCATCGTCTCGGCCGGCATCAGCCTGGCGCTGCTCGGCACCGTGCTGTTTTATTGGTGCGGCAGTTTCGTGCTCGGGCCGACCTACGACATGACCTGGGACGCGCTGCGCCAAGCCGCGCCCAAAATGAACCCGACGCTGGCCGCGCTCTCCTTCCTGCTGGTGCTGGTCGGCTACGGGACCAAGGTCGGCCTCGCGCCCATGCATTCCTGGCTGCCCGACGCCCACAGTGAAAGCCCGGCGCCGATCTCGGCCATGCTGTCGGGCGCACTGCTCAATAGTGCCATGTTGGGCATCGTGCGCTACCTGACGGTCGCCGACGCCGCGCAAACCGGGGGCCTTGCCCGCACCACGCTGGTGGCGTTTGGCGTTGTTTCGCTGCTGGTCGGCGCGCTCTTCATCGTCCGGCAATACGGCATCAAGCGGCTGATGGCCTATTCCAGCGTCGAGCACATGGGCGTGGTGGCGCTCGGTTTCGGCTTTGGCGGACCGCTCGGCATCGCGGGCGCGTTTTATCACATGCTCAACCACTCGCTGAACAAGTCGCTGATGTTCTTCGGCGCCGGCAACGTAATGCGCAGTTTCGGCTCCAAGGAAATCCGCGACATTCACGGCGTCTGGCGGCAATTCCCGGTACAGGGCGCGCTCTGGCTGGCGGGCGCCGCCGCCATTACAGGCGCGCCGCCCTTCGGCCTGTTCCTCAGCGAACTCATTATTCTTCGCGCCGGCTTCGAGCGCGGCTACGACTGGGCCGTCTACACCATGGTCGTCCTGCTGATCGTCATCTTCATCGGTTTCCTCAACCATTTCCGCGCCATGTATTTCGACGGCGAGGAGGAAGCCGCGCAGCCGCCGCTAAGGGTGAGCCGCTGGTGCGTGGCGCCGATGTGGCTCGCACTGGCGCCGCTCCTGGTGTTCGGCCTGTGGTGGCCGAGCGAGCTGTGGAACCATTTCATGGCGGCAGCGCAAACGCTGACCGGTGCCGCGCCGTGACTGCAACGCACCAAAGATCGCTGCGGCCGGCCGACTTGCAAGACGCCGCCGCCGGATTGCTCGCGTCCGGCGGCCGCATGCAAATGGTCTATGCCTGGTACCGCGAGCCGCGCCGGCTCGAATTGCGTTATGTCGCCAGCGTTCCGGATCAAGCGACGTTCGCGGTCTGGCGCTGCGAGGCCAGCGAAGCCGTGCCGAGCCTCGCCAACATCTGCCCGCTGTTGAGCTGGTACGAACGTGAAATCACCGACCTGTTCGGCTTACGCTTTGTCGATCATCCCCAGCCGCAGCGTCTGGTCCTGCACGAGGGCGTCAAGCCGCCCTGCCCGCCGTTCGATCCGGACTATCCCGCCGACCTGCCGCTGCGCGTCGAGACGACCACGCAGGCGATCCCGGAGCTTGCCGGCGACGAGGCCGACGTGCAACTCCTGCCGTTCGGCCCAGTGCGCGCCGACGTGGTCGAATCCGCCGAGTTTCTGTTCTACTACCTCGGCGAGGCGATCCTGCATTATCACCCACGGCTGTTCTTCAAGCATCGCGGCATGGAGAGGCGCTTCGAGGGGCTTGAGCCCGAACGCGGCGTGGTGCTGGCCGAACGCGTCTCGGGCGTCGGCAGCGTCGCGCATGCGCTGGCTTATTGTCAGGCCGTGGAAGCGGCGGCCCATTGCACCGTGCCGCCGCGCGCACGTTTCCTGCGCGTCGTGCTGGCCGAGATGGAGCGGCTCTACAATCACCTGCATTATTTTGGCCATCTCTGCCACACCACCACGCTCAAGGTCGGCGAAGCCGAAGGCAAGCTGCTGGAGGAGCGGGCCAAGCAGCTCAACACGCGGCTGACCGGCAGCCGCTTCCTGCGCAGCGTTCTCGCGGCCGGCGGGCTGCGGCGCGATTTATTGCCGAAGCCGTGGCTCGCCGCCGAACTCGACGCGCTCGGCGAGCAATTCAATGCTTACGCGCGCCACATGGAAAATACTGCCAGCCATCTCGACCGCCTGATCACCACCGGCAAGCTCGACCGCCGGCTCGCCTTCGATCAAGGCGCGACCGGACCGGTCGAGCGCGCCTCAGGTGTCGACCGCGACCTGCGGTGCGATCATCCTTATGCCGCCTATGGCGATCTGCGCCCGGCGATCGCCTTGCGCGATGCCGGCGACGCGCATGCCCGCGCGCAGGTGCGTATGGCGGAAGTCAACGCCAGCATCGGGCTGATCAAGCGCGCGATCGACTCGTTGCCGGACGGGCCGGTGCGCGCCGACTGCACGGCGGCGCCCGGTAGCGAAGGCTTGAGCTGGGCAGAAACGCCGCGCGGCAGCTTGTTCTACGCCGTGCATGTCGGCGGCGACGGCAAGCTCGCGCGTGTCAAGATCAAGTCGCCGTCGTTCTCGAACTGGCGCGTGTTTCCATTCACCGTGCACGACAGCAACATGATGGACTACGCGATCAACGAGGCGAGCTTCGGCCTCACCATCGCGGGCTGCGACAGGTAGGAGCCGCACATGCCGCAATGGACATTGTTGGGCTTGTTGCAGGGAAAACAGACCGCGCCCTGGCCGTTGGCGGAAGGCACCGACGGCCAGGCTGGCTTGCTCGGCATGCCGCGCTACCTGCCGGAACTGTGCGGCGATGATTGCAAGGCTTGTGCCGATAGCTGCCCAACCAAGGCAATCACCATGCGCGCATCGTATGCCGACAGCGGCCGGCTGGATATCGATTACGGTCGCTGCGTGGTCTGCCAGCTTTGCGTCGAAGCCTGCCCGACCGGCGCCATGGCGTTATCGTCCGACTGGGCGTTCGGGGTGCGGGCGCGCGACGATTTGGTCTGGAAGCAGGACGCGGCCGCTGCGCCCGCGACCGGCGCAGCAACGCGGCACGCGTTCCGGCGCAGCCTGCATGTCCGCCATGTCGATGCCGGCTCCTGCAACGGCTGTGAATCCGAGCTGCAGGCGCTGAACAACCCGTTCTACAACCTGCACCGCCTCGGCATCTTTTTTACCGCTTCGCCGCGCTTTGCCGACCTGCTGCTGGTGACCGGGCCGGTGACGCAGGCCATGCTCGGTCCCTTGCGCGCGACCTACGAAGCGATGGCGGAGCCGCGCTGGGTGGTCGCGGTCGGCACCTGCGCGGTGTCTGGCGGCGTGGCCGAAGGCGGCTATGCTTGCGGCCATGGCCTCGACGGCGTGCTCCCGGTCGATGTTTACCTGCCCGGCTGCCCGCCCAATCCGGCGGCGATCATTCAGGCGCTGCTGATGTTTCTCGAGCGCGCGCCGCAACGGGTGAAAGGGGGTCAACTTGTCGAATGACTTCCTGACCGCGGCGTCGCTTGCGTGGCTCGCCGCCGCGCTCGTTTCGCTCACCGGGCGCGGATTGATAGCGGCGCGCGGCTTGCTGTTCCTCGGCAGCGCGTGCGGCATCCTTGCCGCTCTCCTTGCCCTGCCGGACGGCACGGTCGCGGTACTATTGCCGACCGAGTTCGCCGGCGAGCCGGTGTATTTTCAAATGAGCCCTGAGGCGCTGTGGCTGTTCGGATTCGGATTGGCGCCGGCGGCGCTGGCTTGCGCGCTGGCGACGCCAGCACAGCAAGGCAAGGCTGGCTGGCTGTTCGGCGCTGCCATGAGCCTGATCGGCGCCTTGGGCGTGTTCGGGGTGCGCGAAGGCGCGGGCTTCCTGATTGCCTGGGAGCTCATGAGCTTCGGTGGCGCCGTGATGATCCTCCGCGAGAAATTGTCGCCGCAGAGCGGGCGGCCGGTGCTGTTCATGCTCGGCCTATTGGAGATCGGGGCCGTGGCGTTGCTGGTCGCGGTGCTGCTGCTGGCGGTCCCCGCCAACTCGTTTGCTTTTACGGCCTTTGCCGCCGCCACTGGCAAGCTCAGCGTGCCGGCGCTCGCCGCGGTGGGCGTGCTGCTGGTGATCGGGTTCGGCGCCAAGCTCGGCCTGCTGCCGTTCTACGAATGGTTCCCCAACGCCTATGGCGCCGGCAGCGGCGCATCCGGCGCCTTGATGTCGGGCGTGGTGCTCAACGCCGCCTTTTACGGCTTGAGCCGCGGCCTGCTTGAATGGGCGCCGGGCCAACACGCAGCGGCCGCGGCAGGGATCGGCATCTTTGTCGTCATTGTCGCCGTGCTGAGCGCCATCCTCACCGCACTCTATGCGTTTCAGCAGGAGGACTGGCGCACCCTGCTGAGCTTTTCGTCGGCGGAAAATGCAGCGATCGCGGTCGCCATGCTCGGCGTGGCTCTGATCTTCCGCGGGCATGGTAAACCGGAATTGGCGAGCCTGGCCTGGACCGTGTCGCTGCTGCATCTCGCCGGACATGCGCTTGCCAAAGGCGGATTGTTCCTCGCCGCCGACGGCGTCTATCGCGCCACCGGCCGCTACGACATTCTTCACACCGGCCTGTTGCGGCGCAGTTCCTTGCTGTTCGGCCTGGGCGCGCTGTTTGCGGCCATGAGTCTGGCGGCCATGCCGCCGCAGGCCGGCTTCGTCAGCGAATGGTACATGTTCGAGACCGTGTTCCAGGGTTTCCGGCTCGACACACTGACCAGCCGGTTGGTGATGGCGCTCGCCGGCGCTGGCCTGGCGCTGACGGTCGCGGTCGCCTTTGCGACTTACGTCAAGGTCTTCGGCGTCGGATTGCTCGGACGCTCGGCGCGAGACTTCCCACCGGTGCCGACAGCCTGCGGCGCAGCGGTCGGCTTATTGGGCATCGGCGTGCTGGCGCTCGCGGTTGGCATGCCGCTCTGGCTCGATGCATTGCGAGTCGCAGTCAACGCGGAATTCGCAACGCAATCCGCACGCGCCATGCACGACGGGTTGTTGCTGGTGCCGCTAACGGCCACATTCGCCTTCATCTCGCCGACCAAGCTGGTGGTCGTCATGCCGCTGCTCGCCCTCATTCCGGTTCTACTGGTGACCGCCAGCCGGCGCTTTGCCGTCCGCCGCGTTCCGGTCTGGTATGGCGGCCTCGCGCAGGACCCGGAACGGGCATCGACCACCGCGCTCACCTTCTCGAACGCATTGCGGACGTTCTACAGCTTCATTTATCGGCCGACCGAGGAAACTCAAAGGGAAGCCAAGGGCGTGCATTACTTCGTGCACCGGCTGGTGTTTTCTCACGACGTTGCGCCGATCTTCGGCCCCTATCTGTTTGCGCCGGTGACCCGCGCCGTTTTTGGTGTCGCGAACAGGCTGAAAGCGCTGCAGTCCGGACACCTGAATTTCTACCTGGCGCTGATCGGCGCATTGCTGGTGATCATTCTCGCGCTGGCACTTTACTGAGCTTAATGACGTCGGCGGGACGGTAGGCGATGTCATTCCATCGCAATCCGCGTACCTGTTGCCCCGTTCAAAAGCCGCTTGAGATGAAAGTTGGCGAGTTGATCGGCCGGTTGACTGCCGACATGCGCCGCAAACGCCGCCATCACATCGGGATCAGCCGTTTCCAGCTTGGCAAACGCCTTGAGATAGCTTTTTGTCGCGGGCGTGTCATAGTTCGGCGGCCGCAAGGGCTCGAATGCGCGCATCGCCTCGGTCTTGCCTCTGAGCACAAGATCGCCAACCGGGCGCCCGCGAAAATCCTTGACCTGCTCTGCCAGCGCCGCGCTGACACAAACGTGGGTGCCAAGTTGTTTGTTGGCGGCTTCCAGCCGCGCCGCAACATTGACCGTGTCGCCATAGGCCGTGTAGTCGAAGAACTTGCCACCGCCGAAGTTGCCCACAATCGCCGGTCCGGCGTGGGCGCCGATGCGGGTATTCCCCAGTGCGATTCCCTTTTTATGGCAACGCTCGCTGAATGACTGGGCGTATTCGTCGAGTTCCAACGCGCAGGTGACGGCCCGGGCGCTGTGGTCCGGTTGCTCGCCGGGGGCCCCGAACAGCACGTGCAAGGCATCACCGACGATCTTGGCCACGGTGCCGTCGTGGGCGAACACGATGTTGGTCATGCCGGTGAGGTAATCATTAAGCAGCGGCCCCAGCACGTTGGGCTCGAGTGTTTCCACCAGGGTGGTGAAACTGGCGATATCGGTGAACAGCGACGCGATCTCTCGGCGCTGGCCGGCAAGATCGATCGCGTCCGTGTCATTGGCGAGTTTTTTAACAAGATTCGGCGAAAAATAACGTGAGAGCGAGGCATAGGCACGCTCGGCCGCCAATTGCCGCCGCCTGGACTCGCGCAGGAACTCGACATGCCGGATGGTCTTGGTGATGGTGAGCTCAAGATCCGGAAAATCAATCGGCTTGGTCAAGAAATCGAATGCGCCCCGGTTCATTGCCGTGCGGATATTGGCCATGTCGCCATAGGCCGAAACGATGATGGTCGAGAGTTTTTCCTCCGCCTCCTGCAATTTGTGCAGCAACGTCAACCCGTCCATGCGCGGCATGTTGATGTCGGCGATCACCATATCCACGTCGGGTCTTGCTGCCAGCACGGCCAGAGCTTCGACGCCGTCGCGAGCGAACACAAAGTCCACCGAACCGTCGCCGATCTGCCGCCGGAATTTCTGAACAAGCAGCGCCTCCATGTCCGGCTCGTCGTCGACTACGAGGATGCGTGCGGTCATGCGGCTTGTCCTACCCGCGTCTCGATTTCGTTACGCAGCATCATAAAATCGATAGGCTTGGTCAGCAGCGCCTCGGCGCCGCCTTCTAGCGCCTTCCGCTTCGTCTCTGCGTCGCCATAGGCGGTGATCATGATAATCGGAACGTCGGGCCGTGCAGCTTTCGCCTTGGGCAGTAGTTCGAGACCGCTCATCCCGGGCATATTGATGTCGGACAGGATCAGAATGAGCGAGGCAGCCGACGCATCGCAGATTAGCTTGAGCGCATTGTCGGCGGACTGGGCAAACTCCATGGTAAAGCGGCCGGAACGCAGGTCGCGCCGGAATTGCTGCCGAAACAGCACTTCGACATCGGGTTCGTCGTCGACCACGAGAACGAGGAGTGTCACGCCTGTGCTCCTGTGTTTACAAGCGAAGCCGCTCTGCGGGGAAGAACGATCCGGAATTCGGTGAACTCGCCGGGCTGCGTATCGACCTCGATCGAGCCGCCATGTTGCTTGACGATAATATCGTGGCTGATGGAGAGGCCAAGGCCGGTTCCTTCGCCGGCTGGCTTGGTCGTGAAGAACGGATTGAACATCCTTTCCTTCACCTCCGGTGGAATCCCGGTGCCGTTGTCGCGAATCCTGATTTCGACCTTGTCGCCGAGGTTCTTGGTCGCCGCCGCAAGCTTGGGCTCGTAGTCGCCTCCATTCACCGCCGATTTGCGTTTGGTCGCCGCGTAGAAGCCGTTCGAGATCAGGTTGAGCAGCACGCGCGTGATCTCTTGGGGAAACAAATCGACCTCGCCGGCGGCCGGATCAAAGGACCTCTCTAGCGTGATATTGAAGCCCTGCTTCTCGGCGCGCGCGCCATGATAGGCTAGATTGAGGCTTTCATCGACCAGGGCATTAATATCGACGGGTCGGTGCTCTCCCGCGCCCTGACGCGAATGCAACAGCATGTTTTTGACGATTGAATCAGCGCGGTTGCCGTGCTGCACGACCTTGTCGAGATTGCCTTGCAGCATATCAGCGATCTCGCCGATTTCCGCGCGCAGCTTGTTGTCGAGGTTAGCGCCGGCTAGCGCATCTCGCAATTCATCAATGAGCTCGACCGAGACGGCAGAAAAATTGTTGACGAAATTGAGCGGATTCTTGATCTCGTGCGCGATGCCAGCGGTTAGTTGCCCGAGCGAGGCGAGCTTTTCCGTCTGGACCAGACGGTCTTGCGTGGTCCGCAATTCCTCCAGCGATGTCGCCAGTTCGCGCGTGCGTGCTTGCACGTCTTCGAACAACCGCACGTTTTCGATGGCGATCACCGCCTGGTCGGCGAAGGTAGTGACCAGCTCGATCTGCTTTTCCGTGAACGGCATGACCGCGGTCCGCATCAGACCGATAACGCCGATTGGGACGCCTTCGCGCAGCAGCGGAACCCCGAGCATCGAACGGTATTTTCCGAGGCTCTGATATTCGAGATAGGTATACTCGGGATCAGTAAGGCAATCCGGCAGATGAATCGTTTTCTTCTCCAGTGCGGTGCGACCTATCAGCGACCCGCGTTCCGCTGCGATCGGATGTTGCGCCGCGTACTGCAAAAATGCGTTACTGGCCTTGTTATTCGCCGCGGCGTGGTACCTGTCGCCCTTTAACCTGAAAATCACCGCAAATTCGGCGTTGCAAAGTCGGGCAGCAGTTTCAACGATAGTATCGAGAACGGGCTGCAGATCGAACGCTGAGCGGCTGATGACCTTGAGCACGTCGGCGGTCGCCGTCTGTTGCTGGAGCGACTCAGTCAATTCCCGGGTGCGCAGGTCTACTTTCTTTTCCAAGTCGGCATAGGATTCCTGCAGCCGGCCGGCCATGTCGTTGAATTGATCGGCGAGCGCTTCCAGTTCGTCGCCGGTCTTGACCAAAATACGTTGCGAGAGGTCGCCGCCGCCGATCCGCGCGGCTCCGGCGCGCAAAGCCTGGATCGGCACCACCATCCGCCCGGCGAGGAACATGCCGGCCACGAACGCGAGCGCAAGCGCCCCGAATAGCACAAAGCCGGCGCGCCGAATCGACGCATAGAGCGGCGCATAAGCCTCCTCGATCGGGGTTTCGACAAAAACCAGCCAGCCGAGTGGAGCAACCGACGCATAGGCGGTGAGCACCTTGTGGCCCGCAATGTCCTCGGCTTCCTGGACTTGTTCGGCAGAATCATTTCTTCCAGGCGAACGAGCACTTCGCACCTGCGGCAAGCGCGATATGTCGGTATTGCGAAGCACCAGGCTAATGTCGGGATGCGCGATAAGCCTTCCACCAGAGTCGACCACGTATGCGTGCCCGCGCTCGCCGACCTTGATCTTCGACACTACGTCCCAGATGAACTTGAGGTTGACCTGTGCAATGCTCACACCAGCAGCGCGCCGCGTTCCGGCGAGCGAAAGCGCCATGTAAGGCTCGGATTGTCGGCGGAAATAAACCGGACCGTAATAAACCTTGTGCGCCCTGGCTTCGGTGAATTCCGGCTTTTGAGAGTAGTCGGCGCCGCTGCCAATTACGTCCATTGTGAGCCGCGACACCCGCAGCTGCTCGTGGCCGGTGGCATCGGTCTGTGCAAACTCCGTGATGGCGGGCACCTGGCGCAAGAGCCGAAGCGCATCGAAGCGCCGCTGCTCAAGGATACTGTTCGACCAGGGCAACTGCGTGGTCCAGCCGATTTGGCGTTCGATCTCGGTGATGAACTGCTCGATCTTGCCGGCGGCAGCTTCGGCTTGCTCCCGCTGGATATTGATCAGCGACGCCCTGTGTTCCTGGTAAGAGAACAAAATCTCAAATGCGCCGTTCGCAACAAGCGCAAGGAGGACCACCGTGACAAACAACGCGACGTATTTGATAAATAGCTTGCTGCGAATGACCGACGTACGACGTTCCGGCAACGCACGGCCAATTCGATCCGTTAGCGCGCGGAACGATCCACCGCGATGACCCGCGCTCGCTGTCATTCGATCATCCTTGCCTCACCCGTCAGCTCTAACGGAGCGCTCACCAGCGTCATCAATTCTCAATCGATCCTGCTTCATTCGATTACCTCGTCGGTGCGAGCGAGCAACGAGCGGGGAACGGTTAGCCCGATCGAGCGTGCGGTGCGCATGTTGATGCTAAGGCCAATGTGCGTCGGCTCCTGAAACGGCAGTTCGGCGATTTTGGCGCCTTTCAAGATGCGATCGACGTATACTGCAGCACGGCCATAGTCCTCACCCACGTCGCTGCCATAGGACATCAGAGCGCCGTCGCGCACCTCGAAGGAATAGTTTTGCATCGCGGGCAAGCCACGCACGAGGCATTGGTCGATGATGGTGCGGCGGTTCCTGACGGTCAGCGGATCGGCGGCGATGAGAAGGGCGCCCGCGCGCTCGCTCTCAGCCTTCGCGATCGCAGGCGGGATATCGTCAGCGGCAGCCACCGGAAGCGACAGCAGCTCGACCTTGAGCGCGGCGGCCGCTTGGCGCGTCCGCGCTTCGACCAGCCGATGTTGCGCATTCGCTGGAACCCACATGAGAGCCACCTTGCGCGCCGTCGGTACCATTTCGAGCAGCAGTTGGAGCCGCTTCGCGGCGACCGTCTCATTACCGGTGGTGAACCCGGTCACGTTGCCGGTCGGGCGCGCAATGCTCTTGGTCAATCCGAGCGCAACGGGGTCCCCGATCAGCGCCAACACGATCGGAATATTGTGTGTCGCCGCGGTCAATGCGCGCGCTGCGGGCTCGGTTGCGGAAACGATCACCTCCGGCCGCCGCGCGACCAGCTCGCGCGCAAGCTCAGGGAGCCGCTCGAGGCGGCCGCCCGCGGCATGAATGTCGTAGGCGATGTTGCGCCCTTCCACATAGCCAAGCCCCGCCAATGCTTCAGCGAGCCTGTGAGCGCCCGGCGTGTTGCTGCCGGCGGAGAACAGGACACCGACCCGATGCAGCTGCGGCTCGGCGACCAGCGCCGGACTCCAAAGTCCAGCGGCCAGCGCAAGCCATGCGGCAAGCCATCTCATTCGATCCCCTCGTCGGCACGAGCAAGCAGGGTCATGTGACCCGTCCGACCCGCGATTCGATTTCGTCGCGCAGCATCACAAAGTCGATGGGCTTGGTCAGCAGCGCCTCGGCGCCGCCTTCCAGGGCCCTGCGCTTGGTTTCTGCATCGCCATAGGCGGTGATCATGATAATCGGAACGTCGGGCCGCGCAGCCTTCGCCTTGGGCAACAGTTCGAGACCGCTCATCCCCGGCATATTGATGTCGGAAAGAATCAGGATGAGCGAGGCGCTTGCTGCGTCGCGAATGCATTGCAGCGCCGCCGGGGCGGATTGAGCAAACTCCATGGTAAAACGGCCGGAACGCAGGTCGTGGCGGAATTGTTGGCGAAACAGCACCTCGACGTCGGGCTCGTCGTCGACCACAAGAATGAGGAGGTTCACATCTGTGCTCCTGATTTGCCGAGCGACGCCGCCGATCGCGGCAGAACGATCTTGAACTCGGTGAATTCACCGGGTTTTGTGTCGACCTCTATCGAGCCGGCATGCTGTTTGACGATAATATCGTGACTGATGGAGAGGCCAAGGCCGGTTCCCTCGCCGACCGGCTTGGTGGTGAAGAACGGATTGAACATCCTTTCTTTCACCTCCGGTGGAATTCCGGTGCCATTGTCGCGAATCCTGATCTCCACGCTATCGCCCAGGTCTTTGGTGGTGGCCGTCAGGGTCGGCTCGTAGCCATCGCTGTTCGCCAAACCTTTGCGTTTCGTGGCGGCGTAGAATCCATTTGAAATCAAATTGAGCAGAACGCGGGTGATTTCCTGCGGGAATAGGTCCACTTCGCCGGCAGTTGGATCGAGTGACCGTTCCAGGGTAATGTTGAATCCCTGCTTCTCCGCCCGCGCGCCGTGATAGGCCAGATTGAGGCTTTCCTCGACGACGGCGTTGATATCGACCGGGCGATGCTCGCCGGAGCCTTCGCGCGAATGCAGCAGCATGTTCTTGACGATGGAATCGGCGCGCTTGCCGTGCTGCACGACCTTATCGAGATTGCCGTGCAGCATGTCCATAAGCTCGTCAACCTCAGCACGCGTTTTGCCGTCGAACTGCATGCCCTTGAGGGCTTCCTGCAATTCGTCGATGAGTTCGGCGGAAACCGCCGAGAAATTATTGACAAAGTTGAGCGGGTTCTTGATCTCGTGGGCGATGCCGGCGGTCAACTGGCCTAGCGAAGCAAGCTTTTCGGTCTGCACCAGGCGATCCTGCGCGGTCTGCAAGTTTTCCAGCGACGCGCTCAGCTCCGCGGTACGCGCCTGCACCTCGTCGAACAGCCGCACGTTCTCGATCGCGATCACCGCCTGGTCGGCGAAGGTCGTCACCAGTTCGATCTGCTTGTCGGTGAACGGTAGGACATGCGACCGGCATATGGCAATGACGCCCATCGGGGTACCTTCGCGCAATAGCGGAATTCCAAGCATCGTACGAAAATTTCCGCGCTTGATTGATTCCGTCCAACCATAATCGGGATCGGCCAGTACGTCCGGAATATGAATTGTCCGGCCTTCCGAGGCCGTCCGTCCGACCAGCGTTTGGCGGCCGAGCGGGATCACCTGCGTTTCCATCCATTGCTTGTATTCTGGAGCAAAGCCGTGGCTTGCCGCGAGACGATAAGCGTCGCCGTCACGCCTGAATATGAACGCATAGTCCGACTCACACAGCCGCTCCGCCGACTCGACCAGCGTGTCGAGCACCGCTTGAAGATCGAAGGTCGAGCGGCTAATGACCTTGAGCACGTCGGCGGTGGCGGTCTGCTGCTGCAGCGATTCACGCAGTTCGTTGAGCAGCCGCGTATTCTCGATGGCGATGATGGCCTGCGCGGCAAAGTTTTTCACCAGCGCGACCTGCTTTTCGCTGAACGGCCGCAACTCTTGGCGGTAGATAACAATCGCGCCGACCATTTCGTTACTCTTGAGCATTGGGACGGCGACAAGGGTCCGCGCACCACCCAAGTCGGCGAGGTCCCTCAATGGTTCGCTTGTGGCGTAACCCGGCTCTGTCCTGATATCGGCGATTTGCGCGACTTGCCTCGTCCGTATGATGCGGCCCAGGGGGCTTCCCGCAGGAGGAAATACCAACGGCTCGCTCCCACGCTTCTCTGCAAAAGCGCGCGGCACGTCGTGCATGGCGACCGTGCGGAAGCCGCCGCCCTCCGCTAGGTACAGCATTCCAAACTTGGCACCGCAGATTCGTACCGCGTTTTCCAACATGGCCTGGAACACCGGCTCGAGTTCGCCGCGCGAGCTGGAGATGACTTGAAGCACCTCCGAGGTCGCGGTCTGCTGCTCCAGTGACTCGGTCAGATCGTCGGTACGCTGGCGCAGCTCGTTGAGCAGCCGCGTGTTCTCGATAGCGATGATGGCTTGGGCAGCGAAGTTGGTTACTAACTCGATCTGCTTGTCGCTGAACGGCCGCACCTCCGGGCGGTAAATGGCAATGGCGCCGATCAGCTCCTGCTCCTTGAGCATCGGCACCACCAGCAGCGTTCGGGCTCCGGCAACATCGGCGAGGCTGACAAACGGTTTAAAACCGTTGATGTAGGCCGGCTCGTGCCTGATATCAGCGATATGAATCAACTGCTTGGTGACCGCGATACGGCCAAGCGGGCTATCCGGCACGAATTGAATTACGCCCTGGTGACTTCGCTCCTCAGCCAAGGCGGGGGGCACGCCGTGCATTGCGACCGCGCGAAATCCGTTGCCTTCGGCAAGCCAGAAGAAACCAAAGCCGGCGCCGCAGATACGCGTGGCGTTTTCCAACATCGTCTTGAACACCGGCTCCAGATCGCCGGGTGAACTTGAAATAACTTTCAACACCTCCGACGTCGCAGTCTGTTGCTCCAGCGACTCAGAAAGATCGTCGGTGCGCTCGCGCAATTCGTTGAGCAGCCGCGTGTTCTCGATGGCTATGACGGCTTGCGCGGCAAATGTCCTCAACACCGCAATCTGCTTTTCCGAGAGCGGCCCGGGCAAATGGCGCACGACACTGAGCGCGCCGATCGCCTCATTGCCGCGCATCATGGGCATGATGGTGATCGCCCGGTAGCCGCTGGTCAGGAAGTTGCGGGCCCCGACGGCAAATTCGGCCGGGGCATCCTTTACGTCGGGAAAGTCCACGACTCTGCGATCGAGAATGGCGGCGCCGTGCAGGTACTCCCGCGTGAGCGGAGTACGGGATAGGGCGCGTCGCCACGCTTCGGCGCGATCAGGATCAGGCTCGGCGATGGCCGCGGCCTTGATTATGTCCCCTTCCCTGAGCGCAAGGCTGACGAGGGCGTCCGGATAGAGCTTTAATCCGCTCTGCACGATGGAATCGAACACCGGCTGTGTGTCGCTGAGAGAGTTGCTGATAACGGCAAGAATTTCCGACGTCGCGGTCTGCTGCTCCAGCGACTCGGTCAGATCGTCGGTGCGCTGGCGCAGCTCGTTAAGCAGCCGTGCGTTCTCGATGGCGATGACGGCCTGGGCGGCGAAGTTCTGAACGAGCTCGATCTGCTTGTCGGTGAATGGCTTCACCTCCTGGCGGTAGATGATGATGGTGCCGAGCAACTCGTTGTCCTTGAGCATCGGCACAGCGACCGTGGATCGCGCACCGCCGAGCGTGACCGGAGCAGCTTGGATATGCTCTGCCGCGTAGTCGGCGGTGTGGGCCACCTGCCTTGTCTGC
>Ga0307426_1000327_pt1 | contig 32388 bp, 29 predicted proteins | sample SalMarWE160340MG_FD_202165 | JGI IMG/M metagenome (GOLD analysis project Ga0307426, IMG submission 202165) | Salt marsh sediment microbial communities from the Plum Island Ecosystem LTER, Massachusetts, United States - WE1603-40 | ecosystem: Environmental > Aquatic > Marine > Intertidal zone >...
AATTCAACCAAGTGGAAGGCCTGGCGGTGGGCAAGCGCATCACCTTCGCCGACCTGAAAGGTACGTTGAACGCATTCGCCCGGCGCATGTTCGGCCAGGACGTGGGCACGCGCTTCCGCGCCTCGTACTTCCCCTTCACCGAACCTTCGGCCGAAATGGACATCGAGTGTTTCGTGTGCGGTGGCGAAGGATGCACGGTGTGCAAGTACACCGGCTGGCTTGAGATCCTGGGCTGCGGTATGGTCCATCCGGTCGTGCTGCAGAACGGCGGATACGACCCGGCGCAGTACACGGGATTTGCCTTCGGAATGGGGCTCGAACGGATCGCCATGCTCAAGTACGGCATCGACGACATCCGTTATTTCTGGGCGAACGATTTACGCTTCCTCGAGCAATTCTAGAAGTGGAAAAGGTTGGAAATACGGTCACACCGCATTCGATAAGGATAGAAGCATGCTAGTACCTCTTTCTTGGATAGAAGATTTCGTGGACATCGAAGTATCGCCCCTCGAACTGGCGCACCGCATGACGCTGGCGGGGTTGGAGGTGGAGGCCGTCACGTTTGTAGGCCTGCCGCTTCCCGAGGAACGGATCGAAGGTCACACCGGCTCTCGCGGCGGGCTTGAAACGAACGTCACCGGTCTCGCCTGGGATCCGGAGAAGATCGTCGTGGGCGAAGTGCGGGAAGTGATGCCTCATCCCAACGCCGACCGCCTCGTGCTGCTGCGCTTGTTCGACGGTGAGCAGGAGCACACGGTACTCACCGGCGCACCGAATTTGTTCGAATACAAGGGAAAAGGACCGCTCGACAAGCCGCGCAAAGTGGCCTACGCTCGTGAAGGTGCACGCATCTACGACGGTCACAAACCGGGCCACGAGTTGACCACACTCAAGCGCGCCAAGATCCGCGGAGTCGAATCCTATTCGATGGCCTGTTCGGAGAAGGAACTGGGCATTTCGGATGCCCACGAAGGTGTGATCCTGCTCGATGACGACGCGCAGGCCGGCCAACCATTGGTGGACTACATGGGCGACGTGGTCTTCGACATCACCATCATGCCCAACATCGCACGCGACGCAAACATCCTGGGCGTGGCACGGGAAATCGCTGCCCTGACCGATAAAGAACTCAAACCACCCTCGTTCGAGGTGCCCTGGAGCGGCGCGCCGATCGATGGAAGGGTGAGCATCGAAATCCGTGACCCCAAGCTCAACCCGCGTTTCGTCCTGGGCCTGATCGAAGGCGTGTCCATCGTGCCCAGCCCCTACCGGGTGCAGCGCCGTTTGCGGCTGGCGGGTATGCGTCCGATCAACAGCATCGTCGACGCGACCAACTACGTCATGCTCGAAATCGGCGAGCCGCTGCACGCCTTCGATTACGACGTGCTGGTGGAACGCGCCGGCGGAAAGGCGCCCAAGATCATCACCCGCCTGCCGGAGCCGGGCGAGACCCTCACCACGCTGGATGACGTCGACCGCGAACTGGACGATTTCACCGTACTGGTGGCAGACGCCAAAGGCGCGCTGTCGCTGGCGGGGATCATGGGCGGCGCGGAGTCGGAGGTCAGCGAGGAGACTACAAACGTGCTGCTCGAGGGGGCTTCCTGGAATTACGTCAACACCCGCCGTACGGTGGCGGCTCAGAACCTCAACTCGGATGCGGCCTACCGCTTCGAGCGCGGGGTGCATCCCGCCGTCGCCAAACTCGGCGTGCAGCGCGGTCTGATCGTGATGGCCGAATTGGGGGGTGGAACCATCGCGGAGGGCCTGGTCGACGAGTATCCAAAGCCGCTGGTCGATCCCTGCATCGAAATCACGCCGTCCGACGTCGACCGCTGGCTGGGGATTCGGCTGCAGCCGGAGGAGATCGCGGATCTGCTGCGCCGGCTGCAATTCAAGGTCGTAGTCGAGGGAGAAACCATCCGCGCCACTGTACCCGCTCACCGCCTGGATATTTCGGAAGGGATCGTCGGGAAGGCCGACCTGATGGAGGAAATCGCCCGCATCTACGGCTACGACCGCATTCCCGAAACGCAGATCGCCGACACCATCCCGCCGCAATACGGCAACCCGGGGCTCGAAGGGGAGGAGCGGGTGCGGGATCTGCTCGCCAGCCTCGGGCTGCAAGAGGTGGTCACCTATCGACTCACGTCAGCGGAACGAGAGGCGCGCATGCTGGCGCCGGGCACCACTCCCGACGACCGGCCGTACATCCAACTGGCCAATCCGATCGTCAGCGATCGCGTCGTGCTGCGGCACAGCTTGCTGGCCAACTTGATCGAAGTGGTCGAACGCAATGCGCGCATTCGCTCCAGAATTGCGATTTTCGAAATCGGCGCCGTATACCTGGTCTCCGAAGAGGGCAAGCTGCCGGAAGAGCCGCTGCGCCTGGCGGTCGCCATCACCGGCCCGCGCTCGCTGCCCGCTTGGCAGGGCGCTGACGCCGAATTCATGGATTTCTACGACTTGAAGGGCATCCTCGGCTCGTTCCTGAATGCCCTGCATCTGGGGCACATACGCTATGAAACCCACGACCATCCCGTGTTTCATCCGGGAAAATGCGCTCGCATCCTGCTCGGCGAGAAGCAGGTGGGAATTTTTGGCGAGCTGCACCCATTGGTCCACGAACGCTACGAGATTTCCGATGCGCCGTTGTTGGCCGGCGAACTGAACCTGGAAGCTATTCTGCAGGCCGTCCCCGAGACTTACGAAATTCGAGCGGTTCCCGCTTTCCCGCCGATCCTGGAGGATCTCGCCGTCGTCGTGGACGAAACGGTTCCCTCGGAGCAAGTTCAGGCGGCCATCCAAAGCGCCGGCGGGGACTTGTTGATCGAGGTGCGCTTGTTCGATCTTTACCGCGGAGATCAGGTCGGCGCCGGCAAGAAAAGCCTGGCTTACGCTTTGGTGTACCAGGCGCCCGACCGTACGTTGACCGACGAAGAAGTGGCAAAGCTGCGCGCCAAGATTGTCAACAAATTGGAGTCAGATTTGAAGGCGAAACTGAGAGATTAAGTACGCTGCTCGGCGAAGGATTCGGCGCGTGTGATCGCGGCGGAAGCCAACTGCGCCAGCACCATCAACAAATCATTGTCTTCTTCGGTGAAATTGCGTCCGGGGACTTTATTAATGGCTTCGATCACGCCCAAAATGCGGTCGCCGTCCAGCAGGGGCACACAGGCCAGCGTCTGGGTTTCAAATCCAAACGTCTCGTCGACCTGGGGATAAAAGCGCGTGTCGTTGCGCACGTCGTGCACGACGAGCGGTTTGCGAGTGTCGGCCACCCAGCCCGCAATGCCCTTTCCCGGCGGCAGGCGAAAACCGGTTAATTCATTGCGCGCCGATCCACGCACGACGGCAAAAACCAGCTCTTCGGTTTCATCGTCCAACAGCAGCAACGAACCGTCGCTGGCGTCGACGACGGCCAGGGCGGCTGCAAGCAGGTCGTCCAGCAGGCTGAGCAGGTCGGATTTGGGAGTCATGCGCTGAATGATGTCCTGCAGGGCGCTGAGGGCGCGAATCGAGGAACGCAGCATTGCAAGTTCCTCTTTCATTTCGCGATTCTCCTGGCGCAGGCGCGCGGCTTCAATCTGAAGGAATCGAATGGGATCGGTTTTTGATTCTTTCATGTACCACCCACCTCATGTTGATCTTAGCACAAGTTACCACTTGGTGGAAGAAGCTTTCCGCTGCGGCGGGAATTAAGCCCCCGTAGAAGCTTTTCGGCGTCGAAGATGAACGTATAAATACGAGTCAGAAACACAGATCGTCCTTTTAAATAAATATCCCCGCCACGAAGGCGGGGATTGTTGTATTGGTCCCCAATGTTCAGATCACATCAACGTTCGCGGCCTGCGGTCCTTTCGGGCCATCCTCGATGCTGAATTCCACATGCTGTCCCTCTTCCAGCTTGCGGTAGCCGTCCATGTTGATGGCGGTGAAGTGAACAAACACATCGTCGCCATCTTCGCGTCCGATGAAGCCGAAGCCCTTGACGGCGTTGAACCAATTTACGGTTCCCTGGATTCTTTCCGACATTTCTTTCTAGCCTCCTGATTTTCACGTCTTTCTTGGAAGACAGCGCTGCCCGGCAAGACAAAACCGCCGCGGTCGCTCCGGCGGCGATTTGTTATTAGGGTGCGAGAACTGCTTCCAAACACGTCGAGCATGGTATCATGCTCAGAGAGGAGCGTCAAGTCATGGCACTGATTTGATATTCCCGCCGATGGCCGCATCTGTAGTGTACGGGTGAAATGGAGCCACGCTTCGCATACCATCGCACTCGAGCGTGACGTTGAACCCGGAGGAGTGCCGCTTGAAGATCTACTTCTCCTGCTCGCTTACCGGTGGACGCAAGGACGAAGACATCTATGCGTTTCTGGTAAAGCACCTCCTGGAAGCGCAGCACGAAGTGCCAACGGCACATCTTGCTCACCCGCAGGTCATGTCGGTCGAACGCATCGTCGACCCGAACGAAGTCTTCCAGAGGGACATCGCCTGGCTCCAGGATTGTGACGCCGTCGTGGCCGAAGTGAGCACGCCGTCTCACGGCGTGGGGTATGAAATTGCGCACGCTCTCGGTCTCGAAAAACCCGTTCTGTGTCTTCACGCACAGGATGTGGCTGTTTCGAAGATGATCACGGGCAACGATTCTCCCGGCATCGTCGTTTCGAGCTACCGCGATCAAGAACACGCGTTGGAGCTACTCGACGATTTCCTCGAGCGCGTTTCGCGACAAAACCGCCCCACTTAAGTAATCGACCAAAGTAGCGAGGAGAGATACTAACCAGAAAGGAGTTCGATCATGAGTGAGAACGAAATTCGTCTGCTTGAAAATTTACATTGGATCGGTCACGACAGCTTTCGCCTCGACAAACCCATCGTCATCTACATCGACCCCTGGCACTTGCCGCCCGGCAGTCCACCGGCCGACTTGATCCTGGTCAGTCACGAACATGACGACCATTGTTCTCCGGAGGACATCGCCAGCATCCGCCGGAGCAGCACCACGGTGGTGGCAAATCCTTCGGCCGCGAATAAAATCGACAAGCCAGTCAAGGTACTGCGCGCGGGCGAATCGCTGAAAATCAACGAGGTTAGCGTGGAAGCCGTTCCGGCCTACAACATCGACAAGCCGTTCCATCCCAAGCATGCCGGACACGTCGGTTACATTCTTACTATTGCGGGCGAGCGCTTGTATTTTGCCGGCGACACGGATCGCATACCGGAAATGAAGCAAATCGAGTGTGATCTGGCTCTGCTTCCCGTGAGCGGCACCTACGTGATGACGGCAGAGGAGGCCGCGGGAGCTGCGGCGGACATCGGTCCCAAATTGGCCATTCCGATGCATTACGCGGCGGGTGTCGCGGGAACGAAGGCCGACGCACAGCGCTTTCAAGAATTGAGTGAAGTACCCGTGAAGATACTGGAAGCGGCTGGATAGTACGAAGTCGTGTTGCCGAGCGCCACTTTCGAGTGTGGCGAAACCACATCCTTGGGAGATATTCTGGTGGTTGGGTAAACCAACATCGAAAGAACGACACCTGAGCATGATGAAACGCCGGGCGTCAATGCCCGTTAAGGAGGAATAATGGGTGGAATCTTATGTCCGATCCGAGGAGGCCCGGGAAGTAAAGGCGCGATTGCAGCGGGCATATCCCTGGCGAAGGAAATTCAGGAACCGCTCCACTTTCTATACGTCGTCAATTTGGATTTTCTCAATCTCACAGAAAGAGGCCGCACACAAGTGATCTCCGAAGAGATGCGCGGCATGGGCGAGTTTATCCTCTTACGCGCCCAGGCGCAGGCAGAACAAAACGGAATCAAAGCGCAATGGACGGTTCGGCAAGGCAACGTGATGGACGAAATCATGGCCATGGCGAAGGAAATCGAAGCCTCGCACATCATCTTGGGCCAGCCCAAACACGAGGAACAGAACGTGTTCACCATGGAGCGCTTGAAGGCTTTTGTGGAGCATTGCGAAAAGGAAACCGGCGCGAAGGTCGTATTGGCGGAAACTGGAGGTGACGAGTGAAGATCGGGCGAGGGGCGTTGATTTTACTTCTGATCATTGCCGTGTGGCTGACCTTCATGCTGGCAGGCGGAGTATCCGCACAGCCGGCAAATCAAACTACGGGATTGTCCCTCGTCGGGAACGTGATCGATCGACAGAATCAACCGGTAACCGAGGCGCAAGTTCAACTGCTTCAAGGTGAAAATGTGCTCGCCGAAGGCATCACGCAAGGTGATGGCAGTTTTCACCTGACGCTTCCCCCGCAAGCCGGGAGTGATTTAAGTCTGCGGGTGGAACGGCAGCATTTCAAGACTTCCGTGATCGCCATTGCGGCGGACGAAATCGCCCAACTCAAACCCGGTGAAGCATTGACGCTGCCCACGATCGAACTCGAACGTAAAATCACCGTCGCTTTTTGGATAGCGACCCTCGTGTTTCTCGGCATGTTGTTGATGATCGCCCTGGAGAAACTGCACAACGTACTGGCGGCATTGACCGGAGTTTCCCTGGTGCTGGGAGTCAGTTATCTGGGGGAACCGCTGTATGAAGGTTTGTTTATTTTCGATTTTACGCGGGCGTTGCAATACGTGGATTGGAACGTCATTTTCCTCATCATGGGGATGATGATCGTCATCGCCGTAGTCGAAGGAACCGGTCTGTTCCATTGGCTGGCCTTCTTCGCCTACCGCATCTCCCGCGGCAAAGCGTGGCTGTTGATGGCGATCCTGATGATCATTACCGCTGTGGCCTCGGCGTTCCTCGATAACGTGACCACGATGCTGCTGATGACGCCGATCACCGTACAGATCGCCCTCGCACTCGGCCTCAATCCCCTGACGCTGCTCATACCGGAAGTTATGGCTTCCAACGTGGGCGGAATCATCACGCTCATCGGTACGCCGACCAACATCCTCATCGGTTCGTATGCCGACATCCCCTTTTCGGGTTTTTTGAGCAATCTCTCGCCCGGCGTGTTCATCAGCCTAATCGGTCTGTTTGTGTACTGCTTGTTCGCCTACCGAAAGGATCTATCGCATGTCACTTCCAGTGTTTCCCCGCTCCTGCTCGAAAAACTCGAGGAGAATGCGCGCATCAAAGAACCGGCGCATCTGGTAAAAGCCGGCTGGGTAGGACTGGGCATGCTTGTGCTTTTCCTGGCTGGCGAACACTTCCACCTGATCCCCGCGGTCACGGCCATTCTGGGCGCCACGGCGCTTCTGATTTGGATCCGGCCGGACGTGGAGGAGATGATCGAAGCCGTCGACTGGACCACACTCGTATTTTTTATGGCTTTGTTCATCGTCGTGGGCGGTATCCAGGAGGTCGGGCTGATCAGCTTTCTGGCGCAGTGGGTATCGAGTCTCGTGGGGGAAAACCTCCCCCTGGCGATGATCGTCGTGATTTGGGTGAGCGCACTTTTATCGACGGTCGTGGCCAACATTCCCTTCACGGCCGCCATGCTGCCGGTGATCGGCTATCTCACGAACACCGTGCCGGGCGCGGGCAGCCTGGCCCTGTACTTCTGCCTGTCCGTCGGATCTGCGATGGGTGGAAACGGCTCGTTGATCGGCGCGTCGGCCAACATGGTTACCGCCGGCATCTCCGAGCGAGCCGGATATCCGATCAGTTACGTTTATTTCTTCCGCAAAGGAATGCCTGCACTGGCGATCACGGTGACGCTGGCGATGGTGTGGTTGCTGCTGCGCTTCCGGATCTAAATACTGCAAGTATTCCGAACCACATCAGGAAATCGCCGACGGAATCAAGAACGGGGTACGCATCCACGTACCCCGTTTGACTTTCCCTGATTAATTGCGTTTATACCGCCTCCACGCGCTCGATATCGGGAAAGAACTGCCGCACCGTTCCCTCCACCCAACCCCGCAGCGTGGCGTTGGATAACGGACACCCGTCGCAGGCGCCGCCCATTTCCACTTTGAGCACGGAACCGTCGAACGCGACCATGCGAACCCATCCACCGTGATACTGTTCGATGTAGGAACTGACCACTTCGACCAACGCCTGCATGCGTTCCTCTTCCGGAACGCCGGTCAGGTGATTGTGAATAACTTCATCCGACATGACACGCCTCCAGACGTTGAACCCCTCAGGTTTCCGGCGGGGGATGAATACCTTGATGGAGAAGCTGGACAACCTGCGTGTGGGTGCTGCGCAAGCGCTCGGCAATCACCTCCGCCAACCTTTCCAGAATGATAACACCGGTTTCTGCGTGGGTCTCGCACAATTTCCGCAGCACATCGCCGCGCACATAGACGGCTTCGCAGTCTTCGAGGCAAATTGCCGAAGACGTGTAAGCTTTTCGACCCAAAACGGAAGACCAGCCGAAGACCCCGTTTCGCTCGACTTCGGCGACGTCGAGGACCTCGCCGTCGTCCGGCTTGAAGCGAATGGCGACGCGCCCGGAAATCACCACAAACAGTTTATCGGCCGGATCACCTTGAGTAAAAACGACGTGCTCGGCGGGAAACGAGATGTTCTCGAATCGATCGATCACCAGCTTCATCTCGCTGGGCGTCAGACCCTGAAACAGGGGTAACGATTCCATCCAACGTGGGTACACAGAACAATCCTCGGCGTGTAGTCCAAGTGTATGCGCAGCCACGGAGTGTTCGAAGTGGAATCTATCCTTTCCTGGGCGACAACCATCACCTCATGCGCACCGATCGGTTCGCGAGGCGATCTGCATCAAGCCATGCGCTCATCGTTCAGGCACCGGCCGCCCTACTAGAAGAGGCTTTCGCCGGATTCGATATTCACGACGCCAGGATTTCGCACAATTTCAATTGCGGTATGCCTCTTGACGTTGGGATGATTTGTCGATATATTAAAGCCACAGGCAGACATCTGGGTGCCCCCCTCATCTAGATGTTTGCCTGTGCTTTTAAGCAGCGCTGTGGGGATTCCGGGATGAAAATCGAGATCGTTCAGCTAACCGCTGCGATGTCGTTCAAGGCCTTTCCGAGTGCGGCGATCTCCTCCAGTGTGTTGTAATGCACCAAACCGACGCGCACCATGCCGCCATGCTCCTCCAGTCCGAGGCGTTCCGTCACAGCCAGCGCGTAGTAATTCCCGTCCCATACGTAGATTCCCAACTTGCCCAATTCAGTGGCGATCTCCCGCGGATGATGTCCGTTCAGCGTGAATGAAACGGTGGGAACGCGGTGATCGAGATCCGCCTCGTCCGTGATCCCCCATATCTTGACACCCGGGACGGCGGACAACGTTTCGATCAGCGTGCGGGTGAGATTCAGCTCATAGATCTGTATGGTTCGCAGCGCATGCTTGAAGCGCTGGACGCGATCGCCGCGATCTCGGGCGGGTTGTTCTCCGAGCGCGCCGAGATATTCAAGCGCGCCGAGAATGCCCGCGATGCCTTCATGATTTTGTGTGCCCGTCTCGAATCTGCCGGGTGGTTCAGAAGGCGCGGGACGGACCTTGTAGGCTTTCAAGCGCTCCAGGTGTTCCCGTTTCCCGTACAGCACCCCAATGTGCGGGCCAAAGAATTTATACGCAGATACGGCGAGGAAATCGCAATCGATGTCTTGAACGTCAATCGAGCCGTGCGGCGCGTACTGCACGGCGTCGACGAAACACAATGCCCCCGCATCGTGCGCCTGGCGCGTGATCCGGCGCACGGGATTGATGGTCCCCACGGCATTGGAGGCGTATCCCACGGCGACCAATTTCGTGTGTTCGTTGAGCAGACTTTCGAACTGATCGAGGCGCAGGGTGCAGTCCTCCACGTCGAAATCCAACCAATGGACCTTGCAGCCCCGCTCCTGGGCGATGATCGTCCACGGCGAGATGTTGGCGTCGTGGTCGAGGCGGGTTACGATAATCTCGTCCTGCGGCGTGAGTTCCCCGGCCAGACTGCGGCTGAGTGTGAAAGCGAGCGAGGTCATGTTCGGCCCGAAGATGATCTCCTGCGGACTGCCGGCATTTAGAAAATGCGCCACGGCCTGGCGGGACTCGGCGATGATCCGATCGGACTCCCGGCTGGTGGGAAATGCGCCGCCGTGATTGGCGTTGCTCTCGATGAGATACGCCAGCATGCGATCGATGGTTTGCCGGGGGACCTGCGTTCCGCCCGGGTTATCGAAATAGATCGCGCCTTTGGACAGTGCCGGAAAGTGTGCGCGGCAGGTAGACAAATCGGGGTTCATCGAAACACTCCTATCCGGATCTACGAAGTTTGATGATGCTGATGCACTCATCCGACTTGCATCTCGAACGACCGCGGAACCGGCATGATTCTAATCCAACCTCACGGTGCCATCGGCGATGAGCTGCTCGGCTCGCGCCAGATCCTGGGGCGTGTTGACGTTGAAAAAGGATAGTCCGCTCGGATCCAATCGATCCAGTACGGCCTCGTCGACCGGCAAAACCCGTACTCGCGGATAAAAACTCACCACCCGCTCCTCCCCTGCCTGCAGCGATTCTTCGAGCGCCGGGAGGCACGCCCGGCGGACGTACACCGCATGCAGCGGCTCGTATTGACTTTGATGACGGGGAACGACGGCGTCCGCCTGGGGGGCAAGCCGAAGTTGATGTTCGAGTAAGGCGCGGTTCAGGAAAGGCATGTCGCAGGCGACGACCAGGACGGTGTCCCCCTGCGCGGCGCACAGGGCGCTGTACAGGCCCACCAGCGCGCCGGTCCCGGAGACCGCATCCGGTACGGTGCGCAACCCCAGGTGGGAGTAAGCCCGAAGTTGATTGGTCACGATCAGGGTCTCGTCCCCGAGGTTCGCGATGCGCCGGATCACGTGCTCGATGAGCGGCCTGCCGTTCAACTCGACAAACGCCTTATCACGCCCCATGCGGCTCGACGAGCCGCCGGCTTGGATGGCCGTCGTGATCATAGCTTCATTGTACCTTGATCTTGCCGCAGACGATCTTTACGCCCACCTGTCTCGGGCATACGGTCGGAAGTGATAGAATAGTATTGGGACGCGAAAATGACACTGGCGGACAAACTCGACCAATTAACCAGGGAAGGGGAACTCTACGAACGCATGCCGGACGAGGCGGTGCGCTGCTATGCATGTGGGCATCGCTGCCTGATTCGGGAAGGCAAACGGGGGATCTGCAAGGTACGTTTCAACCACGACGGCAAGCTGATGGTCCCCTGGGGATACGTTGGCGCCTTGCAGTGCGATCCGACCGAAAAGAAACCCTTCTATCATTTCCTTCCCGGCTCCGATACGCTGACCTTCGGCATGCTGGGCTGCGATTTCCACTGCAGCTTCTGCCAGAACTGGCTCAGTTCCCAAACGCTGCGCGATCCCGCCTCAGATCGCTCGGTGGGATTTATCCGCCGCGTGTCGGCGGAAGAGGTCGTACAACACGGTTTGAACATGGGCGCCAGCGTCGTCGGTTCCTCCTACAACGAGCCGCTGATTACCTCGGAATGGGCCGTGGAGATCTTCAAACTGGCCGTCGAAAAAGGCTTGAAATGCGTCTACGTTTCGAACGGAAACGCCACTCCCGAAGTGCTCGAGTATCTGCGTCCCTATTTGAGCGGCTACAAAATCGACCTGAAAACCATGCAGGACAAGCAGTATCGGCACCTGGGCGGCGTGCTGCAGCACGTACTCGACACGATCCAGATGGCGCACGACATGGGTTTTTGGGTCGAGGTGGTCACGCTGGTGATACCGGGTTTCAACGACAGCACCGATGAATTGATGGATGCGGCGCGCTGCATCGCTTCGGTTTCCGACGACATCCCCTGGCACGTGACGGCGTTTCACAAGGACTATCAAATGACCGGCGCCGACAACACGCCCGCCGACACATTGATCCGCGCCGCAGAAATCGGGAAAGAGGCCGGGCTGCACTACGTCTACGCGGGAAACCTGCCCGGAAGAATCGATCCCTACGAGGACACGGTCTGCCCGCAATGCGGCACACGCTTGATCGAACGCCTTGGATATCTCATCCTGGATTATCAAATCACGGACGACGGCCGCTGCCCGAATTGTGACGCCAAGATCGCCGGCGTGTGGCCCGATTCGGCCGATAAAGTTCGCCTGAGTTCACGTTCCGACCTTTTCTATCGCGGACCTCGGCGCGTGTAATCGACGAATATGGAATTCGACGAAAACAGCGTTAAACTGTTGATCAGCTACGATCCGCTGCCCGAGAGACGGGAGGCGTACCTGCGCTACGTGCGCGGGGAATTCGTACCCGCGCTCGAGCAGCTGGGTTTGGTTATGTGCGACGCCTGGTACACGGCATACGGCTCGCATCCGCTGCGGCTGGCGGGTTTTCTGGCCTCCGATCGCGACGCGTTGCAGCGAGTGCTCGAATCGGAAGATTTCCAAGACCTCGAGCGGCGCCTGCGGGAATTCGTGATCAACTACAAGCGTAAAATCGTGCCGCACCGCGCTACCTTCCAGTATTGATCTATCCGAAACGATCCGAGTAACCCAACGCAAAGGGAATTTGTCTCGCGCCTTATTGTGGAATATTTCACAATTTGGTGTATACTAGAAGCGCCCCGGCAGCACTTCACATCTCAGCTTCACCCCTCCCGCCCTGCAACGCAACCTGGCCGGGGCGCCCATTTAACCGGCTTGCCGGCCAGCGTACCGCTGCCGGCATTCTTTCAATCATTCGGTGTATGGAGCCAGCATTAAATTCACAGCACCACCTTCATCCAACGCCGCCCGTGAATGGGAAACAAAAAAACCTCCGGCTTGCGATACAGCCGGAGGTTTATCTATTTGAATGATCATACGCCGCCACGAGAGTCGTTCCGCTCTATGCAGTGGGGTTTCCCTGCCTCAGCGCGCGAAGAAAGTGTGCTCGAAGAACTCGAGCGGACTCTTGATGACGTCGCATTCGAACAGACAGTAATGCGGCACCCAGAGAATCAGCGCCAGGACGCCAATGCCGATCGAAAGGCCGTAGAAGACCAGGGGATGATCCGCATACGCGCGCACGTCGGCGGCGGCGGGACTTTCGTCGGCCTCCTTCTTCCGCAGCGCGAACTCCCGCAAGGGCAGATTGACCGAGACTGCAACCATGGCGAAATTGAAACACGTGACCGTGAACCAGCGGCCATAGTCGTAGGCCGTGAAGTAGACCGGCAGCGAAAGCAGCAGCGGAATCAAGAAGTACTTGCGGAAGAAGACACCCGTGTAGCGCAGCGCCGACCGCGGGGAAAAGGACCCCGTAGACCGGGCGCGCAGGATGGCATACAGCGCCTGACGCACGAGATACCAGAGCGAAATACCCAACGTGGGCAGGATCAGCATCCACTCCTTCCAGTGCATGGCAACGATCATCCGCGTGATGCCGAAGGCCTGCCCCAACGACCAGGACATGGGAATGAACGATCCGGGAAGAGTCGATCCGCTGAGCCGCTCGCGCGGCAGGTTGCAGCTGCCTTCGCGAATCGCGCCGGCGGCCGCCCACTTGTCGCAGACGTCGAACAGCGTCTGGTGATCCGGCGTGCCGGAAAGGAAGACGGCGCCAAACGCCAAAAGCACCGGCAAGTAGAGCAGCCCGGTCCACAGGGCGGCCCGCTTGAAGTCGCGCGAGGCGTCCATGCGCAGGACCGACAGCGTGATCATCCCGTGCAGCGGAACGAAGAGCAGGAAATTTCCCTCGTGGACCAGGACGATCGCCGGGAGCAGGATCGCCGCGATGGGCAGCAAGCCGCGCACGTAGCGCCGCAGGTTCCCCTGCGGGAGCGAGGCGCCCTCCCCGAGCGGAAACGCCTTTTCGACGACGAGCAGGTGCAGCAGCAGCGTGAGGTAGCCCAGGATTTCCTTGCGCCCGATGGCGTTGTGGTCGTGCAGGTAGAAGAAGAACAGCGAGGGCAGGAAGAGCAGCCCGAACAGCGTCAGCGGATGAAGCGCTTTGCGGCAGCGCAGCAGCAGGCGCAGGTATCCGAGGGCGACGGCCAGGATCAGGATCCAGGAAAAGACCCCCACGAAGGCCAGCGGCGGGATCGAATCCGGCACCAGGTGCCAGATCTCCCCCGACAGCCCGCGGCGGATGAATCCCTGGGAATAGTCGATCAGCCAGTCGGTGTAGGCCCAGTAATTCAGGCTGGTCCCGGAGACGTCCTGGGGCAGCCAGAAGAGCACCTCGCGGAGCAGCATGGCGGCGAAGCCGGCCAGCAAGACGGAATTGACGATGGTGCGGGGGCGGGAAAACAGGGACTTGATCCGCGCGGTTGCGCTCATGTGTGGTCTCCCATGCGATGGCCGGGCGATGCGAACCAATCGCCCGGGCGGATTTGCATTTTTTAACCCCGATGCGGCATTTCGGCAAGTATAGCGAGGATTTTACGAGAGGCGATGCGAAATATCCGCCGCCGACGCCCGGCGAGACTCCCGGCAGATCCTGGCCGCAGATAATAGCGATCCCCGCTTCATTTAAATCAGAACTTGACGGTCCACTGCGAAAACCGTTAGTATATTGGGTAGTACCTACACTCAAGGGGAGGATGGCTAGGCGCACACCGGTAACTTTTTCCAAGGTAATGGTGTTATACATTTTTAGATTGTAAAGACGGGGGATGTGTTGGCTGCTTCAACTACGTTGTCCTGCGCTCGATTGAAGAACACAGCCTCTTCGACCGTATCGATAAATTAAATACATAAAAGCGAGTTGCATTCGCATTTTGAGCACCAGGTCTTTACGTGCCACAGGTGCTCATACTCGATGCCTGACCGATCGAGTTATCCCTTGCCAGGGGGTGTAACAGCAATCACCATGAAAACAAAACGTCTTTGCCTTCCTTTATGTATCAGCACAATATATCTGATCTCCATCGCCGTCACTGTCGCCCGGGCCGATTACACCGGACCCCACCGGACGGTAACCACAACCGAATGGCGCCGGCGCGTGTGTCGTTATCGAGCGGTATATGACCCTCCGGGTTCCGGATCCTTTAGCTGCACCCTCAGGCTGTATCAAACGCCCGGATCGAGCTGCAATGCGGCAAACAGCACGGCGACTTACTTTAATCCAACATCCTGTGCGGGGTGGACCTTCAGTTGTACGGATGCCGGCATTAACTGCGATATTTCCTTTCGAGGTACCAGTCTCGATTCCTGTTCGCCCGGTTCCACAGGATGCAGGGAGATCACAAGCACAACGACCCTCGATCCAGCCACGGTAAGTGGGAACTTTACCTGTGGAACCGCGGGCAACAACGGCTGGTGTGTCGCCGGGGCGGCGATCTCCTTCAGCGCCGAAGAGCCGGTCCCTCCTTATGAAATCGAAACCATCGAGGGCTTATCAGGTGTATTCTGTGATCCTCCGGACAGCCCAACGGTATCATGCACCTGGTCCGGCGGCGGCGAAGGTGAACAGTCCTACACCTTCTGGGCACACAGCACCTACGGCGATACAAGCAACCAGGGATCAATAGCCTGGCGGTTGGACACGCTTCCACCGACGCCGGGAATTAACGTTTCCGGTGGAACACCGGGCAGCGGCGGCTGGCATCGCGGCGGGCCGTTGAACATCTCGGGCAGCGGGACAGACCATTCCCCTGGATCCGGCATCGCTTCTTCTGAGGTATCGATTGGCGGCGCTGCGTATGCCCCTTCCGCGGCGATCTCGGCCGAGGGATGGTATAGCGTCGACATACTGACAACGGACCGGGCCGGTCATAGCTCAAGCGACTCGGCCGGAGTGGGACTGGACAATACCCCACCCGTTCCGAATTTGGGAGCAACCGGAACCGCGGGATCAGGAGGATGGTACGTATCCTCCACCGTGACGGCGACCGAGTCCGGAACGGATGCGCTATCCGGAATCGGCTCACGCCAATTCCAAGCAGATGGAGGCGCGTGGCAGTCCGGTGCGAGTGCTAACGTAACCGGCGAAGGCGTACACACCGTGAATTGGCAAATCACGGATCTGGCCGGCAACAGTGCAGTTCAATCCCAGATCATCAACATCGATTCGGTCGAACCAGTATCCATGTTCGCATCTCCCCCCGAAGGGAGTACGATGACGACAAACGGGGTACTCCAGATGAGCGGCAGCAGTACCGACGCGACGTCGGGACTTAGCAGCGCACAAATCTCCTTGAACGGAGGGGAGACATGGATTGGATTGCCCCTGACGGGAGGAGTCTGGAACTATGCGTGGGACACGCGTACGGTTCCGAATGGAACGTATAACGTACTCGTGCGCGCCGCGGACAACGCTGGGAATCTCGAGACGACGGCACAGATCACGGTCGTCGTCGATAACGAGGGCCCGCGCGTAGACATCACGGAGCAGTGGATGATCTGGGAAACGGCATCCATGAGCGTTAAGGATGCAGGCATTGGCATCCGCAATGCGACGTTGGTCATTGACGGTGGTATTTACGGTGAGAGACAGTATCGCTGGAGCTCGGGAAACATCCCCAGCCGTTTTACCTGGGATCGGCGTTTTGGAGAAGTGCTGGCTCCGCCCGGAGAGTATCACGTTGTACTCACGGCGTGGGATCGACTGGGAAACAGCGGTTCAGATGCAGGAACCATCCTCATCCCTGAACCACCGACATCAACACCTACCCTCAAACCGACCAGCACCCCTGCACCCACAAAACAGCCTTCGAGGCACAAACGGGAACCCACACCGATACAGGTGGCGATCGGACCTGCTGATCCAGACCTCACGGCACCTCAAGTCGTAGAAATTCCGCTGCAACCAGCGCCTACCGCCTGGTGGCCTTTACTCGTGATTGTTGGTCTCGCAGGGGTTCTCGGAGTTGCGGGGATCTTCGATCCACGCCCCCCGGCATGGAGAAGATTGTCGGAAATTCGAAATCTAGCCCTGCTGGCCGAAAAATCCAGAAAGAAAAAAGAGGAGGACGACAAACCATGGACATAACGATTGGTATCGCGCTCGTATTACTCATGGCAATATTCATCATCATCGCAATTTATTATTTTCGCCGTCAAGCGGTCGCTCTCGAACAGGTAGCCGAAATCGAAGAGGAGCGTTACATGCGTCAAACCAAGCTCTGGCGCAAACAAGACGCTTCCCGGATCAGAATTGGAGAACCCCTATCGTGGTTTCAAAAACAAGTGCCGATTGCTCTAGGACTCGACGTCCAATTGTTGGAAGCGGGGCGAAAAAATGTCAGTCCACCAGTGTTGGAGTTTTTAGCGAGCAGCGGTCAACGTGTTCTTTTTTCGCCGCTCGATCTCCGCGCCATGAAAAAAGCTTTTGCCGGAAAGAAACCCAATGGGAAAGATCCCGCTTCGAAATTACTGAACATGCGAATCGAGACACCAATGCTGGGACGAAACACGAGGGGCATACAAAAAGGAAGTGTTTCCCTGCGTGATGATGAATACTTCGATATCTGGGCAGGTAATGCTGGAGAGAAATTAGGGATCAATTGGGGAGAACCCGAGAGGCTGTGGGTTTATTTGGTGCAAGCTTGATACTCACCCAAGTTCGTCGAAGGATTTTATCTTCTGTGGTTGGGAAAGGAATGTCCTCCTTCGTCTTCACTCACCGCTTCACGGTTCGTTCCGCTCAGGATGATTGGATTGGGGACGAGAGAGCCGCCAGTAGGTATGCAAAAAGCACGAAGCCATCCTCCCGTATCATCCTGAGCGGAGTGATTGATTACCTAAAATACCGCTATTCCTCTCATCCATCGTTATACGCATATTTTGCTCGAGTCGTACCAGGAATTCCGTCAGTGGACAGCCGCGACAAATCGCTTTTACCCCCTTCATAGGACAGAGCCCGCAGGTTTCTTCTGCTCCGTGACTGATAAATTCCCATGCCGGCTCTGCGATATCTGCGAGGTTTTCCATCTTGAGATCACATGCGGCACATGCCTGTTTCAGACTTTCTCGCACTTGACCCCAGTTGTCGATCCCTGATTCTCCCAACGAATCCTGATCCAACGCGGCTACTGCATGCGCCACACTTGGCGGGTCGCCTCTCCGAAGCAATTTATCTGCCCGGCCATTGTGATTCGATTCCTTTATATGCTCATTCCAACGTTTACAGGTCTTCATGATGGTCTTGATCGACGCTCTCCGCTGCGCCAGTTGGTCCGCCAGCGAAATCCGATCACTCTCATTCTCAATACTCATGAACGCATCCACCACTCGGCGATCGGACGGTAATCGCCTGCGGGCGATGTGATTCTGGATCGACTCGTCCAGATCAAGCAGCCGCAGCGTGTTGCTGATGGTTACGTTGGATATACCCAATTCTTTTGCAATCGTCAGCTGCGTCATCCCTTCGACGGCGTAGAGTTGATAGAACAATTTCGCTCGATCGATGGGGTTCTTGGGATAGTAATGTTCGGAGGTCCTTCCCATGATCAGCAGCTTATCCCTGCGGCTAAGACTGCGTATGACTTCGCATTTTAGCAGCGGTGCTTTCTCACCGAGAAGGCGAACTGCCGCGAGGCGGAAATTTCCATCAACGACCAGGAATTTCTCCTTGCCACCCGGTAAATTTCCGTCCGGCGTGACGAGCAAAGCTTGATCCACACCGCCGCCTGCCAGAATGGACTCGGCCAATTTCTGTAAGTCTTTCTTCGGATATAACCTTCTCGGATTATCCGGATCGTGATCCAATCGTTCATGAGTCACCCAAATAAACTCCGTCTTTCGCTCCACGCTTGCCTGCTCCCTTCGAGCCGTACCGATACACATCAGCTTTTCCGTTCGTCGTAAACAAAAATCAGGATATAGAAACTCCGCCCATTTCTACAAAATGGGCGGAGTTTCTCTTCCTGAGAGGCGGAAGAGACCGGCATCTGGCACGCGATCTCAAGAGTTGCCTCGTTTTGGAGCTTGAGCTGGCGTTTCATACCGTTTGATCTCTCCCCCTTTACCAGTGCCGGTCTCTTGCCAACCGCCTACTCAAGTCCCCCCGAGTACCTACCCAATTACCAACCCCGCCACCTGCTTCAGCCGCATCCGAATTCTTACCTGCTCCATCCTCGTACTTAAAAACCGGCTTCGACACTCCCCACTTTCTACCATCACAGATTCTCGGCCCAGATTATGTAGGCGATTTGCGATTTCCACGTCGATTCCGCACGGGCGTTGTCGATCGTTAAATTCTCGTGCCAGCCCACTCATACCCATTCGAATTCCGTTCCCGGCCGGAATCTGATTCACCTTCTGCTGCGATGCTTCTGCGTTATTCATGCGATTCACCTCCGAAAAACAATCTCATTCGCATCTGTTACCAATGTAGCACCCTTGTGTGAATCTGTACGGGACGCCAGCGTCACTCAGACGGGACATCCGCGTCCCGCGCGGATTGTTCTCTGAGGTAACGCCGCACACGGAATTTGTTCAGCGCCTTCTGGTGAGTGGAGTCTTGAGAATTTCGACTTCTTGCTTAACTCACTTTGCCTGTACAATATAAAAATTAAGAGGGACAGATAGATGTTTAAAAACCGAAAATCCACGACTCTCATCGCGCTCGCGTTGGTCCTCACGCTCCTACCGATTTCCGTAGGGGAAAGCCGCAAACGATCGACTACCGAACAGCAAACCATGTCACCCTACGATATCGCCGTGCTGCCGCTGGACCAAGTCCCAGAACCCAACATTGATGTCTATCGGCATTCATTCTCAGATTATGACAATCAATACGCATCGTCTGAAGTACTACGAGTACTCAAAGACCCACGGAAGATCCCCATCGAACGCTTCCTATATTACAAGCATCCAAGGGGGCAATTGCCAAGTCGAACCTTTCGAGATCCACACGACAGGTCAATCTATCAAGAGAGGATTCAACTCTCCGACCAAGTTGTCTCTTACCCGTATGCCGACCAGATCCTCGGTCGCTTTAAGGATGAGGCCCATAGTGCGATTGCTGTGTATGTGCGTACAGTAGGGGACGTAGACGAATATGAGAGCTACGCTGATGAGTACTCACCCACCGAATTAATGACCCGTAACCAACTAGATCCCTTCTATATCCGCGATCCCATATTGGATTACTGGATGGTTGAAATCTGGGATGAAGAACTTGGCGATTTAGTCAGTAGCTACCCAGACTGGATCCCTTGGAGCTATCTCGCTGTCTCCGATTCAGAAAGCGACCTCACTTTCCCTTGCATGCCTCAACAAGTCCTCAACCTGATGGAACCATACGAGAATCCCGACACGGGAGAAATGATCGACCCGGCCTCGTACCTTCCACCAAAACCATGGTATCCATCTCCCTCATGGGAGATCAATCAAGGTGAAGTGCGAGAGGGTTGGCTTCTCTGTCTCGCTCCCGACGTTCCGGTAGAGCAAATCGAATTGGTGAAACTGACTGGCGAAAATATCTATGATGGGTCATTTTCGAACAAAGTCGAAGACGTTGTCTGGATGCATCCTGATTCTAGACAAATGGGGGAATGGCATCTGCTTCCGGACATGGAAGTAGTCGCCTGGAACGGCCCCATCGTCGATACGCTTGCGGAATTCGAAACGCTCGACCTTCATGATGTGTATCGCGGCGACGTCTGGATATCGATAGCTTCCGCGTTTACGAATAACGCGCTGCCAGAATTAGAAGATGCCGCGTATTCCGGCCTGTCCCTCCAGCTCCACTTCGAAGGAATGGATGACATCCTCCAGACCTGGGAACATGTCGCACTAAGAGAATGGCTGACTTTGGAATTATGTTTTGACCGACAACTGTCGGAGTGCGTTAAAGCCAATCAACATTCCGAACCTGATGGGACGATGATCGAGGTTCCATATCATTGTCCGGAAGGGTCAATCGACTGTCCTGACACCAATCTTGTCGAGACAAGAGCTTATTTCAATTCGATTCTTGCTTATTCGCCCGGCGACTGGGTAGAAGTTTCCATCCTAGAAAAGCATCCAGAAGATTACATTGATGTATTCATCGTTGGATTGGAGAGTCGAACTGGTGTTGTACAAATCAATCGAGAAGTCCCGGGCCGTATTCTCGCATGGCATCTGGAACCCCAATTGATCAAAATCCCTGTGCTTACTACTCATGACATCTGTGAGGAAGTGGATATTGATTGTATTCCGGAAGACGCCCTGTTTTTAACCAGCACTGGTGAGCTAGAATATTCACCTCCAGTACTTGACGGTCCAATACCCATTATTCCCTTCGGCACATCCGCAAATGGGATCCGGATATTAAATTCATACACTTCTGATGATCCTGTTCTCGTGACTAGCTGGTTAAATGATCTCGACATGAGATTAGTGGAATCCGATTCCGCCACTTCAGATTATGAATGGCTAATCATTGATGTTGAAGTGCAAGGCTTCTCAGATTATCTCTTTCTATATACTAGAGTGGATGATGGCACTCTTGTATCGGAAGGTGGTGGTGGGGAGATTTTTTGTCCGAATAATGGCCCATATTTTGCGATCATTAATTCATGGGTTAACAATTTTCGCAGTGGAGTTTCCAATCATGGAGTATTTGAATCAATCTCTTATGATACACAAATCGATGATCTCGTATTGATTATCGATTCCGAAGTAATGGGAGGAGGACCGGCTTTCAAGATAACTGGATTAGGCGATTGAAATGACTAAGCAAGATAACGCTCATATCAAATCCAGTTACTAAAATTTTTTCAGTCATGGTACAACCAACAACGGTTGAGCCTGAATGACCACGATGTCATATTGATCGCTGTACCTGTATCCACTACCTACCGGCACTAAGACTGTGTCTGCTTGAATTACGTACTGCCCTTCAGCAACAGGCATCCACCAAAAATCGGAGTCTTTGAGACCGTATTTCTCACCACAGGTCCCGATACTGGGCTTACATAAGGGAACCCAATCTTTCTTGATCTTATATATGTATTTACAGAAAATTGGCTCGGGCCACCGCTCCCATTCGATCTCTTCATAATCGTCATAATAATCCCAGGAACAATCCCACACCTTTTCTTTTCTTTCTTCAAACTTATCGTGCTGGTCCCAAATTACCCTCGCCTCGACGCTTGCGTGTGTGACGATCCGTATCCGGAACGCTGGTGATCCGTTTTCGAATCCAATCCCATCAACTGACGCACTCTCACTAACTGCGCCGATAATCGATGGGTTGACCATCACATTTTCAATATTCCAATCCAAATATCGATCATCATGAGGTGTATATGCAGTGAAATTATTAGAAAGGAGGATCTCTTTAAAATCATCACACACATTTGCCAATGAGGGTGATTTATCTTGATCTTCTGTTTGCCATCCACCCCACTCATCAGGTATTGACAGTAAACTATTTTGGTTATCTAAATATCCAGCTACACAAGCGTCTTCGAACTTCGAACTGGCACTAGATCTTGACTTCGCATTTTCACTATCGATTACCAATTGGGTTTGATCTCCAATTTCTACGCCTACATTCCCCATGATCAATTCATACTCACTGCTTTGGACTACAGCAGGTTTCACACGCATCTGGACACGAACATTAATTAATCGGTTACGAACGCCATTTTCTATCCATTCGTAATACGGAACGATAGCTGAATCCGCATACCCAAAAGAGGCTTGATCCCAAGTCACTAAAAAGAAAGATGGGACTCCAACAATACTTAGTTCAGGTACTTTCTTCACGATTTTCGGAACAGGTATGTTAATGAAGGCCACATTTCCATTCGCCAATCCATTGAGTTCACTTGGCCCCACGCAACCGACTCCATCCGGCGTGGAATATGTTCGGACTTCAAAGTCGTAGGAACAAGGGTTTTGTATCAACCTTCGCGGCACAAGATATGAATTACCTTGATTTTCGGCGTTTGCTTTGTTGAAGACCAAGCTAAGTGCGATCAGAAAGATACAGAAAATGGACAATCGCTTCAACACTTTCATCTGAACCCCCGTATTCCTATTGAAAAAAAACGCCTCGAGCATGCGATCTCCGTTCATTATAGACCATCCACCCATCGCCAGGCGGGACGCGGGCGTCCCGCCAAACGTGGAAAACGTCCTGCTTGTGAAGCATCTTTAAGGTGCCTGCTTGCTATCTCGCCCTCGCCCAGTGCGGTATCTTTCGAAAAGGCCACACCGTGCTTAAACACAAAAATGCCGTCTTTCCTCTAGTCCATACAGGAAGTTCCTTGTAAAAGAATCCATCGCGGCGCCTCGGGAGTTATTTCTCGATTTCGATCCAGGACTGTTGAAATTGAGCGAAGGCTCGGCGTACGGGGGGATTCCCGTACGCCGAGTTTCAAGCCCTGCCGGCTAGCTCAATTCCAGCTTCGAGTTACGTATCTGGATCGCCAGCCATACCGACAGCATCCCGAACACGACCTTGTAGATCGGCTCGATCCGCTCGACCAGATCGGGGCGCTGCAGCAACGCATCTGCCCCCAGCACCAGCCCCAGCGCCAGAAGCGCCCCGGCCGCATAGCGCACCCACGCCCTCGCTTTCTCGTCCCAACCCGGGATGAGTCGAAACAGCGTGTCGACGAGTACGCTGGCGATCAATACGGCCCCCGATCCCATACTGATCCAGCGTAGAAACTGGTCGATGCCCAGAGCCACACCGGCATCGGCCATTCCGCTGGCGATCGCCATCAGCGCGGAGGCGATCAGGCTCTTGACGACGTTCTTTTGTGTAGACATCCCTTTACTCCTTTTCCGTTGGCCAGGCGCAAAAGCGCCGTCCCCCGCTTGCGGGGACGGCGCTTTGCATCTAGAATCAACCCGTCACTAATGTGGATGCATTCTTCCTTCGGGAAGGATGCATCTCACATTTAACCGGAACGAGCGGCCAAAAATGGCCGCTCGCTTTGCTGTCCCGAGCCGAAATCCGGGAAGCGTGATGGAACAGCCCGACTCACGCGCCCGCTATCCCGTAAAGACCTGCCCTGCCGGCGGGAAAACTCCGGTAGGGTGGAAATCCGGCGGAGACTGGCGCGCCGGATCTGCGCTGCCTCGCCGGGAATCGTCGCGTTGAGGGCGTTGTTGAAAGTCGCTGCTCGACCGCAGGACGTGAGAAAGAACCCGTGGCTCGATTGCGTGTCTCGCGGGGTTTTAAAGATCGCTAAAATTCACCAGGGGGATTAAATGCAAGACCGCCCACGAGCGGACGCACGGCAGTGCCCCGCTGGTGGGCGGTGTTTTAAATCATATTCCGTTGTGAAAGAAAGAGTGCCTCATCCTATCGCACGAGAGGCACCCGGTCAAATCCTCGATATGGATCAGCCAATGCATTCCAACAACCAGGCGCTTTCCGGAAAACGCTGTGGAGCGGGGCATTCATCAATGGGGACGAGATCACGAAGATCGCCGTGGCGCAGGTACGGGCGATGTGGATGTTCCACACCACCACCATTCGCAGGAGAGCTTTCACATCCGGATCGTGCGGTCGGCGTTTCTTCTGCCCATTGCAGCCCGATATCCGGGAACGCAGCTCCAGTGTGGCAGCTGCAGCCGAGAAAATGAGGCGGCTTTTCCTCCGCTTCGTTGTTTGCCAAGTTGAAGAGCCGCCGTACGAACCCGGCAATCTGCTGCGGAGTTTGCGTAGAAATAAGCCCCGGCGGCAAGCCGGGGCTTTTTTTCGTCCATCACGCATGCCGGGCCAATGATGCTCGATACCTCCGGGTGGATGTAGGGCACGTCGCGCTTCTCATACTCTATGAATCAAGCAAGTCCCGATTGAGTCGGTAGACATTTCCCTGTCCATCGACGCCCCATACGGTGCCGTCGCCACCCACCGAAAGCGACTTGAGCCTACGTTCGCCGGGTAACGGCTGCCAGGTTTCCCCGTCCCAGCGCACGATCCGGCTTTCGGTGTCAATTCCCCAAATTTCTTTGGCGTTGCCCACGGATATATGGGACAATTGTCCTTCGACGGGAGCAATGGAATTCGAATCTTTAAACCACTTTAAGACCCGATTGTACTCAATCAGCATAACCGTGCCATCGCTTCCGACCGAGAGGTCCTCAAATTTTTGTTCGCTTGCGTGCTGCAGCCAATCGTTTTTTTGCCATTGAAAGGCATCACCGGGAGGATTAATTCCCCAAATGTGGGCCTCGCTCCCGACCGAAATCTGCTTCAATGTACAGCTCCCCTGGGGATCAAGTTTCTTCAAGACCATGGGCATCTGCAGCCAGTGGTCAATGTCCCAACGATAAATCGTTCCATTTGCCATGACTCCCCAGGTAGTTCCATCTGCGCCCACCGAGACATCGACCAAGTTACCTATGATCGGGTCCCACTTATTATTCTTGCTGTTCCACTTATGAATCGTTTGATTCGCCGCGACTCCCCAAACGTGCTGATGGCTGCCGACCGAGATCTGCGCTAATTTTCCCGGCATCAGCGTCCAGATTTTTTCCATCTCGATATTCTTTATATCTTCGATGGGGCCAGATGGCATTTCATGGGATTCCATTGGGCTTTTGGCGATTTCCCCGATTTCTTCGCTGAGCGCTTTCTTGATCTCGCTTAATTTCTTCTCCGTAATCTCATCCAGATCCCCTTGCAGGGTAAACGTATATTCCAACTCTTCGATATGGGACAACGCTTTTACTATTTCATTACAAATCTCTTCATTTGATTCTAAGTCGACCCTGATGGCTTTTGGATATCCGGGAAATTCGTCGACCACATCATAAACCTTGGTTTCAGCTTTATAGGCGACGGGCGCACCACTTTCAGGAGCGACTTCCGTAGGAAAATTCAATGCAGCTTCGATGATTTGATCGTCCCGAATCTTTGGCAACGCACTTGTGCCGCCCCGGATGTAAAGCTTGCAAGTGATTTCAACGTTTGAGTCGATCTTTTCGAGTTCCTTCTTGAACTCGCTTTCCGCTTGAAACCCCCATCCTCCACCTTTTACCGCGGCTTCAATGGCGTTCTTCTGCTCCATCGACTGCGTGTGAAATTCATACAGGGCGTAGAATTCTCCCCCGGAGACGATCGAGAAAACGAATTGATTGCCGTATTTTCGAAGAAAATTTTCCCAATCGATTTCCTCGTCCTTAAATATTTTTGTAAAACCATCCGAAGGCGTGTATTCGATCAATTGTGTTCTGCTGTTGGTTACCTGCACGCTGACAAGGAGATAAACACTCTCGCTGTTGAATTTGTGTTCGTGAACGAATTTCGTTTTTGCGCTTGCACTGAACAATCCGGAATAAGACGCAGATGCGCTCACTTCCATTTTCTCGTTCAATTCGTGTTTGTCTTTGACCAAATATAGACTGAACCATTTTTCCTGTCCCTTGATAATTCCCGGGTCGATGGACGCATCATCCACGATTAACGCTCTTCCTAAAATTTCCCCGCTAAATGTGTTCGCGCCAAGACCGAGATGAGCAGACTCAACCGGTACACTGGCCATGAGTGGAACCTCTGCAATATCTTCCGCCGGCATTGCTTCGACATCCAACCCTTTGATGGGCTGAACATCGTAGACGATATCGATCACCTTCGCCGATTCGTACCATTTTCGTGCCATGACAATATCCTCCCTTTTGACCGGCTTTCGTATCGTATGCTTCCACGATCGCCGAAACGCGCCTCGTTGGTGCTTCGCTATCATGATTGGACGAAGATTGTTTGACGATATTAAATTGATGCCAATAATTCATCCACCGCTGGCATCCTGAGGATTTTTGCTTGTTTTAATGTAAGTATGAGCGCTTGACCCCCGAGTGCCTCAGCAACAAATACTGGCTTATCCTCCCTATGAATATAGTAGACCCAAACCACGTCCTTGTCTATCGAAACTTATCGACAGTTGACGTATCACATAAAATCCTGCTGCTGCAAGATTGTCCCTGACTTGATGGTGCCCAGCTCCGATGGTGCCGCCCTTGAGTTTACTAAGGAGCAATTGTAGATCAGACAACATGCTCATCTGCGCATAACCTTGTAACAATCCTTTCCGCTTCGTACGCAAGCCACTCGAATTCTTTGCTTTGCGCAATCACCGTCGACAGCAGCATGAACCCGAACGGCGTCAACCGCTCGGCCATCGAAACCAGATGGAAATGGGATCGTGCTCGATCGAATGGCCCTCGATTTCAAGGAATCCATCTCGGTCAGCAAACAAGCGTCCCGGGATTTCGCGATCTTTTAACGAAAGGGGCCATAAAGGTAGTAAATGCAGAACCGCCCACGAACGGATGAATGACAAAGCGCCGCTCGTGGGCGGAATTTTCGAATGCTGTGTTCAGTTGAATATCAAAGAGTGCCTCATATTACCTCGCCATAGACACGCGGGTCAAATCCATGAATTCGTTTCTTGTTCGTGATGGCGAAATTATCTCGTGGTATTTTTTTTAACCCGGCCGATACCCGATCTCGCAGGTTATTTCGTCTGGAGCCGAGCGCCCTCACGGGCTGCTGCAGCCGTCGTACGGCATCAACGTCGCCGTGATCACCGGCCCGTTCGGATATATGACGCCAAAGTCTTCGATCTCGCCTCCGCCATAATCGATCGTGCCGGTGTTGTTACTCGCCAGGGTAATTTCAACGGCCTTGCCATCATCGATGAATTTGAGACTGAATTTGATTTCATCCTCTAATGCTGCCGTACCGTTGGCAACGACGAGCTCACCCTCCACGGGTACGAGCAAGTCGCCAACGGACCCCTTTTCGTCGACCTCGAAATCCAGGCTGCCCGACACGAAGTAATCGCCTTTCGGCTCGGGTATTGACAACTCGGCAGTCAGCTCGAGGTGCCAGTGTTTGCCGTCGCAAGTCGTGGCCGTGCCGGTGGAGATCCAGTCAAATTCATGTTTCTGGGTCCAGGTGAACGTCGCTGGTTCGCCTTCGACGCCGATGGTCGACCCACCGGTTTCAATACCGGAAGTCGTCGCTCCCTCCGTCGGGGTGGGCGTGAGGACCTGGGTGGGTGCAGCGGAGGCGCAGCTCGTCAGTATGAGGCAGGTAAGAATCAGGACAGAATATCTTGCTTTCATCAGTAGTTCCTCTTTTCTTTCAGCGGCGTGCAAGGGTAAATCATTTTAAAATCACTTCGACTCATCTTATGTATCGACATACTGGCTCCGACCGGGTTTCTCACGATTCCGAATACACCAGAGAGACGCTAAATCCGTCACCATTCTTGTTTTCATTGACCGATACGACCACACTTTCCTGATCCGTCGAATACTGCAGCAGCGCAGTCGGAGAAAACGCCAATTCGTTGTCGACGGCGTAACCCAGAGCGACCAGTTCATCGTGGTAGAAAGACACGATCGCATCAAAATCATACAGGGTGTCGTACTCGTAAATCCCCAAGTCAGCCTGTGTCGAAATGTTCATGGCGTCGTCCAGAATGGGCAGGGGAACATCCGCAGAGACGCCAGCCGGTTCTTCCGCCATCGAACCCGGATCGGGGCTTTCACAATTTTCGGGCAGCACCAAGTCCGGCCGGTCGGGATTCAACACAAAATCCAACTGGAAGTCGATGTCCACCTCTTGTGGGCTTTCGCTATCCATACCCTTATCCACTCCGGCACCGGTCTGCTCGAGCCGCACGATCACTCCGCTGACACGATCGACGTAAACACTGCCTTGGGTATCCAAAAATTCGAAATCATAGAACGCCGATCCCTCGTCAGAGCGTTGATTCTCGTCAGTGACTTCATAGCGGTCGACGATCGTCCCGTTAATCTCGATCCCGCTTTCGACCAGCGGCACATCACCCGTGAGGTACGGGCCGTTGATGAAATAATCGTCGTAAGGGTTTTCAAGGTCTTCTGTTTCTGCGGAGCAACCCGTGTACGAGGCGAGCAGGTATTGCACGCCGTTCATCCCGATGTACGTGAACGGCACCACATCTGCCCACATGGACAACGAAGTATCGAACGTAAAACTGTAGCCGGGGGTTGCGCCGGCGTACCACTCGCCGTCAATGGTGACATTTCCCGATGATTCGCCTTCGTATTCAAAGCGCATACTGGTGGAAAAATCCTTGTCACGGTACTGATAAAGACCAGGATCGTCCAAATCCAGGACGGAAGGACCCGCAATCGTGTCACCAACGTCGGGAACGGCAGGCGATTCGGATTCCGAATTCACCGTCTCAGCATTTTGATCGGTAGCTTGCTCGGAACCTGCACAGGACGAAATGAAGACGGCAAACAACAATCCAAAAATGATTATCGTCCAACTCTCGCTTCGCATTTCGACTCCTTCCAGAAATTCATTAATTCGAGTTCCATCGACTTCGAAGTATCAACCCCGGACGAACGGGGTATTCCACTGTCGGTTGACACGTCAAGTGAGTGAGGCAACTTCACCAGTGAAGAACTCCGCCCTTCCGGGGCAAGCACACAGCGCTCACATGGATTGAAATCGATAGGAGCAGGCGATGCAGCGCATACACTGTTGGTCACACCCAATAGTGGATAATTATAGTCCCATATGTAATATTAAACAACGATGCAGGCGTCCCGATAATAATCACGCCGCCCTTCTATTTGGACTTAATATACCCCGTTTGTGATAATATGGGCGGGATCGATGGGATTGGATCAACGAAAGGAGTTTTCGAATGATCGTTTCCGTAAAATCACGCTTGCTCAGCTTGTTCTTGTTTGGCGTATTGTTAACCGCATGCGCATCGGGACCCAAGGTGCGAGCCGATGAAGGCATACCGCAGAGCGCACCCCCAGACGAGGCCTCGTCGCAGGACGATGAGCCGTCGACACTCGAAGGCGAATACACATTCACCATGAATGCGGTTGTCGACGGGTTGGCCAACATGCGTGTTTTTGACACCATGCAGTCGGATTGGTCGGGGCAATTTACGGTCGATTCAAGCGGACAGATCGAAGGCCAGGGCAAATTTACCTATCAAACAAACATCTACAGCGAGGACGACGAACGCTGTGGGTACGTCTGGGAGGAAACCGGCGAATTTACTTTCACATTCGGCGGATCGGTTCGTCTGGACGGGGACGCGATCCCGTTGAAAATACTGTCGCCTCAATTAAAGAGCAGCATCACCGGAGGCGCGACTGCAACCTGTGCGGATCCCTCCCCATCGAACAGCAATATCCCACCGAATTACATCTCACTCCATCGCGGCAATTTGATCGCGGCAATCATACAACACATCCATACGAAACTGGGAAGTCAACTGGTGGTGAATGAGGATTTGGTCACCAAAGTGGAAAGCGTGAACTACGGGATCCGGGTCGAGTACTACTTCCCTCCGGTTCCATTGACCGAGTGATCCCCCACGCCGTTCGTGAGCCGATAAAACCTTCGATCGTGCGCTGGTCGCTCATAATAGTGGGAAAGGCAGGTCAACAGAGAGACTGGAGAAATCCACTCGCGGCAGCTAATCTCAATAGACTCGTTTCGTCTGCAAAGCCCCGTTTGTAGGCGGAATACTCGTTTCTGCAGTTCGGCCAACTTTCGGCCCGTAGATGATCTCCTTCGCCCCGCTCATGTTCTCCCAATTTCCACAAGACTGCATTGACCCCTCGAAGTGTTTTCCGGAAAACACGTTCGCCTGTTGTGCGTCAACATCTTTTCGACCGGGTTGAGGCTGAAGGCCTTTTTACTGCCCTACGTTAGGATCCGGCGCTTTACTTCTTCCGCCTCAATCGGGGCGCGAACATGGGAACGTCCTGTCGGTAATTTTCATACGCTTCCCCAAATTCCTTGACCAGCTCGATCTCCTCTTTCTTGCACATGAGATATACAACGATGATCATGAGTGGAAAGGCCACAAGGGAATACGCAGCCGACAACAGCAGCGTAAATCCCAGGTGGGCGAACAATCCGCCCAGGTACTGTGGGTGCCGCACGACGGCGTAAATCCCGGTGGTGACGACTTCGTGCGCCCGATGGGTCTCCGAGGTTTCCAAGCCCGTGCCTCGTACACCGGCGATGCCGAACCAGAAAGCTGCCGCGATGAAGGGGATTGCAAGTATCAGGTGCAGGACGGGAATGGGGAAATCGACAAACGGCAGAAAAAGGGATTCCTCCCAGATCGGAATCAGGAAGCGCGGCTGAGGAGAGACCCAGATGCCGAACCAACACAGGAAGAAAACCCAGCCGGATATCTGGCCTAGGACCGCACCGAGTTTCTTGCCTCTCTGCTCACCGAGCTTCGCATCCAGCCAGGTATGCTCCAACGAGAGATCGTAAAGCGGCATGATGCAGACCAGTCCTACAACGCTGATCCAAAACCAGGATGACATTCCTTCCTCCTCATCGTCTCGCACTTTTCCGAATTAAAAATTATCAAATAAGGCCAGCACCTCTTGCAAGACGTTGACGCTGCATCAAAGCACAGCATACATCCGGATCACTTCAGGATCAAGCGATCGGGAACATTAGCGTTTGAAAGGAAAGAACGGCCGTTCGTAAAACGAAGCTCTCTGCACGATCCAAGCGGACGCGTATTTCCCCCTACACGGAGAATCCCCCCAGCGAGACCAGCACCATGGCGCTGAACATGTAAACCGAGGCGTATTTAAAGAGCCCGAAGTTGATCCGCTCGTTTGGCCGGATCACGCTGACGACCGCCAATAAAAATAATCCGGCCGACATGGCGACCAGCACGCGAATGAAGCCGCCCTGAATTTCGATCAACACGCCGGCGGCGATGATCGCCAGCGAGGCGATCACACTCGAGAGGGCGATGACGAAGCGCGTGGCCCGGAAACCGTAGACCGTGGGAAAGGTCGGGATCCCGGCGGCGCGGTAATCGCCGCTGTAGCGCATGGCGAATGTCAGGATGTGCGTGGGGATCCAGAACAAAACCGCCAGGGCGAACAAGATTCCAACCCCGTCGACCGCACCCATGCCGTAGGCGCGTCCGGCCAGGATGGGCATGCCGCCCGCCATACCGCCCCAGACGATGCTCCAGGCCGTGCGGCGTTTCAGCCACAGCGTGTAAACCACGACGTCGAAAAACCACCCGCCGAAGACGATCAGCCCGTAGAGTGGATCCATCAGCGCGGCCATCCCCACGCCCACGACCGAAATGACCAGCCCGAGACGCAGCGCCTCAGCCGGGGCGACGCGGCCGTCCGCCAACGGCCGGTGATGAGTGCGGTTCATCACCGCGTCGATGTCGCGGTCGTACCACATGTTCAGGATCGTGCTGCCGGCGATGGCCAGGAACAGGCTGGCCGCCAGGAAGAGCAGCGTGTTCCAATGCAGCACCGGACAGCGGGCACTCATGTAGCCGGCCAGACCGGTGGAAAGCAGCAAGCTGGTTTGCAGGGATTTGGTCAGCGGCCAGTACAGCCGCAGCCTGGTCCCGAGGCGTTGGAAGTATCGCATCACGCTCTCCATAAATCAGCCTTCACCTACGGCTCGCGAGCACAGCGGAAGCCGACACCGGGACCGAAATATTCCGGTGCGGCGTTGTTGCGCACCCATAGGCGCAAATCCATATCGTACGTGTCCTTCGAGCCGCCGCGCATGAA
>Ga0307426_1000328_pt1 | contig 32301 bp, 33 predicted proteins | sample SalMarWE160340MG_FD_202165 | JGI IMG/M metagenome (GOLD analysis project Ga0307426, IMG submission 202165) | Salt marsh sediment microbial communities from the Plum Island Ecosystem LTER, Massachusetts, United States - WE1603-40 | ecosystem: Environmental > Aquatic > Marine > Intertidal zone >...
TTTGCGTTCCCGCGGTTGTTGTAAGCCATTTCAAGTTTCGGGTCCAGAGCTATCGCCTTGTCATAGTCGGCTATGGCGCTTTTCTTGTCGCCAATCTTTGACTTTGCAATACCTCTGTTGTTGTACGCCATGGCATAATCGGGATCGAGCTTTATCGCCTCGTCATAATCTTCAATCGCACCTGTCTTATCTCCCAGATCTTCTTTGATATTCCCACGGTTGTTATATGCAAGGGAGCTTTCAGGGTTAAGCTCGATGGATCTGTTATAATCAGCCAGCGCGCCTTTGAGATCGCCCAGCGAACCTCTGGTTACGGCTCTGCTGTAGTATGCCTGGGCTGAATCCGGATCAAGCTCTATCGCTTTACTAAAATCCGCATCAGCTCCTTTCAAGTCTCCCGACTCGGCTTTTGTAACTCCGGACTTAATATATTCCTGAGCCTCGTCGGCCCGGACGGCTAAAGGGACAAGTATTAATGCCAGAAATATCAGGGCAGTCTTGAGCTTCATATACTCCTCTCGTATGAATGTAGTTTGATTATTCTTACATGTACCGCTCCCTGTTTGTCAAACCCGGTTTGAGTTTGATTTATCTGAAATTAAATGCTAATGTGCAATTTTCGTTCACTCTTACACCCGCACAATTTAATTAAATTTCGGAGGGAGCCTTTGAAATTATATCATTTGTTTATGATTCTCGTCACTATTGTGTTCATGATCCTGTCATGCGAAACCAACAGCAGCTCAATCGCCGATAACAGCCCGCTTAAAATAAAAGTAGTAACCATAGTAACTTATCAGGATATAGACGCCATTGATCAACCGAATACCGGTGAGGCTTACTGGTGGTACACCGCTGGCGGGCTCAATAATGAAATTCCGCTGCCCGGGGGTTACGCGCCGGTTTTTACTAATGCCAACCGGGACCATTTATTAATAATTACGGGATCGGGCAAGTCCAACGCCGCCTCGTCCATTATGGCGCTCGGCTTGAGCAGACAATTCGATTTGACCGAGTCTTATTTTATGGTCGCGGCTATTTCGGGAGGACGGCCCGAAGTGACTACTATCGGTTCGGCTGTTTGGGCCCGGTGGGTGGTTGACGCGGGCCTGGCCTCTGAAATCGATCCTCGGGAGCTCCCTCAAAATTTAGAATTTCCTTTCTTCAGGTTGGGTTGTACGATACCTCAATTCTGTATGGATGCTTTTAACACCGGATCGGAAATATTCGAGCTTAACAACGATTTAAGGCTGTGGGCCCGGAACTTAAGCAGCGAAGTAGCTCTGGCCGACAGTGAGGCTGTACAGGAAATCAGGGATAATTACCCGGAGCCGGCGGCGAGGCAAAAAGCATCGGTCCAGCTCGGCGACGAAGCGGCGACGGACAATTTTCTTCACGGAGAAATATTGTCCGGTTATATGACGTGGTGGATTGAGAATTACACCGAAAACGAGGGAGTTTATTACACTTCGTCGTTCGAAGACACCGCGATTTCAACCGCGCTGACTCGTCTGGACGAGGCGGGCCTGGTCGATTTCAGCCGTTTTATGGTGCTCAGGTCTCCGAGTAATTTCGATCAGCAGTATCCGGGGCAGACGGCTCTCGAATCTCTTGAGGCCGCAGTCGGAGGCGGAATGCCGGACGGCTCCATACTGGCCTTCGAGAATGCCTACCTGGCCGGTTCCGCCGTTGCGAATCACATAATTACGAACTGGGAGGATTGGAAGGACGGCGTTCCGCCGCTTGAGTGATGGAATATCTCCGTTCAAGATTCAAAGACATAGATACTATTGATGATTTCACGATGTAGTTTATGAATATTAAAATGATATCGTCAGAATGACAAACGAAATTAAATTTACTAAAGATAGCATTTATTACCTAGACAAGGAGTCCAATCCAGAATTTTATGAAATTTTTGAAACCTCGAATGGATTAATAGATAGATATAACATTCTAATGAGAAGATTAGAAAGCCTAGATCTACCTTCAGCCTTTGAAACTGAATTATTGCTAAGACCTGAACTCAGGTTCAAGAAATCCAGAAATGAAATAAATAAAATTGGAGCTGAAATTGTAAAATTAGATCAAGAACAATTTGTACCCTGGAAGAATAAAGCTTCGGATTATATAATCAAGCCAGATTTCAAATTACAAAATCATTTGTCTAAGTTAGAAAAGAAAGTTGTTACATCTCATTATATTGATTTAATACGGTACAGGATTCAACAATTATCCGACTCAGTTCGAGTTTTATATCAAATGATAAATCAAGAATCCGATCGCTTTGAGAATAGATTATCAAATGCCAAGCAAATAAGGATAAATGTAATTATAGCAACATTAGGTTATTTGCTTGCCATAGTTCTTGCAATTTATGTCTAATATAGGTGGCTAATTCGTAATGTGATTTATTTCTTTGATGATTTATGTTTATTCCCTCCCCACACGCAGCATCTCTTTCCCCCCGCGCTATCTTTAATGAATACCCCATTCTTTAAATATGTTCTCGAACTTTGCCTCCAAATATTCATTTGTCATTACAACATCATTGTCCAATGACGTGCAAGCAACTAAGAAATTCCCATCATGGGTTTCATCTAATTCTTGTTTCTTAGCCAAAATGCCAGCAAAACTATTATTTCTAATATGCTGTTCCATTTTTTCCATTTCATAGATACTTATGATATGAACATCAGAATAACTTGTTTGCCCAAACACTGTGTTTTCTCCTATGATTGATTGTTTTATAAATGGGTCATCCGCGATATACAGCTCTTCTAGTAAAAGTATAAATTTGTTCAATGTCTTGTTGCCGATGAAGCCGATTTCGATTAAATCACTCGCTGTAATATCAAGCTGGGCGATTGCATGGATTAAATTCCTTCTAACCCAACTAGATAGTGTGGATGGTATAAATGTTCGTCTCGCAATGATTGGTAACAGAGCAGATTTACATTCGAATATAAATATGGAATTTCCCTCAAGTACCACCCAATCTGAATGTCTTTCATTTTTATATCTTTCCCCAATGATATCTTTAACTTGTATAACATTATCATTTCCAAAGTATCTTGAGAGAAGGCTTCCACAATATTTCTCAAACGAATCTCCAAACTTAATCAAAAAATCATTACTCTCTTTTTCAGCAAAATAAGCCCTTAAATCCCAATATATACCTCTTGCGATCCTATCAAGTAAAAGAAATACATTAGGTACTACAATCTGGAAAGAATTATAATAAGAAAACCTTTTGTCACCAACAACGATTGGATATTTTACCAGTGGATTATATTCATATTTGTCATATTTTGGCAGTATTAGGGTGTTTACATTTTTGGCCTCATATCTAATTGTTTCATATGTTGCTGAAGTTAATTTCAAAAAGCTATTTAACTTGTCTTCTGTCAAAAAATCATCAGTTTTAGCTGGGTATTTTGCATTCATCAATTCTTTAAGATTTATAGTAGTATATTCATCTTTACTGGTGAATACCCAGATAATGAATCCTAATTTAAAATATTCATCTAACGTCAAATCAGTAATATTATAGAAACTTTCAGCGAAAAAAGGATCATTGTTAAATATTTCAATGAATCTTGACCATATTATCGGCATATTAAATTCCTGACTCCGGAATTGTTCTTGAGGCATTCTCAATAAAAAACTTATTTTTTCTTCATCAGTTGTTAAGGTTCTTCAAGCTCACCAAAAATCCCATGCGCTTTTGCAAGATTAGGCCAGTCCATCAATCTTCTTCTGCCATCATTAGAAACTAGAATTAACCTATAAGCCAGAAAGCCCAGTCCCCACTGAGTTACGGTTTGTCTATGCGTTAAGCCATCTATGACAATAGGTAGATTATCAAAAAACTTACCAGAGTTGTGAAGCTGCTTGCTTAATTTGCCGATTTCCATCAAGCTCTGCATGCATTTAAATTTTCTTAAGTAGGCGTCTAACTGATTAATTGTGTACATTTTAAAATTAAGAGTAATCTGCAATAAAATCACTTGCAACAAATTCAACCCGCATCATCTCATTTCCACCGCGCTGGATTTCGTAATCCACCCTGCGTATTTCCACGTCGTACCCGTCCGCGCGTAGCTGCTCCGTAAGCGGTTCTACATAGGGCGAGGGCGCGCCTGAGAGGTCGAGCAGCGGGAAAATCCTTACTTCCTCGGCTATTCTCAGCATCTCGTACACGGACGCGCGGTGAAATTCATAATCCAGCCGCTCGGAATAGAGAAATAGCAGGTGCGAGCAGAGCGCGATGTCGAACTCGCCGTCCTTGAAATCGAGCCTCGGCAGCTCTCCCGGCGCGTACCGCCCCTCTTTCTTCCCTTCCTCGTAATCGGCGGCGAAGATTTCAAGCGCGGCGGTGCGGTTTTTCTTTAATTGTTCGGGGGACTTATGGTAAGTCCAGGTCCAGTCGTCGGGCGTGGCTATGACTTGCTCGATAATCCCCTCGACGACCTCGTAGAACCTCTTCTCTATAACGTCAACGGGAAAGACGTAGAGCGGATCTACGGATACGACCCTCTTTCCGAGCGCCTTCATCCCGGCGTTAAATGCCGCAGGACCGTCCCCGACGCTGATTATCCTTCTGTCCAGGTCCCCGTCCGTCAGGTTGAACATCCGCCTGTACTCGTCGAACGACCTCCCGAACGGCACCACGTTTTCTAGCTTGAGAGCCATTTCAGTTCATTCTCCCTTCCCCGCGATTATAACTGGAAAGACGGTTACGAACACAAGCACGAACGGCCAGAGCTGCCCCTTGCTCACGTCGTAGGCGTTTAGCACAGTGTTTACATCCTCTTTCATGAAGATTAGTATCATCACTGCTTCAAATATTACGGTCAGCATGGCCCATACGGCCCCGACGAGAAGCGCCTGTGACTTGCTGCGGAACGGCCTCAGATAATTGATAATATATATCGCGATACCGACCATCACGATGCCGGTTACTGTCCCCGCGGCGTGCTTTTCGTATTCCCCAATGTACCTTCCGTAGGTCAGCTCGCGGAGCGCGCCGTTTAAGAAGCCGACCGCGAAAAGAAGCGGGTAGAGCAGTATGTAAATTCCGATGTGCCGCGCGTTCATTGCATTTAATGCCGGGCATGTAGTAAGATTTTAATGATTAAGCCCGCTGAATAAGTATAATATTACTCGGGGTAAGTGTTACTTTTATGAACAGGTTAATCGCAATTGCGGGAGCAGTGGTTGTTCTAGCGGCGATTGTTGCGCTCTACTTCGAGAAGGGATATATAAGACTCAACTATCCCGACGGGGACGAATATCCGGTACGCGGTATAGACGTTTCCCACCACCAGGCTGTGATCGACTGGGATCTGCTCACGCGCGCGAATCTGGATTTCGCCTTCATCAAGGCCACGGAGGGCGGCGACCACAAGGACACGAAATTCGAGGAAAACTGGAAGAGGGCAGGGGAGACAGGGCTCGTCAGGGGGGCATATCACTTCTTTACTTTCTGCAAATCCGGGCGCGAGCAGGCGCTGAATTTTATAGAGACCGTTCCGGTAGAGGAGCCTTCGCTGCCTCCGGTCATCGATCTCGAGTACAGCGGCAACTGCAGCGCGCGTCCTACAAAAGAAGAGGTAATTAAAGAGTTAGAGGAGTTCACCGAGCTCGTCGAAGCGCGGTACGGAAAGACTCCCGTCATATACGCGACGAACCAGTCGTACAGGGATTTTCTCGCCGGGGAGCTCCCCGGGCACATGATCTGGATAAGGGGAATTTATTCGAAGCCCCGTCTCAACGACGGCAGGAACTGGAGCTTCTGGCAGTACACTCACAAGGGAAGGCTCTTGGGAGTAAACGGGTTCGTCGACCTGAACGTCTACAACGGCAGCCGCGAGGAATTCACGGCGCTCGTCGACGGGAAGGGCGGCGGTTAACAGTTCTACCCCGTTCCCGGCATAGACCAATACCGTCAGTTCGTATTATAGATATATGAAATGCGTTAGAAGAAAAATCCGCCCCGCTACTCTCCGGGCGTTTCCTGAGCCATCCTGGTTATCCTCCGATACTCTCCCGACTGGGGGAATATCTTGCAGACGTAGTACTCGATGGCGGTGCCCTGCTTCTCCCTCTTTCTCTTAAACGCTATCGTACAGATGATTTCGCTCCCGTTTCCCTTCACGCGCCTCAGACTGCTGATCCACCCCTTTACGTAAGGCTCCTCCACGTGCAGATCGTCAGCGGAAAGGAGTACCCTCACTTCGCCCGTGTCAGTGTCTATCTCCTGCACGGAATGCCACTCGTAGCCTAGGAATTTGCTGCTCCGCTTCCTGACCGTAAACACGTTCACGTATATCTTGGACAGGTCGCGGCACAGCACTACTTCCTCGTACGTGAGACTCTCGTCCTCGGGAGTTATCTTCCTGTACGTCTCGTCGGTGAAATGTCTGGCATACAGGCTCTTTACTCCGTAGCCCTCTCCGAGGCCCCTGTAAAAATGAGCCAGGAACTGCGCGCTTGCGGGCTCGTAAAACAGCTCGACGAAGCGGCTTTCGGAGGGGATGCCTATAGACCTCCACTCATTTGCCATTTTCCAACCCTTAAGAATGTGATACCCGCCGGGCAGGACCCGTCTGCCGTCGGCGGATTAATGCGAAAACTTATCGGTGTAACTTGATAACCCTAAGCCAATTATAATACAAAAATGAACCTAATGTGAAGAGGGGGTGAATATTTTATCGCGCGAAGGGCGGCGCTTCGCTTGTTTTAGCGGGAAGTATTAATAAGAACGCTGCGGACGTATCACACAGGAGTGGTTGTTTTAAATAACACGATTAGGAGAGCCACAAATGTTTAAAAGCGTCAAGGTGTCCGTAACGGCGTATTCCGGTAGGTATTGAATGGATACACCGAACCCGCCTGCGTCCCTAACACCTTGCATGCCAACGGGGACACAGAAAATCTCAATCCGTTTTTGCCTGAAATAACACGGATGATAAAGCTATAGTATCTCTACCACATCTTTGCCGATTGAATCTACAACAATCTAACTGCCCTATAAATCTAAATATTAATCCGAGTGAGCCCCGAAAGACTACAGGTCCATGCCAAGAGGACCCGCATCTTCTGTTGACGGGGCTCAGGTAGTAACAACCGGTTATCATAGAGTATATCAAATTTTGAAATTTTTTGCACCTTTTTTTAGGCATGTTTTTTTACAGAAGTAAAAATTTTTTGCAGGATTCGTAAATCGCGGCGGTTTTAAGGACAAAATCACCGTGCTCGATCACGTGTGTATAAATTATTCTATCTAAGTAGCGGGTTACACGACGTGAGGCTGCCCCGGATTTCGAAGTTGAGAAGATGCAATACCGGGATGTTCCCTACGGTATCGTCTTAATTCCCTGTTACTCGGGATTTATGCCTAATATGGTTCGAGCGTACAGCCAGCGAAGGGCACGCTGTCAGTGCCGACCTGCACCAGACTCGTAATAAGTATATTCACGCACGTCGCGGCCTCGGAAAGGCTCGCGTCTATGAAGTTCTGGTTCGAACCCGGCCCGAGGCACATACAGTCGGTCCCGCTCGTCGAACACTGTGCCGCTGCCATCGTTGCCATACGCCGCAAGGGTTTATCTTCGGAGATCCATATGTATTCAAGTGATTGTAATGCGGTCTCATTCTAAAACCGGCGTTGCTCCGAGCACCTGTATCGAATGCGGGTTCATGAACTGCGAGCCCGCGCCTATCGGCTCCCCCGCCTTGAGGTACGTATCCTTGCTCTTTGGCGGCACGGTTACCGGCAGTACGCCCACTTCTTGGCTTATAACCGTCCCGGCTCCTCCCGCGGTGTTCGACGTGTAAGTCACCCTCACCACTATATCCTTGTACGGAATGTCGGAGGTGTTCTCAATCGTAACGTGGTGTATGATCGCGACCGCGCTCCACGTGGCGTAAACGGACCAGTCCGATATTTTGATGTACCACTCGGGGTGGGTCTTCATGGAATCCGGCAGGAACTCTTCGCCCCGCGAGTGCGAGGTGAAGACAAGAAGCAGTAATATTGCTGTCATCATGGCGCGCTTTTTCATGTATATCATAGTATATTAGCTTGCCGTCCCCGGCGCAATTGTGAATATTTTATTCTGTTGTAATATAGTCGGGGTCCGGATAGGGGCGCCAGGCGCCTCCGCAAGAATATCGAACGGGAGAAAAATATGGCCGAAATGACAGACAGGGAGAAGGAATTCGAGCTTCTGGGGATGGGTGTGGACGACCTGGAGCAGATGATAAGGACGAGGATAGACCATCAGGACATCCCTCTTACCGAAATACTGATCGACTGGCTCGAGCTCGCGCAATATCAGCTCGAGGACAGGTACAGGAACGTGCACCACATCATAAACCGCATAATCTACGTTCTTCACACCGGAATGGTCGTGGACAACGAGGAGAAGATTAAAGCCCCTGCGAAGAAAGGCGCTGGCGGTGAAAAAGACTGAACCCGCTCATTAAAACGGAAGCGGAGTGGAGTATAAGTGAGAATTTATTGGGATTTTTTATTAACGCCTCCGCCCACGTCTTGTTATAAGAGTTATTGAGCCAGTCGGCGGGCCCGCCCGGTAAAACCCCTTCTTCAACCCCCCGTTTTCACGTCTAATGGAATTATTTTAATTCCGCTATTGCATAACCTTACTTTTGTATGTTAAAACTTGTCCGGAAAACCCCGACAACGGGTTGGGACCCATGGCCGTGTAAACGCCATGTATACCGTTCTTAATAATTTGGGAGGCAAGACCGATATCCGGTTTGCACCAGCCATATTTGACTTGACAGCCGTTTAGAGCGTATCCGGGCCCCGAACCCGTAATGACGGGGGAGGGTGAGGTAACAAAACTCGTATTAAATTCGACGTATTCATTGCATAGCTTCATTCTTATCTCGAATTATGGATCATCCTCTTGTCGATCTGATAAGATGATATTGAAACTCGTTATCAATATATTATCGTTTTACCACGTGATGTCAAGGGAATTGACTTCAAACACGGAAAAACTACGCGGATTCATATTATTGATTCCGGCATAATGGGCACGAAGCTTCCGCTTTTTGGCGAAATCAAGTGTTGATTTATATACAGCCGGGGATGTATATATTCATACGAAAAAAACTTTCCGCCAAACCTTCTTGATATTATATAGTCATCTAACTGCCCCTGATAACTGCATATATTATCGTACATCGTGCTTGGCATGGTTGTTGCATTATATAACATGTAAACGCCGGAAAGCCGGTGAATATAATTTACAGGAGGTAAATTGTAATGAATAAATTTACAGGATTAACAATTACGGCTGTAGCCTGCGCCGTTATGGGGCTCGCGACGGCAGGATTTGCGGGAGATACATACACTAACGATAAAGAAGCCGACTTCGACAGGGAAATGCACGAGCCGGCGGACCTCCCGCCCGATGCTGTGCTCGACAATATGGAGCTGGGTCAGGTTAGCGGCGACATACATCACATGAAGAATGAAACGTATGTCGTTCCGCGCAATCTGGAAGGATCGTCCGCGGCGGTACAGGGCACGATCATCCTCGTCGGAGACGACATGATAAAGCTCGTCGAAACCGATACAGGAATAGAGCATGAAATCAAGGTTACGGACCGTCAGGAAAAGGCTCTTAGTACGGGTTACGTGATAAACGCCGAGATAAAGGACGGCAAGCTCGTATCCTATACGGAGCTCGGAGTACCGCCGAACGTAGAGGAAACCGTGTATTCCGAATCGAATCTGCCTCAGGATAATATTCTTCTCCAGCAGCCGCAGTCGCCTTATTACAAGGGGCAGCAGCAGGAGACTCCCGGAGGCGGCGTAATTCTGTGGTAATTGTTACCGCGTAATCACGTTAACACATTAAATTGTCACTAACGCGCCGTGAGGGATTATTACCTATAGAACGTAGGCGGTAACCCTCGCGGCGTTTTTTTATCTCGAGCTCTCGATCTTACTCCGTTCGCGATACATTATACTACGCAGTTGCGAAGATATTGCTTGTATTACCGCCGGTGGTTATGCATACTATAGTGATATGATTCCCGTAAACAGGGTCTTGAGTATGATGATTGCGGGAAATCGAAAATGCTGCGACTGCGAAATAAAATGATTAGAATTGATTACATCTTTCCAATGCAGTTGAGACTGGACAAATACTCCGTGACGGGGCGTATATACAAATATTTACTCACAGCCGGAGCGGATTATAAAAGGGGTGATGACATATAAAAGAAGATATTGAATATCTTCTGCTAGGAGGCGGGCTGGCATCCGTTTCCGCGGCCGAGACCATAAGAGATTACGATCCGGACGGAAAGATAGTCCTGATCTCCTCAGAAAACATCCTTCCATACAACAGACCCCCTTTAAGCAAGGACTACTTATTAAAAGACGTCGAGGTTAACAGGCTCTACGTCGAAAAGAAAGAATTTTTCAAAACCGAAAATATTGAGCTGGTGCTGGGTACCAGGGCCGACTCCGTCGACACGGGCAGGAGAATAGTCCATACGGACGACGGCAAGAAGTACAAATACAAGAAGCTTCTCATAGCGACAGGCAGCAGAGTCAAAAAAACAGGACTCATGGGGGAAGATCTCAAGGGAGTTCACTATCTGAGGACTGTAGAAGACGCGAAAAAGCTCAAAGCATCAATGAAAAATGCGAAAAAAGCAGTCGTCCTCGGTTCGAGCTTCATCGGTATGGAGCTTGCGGCCTCATTTACGGAATCGGGCATTAAATGCACGGTTATCGCTCACGAGGAGCTTCTCTACAGCAAGCTTAATTCTCCCGAGATATCGAAATTTTTCTATGATTATTATTCGGAGCGGGGCGTTGATTTCATATTCGGCGAATCGTTATCCAAAATCAGCGGTCGGAAAGGCGTTACAAGCGTGGTTACCGAAAGCGGCCGCAGGATACCCTGCGACCTGCTGACAATCGGTATTGGCGTCACGCCGGAGACGGATTTTCTGGAAGGTAGCGGCATCGAGACCGAAAAAGACAACGGAATCCTAACGAATGAGTACCTGGAAACAAGTGTCGAAGGGGTGTACGCCGCTGGAGACGTGACATACGCCTATAACCCGGTTTTCGGTACCCGCATGAGGACCGAGCACTGGGATAACGCGGTCAAGCAGGGCAGGAATGCCGCCAAAAACATGATGGGAATGAGGGAGCAGTTCCGCTACGTCTCGTACTTTTTCTCGGACGTATTTGACCTGTCGTTTAATTTCCTGGGCGATCCCGGCGACGTCGATGAAAGGATCGTAAGGGGATCGTTCGAGCGTGAGTCGGCTACCGTTTTGTATCTGAAAGACGATGTGATCAGAGCCGCTTTTACAATGGGCAGGCCTGAATCGGAGCGGGGAAGCCTCAGTTCGCTTATCGAATTCGGCGTCTCTGTCTCGGGTTACAAAGATAAATTAAGAGACGAAGATTACGATATTTCAACGATAACCCTTCAGAATGTTCTCCTGCTTCAGGGAGGAGGCGCCATGGGCGCGTTCCAGTGCGGAGTCGTGAAGGCGATGGAGGAGAGGAATATTTTCCCCGACGTCGTGGCCGGTATTTCGATAGGCTCATTCAACGCCGCTATAATAGCGGGGAATCCCGGAAACGCTTCTTCGAAGCTTACGGAGTTCTGGAAAGAAGTCTCGCTCGATCTCCCCTACATTCCGGATGAGGAATCTAGGAGAATCATGTCGTCCATGTACTGTCTCTTGTTCGGGTCGCCCGAGTTTTTCCGGCCCAGATGGACTTCTTCCTTCAAAAATCTTGCCGAGCCGCCCTACAAATGGACCAGCTTTTACGATACTACGCCCGTAAAAGAGCTTCTTAATAAATACGTGAATTTCGAAGAATTGAAAAACAGTCCCGTCAGGCTCATGGTGAGCGCTGTCGATGTGGAAACGGGCGAGCTTAAAACATTCGACAGCTACATCGACGATATTACGCCGGATCATATCATTGCAAGCGGAAGCCTGCCGCCCGGTCTTCCCTCAACGGAGATTAAGGGCAGGCATTACTGGGACGGCGGCATTGTGAGTAACTCCCCGCTCAACATATACACCGAAAAGTTCGGACTCGAAGGTAAAAAGCTTTACGTAGTCAACCTTTATCAGAAGGAGAACCGCCTTCCGAGTAACATGATGGAAGTGATGTCCAGAAAAGACGAGATATTCTACTCCGAGAAGATCAGGAACGAGATACGGACTATGCAGATAATGGAGGATTACAAACGGCTCGTTCGCGAGCTGAGCGAGCTTATGGACGAGGAGCAGCTCGAGAAAATGAAATCCAGACCGCTCTATATTGAAACGATGAAGAGGACCGGTCCGGTATCTATAATCAGGTTCGAGAGGAAGGAGGACGAGGGAGAGATGTCTTCCAGGGATTATGATTTCTCATGGAACTCCGTACGTAAAAATATGGAGAAGGGATATTCCGAGGCGAAGAGAACGCTTCGCGACAGTGAGGACGGACGGAAATAGTTACAAATTAGAGCAGGAGGTGCTTATAATGAAAATCGAAGAAATAAAGAAATTGTTCAGCATGCCGGTCGAAGGGGCATCTTATCCAAGGGGTCCGTACCGTTTCGAGAACAGGGAGTTCCTGATTGTGAAATTCGAGACGGACCCGGACGCGGTAAGGGCCGTAGTGCCGGAGCCGCTCGAGGTCGCCGAACCCGTCGCGAGCTTCGAGGTAATTCACATGCCCGATTCATCGGGCTTCGGTAGCTATACGGAATCCGGCATCACGCTTTCCGTAAAACACGAAGGAGCCGACGCCGCGTTCGTAGCGAACATGTTCCTGAACGACCACCCGCCGATCGCCGCGGGAAGGGAGATATGGGGATTCCCCAAAAAATGGGCGGAGCCGTCTCTGAAAGTCGTGCGCGATCAGGTCGTGGGCACGCTCGATTACAGCGGCGTAAGGGTTGCCACTGCCACCATGGGATATAAATACGAGCGCGTGGATCCGGAGAAGATGAAAGAGGCCATAGGCGGCTGGAACTATAATCTGAAGATAATCCCCTCGGTTGACGGCTCTGCCGCCGTCTCGCAGCTTGTCAGATACCGCATGACGGATATTAACGTCAAGTGGGCATGGAAGGCCCCCGCGGCGCTTGAACTGCGCCCGTCGGCTCTCGCGCCGATATATAAGTTCCCCGTCAAAAGGATTATCGAGGGGTATCACATTCTTACCGACCTGACTCTGCCTTACGGCGAGGTCGTCTTTGATTATTTAAACAGCTGAAAAAAACACGAAAGGAGAGCATTATGAAACTTAAACACAGAGTATGCGTAGTAACCGGAGGGGGGAGTGGAATAGGCCGTGCGATCTGCAATAAATTCGCCGAGGAAGGCGCCAGGATATCCATACTGGATATGGACGAGAAGGGCGGTAACGAAGTCATGAAGGAATTGAGGGACGGAGGAGCCGAAGCCTTATTCTTTAAAACCGACGTGACTAAGAGCGAGCAATGCAAATCCGCGATCGACGGCACGGCGGATAAGTTCGGTACGATTGACGTTCTTGTAAACAACGCCGGTCTCCAGCACGTAGCCCCGATCGTGGATTTCCCGGAGGAAAAATGGAACCTTCTCATGAATGTTATGCTGAGCGGCGCTTTTTACTGCACCAAATACGCCCTGCCTTACATGCTCTCGAAGAAGAGCGGTAGGATAATAAACATGTCGTCCATACACGGCCTGATCGGGATAGAATACAAATCCGCATACGTTACGGCCAAGCACGGGCTCATCGGCCTTACCAAGGTAACCGCTATCGAGACGGCTAAAAGCGGCATCACAGCAAACGCCATCTGTCCTACGTTCGTTCGCACGCCGCTAGTCGAGAAGCAGATAAACGACCAGGCGAAATCTCACGGCATACCGAGGGAGGAAGTAATGGAGAAGGTAATATTCGGCGAGGCCCCTATGAAGCGGCTGGTAGAGCCTGAAGAGGTTGCCGAGCTTGCGCTTTACCTGGCAGGGGAGCAGGCCAGGAACATATCGGGCGCGGCCCTTCCGATAGACGAGACCTGGACCGCTCGATAAACGCGTCCGGTTTCCGGGCTTCATTTCGTTCGACCGTTGTGTCATCTGATACACCGGATACTGTATCAATTCGTACACTAACGGACGATATCGTCTTATTGCGACAGCCTGCTTCTCGATAACTTCCCGTTACCACTGACATTCGCAAAACTCCTCTTTTTTGGCACGTTCGTTGCAGGCTGATACCTGTAACAATTGGAGAGTAGGGTAAATAGAGGAGTCCCATAAATGAACAGATTACTCATGGCAGCAGCCGCTGTATTAATCGCAGCCGCAGGATCCGCGCGCGCCGCGGACGACGGCGAGATGGACGCCCGGGAAAATGCGTTTCAAAATGCAATGGAGACGCACGGTAGTTTCGGTCCCGAGCTGAAAAACCCGCGCGTCGTTAAAGTCACGTCGCAGTCTGCGGCAAATCCAGAACTGGTAAGAGGTACCGTAACGCTCGTCGGCGACGACGTGATAAGGCTCGTAGAGCTTGATACGGGAATAGAGCGCGAGGTGAACGTAACTGACGCTCAGGAGAAATCCCTTTCAACCGGTTACGCTATCAAGGCCAGGATCCGGAACGGACGATTGGTGTCCTACACCGAAATCGGAGTTCCGCCTCACGTCGAGGATATAGTATATTCTTCCGAGAACCTTCCTACGGACAACGTGCTCGAAGATTACTACGACACCGGCGAATTCTTAAACTAAGTCCATTATCGTAAGCCCTAAATCTGGTCCCGGGGCTTGGCGGGCCTCTTAACCGGAAGGGGCCCGTTCCTTCATTCCGCGTAAGTATTGGCAATGCCAATCTGTCATAAAGCTGTGGATTTACATGTCGGTTTATGATATACCTCCTTATAGATATTTGAATAAATAAGGAGGGCGATGGAATGAGGACAAATAATCCTTGCTTGACTGTTTTATTCTCTTCTTTCTTGCTTGTTACCGCGATTTTTCCCTTTAGCGCAAAGGCTGCAGTCTTTAACGTTACGACCGGGGAGGAACTCAGGCTCGCGCTCGATACAGCGGGCATGAACGGCGAAGACGATCTGATTAACATCGCCGCGGGAGTTTACCAGACGAACGGCAATACTTTCGTCTACGACCCTGCCGCAACTGAAGACTTCTCGCTCGAAATCAGCGGCGAAGGCGCCGGTCTTACCATACTCGACGGCGGCGGGGCTGACCAGATCATGAGCCTCGATGCAAGCGGGGTTACAACGGACGACAACACCGACATCGACGTAAACGGCATCACGTTCCGTAACGGCTCGACAGCGGAGGACGGCGGCGGACTCTATATCACGGCAGGAGACGTGTTCGAGGAGGTTACGGACCCGGTTACTACGGTCGAGGACTGTGAGTTTCAGGGCAACGTGGCGGTTGACGACGGGGGAGGGCTGTTTATGAGCAGCCGGATCATCGTCGTTAACGGCAACAGATTTACGGGCAATACCGCCGATGAAGGCGGCGGCGCCAGCCTCGGCAGCGGGGGATTGGAAATCACGCTTACGAATAATATTTTTGACGACAACCAGGCGCTCGCCGAGGGCGGTGGAGCATCCGTCGGAGGCGGAAGTCTTATTGCCGAAGTTAACGGCAACACCTTTACCGACAACCAAGCTGAAGAAGGAGGAGGCCTTGAGATCGGGGGAGGAAGCGCTATTATCTCGATGAACGCCAATACCTTCATCAATAATTCCTCCACGCTGGACGGAGCGGGACTTTCCGCAGCCGGCGGCGGTCTGGTGGCGCTTCTCACAAACAATATATTCGTCGGCAACGACACGCAGTCGGACGGCGGCGGGGCGCAGTTGAGAGGCGGGGGCATGACCGCTGATCTCGTGAACAACACCTTTACGCTCAATTCAGCCGCGGGCGTGGGGGGCGGTCTCCAGGTAGAGCTTCTCGACAACGCTTCGGTTCTGAACCTTTACAACAACATTGTTTATAATAACACCGGCGGAGATATATACGTAAACGACGACTTCGACGGCGATCTTGGCGGGTCAGCCGTGCTGCTCATGAATAACGACTATTCCGATTTCATGTCTTTGTGCGAGGATACCCCGGGCTGCGTACCCGATATAACCGAGATGGGCAATATTGACGCGGATCCCGATTTCGTGAACGCCGCTGCGGGTAACGTGGGAATATTCGAAGACTCCCCGGTCAGAAACGAGGGCGACGGCGCGGCTCCGGACCTCCCGCCCACGGACTTCCTCGGCAACCCCCGGGTCATCGGTCCGGCTCCCGACATAGGCGCGATCGAGTTTACGGGCAGCCCCGCCACACTCAATGTGAGCATAACGAAAACAGCCGACGTAAACTCAGTCCCCTCAGGGGAGGAAGTAGTGATCGAGTATACGATAATCGTTGAGAGCGACGGGGAATTTAACGCGCAGAACATGGCGGTATCGGACGACCTTCCGGACGGAGCGTCGCTCGTGTCGGCCTCGGAAGACTGCATTGAGCCCATCGCTGGAGAGGTGCTCTGCGAGATAGGCACTTTCGAATCAGGCGACGACAGGACTTTCACCGTGGTGATAAGCGTTACTCCTCATGGAGCCGACCTTATAAACGACGCGATAGCTTCGTTCCTCGGCGGAGAGAACTCCGACTCCGTGGTGATTAACGTCACCGGCGGAGGCGGCGGAGGCGGCGGCGGATGCTCCGTAGCGCCCGCGGGTTCCACGGGAGCGCTGCCTCTCTATCTCTTTATTCCTGTATTTATTGTTATCAGGATGTTCTGGCGCAGAGCTAAACATGATTGAATAAACCGTTAACGGCCGGGCGGTACGAGCACATTAGATTCAACCGTCCGGTCGATTTACACGAATTATTCAAGCACAAGGGCTTTGATTGATAGTAATTGGATTTTAAAGTTTATTTCTTGGCCTGATCGGGTTTGTTTCTTACGCACTGGGTGATGTTCGCTGTCTCATCGGTGTTCTTTGTAGTCTCGCATTCGATTCTTTTCTCGTGATAAATCTCGTGCTCAAGTGCGGTGTCCTGCTTGGTGCCTCCGGCGCAGGCAAATAAAGACAACGTTATTCCGATAATTGCAATGATTTTCATAAGACCCTCTTGCTTCATTTCAGGATTTCCGGAGCGGATGCGTCTCAAGCCGTCCGTGTCGGTGTTCTCGATCTGAAGATGAGTATACACAATTCCTTTTAAACAATAAGACGACTTTGTAAAATTGCTCTTCTACTAGTGGTACATCGGCGGGTATTTTTCCCAGGTGTATCCGGACCTGGCCATGTCGTAGCCCAGGTCGTAAAGACGCTTCATTTCAACGGGATCGAAATATTCCCGCGCTTAGGGCTCGAAATGGGGAGGTATCGACGCGAGGTTAAAATCTATAGCCTCTCTTTGCGAGACCAGGTATATCCTTGAACGGAAACGGTTGTTACTGATGCCGGGGAGGATGTCTGGAAGGATGAAGGGAGAAAGAAACGCATTATAAATTTTGCGGAGGAATTTATTGCCGGAGTCAGTTATTAACCAGCTCCACGAAGAAGCCTCTTAAATTTATTATCATGAAAATTAAGTGCTATGTATTATCAATAATATTTGGTATCCTCTTATCACAATTCTCGGGAGGTATTAAGTTATGAGGCTATTAATGTCGGTATTTATCTTTGTTTTTATAAGTATTGCGGCAACTTACAGTTTCCATTCCGTTAACGCTCAGGAACCTGTGGACGCACTGTCCGACCTGGTCGGCGCGAAAGCGGGCCAGGCCGAGAATGTTCTGGAGCAAAGGGGATACACATGGGTCAAAACGGACAAATCCGGCGGCAGCGCGTACAGCTACTGGAGGGAGAGCGGATCGAACAAGTGCGTAACGATTCGCACAGCGGACGGCCGTTATCAATCTATCGTTTACACTCCCGATTTCGACTGTCAGGACGGATCTACCGATCAGGCTGCTCAGGATACGGATACTGTTCCCGGGCTGTCGGACCTGGTCGGCGCAAAAGCCGGGCAGGCTGAAAATACCCTCAAGGACAGAGGCTACACCTGGGTGAAAACGGACAAATCAGGCGGCAGCTCTTACAGTTACTGGAGGGAAAGCGGATCGGATAAATGCGTAACAATTCGCACAGCGGACGGCCGTTATCAATCCATCATTTACGCGCCTGATTTTGATTGCAAGACTAATGCGGCTAAAAAGCCCGCCGCCGTGTCGGTCACCGTTGAGGGGAATTGCAGGCTGTACAACGAAAAGAGCGACAACTACAGGTATGAGGGGAGCTGCGAGATCGAGCAGGACAAGTCCGGGGGCAAGAATGAGTACGTGATTACGCTCGGGAACGGAGAAACCTACCGTTTTGTAGACCAGGGGGGCAAGTATAAAGTCCATATGCGCCAAGGCTGGTCGAGCCACCTTGCTACGATGACCGATATGGGGAATGTAGCGACTTTTGAATGGTACAAATGGAAGCTCACGGCGGAGCAGAAATAAATAAAAGTAATTTCGGAACATTAAATTCCACACCATACCATACCTTGAAGGATTGATCCCGGCCGGGGTTGGTCATCGGTGGCGCTTAGATTTTCGGGGTAATCAGCTACCATCAGATAAGCACAATTTCAGGAGGCAGTGGATTATGAAATATTTATTCTCAACACTTATCTTGATATTTACTTGCATGACGATGTCTTATATAGCTCAGGCCGACACGGTCTCGGCTTCCGTAGAGGGCAAGTGCAGGTTGTACAACGAGAAGAGCAACAACTACAGGTATGAGGGCAAATGCGAGATAGAGCAGAAGATGTCGGACAGCGAGAATGAATACAAAATTACGCTTGGAAACGGCGATTTCTACCGCTTTGTCCAGCAGGGATCTAAATACAAGGTCGAAATGCACCAGGGATGGTCTGACCATTTGGCTACGATGACCGATCAGGGAAATGTAGCGACTTTTGAATGGTACAAGTGGAAGCTCACTGCTGATGCGGGCGAGGCGCTGAAAACGCTGGCGGAGTCCGGCGCGGAGGTTGATGAAGCGGAACCGGAAAACTCCGCCGTACGCGCCGGTCAGGGCGATTTCGACGCCACGGGAAAAATCCCCTGCGCCCAGGCCAAAGGCCAGCCGATTGGACAGTGCTCTTTTGGCGTTGCTCGTGACGGAGGCGGTACTGCAACGGTATCCGTAAACCTTCCCGACGGGCGGAAGCGCGCGATCTTCTTCGAGAACGGCAAGCCCACCGGCGCCGATCTTTCACAGGCGGACGGTAACATGGACTTCAGCTACACCAAGGAAGCCGATCTTTACATGATAAAGGCGGGCAACGAGCGCTACGAGATTCCGGAGGCTGTCATATACGGCGGCTAATGGAACTACATAGTCGCAGGTTCAGGATGCCGGACGATTAAAGCTCTTGCACCTCCTCAATCTGTGATTAAAATGGACTTTGCTGATTTTACGGTCTCGTCATTTCCGTGAAAAGGAGGTATTAGCCATGAGTATGGAATCCCGCATTGTCTTCGGTTTCTGTCTTTTCGCGGCGATCATTTTGTCAGGCGCTGCGCTGCTTGATTGCGGCTCTCCCAGCGTACGTACGGCACCTTCGCCGGAGGTGGAGCCGGCTGCGCCCGAATCAGGAGAGAATAAATCCGGCGCTGCCGCCGAGCCCGCTTCCGAAAGCCCGCTCGTCTGCACGGAGTGGCAGCTGGTGGAGTTCCAGTCGATGGACGACGCGCAGGGTACGACACGCCCCGATGATCCGTCCAAGTACACAATGCGCCTCAACGAAGATGGAACCGTTAATATGAATCTCAACTGCAACAGGGCGACGGGCACATGGTCCGCAGAGCCCGCCTCCGATCCCTCAAGCGGCGGGTTTGAGTTCGGGACTCTCGCCACGACCAAAGCCCTCTGCCCTCAGCCCAGCATGGACGAGCAAATAACCGCTCAATCGCAATACATACGCTCCTACCTGCTAAGGGACGGGCGGCTCTACCTGAGCCTGATGGCCGACGGGGGCATATACGCGTGGGAGCCGCTTACGACCGGCGCCGCGTTTCTCACGACACCCGATCCCGCTGTCGAGCAGGCGATACTCAGGGCGTCGCCGGACTATACGAAGGAGATGGTCGATATCGACGGCAGAAAAGCACGCTACGTTTATGGTCGGGTAGATCTGAACGGCGACGGTAAGGACGAGGTTTTCGGTTACCTCCTCGGTTCGATCTTTTGCGGCACAGGTGGCTGTAATTTAATGCTCTTCACGGAGACCGGTGACGCTTACACACTCGTCAACAACTTTCCGATCAGCCGTCTGCCGGTAATTGTCTCCGCGAAAAAGACCAATGGCTGGAATGACATAATAAGACCGGAATCCGGAGGGGGCGCGCCGCCCACATACGTTACATACACGTTCGACGGGAAGAAGTACGTGGAGCAGAGCCGCGTTCCGGCGGACAAGACTCCCGAGGGCGCTCAATATCTTACCGGGGAGCTGGAGTTCGACAAGGGCATCCCGCTCGAGCCCGCGAACTGACTTGTATTGCACGGCGCATATTTCAAAATGTTAGGATTCCGCTTCGGCTGCGTAGACGATCCGGCTGTTTGGGGCTTATTTGCCGAGAAATTCCCCTATTGCCGATAGCGATTCCACGTTGTCGCAGATTATCTTGAATATCACGACGATCGGCACGGCGATAAGCGCGCCAGGTATGCCCCATATCCATCCCCAGAACAGGAGCGCGAGGAATATGACCACGGGGTTCAGGAGGAGCCGCCTCCCGAGTATCATAGGCGTAATGAAGTTACCTTCAAGCCCGTTTATTATGAAATAAGCCAGAGGGGGCAGGAGAATCTGGTAAAAACTGTCGAAGGTAATCGAAGCGACGAGCGCGACGATTGTTATTCCCACAGTCGGTCCGAGATAAAGTATAAAGTTCAGCAGTCCGGCCAATACCCCCCAGAGGAACGGGTTCGGCATGCCGAGCAGGTACATAGAGCCGCCGATTAACCCCCCGAGGCAGAAATTAATCGCCACGATGGTATACAGATAGGTCGATATGACGCGCTCCACGTGCCTGGCTATTTCAACCGCCTGCTTCTTGTTGTGGAGCTTCGGCAGTATGTTAATGACTTTTCTAAGGAACAGGTCACCCGAGGCAAGGAGAAAATAAAGAAGTATCAGCATGGTCGCGAGGCCGAACACGAACTCCCACGTTTGATAAAGCAGCACGTTCATCAAACCGGGCTGCTTGACTTCGACGGATTTGTCCTCCTGCTCGTTTTCGACGTTTGTGATCTTCTCGACGCTCTTGGTGGCCTCGCTTACCTTTTCCACCGGCTCTTTCAGCACGCGCAGCTTCTTTTCGACCTGGCGAAAGTCCTGGGGGGCCTTGTCCACCCAGTCCGACGCCGGCTGGTAGAAGAAATACACCGTTGCCGATATAAACGCTATCAGCACCGCCAGTACTATGCCGGCCCCTACTTCCCTGGGGACGTGTATCCTTTTTAAAGCACCAACGGCGGGAGCCAGAAGAAGATTCAGCAGTAATGCGAAGGCAACAGGGATGAATATCGCCCGGGCGAAGTACAGCGTGTACATGACCGCGAGTATGAACAAGCCGGACAGGGCGATTGACCTCACGTTCATCGAGCCGTTAAAGATATCGCTTATCCTTGATGGGTCGCTCCCGTTATCCTGGTTGTCGCTGGTTTCTTTTTCCGTGCTCATCTGTATGTCCGGTTATTGGGTCCGCGGCTTTTTTGATATATCTCCATGCGTCGGCATACACCGCAAAGACGCATCTTCTTTTATATCGGCGGAACAATTTACTCACGTAAGCGGTGTTCACAATTATTCTTTATCTTGTCCGGACAATCAAGCGAAAGTTATCCCGGGTTAAGCTGCAGCCGGAAATTTTCAGCAGAATGCGGCCGTTTTTCTCTTTGGGTACACAATGTATAAAGCGCTGAAAAAATCGACGACATGGTGTTATATATGCATTACCTGCTGTTGAATATTTAACAATCTCCGTGCCCGTGATACTTAAATGTCTTGACCTGTACCGCAACGTGTTGTAATCATTGGACAATGAGTATCCGCTCTTTTTGGTATCGGGATTGCACTATCTCCACAGCAGGGGATGGCGTATAAGTGCGATAAACGAGAATAAGGCATACAGCATCAGAGTAGATTAATTTTATCCCCGCTTTTAATTCAGGGAGGTCAAATGAGTAACAAGAAGATAGTCATCGGACGGAAAGACGATTTTGAAGACAACGCTATGAAGACAGTTGAAGTCGAGGGTCGCGACGGCAAGGTGCTTATTTGCAGGATAGACGGCGAGTTCTTCGCCGTAAGCCCGTCGTGCACCCACTACGGCGCTCCGCTTGAAAAAGGAATACTGAGCGGGGACAGGATAGTCTGTCCCTGGCACCATGCGTGCTTCAGCGCCGCAAACGGCGATCTGCTCGAGCCGCCTGCGTTTGACTCGCTCGTATCGTACGACATCGAGACGGACGGAGACGATGTAGTTCTTTCCGTGCCGGATGAGCTCGAGACGAGACGCGAGCCCGATATGTCGAATGCCGACCCTGATAGCGACGGCAGAACTTTTATTATAGCCGGGGCGGGCGCGGCCGGATTTGCCGCCGCTCAGGCTCTGAGAGAGTACGGTTACGAGGGCAGGATACAGCTCGTTACCCGTGAGGACAGGCTTCCGTACGACCGTCCCAACGTGAGCAAGGAATACATGAGGGGAGAGGCGAAAGACGAGTGGATGCCGCTCAGGGGGCGGGAATTCTACGAAAAATACGGGATCGAAACCATCATGGAGAACGAGATTGTCGATCTCGACCCCGGGGATAATACCCTGACTCTCGGTAACGGCCGCAAGCTCCGATACGACAAGGCGCTCGTAGCCACGGGCGGGAGTCCGAGGAAGCTCGACGTGCCGGGCTCGGACCTCGGGAATATCTTTACGCTAAGGAGTATGGGAGACGGAGACCGCATAATCGAATCCGCCGAAAAAGCCTCAAACGCAGTCGTCGTCGGCTCGAGCTTCATCGGAATGGAAATGGCGCACAGTCTGAGGGAGCTTGGATTGGACGTGACCGTAATAGGGATGGAGTCCGTTCCGTTCGAAAATGTATTCGGCGCTGAAATAGGGGAAATGTTCAGGAGGGAGCATGAACGAAACGGCGTGAAATTCAAATTGGGAAGTAAAGTGTCTGAGTTCAAAGGAGACGGGAAAGTGACAAGTGTAATACTGGACGACGGCACTGAAGTGGAGGCGGGCCTCGTTGTGGTTGGCATCGGCGTTGTGCTTACGACAGGTCTCGTGCACGGACTCGATCTGGCTAAAGACGGAAGCGTGGAGACAGACGAATATCTCAGAGCGGCCCGGGATCTATACGCCGCCGGAGACATAGCTTCTTATATCGACGCGAGAACCGGAAACCGCGTCAGGATAGAGCACTGGCGCGTGGCCGAGCAGCAGGGCAGGGTGGCCGCCCAGAACATGCTGGATATGAAAACGCCTTTCGCGGGGGTTCCGTTCTTCTGGACGGCGCAAGCGGGACTTAATTTCCGGTACGTCGGACACGCGGAGTCGTGGGACGAAATTGTCGTAAGGGGAGATATTTCAGAGAAGAATTTTATCGCCTTTTATATAAAGGATGGAGTCGTTTTAGCCGCATCGGGAAACGGTAGAGACAAGGACATAGCCGCCGTCGAAGAGCTTATGAGACTCGGCAGGATGCCGGATTCCGAGCGTGTTAAGAGCGGCGTGGATTTACGGGAGCTAATACGTAAGGCATGAGGCCGGGAACAAATCGGATTCTTTTGCGCTGGACGAGGCCAATAGGTTATGCGGCTCTCATGCCTGCGGGACGGGATTTCATGATGCAGAGAGAAAACAAAGGCGGTAATTTCCGTCGGGCCGAGATGACGTGTAAGATTTTAATTTGCGCTCTTTTTGCAGGAGCGTCTTTGCGTATCCGGGGGACATGAGCCGTTGCACGAAATCACGACGATTTTAGAGAGTTACTGGCAGACGCTGCAATTGCTGCTACCCAGGCTGGCTATAGTCGTATTGGTGCTGATAATAGCGGTTTTCATAGGCTCCAAAGCAGGCATGCTCGTCACGAAGGGAGCCGCCAGGAGGGTAAAGGACCCTCTCCTGGCCAGGTTTCTCGGGACGCTGTCCAAGTGGATTCTCATACTGGCTGGACTGCTGCTCTCTATGCTGATCCTGGGCCTCGGGGGAATCGCCGGCGGTATGGTGGCCGGAGCGGGCATCTCGGCGTTTATTATAGGCTTTGCGTTCAAGGACATAGGCGAGAACTTCCTCGCGGGAATAATTCTCGCTTTTTCAAGACCTTACGGAATAGGCGACTGGGTCGAAACGGGGGACACGGTGGGCATAGTGAGGTCGCTCGATCTTCGCAACACTCATATAAAGACGTTTGACGGGAAGGACGTTTACATTCCGAACGCGATAGTGATAAAGACCCCGCTCATTAACTATACGAGAGACGGGTTTTTGAGGTACGAGTTCGTGGTCGGGATAGATTATGAAGACGATGCGGACAACGCGAGGAAGATCATAATAGATGCGGTAAGCGAGGTAAACGGCGTTCTCGGAGGAGAGCACGCGCCTGAGGTCTATGTCGACAGTCTGGCCGTCAGCACCATAAATCTCAAGGTATATTTCTGGGTGGACACCTTCGACGAGAGAAAAACCAATCTGCAGATTCTGGGCGACGTGATGAACCGGACCAAGAAGGCGCTGCTCGAGCACAAAATCACGCTGCCGGCGGACATCATGGAGCTCAAGATATACAACGAGGAGCTGCCTATCCCCATACGTCTTATCCGCAGCAAACCGGGTGAGCGGAGCGAGAAGAAATAATATGACAATATATAATAGTCACGAGAAAAATTGAATAGGAGGCGTTATGGCTGATTCAAGCGCAACATATCACGAGCCTGTTGAGAAGCTCAGCGAAAGGACGCTTGAGGTTCACAGGGCTATAGTTTCACTGATAGAGGAGCTCGAAGCCATCGACTGGTATCAGCAGAGAATCGATGCCACGAAGGACGAGGAGCTCAGGAAAATCCTGGAGCACAACCGCGAAGAGGAAAAAGAGCACGCGGCGATGTCGCTCGAATGGCTCAGGAGAATGGACTCGGGCTTCGACAAACAGCTGAGGGATTATCTGTTCACGGAGGGTTCGATAGTGGAAGAGGAGGAAGAAGCCAGGGGCGGATCCGAATCTTCTGGCGGGTCGCTCAAAATCGGAAGTCTCAAAGGGGGTAATGAAGATGAATGATCTTAAAAGAGAGCTCGCGCCGATTACGGACGAGGCGTGGACTGAAATAGAAGACGAGGCGGCTCATACATTGAAAACGTACCTCGCGGCGCGAAAGCTGGTCGATTTCCGTGGCCCCGAGGGATGGGATTTTTCATCCGTAAACCTTGGTAAATACAGAAAAGAAAAAGAAGGCCCCGTCGGGGGCGTGGAGATGCGCACGAGAGTCGTACAGCCGATGGTCGAGCTTAAAGTTCCGTTCGAGCTTTCTCTCGACGAGCTGGATTCCGTTAACAGGGGGCTCGATAATCCTGACCTCGATCCGGTACGTGAAGCCGCGCAAAAGATCGCCCTGGCCGAGGACAATCTCGTGTTCTACGGAAGCTCGAAAGCGGACTTCGAAGGCATATGCTCCGGCAGCATACACGGTACCGTGCACAACAAGTCCGGCTACGGCTCCTACCCGGCCACGATCACCGAAACAATCGAGATACTTCGCGAGACCGGCGTCTCCGGTCCTTACGCGATCGCGCTCAGCCCTCAGAATTACAAAGGGCTCGCCAGCACCGTCGAGGGCGGATATCCGATCATAAACCACATAAGAAGACTCATAGACGGTCCCATAGTATGGGCTCCCGCCATCAAGGGCGCTCTGGTCATCAGCATGAGGGGAGGGGATTTCGAGCTCGTATTGGGCAGGGACGTCTCGATCGGATACACGGAGCACACGAAAACCAAGGTCGCTCTTTACCTTGAGGAAAGCCTTACGTTCAGGCTTCTTGAGCCTGAAGCGGCGGTTATTATATCCGATAAGAAATAGCTTCGGGTTGTTAATAAACTATGTATTCGCCTAGCTCAGAATGCCCATCTTTTTCATTCGGTATCTGAGGTTCTGCCTGTTTATCTTGAGGGCTTTGGCGGTCTTGGTCTGGTTCCAGTCATTTTCCTCGAGCGCCTGTTTAATGATCTTCTGCTCTATCTCGTCCAGAGAGGAGTCGTCCATGGATATCTCCAGCATCATTCTGCTTCCTTCGGATTTGACCTTGATGTCTTTCTCCTCGATCTCTAGGCTAACGTAACTCGGGTTCAGCTCCTCGCCTTCGCTAAGTATCATTGCCCTCTCTATCGTGCTTCTCAGCTCCCGGACATTGCCCGGCCAGTCATAGAGCCGAAACGACTTCATCACTTCCTCGGGCACGCTCGTTATGCTCTTGTTCAGGTCATTATTGAAATACTTTACGAACTTGTCCGTCAGGAGAGGTATATCCTGCTTCCGCTCCCTCAGAGTCGGCATCTCGAAATGAATCACGTTCAGGCGGTGAAAGAGATCCTGCCTGAACAGCTGTTTTTTCACCTGCTCTCTCAGGTCCTTGTTCGTGGCCGCTATGATTTGCACGTCGACGTGTATATCTTTCTTGCCGCCTAACCTCCTGAAAGTCCTTTCCTCGATTACCTTCACTAGCTTTGCCTGAAGGTTGAGGCTCATGTCGCCTATCTCATCGAGCAGTATGCTCCCGCCGTCCGCGTCCTCGAGTATTCCTGACCTGGATTTCTTGGCATCGGTGAACGCCCCCGCTTCATAGCCGAACAGCTCGCTCTCGAGAAGATTCTCGGGTATTGCTGCGCAGTTCATCTCCATAAACGGCTTCTCGGCTCTGGGACCGTTATAGTGCAGAACTTTCGCAGCCAGCCCCTTGCCCGTACCGGTTTCCCCTGTGACGAGCACCATCTTTGCGTCGCCTGCGGCAAGCTTTTTTAACAGCTCCTTTACCTTGTTTATGGAATCGCTGTCGCCTACTAGTGAATCGAAGTTGTGCTTCCTTCTCTCCTTCTTTGTAGCTACGTCCACGGTTTTCTTCAGGGATGCGGAGCTGAGCGCGTTCTGAATTATTATCTTTAGCTTGTCGACGGGAAATGGTTTCTCGATGAAATCGTACGCCCCGAGCCTCATGGCCGAGACTGCCGCTTCAACGTACCCGTGTGCCGTTATGATTATCGGTATGGGCGGATTGTCCATTTTTGAGAGACTCTTCAGGACCTCTATTCCGTCGATGTCCGGGAGCTTGAAATCGACCACGGCTATCTTCGGATTGTTTTCAAGAGCGAGTCTTATCCCGTCTTTACCGTTGAAGGCCGTAATTGTGTCGTAACCCGCGTTCGTGAGGTTCTTGGCGAGTTTTTTGGCAAAGAAAACTTCGTCGTCGATTATTAATATGCTGTTGCTCATGTTCTCATCAGCCTACCTTAATATCCCCTTCTTCAAGATTAGCGGGCAGCGTGATTATGAATTTCGTTCCGCTTTCCTCTGAGCTATCGACTGTAATAGTCCCTCCGTGTATCTCGACTATGTTCTTGGAGATGGCAAGACCGAGGCCCGTTCCATCCTCTTTCGAAGTAAAAAACGGCTGAAAAATCTTTTCCCTGTCTCTGTCGGGAATTCCGTGTCCCGTATCGCTGATTGTGATATCGACACTGTCGGGTTTATAAGAGGTCCCTAATATAATCCTGCCCTGGCCGGCTATCACAGACTCCACCGCGTTTTTCATCAAGTTTGTCAGAACCCTCTGCAGAAGTTCGTAGTCGAGGTTTATAACTTTTTCGTTATCCATGAGATCCTTCACTATTTCTATATTCTTGGATCGCAGTTCGGGTGTCATCAGACTGGCGACTCTCCCTACCAATTCGTTGGGGTTTCCGGGTACGAGGCTTATCTCTCTCGGCATCGCGAGCTGAAAGAGCTCCTTGATGATTCCGTCGAGTCTGTTCACCTCGGTTATGATTTCCGAAACCTTCTCGTCCTTTCCGCCAAAATCCGCGTCGCTTCTAAGGTTTTCAAGCGCGACCGCTATGCCCGAAAGCGGGTTTCTTATTTCATGCGCGACCCTGGTGGCTATCTCCCCAATAGTCGCGAGTTTTTCGGACCTCATTAGCTCCATGTGCTTGCTGTCCAGCTCCGACTTTACCTCATCAATCTTTTGCCTGAGCGTATTATTGAAATTTTTAGTTTCTTCGAGGAGCTTGTTGTTCAGATCGTTTTTTTCCCTGAGCTCCGCGTTCCGGTCTTCGAGCTGTTCGTGCTCGATCTCGATACTGTTAAGCATTTTATTGAACGAGCTGACCAGTTTCGCTATCTCGTCTGTTCCTTCTATATTTTTCACCCTGTAGGAATAATCCCCCTCTCTTACGTTTACGGTCGCGTCGACGAGCCTCAAAATGGGCCTCGTCACTCTCTTGGGGAAAAGCACCGTCAGAACGCCGCCGAAAAGTATAGCGAGAGAAGCCACGATAAGTATATTCAGATACGCGACGCCGATCTGCGAGTTGGTTATCTTGATCGCGTCGTACAGATTCTGCCTGCTGAATACGTCCGCGATGTCGGTATCGCCGTCGTTGTCTTCGTCATCGGCGAACTGGGATATTATTTCCGAAATCGAATATTCCTCCTCGCCGAATTTAGACTTCGTATGCTTGAGCTCGTTGATGCTGTACATGCAAAACACGCTCACGATTATAATCAGCAGCAGCATGACCAGAAATCCGATTGTTATCTGTTTATCGAGTGTCATATCTATTATTAATATAGCTAAAACGGAATTGCATCGAAAGCGGGACACTATCTGAATCCTGTTATATCCCTCAATTACAAACCGATTCGCTTTACTTAAAAACTCCTGTTCTTATATAATGAGCAATCTTGATGCCAACCGATAAAGATCAATGTGACGGGAGTATTTTTCTCAATAATGAAGGACTGTTGGAACAAGCTCTTCAGTCTGATTGAACCATTGAGTATAGGATCAACGCAGTAAATAGTATGAATATATGCAGTTTTTACTGTTTAAATTCTGTTGAAGCTGCACTCAGCCATGAAGATATGAGAATGTAACAACCTGATTTTATTGCGATTTTATAAATTCTTCCCGTTGGCATGCTGCTTGCACACATTAATAATGTGCACCAAATACATTCGATGGAGAGCGAAAATGACTACAGGAAGAAAGTTGTCAGCGGTAACCGGAAGTTGTCTGTTGTTCATGTGCCTGATTTTGTTCGTACTAACAACCGGTTCATGCGGAGACTCGAACAGGAACGACGGCGATGACGTGGTAGAAGTCACGCTGAGCGACTATTCGATGGAAGTGGACAGCGAGAGCGTCGAGCCTGGAGAGGTGCTGTTCGTGATAAAAAACGAAGGCAACGTGGAGCACAATTTCGTAGTAGAAGGAGTGAACACCATGCAGAGGTTCGACAAGAATCTTAAACCGGGCGACACCAGAAGTGTAAGGGTTCGCCTTCAGCCTTCTAGATATAACCTCTACTGCCCGATAGATGACCACAAAAACAAGGGCATGGCGAACGTCCTCAAGGTCGAGGAGCCCGAGGGAGAAGAAACGCCCGGTCCGCAGGGCTAGATTAAACCGAAACGAGGAGCGACAGAAATGCCTTACAGTAAAAAATCGGAACTGCCGGATTCGGTCAGGAACAACCTGCCGGAGCACGCGCAGGATATCTACAAGGAAGCTTTCAATAACGCGTGGGATGAGTATTCGGATCCCGATAAGAGAAAGGGCGGAGCTTCACGTGAGGAAACAGCTCATAAGGTAGCCTGGGCCGCCGTAAAAGAAAAATACGAGAAGAAGAGCGGCAAATGGACTCGCAAAAAGAACTGAGGTTGAGGAAGATGCTCGATCAAATTACAGGAGAATTATTATGAGTTTTTACAGTCAAAGATTCGACAACTCGTACAGTCCGATTTTGAGCAATCCGGGTTAGCCGTGTGGGATTAGGGCGCGGGAAAACTCTCATAACGCACTGTGATAATGACAAAATAACAAATGCGCGACGTGCTGGCACGCATGTTGCACATAACTAATGCATAAAGTTGGACGCAGCGATTTCAGGAGGTGAGCCGTATGTTAGGTCTAACTGTTTTATTTCTCATATTTGCGATCATTGCCGCTTTTTTCGGATTCGCCGGAATAGCGGGCACGGCCGCGGGTATAGCACAAATTCTGTTCATTATATTTCTGATTTTATTTGTCGTATCCCTCGTGTTCGGCCGACGGGGAGAGATTTAGGAAGGGTGTAAAAAATTTCAGAGAAACAGGAGGTGATTCATATGAATCGCGACCAGATTGAAGGCAAATGGAAGCAGCTCGAAGGGAAGCTTCAGGAAAGATACGGATATACGAAAGAAGAAGCGCGCAGAGCGGTGGATGATTGGAATGAGCGTGTTTGATCGTAGAAAAAAGACTTAACCCTATTTACCCCATACCTCTGGCCGCCCTTTGTTCTCCCAAAAAGAACGGGGGCGGTCCTCTTAAATGGGTATGAGAAGTGTCAGTAAAATTCGTTTAAAGGGAGAACCGATATGGGACTTATCTTGCTTATCATTTTAATACTGCTCTTGGTAGGAGCGCTTCCGACCTGGGGTTACAGCAGGTCGTGGGGGTATTTACCCGGGGGCATAATCGGTACGATACTGATTATCGTTTTGATATTGGTACTTCTGGGTCATTTATAGCATGATAAGGAGGTGTTTTTATGGAAAACAACGATTTAAAAGGTCTCTTCAAGAGCGATCTGGGGTACATGTATTATGTGGAAAAGGAAATCGTGAAGGCGCTGCCCGACATAGCGGATGCCTCTTCCGACCCGGAGCTGAAAAAGGCTTTCGTGGAGCACCTCGAGCGGAGTAAGACGCATCTGGAAAGATTGGAAAAGATATTTGAAACACTCGATCTTAAACCGAGGGCCAAAAAAAGCCGCGGCATCGGAGGCCTTATAAAAGAGGGAAAAGAACTGTTCGACAAAAAGGACGATATCTCTCCCGACGTAATAGACGCGGCCCTTATCGCCGCCGCTCAGAGGATCGAGCACTACGAGATAGCCGCATACGGTACACTGAGCACTTATGCGAAACTTCTGGGTGACACGAAAGCGGCCGGTCTTCTCACGAAGACGCTCGATGAGGAGAGCGAAGCCGACGCAAAGCTAACCAGAATAGCGGTGAAAAGAGTCAACCCGAAGATTTCCTAGTATCGGATAGTCCGGCATTACCGAGGCGGGGCATTACAGCCGGCAAGCCCCTTCTACTCGGCCTGCTCTATTTTCTCTTCCGCTTCTTTTTTGTCTTCCGTGTCCGCGTCAGGCTTGTTCTTCTTGTTGTCTTCCCTGTTCTGAGGCTCGTACGATAATTCGACGTACATTGGAAAATGGTCCGACCCCACATCGGGAAGCCTTTCCAGGCGCACGAGCCTGAAAGATTCCGAGACGAAAACGTGATCGAGAGGAAAATGTATAATCGGATATTTGGCGTGAAACGTATTATAAAAACCTCTTCCGACTCTGAGGTCGAGAAGACCGCTTATTTTCTGAAACAGACTGGTCGTATGTGACCAGGCCACGTCGTTCAGGTCGCCGGCCACTATCGTCGGTTTGCCTGACTCTTTCGCTTTCTTGCCCACTATCAAAAGCTCGGCGTCCCTTTCGGTAGTTTCGTCCGCGTACTTGGGATTTGGAGGATTCGGATGTACGCAGTAAAACTCGACCAGCTCCCCCGACCTGAGCTCAAGTGTTGAATGCACGGAAGGTATGTAATCCTCGACCAGGTAATTCACATCGGACATTACGGGCTTTAGCCTCGTCAGGAAAATCATCCCGTAGGTATCGTCCGATACATGACGTGAGGTGTGGGGGTATTTTTCTTCGAGTGGTTTTATCTGCGATTCCCACCAGTCGTCGGGCTCCAGAAGGCAAACGACGTCGGGATCGTATTCGTCTATTTGCTTCAGCAGTTTATCGGCCTCGCGGTTTTTCATATACACGTTCGAAATTAGCAAGCTCAGTCTGTCGTCTCTGTAATTGCGCTCACTGCTTAACACCTGAACGGATGTAAGCGGTGTGTACGGAGACATTCTGTAAAACT
>Ga0307426_1000329_pt1 | contig 32299 bp, 23 predicted proteins | sample SalMarWE160340MG_FD_202165 | JGI IMG/M metagenome (GOLD analysis project Ga0307426, IMG submission 202165) | Salt marsh sediment microbial communities from the Plum Island Ecosystem LTER, Massachusetts, United States - WE1603-40 | ecosystem: Environmental > Aquatic > Marine > Intertidal zone >...
TGTCGAGTCTCTTGCTATAGTCCTCGTAGCGGATCGGTTCCGTGAAGCAGATGAAGTAGAAAGAGTTCTTAAAATAGGTGTAGGGATAAAGATCCCCGTGTGAATCCCTGTACCATTTGAATATCCGTTTCCCCTCCTCGATCATCAGCAGAGTGGGCACGATGTCCGCTTTTGCCTGATGGGCAATCCGAATCGCCCCGGTTTCCGGAGGCACCTCCTCACCAAAATCCACTCCATACCCGTACATCGAGCAGACCATCGGCTTGCCGCTGCTCACCAACTCCACCGCGTCTTGAATAGCCTGGCGGGGCTTGGCGTAGTTCAGCTTCACGAAGCCCGCACCCTGGAACAAACGCCTGACCAGGGGGTTAACGAAGGGACCTTCGGCTATAATGAAGTACAGGTTGTTCTTTGCCAGGTGGATCGCCAGCGGCACGTCGTAGGTCGTTGGATGAGGTCCCAGATAGATCCTCCGCCTGCCTTGGACCGCCTCCACGTGTTCCAGACCGGAGAGTATGACCTTGCAGTGTCGCCTGACCCAAAAATCCGAGTATAAACGGAATATCTTGAAGTAGAGCTCATCACGCATTCGCAGTGCTCCGGTCGGTCATGCCTCGATTGTATCGGGATTTCGAAGAAATGAAAGCACATAAACCGAGGCGCACAATCCGCGGAATGAACCGTGCTGCGGGAACGCGGAAAAAGGGGTCACGCTGATCGCCCGGGGTTGGCGGTTCGCCGTCTGCCGATGGAAAGCACTGCCGGCAGTACCAGGATGGTCCCGAGGCAGGCTGCGGACAGGGTGATGATGACCATCAAGCCGAAGTAGACGATCGGTTTGAAAAGGCCGAATCCTAAAATGAGCAGCCCCCCGTCGATGGCCAGCGTAGTCAGCACGATCGGGCGCCCGGTGATGTTCATGGTCCTGGTGACGGCTGTTTGGATATCCTGGGTTCCACTTGCCCACTGCCTGCGGAACTGGATCAGAAAGTGGATCGCGTCATCCACCCCCACGCCGATGGTGATGCTGGACACCATGATGGTCAGGGCATCCAGGGGGATCTTGGTCAGGTAGAGAAACGTCACGTTGATCATGATGCCGGTCAGCAGCGGGATCAGCGCATACAGACCGTACAGCAGGGAGCGGAAGCCGATGGCGGTGATGCAGATGATGAGCAGCGCGGCGATCACCATGGAGCGGACCGCGTCCCGCTGCATGATGTCGGAGAGGGGCAGGTAGCGGAGAAGGGGACCCCAACGCACGATCTCGACTTCGGGGGGGATGTACTCGGCCTGCAGTCCGTCTAGATTCTCGAGTACCGCCCTTAGGCCGATCTCGTCGATGAAAGTTTGATCAGCGGAGTCGTAGATGCGCAGCATCATGGTGAGGCTGGAAAAATCCTCATTGACCAGCAGTCCCAGAACTCGGCTGGCTTCCTCGGAGGAGGCGAAGACCTTGAAGTAGCGGGACAGCAGCAGGATCAGGCCCCGGGATTGGGGGATCTCCCGCTTTCCATACATCACCTGGTTGGCATACTCCAGGTAGCTCACAAACGAGGACAGGTAGCAGATGTCCGGATCTTCGGCCAGACGGCTCTCGAATTGGGAAAGGCTGTTCAGCACATCGGTCCGGAGGAAGTAGTTGGCCTGGTTTTCCGGAGCGGTCAGAGTGATGCCGATCTCCTCGAAACCGCCGATCTTGCGGGCAAAGAAGCGCATGTCCTTGATCACCCGGGCTCTCTTGGGGAAGTAGCTGATAGCGTCCGTGTTGTACTCGATTTTTGTGAAGGCGAATATGGAGAAGGCCAGGATCGCGACCAGCAGGATCAGGATGATCGCACGATGGCGGAGCACGCCGGTGCTCATGTTTGTCAAAACCCGGGTCAGGGTTCCTTTGAGCACCTGTTTGCTCTGCCGGGCTTTTGGCTCTCTCAAGCGGTACAGCACCGCGGGAAAGAAAAACAGGGAGAGCAGGGCGCAGGAGAAGATCCCGAAACTTGTGGCGATGGCGAACTCCCGGGTCTGTCCGATGCTTACCGAAATCAAGCTAAGGAGGCCGGCGATGGTGGTTGCGGAGGCCAGCAGGATGGTCTTGTTCACGTGGGCAATGGCCCCGCCGATCCAGCGGCTGTCTTCGCTGTTCTGGCCGGCTTCCCGGTAATACTGATTGAGGATGTGGATGCTGTAGGAGCTTCCCAGGGCCAGGACCAGCGGGGGGATGATCACGCTCATCAGGGTCAGGTCGAAGCCGATCAGGGACATGAAGCCCAGGCACCAGACCGTACCGATGCCCACCACCAGGAGCGGCAGTACTACCGCCCGTTTGGAGCGAAAGCCGAGGTAGAAGATGATCAGCATCACCACGAAGGCCAGGATCAGAAGGGTGGACAGGTCCCTGAGCAGGTAGGTCTTGGTGGTGTCCATGAAGGGGATCGTGCCGGTGATGTGTGTCGTGTAGTAGGGCTTCAGGTCGGCCAGGATGCGGTCGATGTCCCCCATGAGCTCGGTGTAGTTCTCCGTGGCTTCCGTGGGGAAGAAGGCCAGGAGCACAGTCCGATCCCGGGAGACCACGAAGTTCACGGCAAAGGGGGCGGCGAACAGATTCTCCTTGAAGACCGCCAGCTCCTCCGCGGTCTGCGGTTGCCGGCCGCCAGGGGACATCGGCTTCAGGGACAGACGGCTTCCCTGTTTTTCAAAGGAGATCAGGTTGAAGGGCGTGATGCCCTCCTTGATCTCGGGGAATGCTTCCAATTGCGCAATGGCCCGGGCAAAGGCGCTGAGGCCGGGAAGGGTAAACGGATTCTCCGCCTCAACCGCGATGACCAGGTAGTTCGCCTCCACCTGCCCGTCTCCGTACCGATTTATCAGAGCCATGACCTTATCGTCATTAGGCAGAAGGCTCTCCAGATTTGGATTCACCTTGATCCGGGTAACGGCCAGGGCAAACAGCGCCGTCACGATCCCGAAGGCGATGATCACCGCCAGGGAGTGCTCGTGCACGAAGTGGAGAAGACTAAGGATGATCGGTCTTCTTTTGCTGTGGCGCATCGCTGCTCGTTAGCTCGTTAGTTTTCCGACTCGGAGGACTCCTGGTGCTGCCACTCCCGCGGCGGGATTCCCACGTCCGTGGTTCGGCGGGTTCCCGGCAGCGTGTCCGCCTCTTCCTCTCGTTCGAACTGCTCCTGCCTCCGGGTTTCCCGCTCCCGCCGGCTCTGGTCGTCCTGCCGGGTCTGGTACTCGCTCAGCTTCCGGGAGATCTCCTCCAGCTTGTGCTGCAGACGCTTGATCTGTTTTTCAAGGCGGTTCTTCTCAGCGTTCAGCTGCTCCAAAGGATCGGCGGCTTTGGCTTTGCCTGAAGGCAGATAGGTGCGCTTGACCATGTCCGGGCTCATATCCCGGAGCAGGGCGCTTTCCGCCTCTTTGCGTGTTTCCGGATCGGGGATGCGGGTCAGGGTCTTCATGTTCTCATAGCCCAGGCGGGGATCGATGTCCAGCAGCTTGGTCTTGATGATCGTGTTGGCGCTGGTTCTGGGGATGCGCAGCACCCGGTCCAGGTAGTCGGTGAAACTGGTGTGGTGTTTCTCGCAGAGCTTCTGGGCCTGGATCAACAGCTCCCCCAGCTCCTTCATCAGCTCGCCGTTCACGGAGAGGATCTTCTCCCGGATGCGGCGGGTCAGCTCTTCGAAATCCTCGATCGCTACGAAAGGATTGCTGTACAGACCCTGGCTTTCGGCGTCGTAGAGCAGGCCGTGGAACAGGCTCCAGAACTCGCCGGTGTGGGTGCGGATGGAGATAGGCACCGGAGAGCCGGAGAACTGGAGGTGATGGGCGTACTCGTGGATGGCCGTGTACATCAGCTCGTTGTCGCTCTGGAAGTTGCGGTTGTGCAGCACCAGCTCCCGGGTCTCCGGCTTATAGAGGCCGTTCACCTTCCTGCTTTTCTTGCCGGAGAGCACCACCTCGAAGTACTCGTCGGTGTTGCGGATCTGCAGCAGCTTTTCCTTGATTTGCTCGTTGTTCACCCCGATTCCTCTTGAGCTTCACTATCGCACAATCGAGGGGATTTGGGTAGAGATGCCTATGATCTCGGCGAGATTCTGCATCATGCGTTTACATTCCGCTTTGATGAGGAAAAAAGGTCTTTCCTTGAAGGACTGTTGAAAGATATACTGCAGGTCATCATGATCGATGTAAGCAGTAGCGCTTTTCGCAGCATGTTTCGGGAGTACGACCTCAGGGGGCGGGTGAGTGAGGAGGAGCTGAACAGGGAGTCGGTTCAGCGGATCGCCCATGCCTTCGGCATCCTGCTCAAAAAGCGGAAGATCGGGGATGTGGTGGTCGGCTTTGACAACCGTAAGACCTCCGGGGATTTCAAAAATGCAGCCACCACCGGTCTGCTGTCCGCCGGCTGTAACGTGATCGATATCGGGTTGACCCTGAGCCCGGTGCTGTACTTCGCCCAGCACCTTTACCACTGCCCGGGGGGATTGATGGTCACGGCCAGCCACAATCCCGACGATTGGAGCGGGATGAAGCTCTGCCACGGCCTGTCCCAGACCCTGGGACCGGCGGAGATGAAGGATCTGTATCAGCTGGTTGCCTCCGGACAGCGGGTCCAGGAGAGCGGCAAGTACCAGAGCCGGGATGTGCGCTCCGCCTACATCAAGCGGCTCACAGACGGGGTCAAGTTGGCCCGGCCGCTGAAGGTCGTGGTGGATTGCGGTAACGGCGGGGCCGGAGTGTTCGCCTACGAGATCCTGCAGCGCATCGGCTGTCTCACCTTCCAGCTGTACTGTGATCCGGACACCTCCTATCCCAACTACTTTCCCAATCCCTCGAACCTCAAAGCCCGCAAGCGCCTGCGGGAGATGGTGACCCATCCCTACATCCAGGCCGATATCGGCCTGGGTTTTGACGGCGACGGAGACCGGATCGGTGTTCAGGATGATCAGGGCAGGGACGTCTGGAGCGACGTGATGCTGATCTTCCTGGCCCGACAGATGTTGGCGCGGAAACCGGGCGCCCAGATCGTATTCGACGTGAAATGTAGCCAGGCCCTGATCGATGAGATCGAAGCGGCCGGAGGCAAGCCGGTGATGTGGAAGACCGGACACTCCCACATCAAGGCCAAGCTTCACGAGCTGCACGCCGAGCTGGCCGGGGAGCGCAGCGGCCATATCTTCTTCAACGAGGGCTACTACGGATACGATGACGCCCTGTACGCGGCCGTACGCCTGTTGGAGTATATAGCCTCCCAGGACAAGAGCTTCGCCGAGCTGCTGGAAACGGTTCCCCGGTACGTGACCTCCCCGGAGATCGCCGCCCACTGCGCCGATGAGGTGAAGTACAGGGTGGTGGAGGAGCTGGTTGAGGATTTCAAGAAGGACTACGGGAAGCGGGTGATCGACATCAACGGAGCCCGGGTGGTGTTTGACGACGGCTGGGGTCTGGTGCGGGCCTCCTCCAACCTGCCCGAGCTGGTGATCATCTTCGAGGCCAAGACTGAGCAGCGGGTGCGGGAGATCCGCAAGCTGTTCCGGGAAAAGATCCTGGTCCACCCCGAGGTCTCTCCCGACTGGGAGAACGACATCTACGCATGAGGACCGGCAGGGGGTCATGAATACCTTCGGACAGCATTTCCGGGTCACCACCTTCGGCGAGTCCCACGGCCGGGCCGTGGGCGCGGTGATCGACGGCTGCCCGCCCGGGCTGGAGCTCAAAGTGGAGGATATCCAGGCCGAGCTGGACCTGCGCCGCCCCGGGCAGAGTGAGCTGACCACCCCCCGCAAAGAACCGGATCGGGTGGAGATCCTCTCCGGCGTGTTCGAAGGAAGGACCCTGGGTACCTCCATCGCCCTGATCATCTTCAACCGGGACATGCGCCCCTACGACTACTCGAAGATCAAGGATCTTTATCGTCCGGGCCACGCCGATTACACCTACCAGCAGAAGTACGGCCGCCGGGATTACAGGGGCGGGGGTCGATCCTCGGGCCGGGAAACCGCGGCCCGGGTCGCGGCCGGAGCTGTGGCGCGCAAGCTGCTGGCCGGCAAGGGGATCCAGGTAGTGAGCTTTGCCCGCATGATCGGCGGGATCTGGCTGGAGGAGGCGGAGCCGAGAATCGTGGACGGGTGGGGTGCGACGACGGGCGGCACGGGAGCCGGGCAGGTTGGAGCCCTACGGGCGAGCATCTACAGCTCCAAGGTCCGCTGTCCCCAGCCGAAAACCGCTGCGGCCATGGAGCAGGCCATTCAGGCGGCGGGGGAGGAGCAGGACTCGGTTGGCGGTATTGTTGAGGTACGGGCCTTCGGTGTGCCCGCCGGATTGGGGGATCCGGTGTTCGGCAAGATCGACGCTCGCATTGCCCAGGCCGTACTGTCCCTGGGCGCAGTCAAGGGGATCGAGTTCGGCGCGGGATTCCGCCTGGCCGAGATGCGGGGAAGTGAGGCCAACGACCGCTTCACCGGAGGGGCCGACGGGCAGGTTTTTCCGGAGACGAATCGGGCCGGGGGCATGGCCGGCGGAATCAGCACGGGTCTACCCATCGTCTGCCGGGCGGCGATCAAGCCCACCGCTTCGATCGGAAAGGTGCAGAAATCTGTGGATGCCGCGGGCAGGCCGCTGGAGCTGAGGATCGAAGGCCGGCACGATCCCTGCATCGTGATCCGCATCGTGCCGGTGATCGAGCACATGGTCAACCTGGTGCTGCTCGACCTGTACCTGGCGCAGAAGGCCCTAAAGGGCTGAGCATCTGTTCACCAAACGCAAAGAAAACGGAAAATTCGGTAACACGATCGGGGGTTTGGATCATTATATTAGTATACAAATGAATCCAATCGCGATAGGAGCTGTAGAATGGGAGATATCGTTCCGCGTAACCAGCTGGTGAAACAGGGCGTGCATGGCATCGCCGGGATCGGAGGCGGTATTGGCCTGTTGATTCTCAAAGCCATCGCCTCCGCAGGATTCATCCCGGGCCTGATTGCCGGGGGAATCGTGGGAATCGCCGGTCTGGTCATCGCCTCCTCGAAAGAGGACCGGACCGCAGGCATGATCGCCGTTGCAGCGGGTGCTGTTACAATTGTAGCTTCGATTCCCGCCATCGGGGGTGTCGTCGGTTGGATGATGCCGGTGGCCGGTGTAGGACTGATCATCGCCGGCGCCATTTCTCTGTTCAGATTCATACGCAACCTGCGGCGCCGCAGCCGCTAGCTCCACAGGTAACAACAGGGTTTCTGATCCTCCACTTTCTCAGTTCAAAATTCCCTCCACAAATTGAAGTATCCGTGCTAAACACCTCGTTGTCTGGGGTATGGGACCAATCGACTCTCCCCACGACAAATTCCTCCATGCCGTTTTTTCGGATGAAGACCATGCCCGGGACCTTCTCCGCAACGCCCTGCCCGGCAGGATACTGAGGCTGCTGGAGCTGTCGCCGCTTCAAATCTCCAGGGAGAGCTACGTTGATGTTCTCCTCTTATGTCGAGCTCGAGGAGAGCCTTCGTCCCTATATTCCGGATTTTCAAGTTGTTTTGTTCGACCTTCAACGCACTGAAGAGAGGGACCTTCAGGGTGCCGAGTTGTTTCAGGCTGCCCTAAAAATTGCCAAATATGCGCGCACCCAGCTCCGGTCCCATCTCGGGGATAGCTTGCGAGCTGTGTCGTCTCATCCTAAAGATGAGAGATACAGGTATTTCCTGAAGGTGTTTCTGCGGTATATATTACAGGTAGGACGAGATACTCCGAGAAGTTTTGTGGAGGAGGAGATCGAAAAGGTAAACGATGAAAATGCCAGGGAGGTGTACATGACCATAGCGGAACAGCTGCGAGAGGAAGGGATAGAGATAGGCAAACGAGAGGGCAATATCGAAGGCCAGATCCTTGAGAAGCAGCAGGTTCTTACACGTCTGATCGAAAAAAAATTCGGTCCGCTGGAAGCTTCCGTGAAACAAAAAATTCTCAGTTCTCAGGATCGCAAGCGATTGGATAAAGCCATCGATTTGTTGTTGGAATCCGAGTCCGTAGACCAGATACTTCAACCTCTCTCTTGAAAGCGAGTAGCCAAACCGGATACCGGCATCACTGCACGACCGCATCCCACCTGCACATTAACGCCCAATTCCATCATCTATCACCACCCTTGACCAACACCGTGCCCTGACGTAGCCTTCGCACATGCTTACCCTGACCCTTCCCCTCTCGGGTATCGATGTCTGGATCCCGGGCATCGTCCTGCTGGGTATTGTTATCGGATTCCTCATCGGGCTTTTCGGAGTGGGGGGAGGGTTTCTGCTCACACCGCTGCTCAAAGTCGTGTTCGGCATCCCCTATCCCGTGGCCGTGGGAAGCAGCCTGCTGCAGATCTTCATCAACAGCTCTATCGCCACCTTCCAACACTGGCGGAACGAGAAGGTGGATTTCAAGCTCGGCCTGATCCTGGCAGCCGGCGCCATAGCCGGGACCGAGATCGGGGTGCGCATCCTGACCCACCTGCAGCGCAGCGCACCGATCCTGATCAACAACCGTCCCTTCTCTCCGGTGGACCTGGTTTTGAACATCCTCTTTCTGGTACTGCTGTCCGCCGTTGCCATCTTCATACTTCTCGAGACGGGCCGCACCGCGACCAGTCAGGAGGTGAGCACCGCCATGTCCCGCTGGCTGAGAACGATCCGTCTGCGGCCGACCCTGTTCTTTCCCCGAAGCGGGATCGCCTCCTACAGCATCTGGATACCGATTCTCCTGGCCGTCTTTGTCGGAGTCCTGACCGGGCTGATGGGAGTGGGCGGGGGGTTCGTGAACTTTCCTCTGCTCATCTACGTGATCGGTTTGCCTACCCATATCGCCGTGGGCACCAGCGTGTTTCAGATTCTGCTGGCCAGCGGTTACGGAGCCGGCCGACATATATTTCTCGGCAACGTGGAGATCATCCTGGTGGGGATCCTGTTCGCCGGTTCGTTCGCCGGTGTTCAACTGGGGGTGAAAGTCTCCCAGATTCTCGGCGGCCGCAGCATCCGTCGCTACTTCGCCCTGGTGGTGGCTCAAGGCGTTGCCCTGGTCATCTGGGATTTGATCCGCCAAATCTTTTTTTAGTACACTTACCTGTAGGCTGCGATCAGCCCCGAAACTGTATGAACGAACCCAAGAGAAAAACCTACTGGCTGGAAACCTACGGCTGTCAGATGAACAAGGCCGAATCGGGCTATCTGGAATACGAGCTTCAGCGCCACGGTTGGATTCCGGTCAAAAAGCCGGAGGAAGCGGAGGCGGTAATCCTCAACACCTGCTCGGTTCGCAAAACCGCGGAGGACCGCATCTGGGGCAGGCTGGGGTTCTTCAGGGCCCAGAAAAAGAGCCACTCGTTCCGGCTGGTGTTGATGGGCTGCATGAGCGAGCGGCTCAAGGAGGAGATTCTGAACGAGGCGCCCCACGTGGATCTGCTGGTGGGCAACTTCCAGAAACACAGATTGGTGGACGTGCTCGATCACGGGGATGCCCCTCCTGAAGTGGCCGCAGGAGCGGGCGGCAAGGCTTCAGCGCAGCAGGCTCACCAGGAGGCGCATCTGGTCGATACGGGGGAGTATCGCTTTGCCGAGCGCCACAGCCTCTCCGGATTCCGGGCCTTTCTGCCCATCATGCACGGGTGCAACAACTTCTGTACCTACTGCATCGTACCCTACGTCCGGGGCACGGAGGTGTCCCGCAGCCCCGAGAGCATCCTCGCTGAGATCCGCCGGCTGCAGACAGCGGAAGGCTCCTCAGAACAGACGATTAAGGAGATCACCCTGCTGGGTCAAAATGTCAACTCCTACCTGTACCGGGATCAGGGCGGGGGGACACTCACTTTTCCAGCCCTGCTGCGCCGGATTGTGCCGATTCTCCAAGACAGGACCTGGCTGCGCTTTCTCACCTCCCACCCCAAGGACATGAGTGAGGAGCTTATCGAGCTGATCGCCGCTGAGCCGGCCCTCTGCCGCCATATCCATCTGCCTGTGCAGCACGGATCGAACCGCATCCTTCAAGCCATGGGCCGCAAGTACACCCGCGAGCGTTACCTCGATCTGGTTGCGCGGATCCGAAAAACCATCCCGGGGGTGTCCCTAACAACCGATATATTAATAGGGTTTCCAGGGGAGGGTGACGAGGACTACCGTCTGACCCTGGAGCTGATGCAGCAGGTGCGTTTCGAGGATGCTTTCACCTACCGTTACAATCCCCGCGAGGGCACCCGGGCCTTTGAGCTGGGGGACGATGTCCCCGAAAGCCTGAAGCAGGAACGTCTGAGCGAAGTGATCGATCTGCAGCGGCGCGTCAGCCGGGAGGTCAAGAAACGCAAGCTCGGAAGGGTAGTCGAGGTGTTGATCGAAGGGGTATCCAAGAAGAACGCGGCGGAGCTGTTGGCCCGCACCGAGGGGGATGAGATGGTGGTATTACCCGGCTCTCCCCGACGGATAGGTACCTTCGCCCGGGTTCGTTTGCGGCGTCTTCAGGGATCGACCTTCCGAGCCGAAACGATCGAAACGCTTGATGCGGATGGTCCTTAGTGGTCTGTTCTTGAGGAAAAAAACGGCGTTTATGGGATTCCGGCAGTATTTCCCGACATTGTTGATGATTCTGTCGCTGCTCGTCTCGGCGTCCGGCGTCGTCGGCCAGGACAACAATCCCAAGGGGGTTCAAGCCCCAGTCACTCCTGGTGCGGACGAACAGCTCCTGGCCGAGGCCAGAGAACTGTCTTCGGAGGGAAAGCTCCAGGATGCGGCCGGCGTCTATACCGAATGGCTGGCGGAAAACGCCGGCCATGCTGACTTCGGCATGATTCTCATCGAGGCCGCGGATTCCCAGCTGTCAATCGAACGCGCCCTGGAACTGTTGAGGGTCTATACCCCGCGGGTACAGGATCCGCGGCAGCAGGAGCTCTGCAGGGCCTCCCAGATCGATCTCCTGGAAATGCTCGGCCGTACCGAACAGGCCCTGGGACTGCTGCGCTCCTTTCCCCCCACACCCCGGTGGCTGTACCGCCAGGCCCAGATGCTGTACCAGGAGGGATTGGCCGAGGAAGCCGGAAAATCCCTCCAGCAGGCGCTGAAGGCCCTTCTGAGCGACGAAAACGGTGAAATCGATAATAATAACGTGGGAAATAACGGTCTGGAGGCCCGCATTCGGCTGCTCCAGGCGCGGATACTCGTCATCCAGGATCGAGGCAGGGAGGCTGAGAACCTGTTCCAGCTGCTGGTGGCAAGGTACGGAGACACACCGTCGGGACCCGGGATCCTCCTGGCCTACTACGAGTATCTGCTGGCTCAAGGCCGGGATGAGACGGCGGAAAAACAGTTGGAAATGCTGGCCCGGGAGTTTCCAGACTCTCCCGAGCTCGCCCTGGCTCGCGAAGCTGAGGGGGAGGCAATGATAGGGTATGCACCAATAGCCTCGCGATTGCTGCCCAGGGATCTTCCCGTGCCCCAGGAAGGTACGGTCTCGGATCAGAGCGGGGAACAGCCGGTGGTCCAACCCCGCCGGACGGCCGCTGCTTCCCACCCGATCGCTCAGCAGCCACAGGCAGTGGCGCAGGAACCAATCGCGGGGTCAGCGCCAACCGCGGAGCCGGCGCCAGCCGCGGTGCTGCCGACACCGGGGGCCCCGCAGCAGCATAGTCCCACGGCACAGCCGCCACCTGGGGCGTTTCAGCCTCCCACTCCCACGGCGCTGGTGCAGACCGGGTCATTTCGGGACCGGGAAAACGCCGAGTATATGGTCCGGGATCTCGAAGCCAGCGGCTTTGAGGCGGGGATCGTAGAGAAACAGATAGGCGGCACCCTCTATTTCCGGGTGGTGATCGGCCCGCTGATGACCGTGGACCAGGCTCAGGCCGTGCTCATGAAGCTGAAAGACGCCAGCTTCGAGGGGGTTCTACTCTTCCCGGAGTAGCGGCTGGTTCGAGCCGGCGGCTCTGCTGTTCGCCGCCGCTACTCGCCGGACTCCGGCTCCGGCTTCTCCTGGACCTGTTCTTCATCAAGGATCTCGAGCTGTTCGAACACGATCCGGGTCTCCGAGGTCGGGGCCACCCCGTGGACGCTCAGCTTTCCGGGGACCAGGGTCAAGGTGCGGTACAGGTAGGCTCCCTCCTGCTTCTCCGAGTAATCCATGATGTAGGTGGCCGCGGTCGTGGCAAGGCCGTTTTCATTCATCCCCTGCAGGTACAGGACGTCCTGGTCCAGGTGGATCACGGTGAATCCCCCTGCAAAGTCCCGTCCCTCCTCGATCCAGGTGAAATGGGGCGGCTCGAAGATGATCTCGAAACCCGCTCCGCTCTGATACAGACCCTTCAGCTGGATCTGGGAGGCGTTTATCCGGCTCTGCTCCTTGCTCAGCAGATCCCGCTGCAGCTCCTCGCTCAGCTTGATGTAGCGGCCGAAGGTGCGGTCCCACTGCTCGGAGCCCAGGATGGATACGTCGATGGTGTTCAGGGAGACAACCTCGATGTTGAAGCGTCGCACTATCGATTCGATCGACTCGTTGGCGCCGAAGGCCAGCAGCCGGTTGGAGAGGCTGCGGAAGGATGCCTGCCAGATGTACACCTCCTGGACATCCCCGGAATACACGCTGATGCGTCGCTGTTCCGGAAGGAAGAGCAGGATCTCCTCCTGGCCGTCGGTGCCGGCCAGGTACCAGGGACCGGCCAGGAAAGCCTCGAAGGCCTCCACTGAAGGGTCGGAGAACAGTTCCTCCAGCTGCTTCTCCTCGATGACCGCGCCGGGAAGCTGCTCCTTGCCGGTGAGAACGTAGCGGTTCTGCTGATACTGCCAGTAGTAGGTGCGCTTGACCTTGTCCAGGAGGTTCTCCGACTCCGCATCCCGGCTGTAGGCGTAGATCACGAAGCTGGGCCCGTTTTTCTGACCCAGGCGGTAACCCTCGGAGCGCTCTTCCTCGTCGATCTCGATGCTGCCGTCGGCCACGATGCGCAGGATCTCCGTGAAGTACAGACCCAGGCCGGTGGGCGAGGGGGTTTTGCGAAACAGATCCAGGGTCAGCTCGCCCAGGTCGTTCATGCCGCGGCAGACGATCTCCAGATTATGGTCCCCCACCACGTCCTTCAAAGAGATATCCAGCAGACGGAGGTTGGTGGCGTTGATCAGACTCTCCCAGGTCCGGGAGTAGGTAGCCCGTATGGGATCGTAGTCGATCACGGCGATCTTCAGGGGAGCCTGGGGATCCTCCTTCTGGCGGAGCACCAGGATCTGCTCGTCGTTGGTGTCCAGATCCAGGTTGGTGTTGATCACCCGGATCAGCTTCTCGGTGTCATCCAGGGGCACCTTGGGGGTCAGCTCCAGGGTCTCCGCGGTTATTCCATTTCCGTCCGCCGATCCCGGGCCCGCTTCATCGGCCACTTCCGGCACGATCCTGCGCGCTCCCGCCTCCGCTTTGTTGTTCTCCCTGAACACGTCGCAGCCCGTAAGCACGGCGCCCGAAAGTACGGCCAGCAGGAGCAGGTAAGGGAGGATCGCGGAAACCGACCGGCGCCGGAAAATTTTTTGGGTGTTCGCTATGGTCATCGTTATCTACTCGGTACTCGATGTTTGCTCGTTGAAGTACTCGTGCAGCATCTCCAGAATTTCAACCTTCATCACCTCGAAAGGCCGCACGCACTTGAATCCCGCTGCCGTCTTGTGACCGCCCCCTCCAAGGCTCTGGGCGATGGCGGCCACGTCGATATTGCCCTTTGAGCGCAGAGAACAGCGCTTGACCCCCTCCGTATTTTCTTTGAAAAAGACGCTGACCCGGACGTCACCGCTGCGCAGAGGGATGTTGATCAGCAGATCCGATTCCTCGTAGATGGCGCCGGCCTCCCGGAGCAGGTCCTGGGTCATGGTCTGCACGGCCACGTGATTGTCGTAATGCAGCTCCAGGGTGGCCAGCACCCTGGACATCAGCACCAGGGAGCTGATGGAGTTGCTCTCATACACACTCACGTAGGCCTGATTGGGCTGAACCCCCAGGTTGACCAGATCGTGGGCGATCTTAAAGGTGACCGCCGTGGTCTTGGGATAGATGAACGACCCGGTGTCGTAGAGAATGCCCATATAAAGAGCCTGGGCTATTGGCAGATCGATCTCGAGGTGCATCTCCCGAAACAGGAGGTAGAGGATCTCGCAGGTGGAGGAGGCGTTCTGCTCGATATGATTTTTCGAAAGCTGTACGGTTTCACTGTCGTGGTGATCCACGATGAAATATTCCTTCACCCGCGGAAGGATCAAGGTCGACACCTGCCCGATGTTGTTGATGTCGTTCACATCCAGGATGAACATTCCGTACTCCCCGACATCTTTGGGGATCTGTTCCTTCCGCATCAGGACCTCGAACTCCTGGCCGGGATCTACAAAGGCGAACTTCTGCGGAGCCGGATCGGCGTTGAGGATACGGGCGGTTTTCCCGAGCTTGCGCAGGGCCAGCAGCATGGCGTATTCACTGCCCAAGGCGTCACCATCGGGGGTTTCATGAGCCGTGATTATGAACTTGTCGTACTTCTCGATAAAATCGATGACGGCTTGATTCGGCATTACGATCCCTTACTCGTGGTCCGGTTCTTCAGGTCTGAGCACCGTGCTGCTTCGGGGCAGCTCCCTGACGGAGCGCAACTGCCCCGCACCGACCCGGGCGCCGATCAGGCAGCCTGAACCGATTTTCAAACCCTTGGGCACTTCCGCATTGATTCCGATTACCGTCACCCCTTCGCAGACCTGTTTGGGAAAATCGAAGTTCCGGGCGCCCGCCTCGCGCATACCGATGACCGCCCCCTCCCCGATGTTCGACGATCCCAGATCTCCAACATAGGGAAGAACCAGAGTTTTGTATAGCTGGGCTTTGGCCCCGATCCGGTTTCCGTTCATCACTACCGAGTTCACCACCGAAGCGCCTTTGTGCACTACCACACCCGGGAAGATGAAGCTGCCTTCCACATGTCCTTCCACCCTCGCACCTGCGCTGATCAGGGAGTTTTTTACCTGCCCGCTTCTGTCGATGAGCGTCTCTTTTGCAGCGGCGGCGGGTTTTCCGGGAGTGTTCAGCTGTTCCAGCAGCTCGACCCTTCCGGTCTGGCCGACAAGCCAGAGGTTCTCCTTGTAGAGCTGGGTGAGGTTGTTCTGAAACAGTATCCTCCCGGGGATGTTCCGGATAGCCTCGAAGGAGGCGTGCAGGAACTCGGAGAACAGGGCCGCGCCCAGCCTGAGAGATGGGGCTCGGCTTTTGCTGTAGCTTTCCCAGGCACCGAGGAGAGCCCGCTTTCCCGCTACGTAAATGTCGGTTTCCACGTTTTGGATGGAAACACGCACGATCGAGGCTTTGGCGTTCTCTATAACACCCCGGAGCGCGTTCCTTTTCGGACTGCAGGCCAGGGTCAGGGGACAGAGCAGAATGGTCGGTGCGGGATCCCGGCCCAGGGTTTCGAGCAGCCCTTCGATCCCCCGATCCGCAAGGCTCAGCCGTTCCCGCTCCCCCCGTGATCTGGCGGTGATGAAAGAGGTCAGGCTGCGGTAGCGGGTTTCGGCGATCAGGTTGCAGCCGGAATCGCTCAGGCCGGCGAACGCCGCTGCCGCAAAGTCCAGCAGGCAGTAGTGCCCCCAGAAGGGAAAGGAGGCGCAGGGAACTTCATGGCTGAACCCCGGAAGGTCTTCCGGGAATCCACTTTCGACTAAATAGACGCTACAGGGACTCATCGTGGAATCAGGGAGATTTTGTGCTAGTCTCGGCAAGATTGCAAGGCCTGACTTCGTCAGCTTCGCTGGCTGCGCTTTCTGCGCGGGTTACGCTTTCTGCACCAGCTACGCTATCCGGACTAGCCAACCCGGGCCAAACGCACCGTGATGTCCTTCTTCTTATCCAGGTCCAGGCGCACCCGGAAGTCGAAATCCAGGATGTTCAGGGGTGCATCGTAGAACTTGGGGAAGCGCTCGGATTTGAGCACGGTCATGCGCACCCCCTTGGCGATGGCCATCAGTCGGGCAATGCTCTGGGGATTGCGCTTGGGATTGACACCCAGCGAGTCCTCGACAAGCTCCAGGTAAAGGGGTCTGCCTTCCTTGATCTTGTAGACCGGCTGGTCCCCTTTCTTGCCTGCCGTGACCAGCTGAAAGCGGTACTTGACCTTCTTGAGCCGGCGGGTCAGCAGCAGGATCAGCAGGACGATCAGGATGAGCACGGCCAGGGCGATCAGCATCCACCACCAGAAGTTCTCGAAGAAGGAATTCACGTGGTAGTCGACCTGGCTGAGCACCGGCAGGAAACGATCCTCCCCGGAGAATACGAATCTCAATGTTCCCGAGTGATCCCCGGCCTCTACGGCTGCCGGTATGCGCACGGAAATCCCGATTTCCGTCGTCGAATCGGGGGCAAAGGTGAAGGAGGCTGAATCCTCCAGGATATTCTTCTCCATGCCGTCGGGCAGTGTCAGGCGGATGCCGTTTATCACCACGGTCCGCTCCTCCGTGTAGCCCTTGCTCTCCACGCTCAAGGAAACCCGGCTGCGGCCCCGGTAGTCCACCGGATCCAGGGTCGCCGGAGAGGTCACCTCCAGGGCGGCCAGGAACTCCCCGGTTTTCTCCACCATCTCCTCCACGGTGGGTTGCTCGGACAGATCGGTGTAGGTTCCGGCCAGCTCTTCGGCCAGCTGGCGGGCCTCCTCTCCGACGCCCACGCCCAGGATGTGGACCTTCCAGCCCTTCATCTGGATGATCTTCGTGTTCTCCAGGAATGCGTGGTTGAAGCTGCCATCCGGGGAGTAGTACTTGCTCTCCGGGGGCGCCTCCTGGATGCCGTCGGTGATCAGCAGCAGATACTTCTTGCGATCCGGCCGGCTGTACTTTTCCACCTGCTCACCCAGCACATCCAGGGCGTTGCCGATGTCCGTGTACACGCCGTCGCCCAGCAGCTGGGCGATGATCGCCTTGGCCCGCTCCTTGTCCTCATCGCTGCGGATGGTCATGGAGATCGGGATCTCCGTCTGGCCGTAGAAGGCCACAACCAGGAAGAAATCCCCCTCAATGAGCAGCTGGTCGATAATATAGCTGTTAACGTATTCTTTGACGGCTTCGATCTTGTTGTTCTCAGCCATTGATTTGGACTTGTCCAGGGCTATGATCACGTCAATCGGCTCCTCCCTCTGGTCCGCAACGGCTGAGGAAGGCGCTAACAGGGAAAAAACGAGGAAAATAAGGAAAAACAGGCGAATTTTCATTAGAAAGCTCCTCGTTCACAGCATGCACCATATTTTTTTAAAATGGAAGTGAAAAAAAAATTTTGTGCTTTACATTTGTGTCTAGGTGTGAATAATTTAATTTAAGACCTCGAAATGAAGGAGAAATAGCTATGGCGAGTGTTGATTTACCCAGAAGTCCGAATGTATTTCATCCGGAAAAGCCCAGCGCCGTAGGGTCGCGTAACTCCCTTGCCCAGGAGTTCAGGGATCAACAGGCGGAGGTGGATCTGCTCCTCAGCGAAGAAGTAGATAAGGTGATGAACCATATACAAGCCAAACTGCCCCCCCAGGTCCTGGAGCGACTGGACGTGATGGGTGGTTTGAAGGAGAAGATCTACAACTACTACAACCAGAACTACCAGAACATGTTCAACCGCTACGCGGTGACGTCGGAAGATGAGATGGTGAAGAAGGTCAGGAATTTCGTGGACAAGGAAGAGATGAAGACCCTGGCCCGCTATACCCCGAAGGAGATCGCCGCCCTGCTCGATGCCATCGGTGGTATGGACAAGTTCAACACCGGTGAAATCGAAAAATCGATCGTCAACATGTACGGCCACCTACACGGGCACATCCAGCGGGGTGTGAACGACCTGGAGACCATGACCAACAGTCTGCTGCGTCAGAAGACCGACGTCGGTGCTTTCGTTCGTGGCCAGAATGCCTACTCGATCGTCAAGTGTTCCTTTAAGGACAGCACCCACAGGCCCAAAACCGTATCGGATGTCAAGCTGTCGGTGAACATCCTGGATTCCGAGCTGATCAGCCCGATCTTCCACTACCAGGTTACCGTGGAATTTCTGATCAAGGATATGCTCTCCAAGCACGTCCTCGACCTGATCGATAAGGAGATCGAGGGGCTGAAAGAGGCGATCATCGACGAGGGTCGGGAAGAGATGTCCGACGGAGAGATCCTCTTCGAGAAGATGAAGCGGGTTGAAAAGTACACCTCCGACGACAAGGACGATCCCAAGAGCAAGCGCTACACCTTCTTTGCCAAGAGCCTGATGGACCGCATCGAAGGGCTACGCGCGGAGATCGATCCGGAGGAGTACGATCCGGTGAACATCCGGGAGAATCTGAAGAAGATCATCGATTTGGAGAATATCCGAAACCGGGGTTTTAACACCGCGATCAACTCGATCACCTCGATCTTGGACACCTCGAAGATGGGCTACCAGTACATAGAGAATCTCAAGAATGCCAGGGAGCTGGTCATCCGCGAGTACGAGGACACCGATCCTGCCTCCCTGCCCGATGAGCGCTACGCCATCAAGTTGAAATACTACGATCAGGCCCAGCTTCTGGAAGACCGCAAGTCCTACGATGTACAGATGAAGAGCATGGAAGTGGAGATCCAGCACCTTTGGGACGTCCTGGACATGGTCTATGAAGATTCCAAGTTCATGAAGGGCGTGCAGGACTTCAAGGATCTGGCCAAGCGCAAACGCAACAAGATCAAGAGAAAGATCAAGGCGCTGACAGGCGATCCGATGTACGAAGACATCGAAAAGACCTGGGACGAGGTCACCTTCGTCGTAGCCGGAGACACCGAAGTGGAGCGAATGAACCGCACCTACCTGCCCGAAAAGGACAAGGTCAAGAGACGGATCATCCTCATGCGGGAGAAGCTCCATAAGGTATACGGCTACAAGTATCCGATTCAGCGCCGGGTTGCCGAAGAACGGCTCAACTACCTGCAGGCTGAATTCGACAAATTCGACTACATGATCAACCCGTACCACATCCAACCGGGTTTGATACTGGACGTGGACATCACCTCGATCAAGAAGAAGAAGGCCACCCTGGAAGGTATGGCGAACGTGCTGAACGAGTTCCTCTTCGGTGTATCCAAGGGATTTGCAGATGCGGCTTTCGCCTCCTTCTCCAGACGACGCTCCACGGTTCGGGAGGACATCGCCATGTCCTTCGGTGAAACCGCCGCCATGGGCGAAGAAGGGGCACCGGCGGCCGGCACGGAGTTCGTGGACATGATCCGCGCAGGTGAAACCGCCGCCTCCCAGGTCAGTGAGTCGCCTAGAACCGGTGTGGTTGACAGCACCAGCCGCGGACGGGGACGGCCCAAGAGCAGTGGGCGGGGTCGCCCCAAGGGCAGCGGCAGAGGTCGCCCAAGAGGATCTTCAGGACTGAAAGAGATCTAACTGAGGCAATGCTTACATTCGGTGATCCTCTGCCCGAACTGGCGGGGGATCACCATTTTATTTTATTCCCACGGCAGTGAGCTTTGAGGGCTGCGGTGGGTGTCGGTTGTAGCGGAATCATGAAGATACAACGAAGGCTCTAGAGGACGGGAGTCCGAGAGCAGGGGGTAATCATGGCAGAGGCTGTATACGAATATATCGGTTTGAGCACGAGGGATGGTTTCAACCGTTCTCTGCGACACTTTCTGGCAGTCAATGACGTCGTGCCGGATTTCGAATCCAAATCGAACCTGGCGGATGAGCTGAACGGTTTGCTCGATGAGAAGGTCATCCGATCCAACCAGATCGGTCCCATCGTCAACGCCCTGTTGGTGGGGCATCCGAAGTACAACTACCGTTCTCGCTCCTACAACCTGATCCGAAACATCGAGGAGTTCGACGGAATAGTCTCTGAGGTCGGCAAGTGGGATGGGGTGGATCTGGTCCTGGCTTACTACCATCCGGATTTGGGGCTGACCCTGATCAATCCCAAGAACAAGCAACACTGGGATTCTGTGCAAGCTCTGAGAAAAAACGAGCTTCTCACGATCTACGCCGGTACCCTGACCGACAAGGCGCCGGAGAAGCTGCTGGAAACGGCCATCGACGCGCTGGTCTCTCTGCTGGCGACGGGGAAGACAAAAACCGTTGCCGCCCTGACCCAGGGCAGGTTCAAGTGGAAGCCGCCTAAACCGCCGGCTCCACCCAAACCCAAGGTGAAAAAGAAACCGGGCAGAGCGCCGGCCCGGGCCAAGGCTGCGACTCCGACAGCCGCAGGAGCGGCGGGCGGAGCAGCTCCTGCCGCCCCTCAGGCGGCTGCCCCGGCGGTGGAAGTCCCGTCCAAGAAGCGCCGCATGACCCCGATGTATTCCATTCCGGTCAGCAATGAGCTTTTCCACAACGGGAACGTGGAAGCCTGGAAGAAGATCATCCAGAGCTACAATATGAAATATCCGGAGCTGGAGGTGTTCATCTTCTACGAAGGGGAGCGCATCCACGACATCAACACCCTGTTCAAGTGGGGCAAGGTCAAGCACGGCTCCACGATCATGATCGCCATCGCCGGGGAGGATATCAAGGATCTGGCCAAACTGCAGCGGTACCTCAGGCAGGGCGCCAGTCCGGCCTTTGAAGCCTTCCTCAAGTTTCCCGTTAATACCGTATTGAACCTGTTCTAAGGGGTAGCAAGATGAAGAGAAACGTCTACTTTTTCAGCGATAAAGAGTATGTAAGCAAAGAGGAAGTCCTGAACAAGATCGGTATTCGCGGGCGCCGGGCCATGGAGCTGGCCGAGCTGAAGCTGCCGATCCTGCCCGGATTCCTCATCGATGCGGAGATCGCCTCGGATCTGGCTGAGATGTCGATCAAGTCGCACCTGCAGAGTTTTTTGAAGAAGCTGGAGGCAGGCACGGGCAAACGCTTCGGAGATCCGGAAGACCCGATGCTGGTGAAGATCGTCATCAGCCCCTCTCTGGTGATCACTCACTATCCCACGCTGCACAACTACGGTTTGACCGACAGCTCCCTGCCGGGTTTCGTGAAGTTCGTCGGGGAGAATTTCGGGTATCACGAAGTCCAGTTCTTGTGCAAGGGAACTCTGGAGATAGAGGCCCGCATTGCCGAACTGGAGGAGAAGGAGAAGTACGCGCAGAGCATCCGCAAAGCCGCCGACAAGTTGGACAAGCAGCTGTCCAGCAAGATGAGCGCCCGGGAGCGGGATGCCAGCGTGAAGGAAATCGTTCCCCTGCTTCCGGACGGCTTTTTCTCCGGGGACGCCTACGATCAGCTGGAGATCTCCCTGAAGCGCATCAGCCACATGCTCAGCCTGGACGAGATGAACAACCGCGACACCGCTCTGCTCATCCAGCCTATGGTATACGGTAACTACGGCAGGGACTCGGCCAGCGGCAATTTCTACACCCGCAACATCGTGACCGGGGTCAAGACGTTACAGGGTGAGTTCTACCAGAGCGCCTTCGATTCGATCGGCGCGACGGGAAAAGACATCAACTCCATCGAGAAGAAGTACCTGGGCGAGCTGGAAAAAATCGCCAGGATCGTGGAAGACCACTTCAAAGAGATCCGCTCAATCCGCTTCACGATAGAGAACAAGAAGCTCTGGCTGATCGATCAGCGGGCCGTGATGATCAAGTCCACCCAGTCGGAGATCCAGACGCTTCTGGATCTGTACAACCGCAAGGTGGTGGACGACAAGTACGCGGTCTCCACCGTGAAACCGCAACAGCTCAACGAGATACTGCACCCGGTGATCAATCCCGCCTCGGTGACCAAGATGAAATCCCTGGAAGGCGGAATAGCCGGCGCCCCCGGTGCGGCCATCGGCCGGGTGTACTTCACCACCGAAGGGCTGCTGGATGCATTCAAGGACGCGCAGCTCAAGGGCGAGGATACCCGCCTGATCCTCTGCATGCCCGCAACCTTTGCCGAGGATGTAAAGGCCATCGAGGTTGCCACCGGCGTGTTGTCCAACGAAGGGGGGTACTCGGCCCACGCATCGGTCGTGGCCCGCCAGTACGGCAAGGTCTCTCTGGTGAAACCGGATATGCGCATCCGGGGCAAGAAGGCCACGGTGGGGGACGTGACAATTTCGGAGGGCGACTACCTGACCCTGAACGTTCCCTACTACGGGAAGTCGGCCATCTATCTGGGAACCGCGGAGCTGATCGAACCGGATCCCGAGGATTCGGGCCTGCTGGATTTCAACAAGCTGGTGCGGAAGTACGTGGACATCGAGGCCTTTCACGTGCGGGCTAACGCGGACACCCCGCGGGACGCCAAGCTGGCCAAGAACTTCGGAGCAACCGGCGTTGGGCTGTGCCGAACAGAGCACATGTTCTTCCACGAAAAGCGGATCAACATCTTCCGGGAGATGATCCTCTCAGACACGCTGGAGGAGCGAAAAGCGGCGCTGAAAAAACTCCAGGGGTTTCAGAAGGCCGACTTCTACGGCATTCTCAAGGCCATGAGCCCCTATGAGGTCACGATCCGGCTTCTGGACGCTCCTCTGCACGAGTTCCTTCCCCACAACGACGAGGAGATGAAGAAGTTCATCGCCTATCTGAAAAACGGGAAGGGCGGCAAGGGATTGAGCGAACGGGAGGTGCGCGCCCGCTGTGACGGGTTGGCCGAGTTCAACCCGATGCTGGGTCACCGGGGCTGCCGCATCGCCGTTTCCTACCCGGAGATCTATGAGATGCAGGTCCGGGCCCTGTTCGAGGCGGTGTACCAGCTGCAGAAGGAGAAGGTGCCGGTCCATCCCGAGCTCATGATCCCCATCATCATGAATGAGAGCGAGCTTAAGCTCCTGATCTACGGAAAGAAGATCGAAGGGGGATCCATCCGCGGTCTGGTAGACGTGGAAGAGGAGGTTCGGGCGGGTGCCAAAGCACAGAAGGTGGCGTACAAGATCGGAACCATGATCGAGCTTCCCGTGGCCGCCCTGGGCGCCGGAGAGATCGCCCGCTACGCAGAGTTCTTCTCCTTCGGCACCAACGACCTGACCCAGACCACCCTCGGACTGTCCAGGGATGACTTCAACAGCTTCATGCCCGACTACACCCAGTTCGACGTGCTTGACGGAAATCCCTTTCAGATTCTGAATGAGCACGTCAAGGAGCTGATCGAAGTGGCCGCGCGCCGGGGTCGTCTGACCCGTCCGAACCTGATCGCCGGATTGTGCGGTGAGCATGGAGCTATCCCTGAAAACATCCGCTTCTGTATGGAGGCGGGGCTGAACTACGTGTCCTGTTCCTCCTACTCGGTGCCGATCGCGGCGCTGACCATCGCCCAGATCAACATAGAGAGGGCGGCGGAGAAAAACTAGGGTAGCGGCTTAAGGCAGGGATTTTAAGGCAGGTCCTGCCAGATTGTAAACTTTTGCAGTCCCGCTATAATGAGCTTGGCCGCTTTGGCGGCATCCGCTTTGGGTATGGCGGCTTCCCCGTTCAGGGTTTTCTGAAAGAAAAGCTCGATGGAGTCCAGGAAATCCCCCGTGTGGTAGAAGATCAGGGCAAAGTTAATCTCAGTGGGCTTGATGATTGTGAATGACGAGTAGGTCATCACCGGCTCCCGGCTAACCATCACTCGGGTCTGATTGTGCGCCGTGATGGTCTCCACCTCGCTGAAACGATGGGGAATTTGATACTCCTTTTCCCGTGTGTACGGCTCCAGGTGTTTTCTCATATAGCTGGCCGGCTCGGCCAGCACGAACAGCTTGTTTCCGTCCGCCTGAAAGGTCAATCCTTCGCTGGTGGGATAGATCGCTTTTACGCTGTTGTAGGCCACGATCTCGTATTTCGAGTAGGCGGAGGTTTCCTGAAAAAACGATGAGATAATGTACCCCCCTTCAGCTGGCAGTTTCTCCGCGGCAAAGGCTTCGAAAAGATCCAGTGCTTTGACAGCCATATCCTCTCCTTCCTCCTTGTTGACTTTATGCTCTTCTGACTAGTATAACGGTGAAATCCCCGTTTCTTTCAACTATTTTTCTTCTCTCCCCGTGACGCTCCGGCAACTCCGACAGCGCGGCGCTGCGATTCGTCTTTTAGCTCTTTAGAGCGCTTGCGAAAGCGTTCGGCGAACTGGTTGTTTCCCATCTTGCCGTACAGCTCGCCCAAGCTGCCGAAGGCCTGCCAGTCCTCCGGGTCCAGTCCGATGACGCTGCGGAAGGTCTTGGCCGCCTTCTCCAACTGCCCCGCGGCCATGTACAGCGATCCCAGGCGCTGCTGCAGCCAGGCATCCTCCTTGAACAGTTTGACGGCTTTCTCCAACAGCAGGATCACGGTCTCCCGGTTCCCGCCTTGCTCCATGCAGCTTACCAGGGACTTCACCAGCCCCAAATCCCTGGGTGTTTCCAGAAGGAGCTCCCTGTACAGGAGGATCGCCTCCGGGAATTTAGCTGTCTGCCGGTAGCTGTGGGCCAGCATGATTCTGAACCGGGTGTTTTTTGGTTCCCTGGGAAGGATCATCTCCAATTGGGTGCAAGCCTTGGCGTAGCTGCCCTGATCGTAGAGCTGATGGGCGTACTCCTTCCGCAGTTCCAAATTAGCCGGGTAGGCTTTCAGATAGGCGGCGTAGGCGCGAAGCAGCTTGCCCTTGTCCTCCAGGCGTACGTACACCTCGATCAGCCGCTCCAGAGCCTGTTCGGAATCGGCGCTGCGTTTGAGGGTGCGTTTGAACCACCCCTCGGCCAGATCGGGAAGATCCGCCCGCAGATACTCCTGCCCCAGGGCATTCATTAAATGAGGATCCGGTCCGCTTATGCGAATCTGCTCCTGTAGTGCGGGAATGGTCCGGCGGACGTCGTCGACCAGGCAGGGCAGGCTGAGGGCCTTGTAGTAGAGGGCGTATTCATCCTCGGGATCGAGGCGCAGGATCCGATCCAACACGGAGCTCAACTCGCCATATTCCCCCTGCTCCCATAGCACGGCGGCCAGCCCATAGTTGAACTCCAGCCGGTTTCTATCCGTATCCAACGCCCGGAGGTAGTGGTTCTTGGCCTTTTTCAGCTCCCCCAGCTTGCTGAAGGATTCCGCCATAATGGCGTGCATGTCCCCATCCCGGTAGGAGATCCGAAGGACCCGGCGGGCGCTTTCCAGAGCCTCCCGGTGCCTCTGATTTTGAAACAGCACGATCGTCATGATCCGCAACAGGCTCTGGACGTCCTGGGTGGAGATCTTTTCACTGCCCAACCGGTTCATGGCTTCGGCCATCTCTTCAAAGGCGGCGGGGTTGTTTCCCTGCTGCAGATGGAGGATCGCCTTCTGCAGGTGCAGAACAGGATCCCCGGGCGCCAGATGGCCGGCTTCCTCGAAGTGATACAACGACAGCTCCCGATCTCCCAGCTCGCGGAAGATGCTGGCCAGGTACAGATGGGCCACCAGGCTATCCGGGCGGTGTTTGCGGATGAACAGGAGGGTGTCCCGGGCTTCCTCGAATTTTTTCCTCCGGAACAGGCGGATGCCGTCGGTCAGGAGCGCGTTGAGGTACCCCGTGAAGATGCGCTGGTTGTCCGGTTCCAGGGTCAGAGCACGTTCGAACACGGAAACAGCAGCCTGCGGATGGCCCCGTTTGAGCAGGGTCAATCCCAGCAGACCCAGGGCGGGTACGAACGAACCGTCCAGCGTGGTGGATGTCTTGAGGTGCCGGAAGGCGTGACCCAACAGTCCGAGGGTGAAATAGGCCCGGCCCAGAAAAAAGTGACCCTCTGCTGAGTCCGGCTCCAGCTTCAGGTAGAACTGCAGCGCCTGGATCGCCCGGTTGAAGTCACCAGAGGCGTGGTAGGCGCGGCCCAGGTACAGCAAGGCTGCAGGGAACCGATCGCTTCGCACCAGGACCTCTTGAAGCAGCTCGATCGCCAGCTGATAGTCACGGTTGCGTCCGGCTTCCAGAGCGCTGTCGAAGAGCTCCTGTATATGCTTTTCACTCATGAGTTGGCAGTTTACAAACAGGAGGATATCATATAAGTATTAGCCTATGGTAGAGGGGGTTACCCACATCGTTTTCCTTCAGGTTGCGAAGGTTGAGCGTCGATTTGCGATTTTCCGAATCCTGTACATTACCTGCCTCTTTGCCCTGTTCAATCTGATCCGCAATCCCCTGATCAGCCTTAAAATCGATCATCCACTGGCCATGCTCGGCTTCCTGCTGCTGGTAGGTTACTCGATCCTCGTGATCGTGCTTACGGGCCGGGATTCATTCCAAGAACGGATGGGACATCTGTCGAACGGACTCGATGCGATCGGCGCCGCGATCTTCTTCGGAATTTTCCTTTCCATTCCTCCGGAGGGGCTGCGCAATCTCGCCGTTGTCCTGGCTGAGGTCTACTTCTTCGCTCCCGCAGTATCCTCGGTAGTCAAGGTGAAGCCATCCCACACTAGTTCAGCCGCCGTGTTCTCCATGTTCGCTTCGGGTATCGTCATCGCCATCCACCTGCTGTTCACCACGCCCGGCACCAGCATCGGCTATTCTCTGTACGTTCCGGGAATCGTGCTGGCGGCCGGAATTGCTCTGTGGGCTACCGCGGTTTCTTTCAACAAGTTGTTCAGGCAGCATATGGTCACCGAAGATCTGGCCCGATCCTCCCGTCGCCTGCGCCTGGCCATGGAGATCGTTCAGATTTCGGTGATGAACCTGGGCGAGTTCGTCAACAACCTGGAGCGCATCTCTAATACCCTCTACACCGGAGCCCACAATCAGGCAAAGGGCGTCGAGCAGATCGCCGCTTCGGCGGAAAGCCTGAAAGCGGCGATGGGACGGATCACGGAGTCGACTAACAGGTCCACCAACGCACTGAAGCAGACGGTGGATGTCTCCAGCCAGGGCAATCAGACCATGCATAGGATGATCGCCGAAATCGCCGACATCCACGAGGTTGCCGAGCAGATGGATGCGGCACTGGATCTGATCAATGAGATCGCCAATCAGACCAACCTCCTTGCTTTAAATGCCGCTATCGAGGCCTCTCGAGTGGGGGATGAAACCACCGGTTTTTCGGTCGTGGCCGGCGAAATACGGACCCTGGCCGAGCGCTCCGCGGAAACCTCGGGAGAGATCAGCCGACTGGTTAAGCAGATGGAGAAGGTAATTCTGGTGGGGGGGGAATCCTCCAACCAGGCCGGGGAAATCTTCGAGCGCATCAATGGCGATTTGGGCAGCTACGCGGATTTTATCCGCGGTCTCAACACGGCGGTGCAGGAGCAGCAGACCGCCAACCGGGCGGTGAGCGAATCCCTGGACAAAATTCACGCCGTCACCCTGGAGAACAGCAAAGCCGCTGATCGCGTCAGGGAGGTGATCGGAGAGCTGAAAAAAGAGGTGAGCAAGCTCAAAGCCCTGGTGGACGGCAAGCTGGTTGAAATTCCGCTGATCCGCAGCGGAACTGGCGGAACGATTCCTCCCCGCTGACCGGAAGTGTAAGATAGAAAAAAAACAGGCGGTAGAACTATGAGACTTGTAGTAATCGGAGCCCAATGGGGAGATGAGGGTAAGGGGAAGATCGTCGACTTCCTGGCCGAGGATGCCGACATCGTGCTCCGCTACTCCGGCGGGGCGAACGCCGGTCACACGGTGGTGATTCGCGGTCAGACCTTCAAACTCCATCTCATCCCCTCCGGTGTCATTACCCCGAAAAAACAGGCGGTTCTGGGGATCGGTATGGTTGTCGATCTGGAGAACCTGTTCCAGGAGCTCGAAGGTTTGGAGAAAAGCGGCATCTCCTGGCAGGGGAGGGTGTTTGTATCCGACAGGGCACACCTGGTGCTGCCGCAGTACAAAGAATTGGACCGCAAGCGGGATGCTGAGCGACGCATCCCTATCGGCACGACGGGCAGGGGTATCGGCATTACCTACGCCCTAAAAGCCCACCGGGACGGCATTCGCGTCGCAGATCTATTCGATCCCGAGGTCTGGAAAAGGCTCACCAAAGAGGAGAAGAGCTTCCTGCAGCCATATAGGGAGAAGATCCGGGATATGGTGGTGGATGTATCCAAATTCGTGTTCGACAATAGGGATCGGAACATCCTGTTCGAAGGTGCGCAGGGGACCCTGTTGGATTTGGACCTCGGAACCTACCCCTTTGTTTCATCGGGGATTTCCTGCGCCGCCGGCGCGGCAATCGGCGGCGGCATCGGACCGCAGAGCCTGGACCGGGTGGTCGGGGTGTTCAAAGCCTACAGCACCCGGGTAGGGAACGGACCCTTCCCCTCCGAGTTCACCGCGAAGAGGGACGGCACACTTGGCGATAGCATCCGGGAGATCGGCAGGGAATACGGTGTGACCACGGGTCGCCCCCGCCGCTGCGGTTATCTCGATCTGGTTGCTTTGAGCTACGCCTGCCGCAGCAACTCGATCGACGCGCTGTGCCTGACCAAGCTCGATGTGTATGACGGGATGGAGGAGATCAAGATCTGCACCGGCTACAGAATTGGGGGCCGGGAAACCCGGGATTTTCCCGCGGCGATCGACAGCCTGAACAGGGCCGAACCGGTGGTGAAGAGCTTTGCCGGCTGGAAAGAATCGGTGAAGGATTGCCGCCGCTACGAGGATCTGCCGGCTGAAGCAAGCAGCTATATCGAGTTTATCGAGGAGCACCTGCAAACTCCCGTGGAGATTGTTTCCGTGGGTCCCAACCGAAGCGAGACCATCCTTCGCAGCAGCCCATGGACACCATCCTGATCCTGGATTTCGGCAGTCAAACGACCCAACTGATCGGACGCCGCATCCGGGATCTCGGCGTCTACACGGAGATCGTTCCCGGCGACAGTCCTTTAGACGGGCTGATCGGCGCGGATACCCGCGGTCTGATTCTCTCAGGTTCGCCCTTCTCGGTATACGATCCCGATTCCCCCCGACCGGACCCCGACCTGATGACCCTCGATATTCCCATCCTGGGTATCTGCTACGGAGTCCAGCGGCTGATCCAGGATCAGGGAGGGACCGTGGCGGCCCTTGCGAAACGGGAGTTCGGACGATCGGCTGTACGAATCCAGAGCCCTTCGCCCCTACTGGAGGGTCTACCCGACGGTTTCCTTTCCTGGATGAGCCACGGCGACACGATCCAAAGCGTAGCTCCGGGCTATCGAATCGTGGCAACCACGGAGAACGACCTTCCTGCTATCGTGGTCCATGAGGACAGACCGATCTTCGGGCTGCAGTTCCATCCCGAGGTAACCCACAGCCAGCACGGAGAGCGGCTGCTGGAAAACTTCGTCGTGGGTGTATGTGGGGCCAAGAGACTGTGGAATGTGGAGGCCTACCTGAAGAGCATCCGTGAGCAGGTCACCGATGCGGCGGGGGACAAGAAGGTGCTGCTGCTGACCTCAGGCGGTGTGGATTCAACGGTTGTCGCCGCCCTGCTTCTGGTCACCCTGTCTCCCGATCAGGTATACCTGATGTACATCGACTCGGGTCTTATGCGAAAGAACGAATCCGAGGAGGTTGCAAAGCTGCTGGGCCGCCTGGGAGCGCGGCACCTGCACATCATCGACGCCTCCGGCCGTTTCCTGGACGCACTGGCCGGAGTGTCCGATCCCGAGGAGAAACGACGGATTATCGGAGACATGTTCATCAGCGTACAGGAGCAGGAGATCCGCCGCCTGGGTATCAGGAACTCTGTTCTGGCTCAGGGCACCCTGTACACCGACATGATCGAGAGCGGTAAGGGAGTGGGGAAGAAGGCGGATGTCATCAAGTCCCACCACAATGTGCGCGCTCCCCTGGTGGAAGACAAGCGGGCGAAGGGGCTGCTCCTGGAGCCTCTGGCGACCCTGTACAAGGATGAGGTGCGCCGCCTGGGGGAGAAGCTCGGGCTGGCCCGGGACACGGTCTGGCGCCATCCCTTTCCCGGCCCGGGGCTGGCCGTGCGTATCCTGGGGGAGGTGACCCGGGAGAAGGTGAGGATCCTCCAGAACGCCGATGCCATCTATATCGAGGAGCTGAAGAAGCGCAACCTGTACGATCAGATCTGGCAGGCCTTCTCCGTGATGCTGCCCCTGCGCTCCGTCGGTGTGGCCGGGGATATTCGCCGCTACGGCTTCGTCCTGGCCCTGCGAGCCGTGGTATCCCGGGATGGCATGACAGCTGATGTGTACCCGTTTCCGACCCTCGATCTGCTGGAGATCTCCTCCCGGATCACCAACGAGGTACCGGAGATCGGCCGGGTCGTGTACGACGTGTCCAGCAAGCCTCCGGCAACCATCGAGTGGGAATAAAAACCTTTTTATAGAAAGCGCTACGTAGCCGATAATCTTGTTGATGAACCCCAAAGAAGAACTCTCCGATGATCTTCCCGTGTCCACGATGATCCGCTGGATCGCAGACAAGTACAACATGAGCAAGGCGGATCTCTCCCGGATGTTTCAGACAACCCAGTCTACAATCCACTACTGGCTGAAGGCGGATCGCATATCCTACAAGAACTTGAAGAAAGTACGGGCCAGCTACTACTACCTCCACAATACCACCGATCCCCATGTGGGGGAGCGCAAGTGTGAGGATTGCCAGAAATGGCAACCCGTGGACCAGTACCGTGACGGCAAGGCCATCTGCCGCGGCTGCGAGAACAAAAAGACCCTTCGCCACTACTGGGAGAACAGGGAGCAGGAGCTGAAGCGCAGAAAAGCCAAGAACTGGTACAACAAGCGGGCCCACGCCTCGTAGGTTTGTTTATCGTTCCTCCAAATTACAGTTTTCCCAAGTTACAGTTCCCCCAAGAAAGGTGATAAAATCAGCGCGCATCCTTGACAAGCTTCCAAATATGAGTAATTTACATATGTTTAGAACCCGTGCCGTAAAATAGGAGGAGAATATGTCGGATCAGAACTACGCCTTCGAAACATTGGCGCTCCATGCCGGCCAAGAGCCGGATCCCACCACCCTTGCCCGGGGTGTCCCGGTGTACCGGACCAGCTCGTACCTGTTCAGGGATACGGGCCACGCGGCGGACCTCTTTGCACTCAAAGAGCTGGGCAACATCTACACCCGGATCATGAATCCGACTCAGGACATCCTCGAGAAACGTCTGGCCGCCCTTGAAGGGGGTGCGGCAGCGCTGGCTCTTTCCTCCGGTACCTCCGCCATCTACTACTCGATTATCAACCTATGCTCCGCAGGGGATGAGATCGTTTCGGCGAACAATCTGTACGGCGGAACCTACACCATGTTCGATGCGATCCTGCCGCAGTTCGGAATCACGGCCCGGTTGGTCGATCCGAAAAACCCTGAAAACTTTTCCGCGGCTATAAACGACAAGACCCGGGCGCTATACGTGGAAACGATTGGCAACCCGGTCCTGGATGTAGTGGATCTGGAGGCCGTGGCCAAGATCGCTGAAAAGCACCACCTGCCTCTGGTCGTGGATTCCACCTTCACCACCCCCTATCTGCTGCGCCCCTTCGACCACGGCGCGACCATCGTCTGTCACTCCCTGACCAAATGGCTGGGCGGACACGGAGCCGGAATCGGCGGGGTCGTCGTGGATGTTGGCCGCTTTGATTGGACGGATGCCAGGTTCAAGCTTCTCAACGAGCCGGATAATGGCTATCACGGGGTCCGCTTCGCCCATGATCTGGGGGAGCTCAACCCCCTGGCCTTCATCATGCGCATGCGCCTGGTCCAGCTGCGCAATCTCGGGGCCTGCATCTCCCCGGACAACGCCTGGATATTTTTGCAGGGAATCGAGACCCTGCCGCTTCGCATGGAACGGCACTGTGCAAACGCGGCCAAGGTGGCGGAATATCTGAAGAGCCACGGTAAGGTGAGCTGGGTGCGCTACCCCGGGCTCAAAGACGATCCCAGCCACCCGATGGCCAAGCGGTATCTGAAGCGTGGTTTCGGGGGCATGGTCGTATTTGGGATCAAGGGGGGACGAAAAGCCGGAGAGACCTTCATCAACAGTCTGAAGCTTTTTTCCCACCTGGCCAATGTCGGGGATGCCAAGAGTCTGGCCCTCCATCCGGGAAGCACCTCCCATTCTCAGCTCTCAGAAGAGGATCAGCTGGCCTCGGGCCTCACCCCGGATTTGGTGCGTCTCTCCATAGGAATCGAGCACGTGGACGACATCATCGCCGATATCGAACAGGCGTTGGCTCGGGCATAACGGACTGGCAGCGCGTGGGCCAAACTTCACGCTCACCGTGTTCGCCGGCCGCGTGCCATGTGCCAGGCAACACACGCCAAACAATGCACACGACACACTGCTCGTATTGACATTCCTTGGAGCCCCGTGCTACCAATGTCCTGATTTCGGGCGGTTAGCTCAGCTGGGAGAGCGTCTGGTTTACACCCAGAAGGTCAGTGGTTCGAGCCCGCTACCGCCCAATAAAGTTATACATTTTCA
>Ga0307426_1000330_pt1 | contig 32253 bp, 26 predicted proteins | sample SalMarWE160340MG_FD_202165 | JGI IMG/M metagenome (GOLD analysis project Ga0307426, IMG submission 202165) | Salt marsh sediment microbial communities from the Plum Island Ecosystem LTER, Massachusetts, United States - WE1603-40 | ecosystem: Environmental > Aquatic > Marine > Intertidal zone >...
AACTGTTGTACTCCCCTTTGACATCGACGCTTTCATCCAGCAGCAGGTGGAGCTGAACAAGAAAGCGCTGAACGAGATACTCGAAGCGCAGCGGAAAGAGAGGGAGAAACTTGTAAAAAATATCGAGGAGGGGCAAAAACTGCTCGGGGAAAACATCAAGGCACAGGAGGAAGAGAGAAAAAACCTGTACAGCTCTTTGGAAAACAATCAGAAGCTGTTCAATCAAAATATTACCACCCAGAAGGAGGAACGGCAAAGTCTATACAAAAACATCGAAGAGAATCAGCGGTTTATCAACAGCAATCAGCGGCTCCTCGACGAAAATATGAAAGCACAGCAGCAGGAGCGGCAGAACCTGCTGGAACATATCACCTCTCTCACCAGTTCACAGAATGAAGAGAGAAAAATATACACCCGTTCGCTCATGATCATTGTGGGAGGAGCAATTGTCATTACATTTCTCATTTTTATCGGTATTATTCTGGTGCTCAGACGGCGCACCGTTCCGATTCAGAGTGTGTACCATGAAACCGGCCCGGGGCTCGACTATAAACCTTCAGTGCTTCTTGAATACGGGGAAAAGATCGATGATACGAAGTATATCACCGATGACCGCTATTCGGATATTGTCAGGGCAAAGCGCCTGCAGGAACTGTATGGCGAGCTGCAGAAGGGAAATTTGAGCTGGGATGTTCTCGAGGGATATATTTCGGAGCTCAACCTGGAGTTGAAATCAGAAATAATAAACACGGTCAAGAAAAAACTTGAAGGCGGTGAGAAGGCAGACGTGAGCAGCGCGATCGAGGTGCTTCTTCCCTTTATTACGGAGGGAGAATCAAAGATAAGCTCGAAAAGCCGATCCATGATCAAACAGTTGACAGTTGAGCCCGGGAAGCTTGAAGAAGAGGAAGAAGAAGAGGGACCACTCAGCCTCGGTGCTTTGAAATCAATGGCGGAGATGGTGGATGCAAAAACAGGCCGCATCAACCACTCCACCAGGGTTTCTGAGATTGCATACAAACTAGCGAAGAAGCTCAATAACCCTGAGCTCGATCCTGTCACCGTGCGTAAGGTCGGCCTAATACACGATATCGGATACCTGAAAACAGCTGATGAAATGATGAAAAAACGGGGCAAGCTGACGGAAGACGAGTTTGAAATTATTAAAACGCACCCGGAATGCGGCCTGCACCTGACAGAGCATTTACCGCTTACCCCTGATTTTATCAACGGAATCAAGTATCATCACGAGCGGCTTGACGGCAGTGGATACCCTGAGGGCCTCAAGGGAGATAAAATACCGCTCATCGCACGGGTTCTTGCTGTTGCAGATTTCTTTGAATCGGTCACATCGGTGCGCCCCCATCGTCCGTCACTTACCACCGGGTCCGCCCTGAAGATGACAAAGGACCTCTCGGGGAAGATATTCGACGATAGTATTGTTTCTATTCTTTTAGAGATGTATAAAAGCGAGGCGGAAGGGGAAGTATAAGCGAAATGAAAGATCTTGTACCCTACGGGAAACAGAAAAAACATGCACAGGTTGTAACGGTTTCAGGGGGAAAAGGCGGGGTTGGAAAAACCTTCTTCTCCGTCAATTTTGCCGCTGAATTAAAAAAAATGGGATATACAGTACTGATTTTCGATGCCGATGTAAATCTCGCAAATGTGAACATACTGCTCAGTATCGACAACAACAGCCGTTTTCAGGATTTTCTCAGCGGTGATATCCCGATAAAAGACATTATTCAGAAGGGTGTGGGCGGCGTCGATGTCCTCTACGTGGGTGATGAGCTCAAACACATATTCACGATTGACAGCGAGCAGTTCAAAAAAATCATTTCCGGACTGCATGAGCTTGAAACAATGTATGACTTCATCATCATCGACACCCAGGCAGGCATAAACGATCTCAATCTCAAGCTGCTGGTATACTCAGACAGGATAGTAATGATTACAAATCCGGAAATTACCGCACTCATCGATCTGTACAAGGTAATGAAGGTTACAGCCGGCGAAAAATCTGGCCTTCACTTTGATATTATCGTAAATCGGAGCCGAAACCCCGAACAAGCTGCGAAAATTTATGAGAGGATTTCCGGCACGGTTTCTCAGTTTAAAATCAGAGCGGGGCTCAGCTTTCTCGGGTATATTATGGATGATCCACAGCGGGTATTTGAATCTATTCAGAAGCGAATTCCCATCGTCATACTCCACCACTCGAGCAGCGTGCGGGAATGTTTCAGACTCGCGGTACATACATTTATACGTTCTGCAAAACTAAAGAGGAGGGTGCCGTTTTTTTATGGCCTGCTTGAAAGATGATTTTTTTGAATGGACGTACGTGGAAGCGACCGGGAGATACAGGCAATTTATATGCGGGGCAGTCTCAACACTATAAACCGTCGGGATATGAAGGGTGAGAAACAGGAATAGCAAAACAGGTTTCATAATAATTATTTCGGTCATTACAGCGCTTTTTTTTCTGCCTGCCAGCCTGTTCTCGCAGACCGTCGACTCAGCGCGGGATCTCTTGAAAGCGGGGGACTATACAGGGGCTGAAGAGGAGCTGAAATCGCTGCTTGAATCAGAGCCTGACAACATCGATGCCCTTGCACTTCTTGACGAAGTGCAGAGAACAGTCAAGCAGGAAAAGGCCCGGGTACTTGTTGAGAAAGCATTAATAGAGATCAACAACAGAAACTTCGACCAGGCGTATGCCTACTGTGAACAGGCAATTCTGCTCGACCCTGAAAATGCTCGAGCGCGCGAGTTGTACCTTTCAATACACGAAGTCGGCGAGATCGAAAAAAAGAGCGTTGAAGAGCAGGTCGCCCTTGAAAAGGAGAAAACCCCTCAGGAAGCCGCTCGCGAGAAAGAGAAAGCCCAAACCCCTGAAGGAGAGACAGGTGTTGAAAAAGCTGCCGGGGCTGCAGGACCGGAAGTAACGACCGGCAAACCAAAAGCCCCTGAAAAAAAGCCCGAATACAATAGGGCCTTGATTAAGATAGCGACCGCGTATTCATTTTCCAACAGCAATAACCTCGACTTCATCGACAGCAAGATTTCGCATTTCGGAGGGAGATTTGACGGCAGATACTACTTTAATTTCTTGGACAGAAGACTCGGGGCTTCTCTTGACTACGTCGGTTACTACATTAAAACAAGCGGAGATGAAAGTATCAATTTTTCCGTGCACAGAACCAACGTATCGGCGCGCTACCGCATGTTTCTCTTTGAAACCGGCGGGCTCAAGCTGACGGCCGGCGCGCGTCTGAACTATCACATCTTTCTCCTTCAGAACAGGGAATCTGAGGGAGCATATAATTTTACGAGGATCTACGGCCCGTCTATCGGTGTATTCTTCTCCGACCCGGTGCTGTACCGCTTTATTAAAAAAGATTTTTTCAAGAATGTCGGATTCGAGGGTGAAATGAACTACCTCTTCTTACTCGGTAAAGGCAGCCCCCCGCGGTCTCCGGAATGGTATATCGGTTCTTTCTACACCCTCAACAGGTATCAGTTCGGACTCGGGTTCCGCTCCTACAGTTTGCGAACCAGCGATATCAAGGAAACCTACCGCGATATCGAGCTCAGCGCCGGAATTATGTTCTGAATGGATCTGTTCCGAAAGGAGCTCTCTTCAAAAGAAGCGTTCCGCTCAAATGTATCATGATGGAATTTTTTATGTGTAAGTGGGCGGGCAGCTCTTACTCCTCGCTGCCGAAGGTGATGAAACCGTCTGTCATGGCGAGAAACTGCGCCTTAATCCAGTCTGCTGACCGCAGGCTGTCGGAAATCCTGACCTCATCGAGAATGCCGTCAAAATTCTTTGCAGGCAAGGTACTGGTTGCATCTGAATCGGGAGAATCGCCTATACCCGCTTCTCCAGTATGTGCGCTTACTGCAGTATATCCGAGGCCTGTCATACTGTTCTGCAGGTCTCCATCCACGTACAGCAGCAGGGTGCCGCTGTTTGCACTGTCATATGAACCTACAACATGGTGAAATAAAGTGGTATCGGTGAAATTGTAACTTACTTCCTTTTGGCTGCTGCTGTTACGCGTGACAAGGCGAATCACGTTGCCCTCTATGCCGACATAAAACCCGTTCGTGCTTCCGCCTTCGTCGAATATTGTCTGTCTTGAAGAGGTGTCGTTGGACTGTACCCAGGCCTCAAAGGTCTTTGTCGAAAAGGTTGCATGGAAAAACTCATTCGCCGGGCTGTATGGCTCTATCCACTCTGTTTCTCCATCGAAACTGATTCCATAACCAAGTTGGCCGCTCACCCGATTCGTAGCGACCATACTCATTGAGGTCCCTGTACCCGTATCATTCGGAAAAGCGACGGACGGCAGGGCGTCGGAGCTGTTTGATATATCGTCTGCAATCCCCGTGGGCTGTTCTGAAAGATGCCACACGAGCATGTAATCATCATCCCACACACTTCCCGGGTCCTGGATATCCACTGCTGCGTCGTTCCCGTAGTACATCCAGATAAAATCAGAATCAGACGCACCGTCGACAACAGGCACATTCACCCAAACGACAGACTCACCGCTCGTATCCCATTTTTCGATTTCATGGCTGAGCAGTGCGCGATCGCTGTCGAGGAATCGCATATCCACGCCCCCCGATGCTGTTGCACTGTAGTCGATGCGGGTATTGTCAAGCAGGACAGGCACGGGGAAATTCACCAGGTTTTCCGCTTGACCGCTGTTCTTGAAAGTAAGCTTCCTCCGGTATGTCCAGTTTGTATCCCACCACCCTAAATAGGAAACCGTATTCTCTGCAAGTGCATTGTTCTCTGTCCCGGATACATTTTGTATAGTTAAAGCGATGCTGCCGTCACCCGGTGTGCCGCTCAGGAGAATTCTGTATGTATTGGTGCCTGCCGCCTGCACAGCGGTAACGGCAAGGGTCCCGAGGCCGCTGCCGCTCAGGATATAGTTGCCTGCTTCATCTGCCCCGATAACTGCATCCGAATACACTATGTCTATCTGTGTAAGCGTATCTACCTTGCTTCCATCGGCAGGAGTCACGCTGAATGTTATGGGGTTTGGTTGCGTTTGGCCCTGTGTTGTCTGTGTGAGGAACAGGGTTTCCTCTTCGAACCCGCAGTTTGAAAGTCCGAGTATTGAACCGACGAATAGCACAACAATTATTGTCTTCAGCTTCATATGCATAAATATACCGCACTTTTTTTGGAATTCAGGTCATTTATATTATCGATACACACCTCCTTACTATTTACCGCTATTTTTTCGTACACACAGGGTTCGAATAAAGCCTGGACCGGAGATATTATATCCACTTGCAATTTCATCTGTGAAGATATATGCTAATCTGAGATTGTATGGTAGTACTGTGCATCGAGAAAACAGGCGGCTTTAAACCATATTTTATTAACAAAACAGAGGAGTACCATGAATATTGAAGGAAAAAGCATCTATATTACAGGCAGTTCAAAGGGAATCGGCCGTGCGATTGCCGAACGGCTTGCCCGTGACAGGACGAACATCGCCCTCTGCGGGCGTGACGAAAAGGCGCTTTTAGAAGCTGCAGCCTCCACAAAACACGCTGGCGCCAGGGATGTGTATACGGGAATATTCGACCTTGGCGGCACGAATGCCGTTTTATCATTCTACGCCGGGGCAAAGAAGAGGATCGGCCCACCCGATATTCTGATAAACAATGCAGGATACAACTCCCGAAAGGCATACCTGTGGGAGGCTGAAATAGATGAGTTCGACAGCATGATAGCGGTGAACCTGCGGGCAGCCTTTATTCTCATGCGTGAGGCATTCAGGGATATGAAAGAACGGGGAGGAGGCCATATCGTAAATATACTATCAACGGCCTGTCATTCGGATATCGAGCAGTTGAGTGTGTACACCGCAGCTAAAAAAGGGCTGCAGGGGATGACCGATGTGTTCAGAAAGGAAGCCAGGCTCCATAACATCAGGGTAACATCGATATATCCGGGCGGAACGGACACCAGTTTCCGCGCCCAGGCGCGCCCCGATTATCTGCGGCCGGAAAGTGTGGCTGAGGCCGTATATGCGGCACTGACTTTGCCTGATGATCTCATCGTTCACCATATGACATTCAGGCCTATGGTTGAAACAAACTTCTGAGGACAAACAACCGTTTATACAAGACAGCAACGACAATATACACAAAAAAGCTTGAATTTCAGAGGGGGTAATTATGAGCGTGTACAAAGTAGTCGAGCTGGTCGGAACCAGTGAGAAATCATGGGAGGATGCTGCAAAAAGCGTTATCGAAACTGCGGGAAAGAGTCTTCGTGACCTCAGGGTCGCGGAAGTTTCCGATCTCGACATGAAAATCGAAGACGGGAAGGTAACCGCCTATCGGGCGAGAGTGAAGCTTTCGTTTAAATACCAGGCATAGGCACACCGGCTATTCAAACAGTCACCGTAGAACATCGGTTTTCCGCTGCACTCATTTCTACATCCGATTGATGTATGCTCTGGGCCGCAGCCGAATATTCTGACAACAAAAGTTGTACAGATGATACCTGCATCTGAGTGTGGAATAGTTTGCAGACAGTATGCATGATTTGACAATTCACCGAAAGAACAGTATCGTTTGTACAAAAAAATGGGCGGTGCATAATCTAATGCTGCCTAACCTGATAAGGAAGAAACCATGCCAGATGAAAAAAACAAGAAAATACCGCAGGTTGTATTCACGAAATACGGCCCCTATTCCGTTGTCGACCTCGAGAACCTGCAGAATCATACAGGTGAAAAGCTGCACACCGACCCTGTGATGGAGCTCTGCCGCTGCGGGAACTCAAAGCATAAACCACACTGCGACGGCTCTCATGTGAAGGCCGGCTTTTTCGGTAAAAAGGACCCGGGCAGAGTGAAGGACAAAGTAAGGGAATACAAAGGAAAAAATATTACAATACTTGACAACAGGGGTGTCTGTGCCCACGACATGGCATGCGTAAGAAATCTGCCGTCTGTCTTCAACAGGGATGCGCGGCGTTGGATAAACCCCGATGGCGCGAGTGTAAAGGAGATCATCGAAACAATTGAAAAATGCCCGTCAGGCGCATTGAGCTACAGAATCGGGAGCAGACGATACCAGAATCTGGACCGCGAACCCGCAATTACCGTTGCAAAGGACGGCCCGCTTCAGGTTGTCGGCGGCATCGGGCTCAAAGACGACATGGAATCCAAACCGGAATCGCCGGAGCACTATACGTTGTGCAGATGCGGCGCATCGAAGAACAAACCTTTCTGCGACGGCTCTCACATGGATGCCGGTTTCAAAGATCCGCAGGATTAGGGTACTGCAGGGCTTAATGGCGATGTTTACTCATACCAATGTACCTGCAGGGCGCCTGTATACAGAGAGTACATACTCTTCTATAGAGGAATCAAACACCGATTGTGTCAACCTCTTCAGACAAACCTGATACCAAAAACCAGGTAGAAAAAATATTCCTGCAGACGATAAAAGACATCACAGGTATCGATAAAAGGGCCAAGCCGCTCGGCTCTGTCCGTGTCACTGCTGAAACGGAAGATGAGCCCGGAAGAACGATACACACCTTTTTCAGTATCATTACTGCAGAGAGCAAAAATCCGTATAGCAACGCTAAATCAGCCAAAAAAAAACTGCTCAAAAAACTTCTGGGCCTCTTTGAAACAGCGAGAAAGGTTTTCACCGACTTTTACAGTGACCCTGCACGATTCAAAGAACTTACTAAAAAATTCCATCAATACCAAAAAGAACAATCAACTGAACAAAAAGCCCGCATTGCAACCGAAATCTGGGCGCCGGAACTATCGATACCGGAAAAAGATATTCTCGAGAGATGGAAACTACACGATGTTAAAAAAGCCGAACACCCCGTTGGCTACGACCAGGTGGTCATTCAGCTCAATGCCCTGTATACCATGCCTGAATCAATACCGTCGGATATCAACAAAGACATAGCTGCCGAATTGAAGAAACACTCCGAAAACTATGGACAGAAAATAGCCGATTACGATCATCCGGTCCCGATTTTCAGTTTTGAAAAAGAGCATGAGCTTATTTTTTGCCTGAAGGAACTGGACAGGGATATCGCATTCGAAAAATCCATAGGATATTTTACTCCCGATGCACGGCTTCCTGTTGCCGTGTCTATCTCAGTCACCCATAAAAACCTTGACCGTTTAGCGGAGCTCTGGGTGAGATTGTGTATTAAAAAATGCAGGTTTCATCACCTGAAGATCCTGCTTCTTTCCGAGGGCACGGTGAACCTGATAAAACGAAACCTTCTCAAAAGGTCTTTCGAGGTTTTTTCGGTACAGGGAAAATATGCCAGCCACTTCAACGCATTGAAATACGTACAGCTGCTGCTCGAAAAGGCATACGGAATCAGGGCCGGTTTCAAACTCGACACCGATGAAGGGGTGCGTTCCAGGGATCTCTATCGGGCAACGGGCAGAAGCTGGTTTCAGACCCTCTGCCACGGGTACTGGGGAGGACAGGCACGTGACTGGAGGGGAAAAAGAGTCCATCTTGGAGAAAATATCGGAGAGTATGTTAACAGCAGCGATATCACTGCGCTCGGCTTTGATAAAGCGCTTCGTGAGCCTGACGTAAAACCCCCGGGAAGCCACATATCTCTCGACATCTTCTTCAATAAGGCATTTGCTCACAGCCGTGCAACTGCCCTGTACAATAGATTCGACCGTCTCGAGGATTTTATTTCGCACCCGGTTGTGAAGGGCGGCGGCTTCGGTATTGATAATGAAGGGCTGAGAAGATTCATACCGTTTACTTTGTCCTGTGTTGGGAGGGCCGAGGATCAGGAGTTCTACTTCTATGGGCTTTCTAAGGGACTTCGCGGGATTTTTCATCCCGATCTTCGTATCGCTCATTACAAAACACGGTTCAGCAGCGCGGAATCGAAAACAGAAGCTCAGCGGTTTGTCGGCGACATGTACCGGCTCGTGCTTTTTTCATATCTCGTCGAGCTGCTGGGTATCAAGGAGGATGTCGATCCGATGCCCGGTATTTTTGCCGGGATGCTCGCCTTCTGCCAGGCGTTCTTCAATTTGGTCTACAGGGCATATGTATACAGCATTCAGGGCCGGCAGGAGAATGCCGATTTTGTAATTTTTCATGGCATGAACGAAATTGAAGGGTTGCACCGTTCGATTCAAAACGGCGAGATGCAAAAGAAGCTTGCCGAAGAAGAGCAGCAGTGGAAAGAATTTGTTGCTCTGTCAGAAAAAATCACCGCGAGTGCCGCGCGTCGTTTCTTCGACGGCCTCTTCATTGAAAATTAAATAAGACAGGCTGTTCCCCGAACTTTTTCACTCAATATACCAAAAAAGCGGCAGCCGCTCAACAATCCGATGGAAAGATTGTGGCCGGAGGAGAAACAGGAGCGGATTTTGATCGGTATTTTACCATAGCACGATTTGACAACCCGTAGGCCGGCATCTCCGGTATTAAAAAATTGATATTTGGACGTTTTACAACGTATAACAACCGGTGGCAATGCGCAGGCTGACCGAATCTACACAACGACAACCGCTATGCTCTCGTCCAGCTCCTGCCGCAATGTGTCTTCTATGTACTTCTGCGTGCCGGTGAGGCTGCTCGGACATCCCTGGCAGGAACCGAGATAGTGTACGTACACCTCGGTAATGTCACCGCTTTCCTTCATGTCGACCACTTCGAGGTTCCCACCTTCAACGAGCAGATTCGACCGCACCCTGTCGTTGAGCATCTCTTCAACGAGCTTGTGTTTTTGAATGAGATTACTCGATTTGAAATCTCTGGTTTCCATGAACATGGTTTTCTTCTCATTTTCCATCTCAGCGCGCGCCTCCTTCAGTATGTCCACGAGGTAATGTCGTCTCTTTTCATGGCCCCCGGGCCGTATACACGACTTGCAGAACGCTCCCGCCTTGGTGTACTGCGTTATTTCTTCGACCGTTTTCAGGTCGTTGATACGAATAACATCCTTGATTGTTCTGAGCGACACACGAGCGCACTCGCATACGATCTCTTCATCTTCAAGCACCGTCATATCGACATTCTTGAATATCGAAGCCGCTTTTTTAATTACGTCGTATGCCATGACGCTGCAGTGCATCTTCTGAGGAGGGATCGCCTCTGTGTCCTTATCATCCCTGAGAGCCATCTCGACATCGAGGTTCGTAATCTTCAGTGCTTCGTCCACCGTTTTCCCGATGCACATTTCAGCCATTACATCGCTCGACGCGATAGCCGTGCCGCACCCGAATGTTTTGTATTTTGCGGAAAGAATCTTCTCGTTCTTTTCATCAACCGCCCAGTACAGGCGTATAGCATCGCCGCATACCTCTGCCCCGTAATCGGCGACGATGAGCCTGGCCCCCATCTTCTGTGCTTCCTCATGGGTTATCTCCCCCATATGTCTGGGGTTGGTCATCCTGTCGTTTACCTTCTGCGAGTACTGCTCCCAGAGAGATCCTCCGATTAAATCTGTCTTTGCCATTACACGTAACCCTCAAAAGAATAATAAAAAACAAAAAACTCATTCCGTGCTGCTCATTGAAATTGACCGCAGCCGTTCAACGGATTTTTTAAAAATGTCGATCGTCTGGTCGATCTCCTCCTCGGTTGAAAACCGGGAAAGGCTCAGCCGGATGCCGGTATGAGCCAGCTCATCATCAATATTCATGGCGACGAATGTTGGATTCGGCTCCAGAGATTCGGATGCGCAGGCGCTGCCCGTCGATGCTGCAACCCCGTTTCGGTTCAAATCCCATATGAGCGCCTCTCCCTCGACACCTTTTACACTCACGAGAATGGTGTTGGGGGTTCTCATATCTCTGATTCCGATAATATGGGTATCCTTAATCACGGCAATCCCATCCTCCAGCCTGTCGCGGAGGCGCCGCACCTCCTTTTGTTCGTAATCGAGGTTCTGAACCGCAAGCTCCATAGCGAGTCCCATTCCGATAAGCCCGGAAGTGTTTATCGTACCCGCACGTTTTCCCCCCATCTGTTCTCCTCCGTGAAAAAAGGGCGGTAGCGACACCCCTTTTCTGATAAAAAGGCCTCCGACCCCCTTCGGACCGTGAAACTTGTGGGCACTGAATGTCAGGAAATCAACAGGCACTTCCTGTACATCGACCTTTACCTTGCCGATTGCCTGAACCGCATCGGTATGAAACAGGATGCCGTTTTCTCTGCATAACCCGGCGATATCCTTAACCGGAAAGATCAGTCCGGTTTCATTGTTTGCCCACATGATCGAAACGAGGGCGGTTTTATCCGGATGTATGTATTCGCGAAGAATATCCGCATCGACAATACCGTCGCCGTTGACCGGTAAATAGTGCACAGTAACACCGAGGCTCTCGAGAAACCTGCATGAATTGATTACGCAGGGATGCTCGACCTGCGTCGTAACGATTTCCTGTTTCTTGCCCGTGCGTATGAGCTCGTAAAATACCCCCTTTACAACCGTATTGTTTCCCTCGGTTGCACAGCTTGTCATGATGATGTCGTCTTCATCACGCGCATGTGTACCGCTGTACAGGCGGTCGAACGCGAGCCGCATGAACGGGTGCACTTCAGTACCGAAACTATGAAGCGAGTTCGGGTTCCCGTACATCTTCGTAAAAAAAGGGTCCATCGCATCTTTAACGAGTGGATCCACTATGGTCGTTGCGTTATTGTCGAGATATATCCGGTCCATGATTCCCTTTTTTCCTCCCCGGTGTAAGGACAACCTGAAAGATACTGTATACAGACAAAAATTTAATCATTTTCATTCAGTTTGTCAGTATAAACATAGGCAAGTGAACTTTCAATCGTAAAGTTCAAACAGACACTTGCCTGATGGTTTTTACCTATAGAATGCAATGACAGACAATTGTAATATTAGATATCAATTGATGATAAAATTCTGGTACCTGTGCCCTTGGTACAAATAACCAGGATTCCAATGGGTAAAACCATAGGCAAGTAAACTTTCAAACTTAAAGGCGACATGAATCCCTCTAGGGAGAACCCCTCTAGGGAGAATCCTCCGAAGGAATGTCCCTGGCGGGATAAGTCGTTCCGCGGCAAAGTATCACAGATAACATATTTGAAGTCACTTGATTTGGTCCTGTGCTTACAATCCACCGCAGCCTGTGGTGCCCGTGGAGGACCTAAACCTAAGATTGGGTGCACACTATGCCGGCGCATAAAAAAGAGGGGGGTCACCCCCCCCTCGGAGACAAGCCCCCTTTGAAGGCTGTTAATACAAAATCCCTTTCATTGCAGCCTGATCGGCAATAAACCCTGCAACAACCTCGTCGAAAGAATCTCGATTGCCTTCTTCAACCGCATCTGCAATAAAGCGCTCCCTCTTCTCGTTCAGTCGTTGTATATTGCCTTTTATTTCCCGCCGCTCCTGTTCCTTTTGAGCGAGAAATGCTTCTTTTTCTCCTTTACTCATTCCCTTCATCTCTTCCGGAAGCAGCGAATCTTTCACCGATCCCAAATCAACGCTCCCGCTTTTTACCGCATCTATCAGGTCGTATGCACCGATTTCAGATTCCACTGATTTATAGGCCGCTCGTTCAGCCGCAACAGAGGGGGCCAATGCCGACACCTTTTCCTTCCGTTTGGCCGACTTCGCCTTCTCTTCGGCAGAACCGTATGCCACCACGGTATCTTCCAGCAGCAGGTTCAGGCGGGAGAGCTCTTCATCATAGGGTGTTTCTATAATCTGCATGCCTCCTTCCTGCGGGATCTGTGCATACTTTCCCTCACCCCGCTTCGCAATGTCTCGCCAGTAGCGTACCGTCTCGGCATAGTCACCGCATTGAACAGAGTTTATTATAATGTCCTTCCTCACCGCGTCCCTGCAGATATCCCTGTATTCGTACCCGTCATGGTAATCCGTGTGTGGCGGACAGTCTCCAACCAGGAATATGAGTTTCAATGTATCAGGGCTCTTATCCCATCGTATCCTGTGCACCGCATCGTACAGCGCTCTGTTTACGTGTTCAGGCGTATCCCCGCCGCCGTCCGCCCTGAAGGACATGAGATCGTCGAATACGGCATCGAGATCATTGCTGAGCTCGAAAACCCTCGTAATGTACGCATCACCGTAATCACGGTACCCAACCAGCCCGATGCTCAGTTCAGGAGCGGGATTCCCCCGCACGATCTGATTGGCGATACTCCAGATCTTCTGTTTTGCGCCTTCAATGAGCCCGCTCATGGAACCGGTCGTATCAAGACAGAAAACGACCTCCACCTTCGGCTGCGGCGCTGCAAAGGCCCCTTTCACCCCGGCCGACGCCAGAACGAACACAACCACCGCTACTGTAATGCCTTTAATCCTGTTCGCTTTCATGCTGCACCCCCTGATGTTTTTTGAAATTGAATGTTTTTTTTGTTTGTGCTGTCCTTCATTCTTTTGTGCGAATCTTCTGTCCATTGCCACCTTAGGGCTCTTACCACAATCTCGTGGGCGGCTCCCGCGTCCTATTTGCTCATGTGTGTTGTACCTGACCCTGACGTGATTTACCCTGCGACGCAGGGATAGCTGTGTAATCTCATTTCTCCTCTTCATGCCATCCTCCTTCAAGTCTGGTATTCCCCTGTTATTCACCTATCCGATAGCACTCTGAATCAAAGACAATCGTGACGTTCTTCCCAACCGCGAAGTACTTCCCTAATTCGGGATTTCGGCGCAGCAGATCGAAATACTTATTGCTGAAAAGCTTCACGCTCTGTACCCGCATCGTGTCCCTGTAATCTGCATCGATCCAGGCGCCGTCTTTGAAGTAGAAGGTTTTCCCCGCCACACGCTTCACCGTCTCCGGTGCCGGAGCCGATTCGGTCTTGCTCTCTTTCATTGCTTTTATATCAAGAGCGCTTGACACGGATTCCGATCCCACCTTTTTTTCCATCGCCCCGCTGTAGGCTTTCCCCTTCGATCTCATTTCCGGAGCAGCTGCATCACTGATACCCCACCGCTCATAATCCGTCTCGTTTTCAAGAATCAGATATGATGTGTAGGGCGTCAGTATGCCATACTCCTTGCTTAAAAGTACTATCTCATCGACAAGCTCCCTCTTTTCCCCGTTCAGCCGTATCTCGTTCATGAGATACCCGATCTTCCGCATTGCCCATAGCCCCGGTATGAAATCGTTCTTTTCATTTTCTTCCGGAAAACGGCCTTCAAATACGAACCGTTTTGACTTGCCCTCGACTGTTCCCTTGAGGATGATTGAACTGCTCCCCGTACCCTCGTACCTGCCGAACAGGACGAGCTGGGTGCCGTTGAAGATATCGGGAAGCACAAGCGGATATATATCACGCACCTGTATTCGCCCGAAATCAAGTGTAACATCCGACAAAACGGGTTCGCTCACCTTTCGATAAAACGCCGACACGCCGGATGTGATGTTTTCTCCTGGCCTGAAATAATCCGCAAATCCCCTGTTTTGCTCCGCAATTCTGTCCAGAAGATGGGTATTCACATCGTCTCCTACTCCGAAAACGAAAAGCCTCACTTTCGCATGGTTGGCTGAGAGGACATTACGGGAAATTGCACCTTCATCTGTTTCACCGACGGTCGGCTCCCCGTCAGTGAGAAAAACGACCATCCTCGGCCTGTCGGTGTCGCTGAGCATACGCATCGACCGGAGCAGGGCCTCGTGTATGTTCGTTCCTCCCCGCGCGCTGAGACCCTCTACAAAACTACGGGCTTTTTGAATGTTTCCCCTGTCGGCAGAAACCGGGGAAGGCGCCAGGGTTCGCGTTACAGTTGCAAATTGCACTATGTTGAATCGGTCTCCTCTGTTGAGGCTTCCAAGGCAGTATAAAAGCGCACTTTTCACCTGGCTGAGCTTTTTACCCCGCATACTGCCGGAAGTATCGACCACAAAAACAATATCCTTGCGTGCGCTGGTTCGCTCTAAAATACCCGGGCTGAGCAGCATTGAAAAATATCCCGGCTCTCCGGCCTCACGGTATGTTAGGATATTCATCCCGACATCATCACGTGATACGGAGTAGTACAGTATGAAGTTCCGGTCCGGCTTTACATTTTTTTCTTCGAAGCCGGCATCGGCGCTGTATTGTTTAAGACTGACGTCGATATCGTGGCTCGGAGAGTAAACACTCTTTATGGGAATGTTCGACTCAATGTGAGCTGAAACACTCACTTCTTCGAGCGGCATGGGTGAGTACTTTTCCGTGTTCAGCGGATACACGTACCGGTATACCCCTGCATCATACTCCAGAGGCTGGGTGTACACGAGCTCGATCCTCCTTCTGCCGTGTGCAGGAATAGGGTAGACTTTCGCCCTGAACATATTTCTGCCGGCGTATTCAAGCAGACCCGGATCTTTCATTCTCCGAACAATATCTTCGTATATGCGGCGGGCCTCACTGCTTTTGAGCATTTCTCCGGATGTCCGCCTGCCGTCGATGTACAGCGAAAAATCACTGATCGCCGCTGCCTCTGGAAGCGGGAATATGTAGGTGCCTTCAAGATCCGTATCGTACTCGTTTTTGAAAACCTGGTCTATCTTTGTCCTGGCTATCCCGCCTTCGATTTCAACACTCACCCGGTGATACTCGACGGAAAGCGGCACCGGTCTCGCTTGTTCAATTGTAACGGGCTCGACGATGAGCAGGCCGTCTGAAAATGCACATATCGCTCCTGCAGTCACCGTAAAAAAGATAATCGCTGCACTGATCAATAATCTCTTCATAATTCACCTCCGTCATGCTGGATTCACAGGATTAGACCTTTTCCCGGCGTAAAAGTTCCCTTTTTTTTCACTGTGTATATTCTGCGAAAAACGGTATTATGAAGAATAGCGCAGGAGATTCCTTATGATCGTTTTGAACGAGGAAAAACTCTCATTTCTCTTAAACCAAATTTCGCAGGGCTTCGTTAAAACACCCGCTGAAATTGCACTCTTCATCGTCCTTGTAGCCGGAATATTCGCATTCTTCATCTTTATATCCCGATACCAGGCAAAAAAACGGGCTATCGCAACTGCGCTTCAGGCACAGGAGCTTTTTTCCCGCTTATCCAAGAAAAAGGCATTGAACAGTCTCGAGACAGAGCTTCTCGAAAAGATGGCAAAATTCATCGAATCACCCGAGCGGAAGCACCTCTTGTTCGACAGCCAGGCAGTTTTTAACAGTTGCGTGGAAAAGCTCAGGAAAGAGAAGCCCGTCTCTTCCTCGCTCGTCACAGGGCTCCGGCTGAAACTGGGTTTTGAAGCAGGCAACCCTGAGCGCCCGGTGCACTCGAGCGTGGAGCTTGCAGAAGACCGGCCCGTTCTTCTTTTCGATAAAAAATCAAGACGCCGAGTTCCGGGCATTGTGCTTAACTCCGATACAAGAGCCCTGTACATCGCAGTCGAAAACCAGGGCTTCAGTACGGGAAAAACGGTGCAGGTGTACTTCCAGAACCAGGCCGGGCTGTTCACGTTTGCAAGCCGCATCATAAAGATAGAAAAAGGGGTTCTGCTGATCGCACATTCTGAAAACATCCGACGAATTCAGCGGAGAAAGTTTTACCGTCGGAAAATCAGCCTCCCGGTATATGTGCGGCGTGAAGGTGAAAATACAAATCCGGTGCGAACGATGTGCACCGATCTCGGCGGAGGCGGCGCAAGCCTCAGTAATACTGACGGGCGTTTTAAAACAGGCGATAGGCTCGAGCTCTACTTTTTTATGCAGGTACAGCGGGGGGTATCCGGACAGAAGCCTCGACCGCGGATACACGTGACGGGGGAGATTGTTCGGCTCTCCGGGGGAGGGCAAAAAGCGCATATCGTGTTCGACCTCCTGCCTGAAGCGGTCAGAGACCGAATAATAAGATTCCTGTTCACCAAAAAGCGTAGCACGCCGTCATAGCAGCCGAAGTTAGGGGGCATAATACTTATCTATTCATAGAGTATGCCCAAGAGCGGCTGAATACCAACAAGTGCACTCCTCTTTCTGTAATGTTTTTAAATTATTATTGAAATCAGCCCGTTCATACGTTATAATTAAAATAATCCGGCACATCCGGGTGCATCATATTTTTTTCACCTTTTTGCTTTCAACAGGTATCAGAGGCATATCAAAATCACAGGAGGCAAACAATGAAAAAGACATGGATTACAACCTGGATTTTCATGGGGATGATTATTCTGTTTCTGCCCGCATTAGCGTGGTCGCAGACGCAGTATCAATCCCTGCAGTCGCAGACAAGTTTCGGGCTTTTTGAAAATGCGTTCGATGCCGCGTTCAACCCGACCGACGCAAAGCCGGTGCCCACTTTTTCGACGCTCGAGCAAAACTACTTCTTTGGCGGGCTGACAAACTTCTCCGAGCTCCCCAACACCTACTCGTTTACCATGGTACCGCTCCGGTTAGGCTACTACCATGCGGGATCGATGCCCTGGTCGGGATTATCCGACATCCTGGTCGATACTACCAGTTCGACCAGAAGCAACGGCATTACCCCCTCCACTGCCACAAAGCCGGTAACAGTCGGAACGACAACCACGAACTACAAGTGGGTGACGCAGGAGACGGACAACCAGTACGATCGTCTTGAGGCCTGGAATACGGCCCTCGGCGGACAGTTTCTGATCGGACTGGGGTTTGTCAATACCGGTCTCGGTGTGCGCTGGGACTATGAACAAAACGCGTCCGGTGCCGCCATCAATACGTGGGCGGACGCCAACAGAACGATCACCGACACCTACTACTACGATCCGACTGCCGGTACGGTTGCTCCATCACCGATTGCGGACTACTCACGCACGATCACCAACAGCATGCCGGATACCGACTCGACCATTTACCTGCAGGTACCGGTATACACCGAGCTTTTCGGCATCAAGATGACCGCAGCTTTCACCGCCGCGTTCAACAGCAGAGACCAGTCCGTTACAAACGGAGAACAAGAGTTCACCGCTCCCCAGCAGCCCGGTGCAGGATCGTTCAACGGTGTCGTTGTTGCAAACTCGACAACCGATAAAACCGGGTATACCGACATAGACGCAGACATAATCCTGACCTTCGCACCTCTTCTCGGGAATCATGCGAACAACCGGTTGGAGCTCGGTGTAAACGGTGGATTCATGAAAAACAAGGCCGACACCTACGAAATGGTGTTTGCAACACAGGACTATGACTATGCCGGTAGCGGTGCTCCTCTCACACCGGTGAACAACGGCAGTATGACAGACCAGAGCACCACAACAAAACGGGACGGAACAACCGGATACGATGTCAATGTTTCGGCCCAGCATTACTTATACTGGGATATCGGTGCACCGCTGACACTCGGCATTGCTCCGAAATTACAGGTAGGTATTGCGTATACCCCGCCTGTCAGCACATACAGCAAAGAATCGGTATCCGTCGTTAAATCGGACCTTACCGGAAACGGCGTGTACACGGATGCGGGAGACCTGGTTGCTACCACCACGACAACCTACAGCAACAACGATGACGGCGGAAACTCCGATATCGTCGATTCGATAACCCTTCCCTCTGCGCTGCGGTTCAAACCGGAACGGTGGCCGATAGGAATAACGTTCGGCAACGAGCTCGGCGTTTCCTTCACAGCGCGCACGGTCAAGGACAAGTCGACCACAACCCAGACCACCGTGCAGACCGCAGACGGAACAGGAACGGTCACGGGTACAACCACCACAACCGCAGGCGACAGCTACACGTCAAAAAGCTTTACAACCGTCTGGTCTTTCACGAGCGACTACCAGTTTGCCCTGAACTTCTTCCTTTCGAAAAACGCAACACTGGACGTCGTTCTCGACCAGTTTTCAGGCGCCTTCGCGCTGTATGCCCAGGCAATTATCGCTCTGCCCTGAAGCAACAGGGACCCCGATACAATAGGGTCCGGCTGATCGAGCCGGGCCCTTTTTATACCCATTTTCATCCGAAGAACCTGTCCTTCCTCGTGCGTGCCTGTTTATAAACCTTGGAATTTATCGGCATGTGCCGGGCATCTTATCACGTACACGGCAACACCTATGCAAACATTACAAAAGCGATTGGATAGTTCTATCGTACGGGCAGTCTGATCTCTATCCGTATGCGAACCGTGATGGCCTTTTTTTCCGCTTCATCATTTGGTGGAACCTGTATCTTACCGTAGCTGCCGAGCTGATCGAAGAAACTATTGATATGGGAGCCGGGAATGTCAGCCGTTACCACGAAGGGTTGACCGGGAATATTCGGAAAGCTCTTCGCCACGAGTACACCGCCTTCAGACTGAACCAGGCCGACAACGTACTCTGCCGCCTTCTCGAGCGCAGGATTTTCGGTTGCTTCTGCTTTTTCTGCCTGTATACCGGTTGATTTTTCGCCCTTAATTTTAGAAACCGTCGCAGTCTTCTCACGCTCGGATGCTTTTTCTGCCTGTTCCGGCCGGTACGTTTCCTCCTCGCCTTCCAGCGCCTCTGCAGGGGTGCTGCTCAACACCCTGTCGTATTCCGCAGGCGCCCTGGCAGCTGCTGATGAAGTTTTTTTCATAGTTTCTTCTTTATCCTTCATCTCCCCCGGCAGCACCATAACAACAGTGAAATCCATTACAGAACCTGACCCGGCCGGCTCCTCCGGAAGGGCTTCAGCACTCCCTGCTTTCGATTCCCCCTTTCTTTCGGGAGCAGAAGGCCTTTCTGATGAAACGGCCGTTCTTTCAGCAGGAGACTCCTCCAAAGCAGCGGCGCCTTCAGACGGCTGCAGCTCTTTCGTTTGCGAGATGCTTTCAGGAACAGTTTTTTCAGCCGGTTTTATTTTTTTTGCCTGCAGGGTGCTTTCTGAGGCAGGGTATTCAGACGGCTTCGCTTCTTGCACATGCTCAAGTTTTTCAGCCTTCGCTTCTTCAGATTTCGCTTTTTCAGAAGGAAGAGCTTCTGCAATTTCCGCCTTCTTCTCAACAGCCACAGGTTCCTGACGCTTCACCGGCCGGGTCACCTGGAGCACAAAGATAATCGCAATCACCATTGCGGCAACCGCCGAAAGCTCGAGCGGTATTTTGAAGCGCAGCGGGCTGAACAGAGTGTGAAAAAACCTTCGCTCCTCAGGGCTTTCTTCGATCCTCCTGTGCACCCGTTCCAGAAAATCTTTCGGAGCCCTGACCGTTTCAAGATCCTTCATATATGAGAGATGCTTCTTCAAATATTCAAGCTCTTTTATACACCGCGAACAGGATTGAAGGTGCTGTGCAACCCCCTGCGCCGTCACCTGATCGAGCTCGCCCTCGATGTAATCCTGCAAATATCTTTGCACCTTTTTGCAGTTCATCTATACCATCCCCTTCAATGCATCCCTCAGTCTCCGTCGTGCACGGGCCAGTTTCGACTTTACGGTTCCCGGATTCAACCCGCTCAGCTTCGAAATTTCATCATACGGCAGACCCTCGATATCACGAAGCACCACAACCATGCGCTGGGCCTCCGGAAGAGACTGAATGGCACTTTGAATGAGCCGGTTCATCTCCTTTTTTTCAAACGCATTCGACGGGGAGGCTCCGTTGTCCCGTATATCGATGCCCGAAACCTCACTATCAGGATCCCCGTTGAGGCGCACCATGCTCCGATTGCGCCTGTGCGATACCGATGCAAGCCTGTTTTTGCAGCTGTTTACGGTAATTCTGTACAGCCAGGTGGAAAACTTCGATTCGAAGCGAAACTTCCCAAGCGACCGGTATACCCTGACAAAGACATCCTGTGCACAGTCATCGGACTCATCGTAATCACCGAGCATCCTGTAGCAAATATTGAACACCCTGTCCTGATACTTCATAACAAGTGTATCAAACGCACTCCGCTTCCCATCGAGAAAATCCCGTATGGCATCCGCATCCGTTTCACTTTCTTCCAGTATATTCTCTTTATCCATTTAGACCGATTCATCCCTGGAAAGTTCCCTTTTTTACTATATCTGCTCCAGGCCTTCATGTAAAATAATAATTTTCAATGCACCAATCTAATATACTGTAGGCATTCCTGAAATTTTTACAATATAACCTTGACTAAAACAAAATCCTCTAGTATGAATGTACAATTATAAAAGGATATAAGAGGAAAAAACGCGTCCCTATGCCCAATTCAAAAACGTTCATTCTCATTAAACCCGACGGCCTGTCAAAATCTCTGACCGGCAATATACTCACCCGTTTCAGTGAAACTCGCCTTGAAATCATCGGTGCCAAAATTATTCGAGTGTCGAAGGAGCTCGCCGACAAGCACTACGCTATGCACAGGGATAAGCCGTTCTACGATGAGCTAATCGACTACATAATGGGAGTGCTGCACAAGCGGCATAAGGTTATGGCTCTTGTTTACTATGGCAAGGACGCAATCGAAAAGATACGAGAGATATGCGGCAACACGAACCCCGAGCTCGCAGAGCCTGAATCAATCAGGGGGCAGTACGGCCGTATACTCACAAGCGGCCTGTTCGAAAACGTCGTTCATGCGAGCGACTCAGTCAAGGCGGCTGAACGGGAGATAAAACTCTGGTTCGATCCGGACGAAATCATATATGACCTCTACCCCTCTAAAGAAATTATTATTAAAAATTACAAAAAGCGGGTCTGGGTGGATTGAAAAAACTTTTATTCGGAAAATTCACAAAAGAAACTGATAAAAGGATAATAACTATTTCGTCTTTGGGGGAGAATGCGTTATCCGCCAGAGGAAAAACTTTAACCGTTTGATAAGGGACGGCTGTTCTTTTTTGTCCTTCTTCGGGTTATACCCGCTTTTCATATAATCCCTGTCAGCGAGTCCCATAGACGGATGCCTCTATTGTCGTGTATCAGTGCATAATCGCACTGTACTATTAATATAATACACAATCAACCGACATGCGTACAACTGAATGTATTATTCAATGCACACGCGAATAATACTCCATCAGCGAGAATCGTTGTAAAAAAATCCAGGTGCATACACCACAGGCACTATTCAAACACTTCTCGTCTGATTAACCCGGTACTACGCCTTCGTGCGTTTTTCTGCGACTGCCTTATCGATCATCTTCTCCATCGTAAACTTCGGCTTGTAACCGAGCACCTTCTCGGCCAGGTCATTTCGAAGCTCATAGGGCTCGATGCCTTCGACCCTTGCGCGGTCCCACACCACCCCGAGACCGTCCGCAAGCCTTTCGATCACATCCAGGTATTTAAACGGGCCGGGCCCGGCAATGTTGTAAATATTGTTCTTTGCGGTTTCGCAATTCTCGATGCCGAGGGTAATCCCGTCTGCTATATCATGCGGGTCAGCAATCTGGTCGACGGCGGACTGACCATTGCTGCATAACGGGGCAAAAACACCCTTTCCTCCCGCGAGCTTCGGCGCCAGTCTCTTCCTGTCCTCCTCAGCTATACCGTCCTCCCAGAACTCGTAGCCGAATACGCGTAAAAGCTCCTCTTCGTCGAGACACCAGCAGATACGCACGATCAACCACGACATACCGTACAGCTTTCCGTAATTCCGGCACAGGGATTCACAGGCTATTTTCGCAAGCGCGTAAAATCTCGATGGAAAGAGCTCTGTATCCTCGGTGATGGGGGCCTTGAATTTCCGCGGGCCCGTTGCATACACCGCATCCGTGCTCGCATAGAGAAAGACCTTCAAATTTTTCATTTGATACGACGCCTCAAGCAGGTTATACGTCCCTCTGATAATACTTTCAAAGAGCTGGTTGTTCTCCTTCTCGTATACCGCCGGCGGAAACATGTCCCATGCGGCTGCGAGATGACAGATCGCATCACAGCCCTCAACAGCCTTTTTCAACCCTTCCTGATCGAGTATGTCACCCTTCACAAACTCAAGGTTCGAATGCGAGATCCCCTCGGGCTTATGCCGGTGTATAAGTGCACGCACGTGGTACCCGCGTTCGAGCAGGTTTTCCAACACGTTCTGCCCGATTCTGCCGGATCCGCCAGTAAGAAAAACCGTCATTGTCTTCTCCTTGTATGAAACAACCGGAAGATTTTCGCTTCAAAAAAAAGTTCTGCCGCCTGTCACACGTGAAATTCCATCAAATAACACCAAGTTTTTTCAGAGACTCCTTCAGTTTTTTCGACTCAGCATTCGTGAGATCCTGATCGGGCCTCCGTACGCTGCCAGCTTTAATACCCCGAAATTCGAGCGCCTTCTTGAAGGATGCATTGTCCCGCCCGCAGGCAAGTACCCCGCGAAGCCGATCGATATCCTGCTGGATTTTCCGTGCCCGGGTGAGGTCTCCTTCTGCAAAAGCGCTGTATATCTCCACAAACGGCTCGGGAAACACAGATGCATTGCCAGAAACGAGCCCGCCGGCGCCGCAGGCAAGAGATGGCAGGATGATTCCGTCACTCCCGTTGAAGATCGAACACTTTTTCCCTGAAATCCGAATTAAGTCGATAATCTGAAACATATCGTCGTTGCTGTTTTTCAGGCCGACAAGGCTGTCGATTTCTTTAAGAAGCCTTTTAAAAAGCGCCCGGCTCATATTGTTCCCGGTGTACACCGGTATGTTATAGATAAAAAGCGGAAACCCCGGCACCGCTTCAGCCACACGCATGAAATGCGTATAGAGAGGCTCATCGTCATATCGATAGTAGTAGGGAAATACCACACCAACTGCATCGGCGCCGATTTCCCTGCTGTGCTTCGCAAGGGCAATCGTTTCTTCCGTAGTGATACACCCGGCCTGCACGATGACTTTCACCCTTCCCCTGAGCTCCCTTACAGCAGTTTCGGCAACCGACTTTCGCTCCTCAAGCGTCAAAAGGGGACCTTCTCCGGTTGTACCGCAGCAAAAAACTCCCTGTACCCCCTTTCCGGCCATGAAGCTGCAGTAATCATTAAAGGCGTTAAGATCCACTTCTCTCCCGCCGTCCGTCAACGGTGTTATGAGGGCGGGAACCACACCACTCCACTCTGACATTTCATCACTCCTTCCTGCGCATCTTTTTTGCAAAATTACGCGCCTTCCCGAGATCTTTTTCGGTATCCACGCTGAGCGGGATGTACTCCGCACCGGTGAGAACCACCTTTATCCTGAACCCATGTTCCAGCGTCCTGAGCTGCTCGAGTGCCTCCGTTTTTTCCAGAACTGTCGCGCTCAGGGAAGAAAACTGCATGAGAAAATCCTTCCTGTAGGCATAGATTCCTATATGCTCGTATGCATGAAAATCTTCACTGTATCGAGGATACGGTATGAGCGATCTGGAAAAGTAGAGTGCGAACCCGGCCGCATCAGTGACAACCTTCACCACGTTGGGATTTTGCAGATCATCCTCATCGGTGATTTCATGCATCGAAGTGCACATGGGTATACTTTCATCATGAACGAGCGGATCGACGATCTCATCGATCATACCCGGGTTTACAAAAGGCTCATCCCCCTGAATATTGACCACAATATCGACTTCCATACTGCCCGCGACCTCTGCAACGCGGTCGGTACCGGTTGAATGGTCCGGTGATGTCATCACTGCGCTCCCCCCATATTTTTCAACCGCATCAATAACACGCCGGTCGTCCGTGGCAACTACCACCTCATCAAGCAGCGCTGACCTGGCAACACTCTCGTACACCCACTGCACCATCGGTTTGCCCTGTATGTCGGCAAGTGGCTTGCCCGGAAGCCTCGTTGATTTGTACCGGGCAGGAATGACTCCTACAATGTTCATATGGTTTCTCCGAACAGTATTCTCCGGTAAAGTACTCCGGAGCTCAATATGCAACAAAACACCTTTCACACCAACCCAAAGCAAAAAACCTTTTTCAGGCCCCGGTTAATCAAAAAAATCTTTCAGATCGATTCAATACGGGTATACCCCTGCCGCTTCATAGTAACTTCTCACGAAGTTACTTTACGATATTCGGTCCCTCAGGGATACATCCTGTCAAGGACGTATGCCTCTTCTAAGTAACTTCGAACAAGTTACTGTTTGATATCCAGTCCCGGGGGGATGTATCCCGGGGGGATGTATCCCGGGGGGATGTATCCCGCCAAGGATCGGCCGCGAAGCGGCTACGCCACTTCCTAACCCCATTTCTCATCTTCTGCAGGTCCAAAATGGCCACAGTATCGACGATCCAATCACGCATCTCTTTTCCTTTCCCAGATTCCTGCGGAAAGGAGATAAAATCAAGCTCCGTGGAAAGCGCATCACTCACCCGTACAGCGATAATCGGCCATATCACTCCGATATCCCCGACAACCGGTATACTGCCCTCGAGGCGCGCAAACCCTGACATCTCCATTCTGAACGGCACCTTCAATGTCTTTGTCTTCGGCAGGCCCCGGTCGACCTTCTCCTGCACCCCGCCTTCCTCACGTTCCATCTCCCACACCTTCCGGAGGTTCGCATCAAGGTCAATACGGACGAGGGTCCTGCCCTCGAGCGAATACGTAAATCCTCCGTCCCATGCAGTCCATATACCGTGCCCGGTATATGTTTCAAAGGGGCCGTCGTGTATCTCCTGGGACAGTGCGATGCCTGACTCTATAATAACCGAAGCCTCCGACAGAATCTCAGCGACAATACGCGACCGCTGTTTGACCGGTATGCTGTCGGAAACTGCAAGCCCTACCATGCCGCCGCCGACAAGCTGGGGAACGGACACAACAACCGGTACACCGTTCGCCGCACCCGCGCCGAGCATTGTCCGCCTGTCAGCGCCGAGCCCTGCAATGAGCTCAAACGGCCTCCCCGCCATCCTTGAAAGCGCCTCGACTTCCATCGCGACACGCTCGGTTCTGAGCCCGACAGGGTAGGCCATATTACCGGCAGCCTTTATTATGACGTCCCCTTTTGCCTTCTTCACCCGTTCGATAAGAGCGGTATCGATGATCATCTCTTTTTTCAGAGAATCGAGCACCGCCTCATCGAGAAGCGTTATTTCGAAAACACCTCCGCGCGGAAGGAAATCTTTATCCATATCGAGCGATGCTCCGCTCACCCGTTTTACACGGTCGAGGCTTCCCGCCATTTCATGAGCAACAACCGCGGAGCTCGTAATGACACCATCAATAATCTTTTTTTCAATAAGTTCGGCAATAAGCGTGCTGACCCCTTCATGTATATTCGGGCCGCTGCCGGTAACAACGGCTATTTTTTCACCCTTTTGTTTTGCCGAAACAATTTTATCGACAACCTGATCAACCCGTTCTCGCACCTGAGTGGAAAGTGAGTTATACATTGAATCGATAATATTTCTGTCTTCTCTCTTCATGGGAAACCTCCAAACTGTACATCGATAAAAAAAATATGCAATCAGTACAGCTCATTGAAACACAATATCCAGACCCATCTACCCCTGGTACCCGGCCATACGCGGTATCCAGAGCACGGTATCCGGGATATAGGTAATGATAAACAGCGCGAGCAGCTCGAATGCAACGAACTTTATCATCTCCCGTATCACATCGGGCAGAGGTGTCCCGCTGATGGCGCTCGTAATAAACGTGGTTTCTCCATACGGCGGTGTATCCAGCGCGATCATCAGATTTAATACGGTAACAACGCCGAAATGCACGAGGTCGATACCTGCCGCCTGGACGAGCGGAAGAACAATCGGGACCACGATGAGGAGAATGGCAGAAACATCGATGAAACAGCCGAGAATAAGAAAGAGGATGTTCAGTGCGAGAAGAACGGTCCATCTACTGTTCATAAGGCCAAGGCTGATAAAGCCTTTTGTTATCATTGCCGGTATCTCTTCCCGCGCCACCACATAGCCGAAAATAAAAGAGCTGGCCATAATAAAGCTTACAAACCCCGTGCTGACCGCTGAATCTATGAACACCTTGTACAGCTCTTTCATTCCCACGCTGCGGTACACGATAATAGAAAGAACAAGCACATACACCGCAACAACTGCCGCTGCCTCGGTCGGTGTAAAGATGCCGCTATATATTCCACCAAGAAGGATGACCGGCGCAAGGATCACAAAAACAGACCTGCCGGTGACGATCATGAACTGTTTGAAACTGACCCACTTTCCGGACGGATAGTCCCTCTTGATGGCAAGGATAAAGACGAGCAGCATTATGGATGCACCGAGTATCAACCCCGGGACGATACCCCCTAAAAACAGGTATCCCACGGAAGCGCCGGACAGCATCGAATAAATGACCATCGGAATACTCGGCGGAATGATAGGCCCGATTGTTGCTGACGCGCAGGTGACCGCACAGCTGAACGGACCGTCGTACCCGGCATCCTTCATTGCCTTGATTTCAACCGCTCCGAGGCCCGCGACATCCGCGATTTCGGACCCCGACATGCCGGCGAATATAATGCTCGCAACGATATTGACATGGCCCAGCCCCCCTTTGAGAGGACCGACTACAACCTTGGCAAAATCAAAGAGCCTGTCGGTGAGACGGCTCGCGTTCATGACCTTTGCTGTGAATATAAAAAGCGGCACGGAGAGAAGAACAAACTTGTTCTCGAACGCAATGACCATTACGTCCATAACGGTAAAAAGACTTACCTTTGCGATAATCAGGTACAAAACCGAGCTTATGAACATTCCAAACGCAATGGGATAGCCAAGCGCAAACACGGCGGCGAATACGATAAACCAGACAGCTACAGCCACGGCAGAGCCTCCTTTTCCGGCACACTGTGGCCCATTAAAAGACGAATGTTCCTGATAACGGCCTGGATGTTGTGTATGAGAATCAACAGGGTGAACAGCGGAAAGCAGACCAGAAGGTATGTCCAGGGAACCCGCAGAGACGATGCTTTTATCGAGTAGTTCATAATGGAGTATTTAATACTCGGGTAGAGAACGAATAAAAACACGACACTGGTTAAAATGTCAAAAAACACATCTATCACCAGCCTCGTGTTCTTCGAGAACTTTTTATACAGTATATCGAACCGTATATGTTTATCATACCGTTTGGCGAGCGCCGCACCCAGGTATATCGACCATACGAAGCTGTAGATTGAAAGCTCGAAAAACTTGGGCAGGGGGCGATCGAGAACATAGCGTGAAAAGACCTGCACAGTCACGGTGGCAACGAGAAGAAGCAGAACAAAAACGGGAAGATGTATCTCAAAGAAATCGAAAATCCTGTTATAGACGCGCTTCACTTTTTTTCTCCGCATCGAAACTTGAAAGAATTTTTAAAAAACAGGTTTGAACGCCGGCCTCGAAACATTCCCATTATGCCCGACTGAAAAAAGGTGAATGCCCTGAAGGGGCAGATGATATAAAACCCGTCCGGGTTAAAAAATCCACCCCTATTGCCAACAGATCTCTTCAGGGCATTCTCTATACTACAGAGCTTCGTTTAATCCATATTCTGGAGCTTCTTATACATTCCTGCACCCCATCTGTTCTCGAACTTCTTCTGGCTGTAGTACTCTGCGGCATGCTCCATGAAGGCTTTTTTGTCCGGCACGATGATCTCCATACCGTAATCCTTCGTGAACTTGCCCAGAAGCGATGTCTCCTGCTCGAGCACCATCTCGTTCTGGTAGAACCGGGCAACCCGCATCGCGGTCTTCATGTACACCTTGTAATCATCGGGCATGCCCTGCCACAGCTTTTCGTTGATAATAGGCGTGATGTAACCGATCATATGGTCGGTCAGCACTATGTAGTGGGTAACCTCATAGAACTTCTCGGAATTATCTGTTGGAACGGGGTTGTCCTGGCCTTCAATGGTCCCGGTCTTGAGCCCCATATACACCTCGCCGAACCCGAGAGGGGTCGGGTTTGCGCCGAGCGCCCTTCCGACATCGAGCCATGCCTCGGCATTCGGCATTCTGAGCTTTATGCCCTTGAGGTCTGCAGGTGTCCGCACGACGCCCGCTTTCTTCGTAAGGTCGAGCTCACGTGTGCCGAGGTACCATACATCGAGCACTCTGATATTCGACTTCGATGCGAGTGTGTCCCAGTACTTCCTGCCGACAGGACCCGTCAATATCCGGTACATGTGATCGATATCCCTGTACAGGTAGGCAACCTCGAGCACGCCTATCTCGGGATAGTTCGCAAGATCGGCAAACCAGGACGGGCTTGCATCAGACGTCATTTCAAGAGATCCTCTCATTACCCCCAGAATACCGGTTTTCTGATCTGCAAGCTGACCCGAATGGAAGGTCTTAACGACGATTTTGCCGCCGCTCAGATTCCCGACCACCTCGGCAAACTTTTTCATCGACAGGTACTGCGGTTCATTGGGACCGCTCACCGAGTTGAACCTCAGCGTGTAACTGTCCGCGGAAAAAGCAAGCCCGAAGCTTGTCAGCAAAAACACACCGAGCACAAGCAGTGAAACCAACATTTTCTTTCTCATTGCAATGCTCCTTTCCATAAATATTTTTTTAATACAGAGCATCAAAAGCTCCGGAATTACACGTTGTGCCCTTCCCCACCTCCTTTCCGGTAGTTTAACGCCAGTACATCAAAAAATTCCCTCTTTTTTCATCCCGGTCAGGACACGATCGATCGCTACGAGCGTTTTATCTATATCGTCATCGCTGTGCGCGGCCGACACATATATCTCTCCCCAGTGCATAGGCCTGAGAAAAACGCCCTGTTCGAGAAGCCTGTTTCTAAAAACGATGTATTTCTCAAAGTCCGATGTAACGGCATCGCGGTAGTTTCGAAACTCCTTGAGAGGGGTAAAGTGCACCTGAAACATCGTCCCGAAACCCTGCACGATGGCGTCTATCTGAAGCCTCTTAACCGTCTCCTGTATCCCATCCATGAGCCGTTCGCCAAGCCGGTACACACGATCGTACACGCTCCCGTCGTTCTCCTCTAAAAATTCGAGCGTCGCGTATGCGGCTGCCATTACGGCGCGGTTGGCGTTCAGTGTGCCGGCCCTGAAAACCGTGCCGTTTGCGATGAGATCCATAATCTCCGCCCTGCCCCCGTATACTGCAACGGGAAACCCTCCGCCGACCGCCTTTGCAAGGGTTGTCAGGTCCGGTGTTACACCGAACTTCCCCTGCGCGCTGTTGAGGCCGAGCCTGAAGCCGGTGATCACCTCATCGAAAATGAGCACGATTCCATTTTGCAGCGTAAGCTCACGCAGCGCCTCTAAATATCCCTCAACAGGAGGAATTATGCCCGAATTGCACATACATGGGTCGACGAGTATTCCTGCGATGCGGTTCCCGTACGTCTCGAGGGCCTTTTCGAGCACCGGAAGGTCATTCCAGGGAATCACCAGTATATCCTCATACGCCGACTCCGGTATACCCGCCCCGATCGCAATTTTGCTCGGCTGCTGGGCGGGCCCCGCGTTATTAAGCGGAGTATGCACACTCAGAGCCACGCTGTCGAGCCAGCCGTGGTAGTTTCCTTCATACTTGACGATCAGCTTTCTTTCCGTATACGCCCTCGCCAACCGCATGACCTCCTGCACAACTTCACTGCCGGAGTTCATAAAGCTGACCTTCTCAAAACCGGGCACATGGCGTATGAGCTTTTCCGCGACCTCGATCTGGAGCTCGAACGGCAGGCCGTAGGTTGAGCCGTTTTTTATCTGTCGGGAAACGAAATCGATTATCCGCGGATTGGCATGCCCGGCGAACATCGGGCCGAGCGCCTGAAGGTAATCGATATACTCGTTCCCGTCGACATCGTAGAGCTTCGAACCTTCCGCTCTATCGATAAAAATCGGGTACGGGTCATACCCCTCGAGCGGGGTCCTCGAGGCGCTCGAAGCGCCGCCGGGAATCGACTTCAATGCCCGTTCATACAGTTTTCTGGACCTGCCTGTTTTCTGTAGACTCATACAACGGCTCCGGCACAATATTTTATCCAATACAGGCATACGGCTTCGGTTTTCTTTGTGATGTGATAAAAAAGGTTGGAGTATTTAATAACGCCTGATTTCAATTTCTGAGGTCATCCACGAATTTTTCCTGGATTTAACTTGTATTATCCCATTTGCCCTGCAGGGATTCAACTATCGGGTTTTGTCCTTCAATGAAAACCCGAAAAAAATCATACCACTATTACACCCAATGTCAAGAAAATTATGGTGACACCATACTTATCTGCACTTAAACAGAGATTATCCGGACGCAAAGTGTCCGGATAATGCCCTGTATTTTCGACAATACTAACGACGGCTAGCGGGTATACTTTTTTATGTAGGGGATATCTCTGTTTATGTCAGGCCCGAAAAATTTAAATAAAATAAGGTCCTGCCTGCCCGTATTCTTGATAATAAACCCGTCGACCGACTTCTGATGGGTGACGAGCAGCTCGTCCGAGCCGAAGACACCGCCTTCAACCGAATGACCCTCAACCGTTCCTCTCCCCCGCCACACAAGTATATTGTACACACCGTTGTCCCTGCTGTTGAAGCTTCCGCCCGGTTTCAGAGTCAGTTTTTTCCCGCTGAATTTCTCGGTGTTGTAGTATATCCACTCCTCATACCCGCCATCCTGCTTCGTTTCCTCGACCAATACGGGTTCGAGATGCCGATTCTCATAGAAGTAGGGGTCGCCGTTTATCTCCCAGTCGCACTGCTCGAGCACAGCGCGCTCCCCTAACCGATCCCTGTCTTCCTCCGCCACATCCTTGAACAGCAGCTCCTTGGGCGTCAAGCGGTTATTGACTTTGGCCTGGAGCATGGCAAACACATCTGAATCCTCCTGGAGCTCTAAAGTGAGTGCAGTTCCCGGCGCGTGGAGCACACCGGAGGGTAGATGAAACCCCTCTCCCTGAACGTTCAGGTAGGCGCGTGAGTGTTTGAGGATGAGATTGCTGTTCCAATCCACCAGGTAGGGCAGGAGAGTTTCGATCTGCTTCCCCTGGTCGACGAGATAGGGATGAACCCCGAAAAAGGTTTCGGGGTGAGGCCCGGGATCAACATCTTCAAGAAAATAGTAGGCCTCTTCTTTTGCGTTCTTTCCGACCTTTTCCGCGTCGTGCTGCATCTGGTGGAGGTGGTAATGTATCCGCGAACCGAAATCGTATATCTTCACAAGCCTGTTCAAGCCTGTATGGGTCTTCGCATACGCCTCTCCCATGATGGTTTTTCCGCACACCCGGACCGCATCAATGAGAAGGATATCCTTGCCCTCGATATCCAGGTACGAAAGGCCCTCATCCTCCGGGCCGATTCTGTTGTCCGCTTTCGTCACCGATGCAAGCCAGCGCTCGCAAAAAAAACCGCGCTCACCCGCATCGTACTCTTCTTCCTTCAGCCCGAGCCTGTACCCGGGCGGCAGGAAATCACGGGCCACCCAGCTCGGTC
>Ga0307426_1000331_pt1 | contig 32162 bp, 40 predicted proteins | sample SalMarWE160340MG_FD_202165 | JGI IMG/M metagenome (GOLD analysis project Ga0307426, IMG submission 202165) | Salt marsh sediment microbial communities from the Plum Island Ecosystem LTER, Massachusetts, United States - WE1603-40 | ecosystem: Environmental > Aquatic > Marine > Intertidal zone >...
CGGTGGTCGCCGTATCATTCGCTTCCGCCTGTCATGTCAGTTCAGTCGCAAGCCGAGGAGCAACACGCAGAATCTACACCCGTTTTTTCCGTACACGCTTTTTGTCAGAGTGCAGAGAAAAGGGTGTTTTTCCGTGAACGCTTTTGTCAATAAGCAATACTCGTTCCAGTTATCTGCCTTGTGGTTATTTGGCGACACCCTTAACATTAAAAGGGTTCTGCTTTATTTTATCGAGGATTTCGTCCAGACTCTTCTCAAGACTTTGAAGGTTTCCGTTGTTGTTGATTACGAACTTGGCGTATTTTTCTGTCTCGAGGAGATTTCCAAGGCCGCGCTCAATCTCTTTGCCGTCTCTCCATTCAGCTGCCTCCCTGTCCTTTGGGTCCCTCGGGCCACCCCTTCTAATGAGGCGTTCGTGCCTGACATTCTTTGGCGCCCGGATCTCGACTAGGAATATCTTTCCCAACCTTTCCATGTATTCGGCCTCTTCTATGTTCCTGAAGCCTTCTATGCATATTATGTCAGATTTCTCATTTTCTATACTGTTTGCAAGAAATCTTGCAGGCGCATCCATGCCGTGCTCCTTCCTTAGCTGCCTGGCAATGTGCTCTTCGCTCTCCACTGTCAGTTCAAGGCCTCTCTTGATGACTTCTTCCTTTATTATGTGGCTTGAATTGTATGCAGGTATCCCCTTCCTGGAAAGGAGCTTTGAGGCAACGGATTTTCCCGAGCCCGGGAGGCCTATTATCACAATAACCTTCATTTCTTCACCTGAAAATAATGGTTTATTATTAAGCCGCCTACAATATAAAGCAGGTAGCATGCTGGAAGAAATCTTGGGAATGCTGGCAGGGGAGCTGGCGAGCGCGAGCTCCATAATACTGGTCCTGGTATTCATAATATTCATAGTCATCGCGTTCAAGCTGTTCAAGACCCTCATCAAGGGGATAATGGTCAGCGTGGTGGCCGCGATTTTTCCTCTCGTGGCTATTTATTTCGAGATACCTCTACCGGGGTTCTTTGCCTCAATGGGTCTCCTCGAGAGGATGGTCTGGTTCGGTGTCCTGGGGCTTGCCCTGTTCCTGATTTACAGCACCATCTCAGGCGTCGCCTCGATAATGAAGATAGTCACATGGCCCTTCAGGAAGCTCTTCAGCGGAAGCCCGAAGGAGAAGAGAAAAAAGGAAGATTAGGCAACTATCTCCCTCGTTATGAGCTCATTGCCCCTGCTCAGGGAGAGGTAGCAGAACATGTTGTGCTTGTCCCTCTTTATATTGAGGGTCTTTTTAGCGGCGCTGAAGCCGACCTCAAGGGTTGGTGAGCTTCCAGTCCCTCCGAAGGTTTCCTGATTGGTTGAGGAGTCAGAAAGAGTGAAGCTCCTCTCCTCGGAATTCAGGGTGAGGATGACTGATTCCTCCGTTCCCATGTAGTTGCCTGTGGTAAGAACCATGTCCGTGCCAGAGGGTTCGGAATATACCCAGAATATTGAGAGGTTTATGTTCCTCTCGGCCATCTTCGAGCGGAGGAAGAGCGAGAAGTCCTCCAGGTGTGAGGTCCCTGCGGAGGGTTCCAGGTTAATCACGACAGGAATCTCCCGCACCATGTTCTCTGAGAGGTATTCCATGTCACTCACGTCCGGCGTGACCAGGTTGACCGCAGAGGGGATACCTATGAAAAACATGACCGAGAGGAGGATTGCCCCCAGGATGAAGAACTGTCCCTTCATGATGAAACCCTCCAGACGTAAAGCCTGACCTCCCTGGGCGAATAAGAATCCAGCCCTGCGAGGAAGTGGCTGGATACCCAGACATTATCCCTCATCCCGGGCCGGTTGCCAATGCAGTTTCCGTTCCTGTTGCATATCTCCACCGCGTCCTCGAAGCCCAGTATGCTTATCTCTGACTCTATCCCCGAATAATCATTGCTATCTGCAAGACCCCTGAGGATTTGCATGTCATCGAGCTCCACCAGGACATCGCTGAACCTCAAACCAATATCAGAGGAGGTTGCCCTGTTGAACGTGGCAGCTATACCGAGAAGGAACATGACCAGTATAAGGCCAGCGAACACCACCTCCAGCATGTGTATGTAACCCTTCATCCCAAGCACCAACATCTATCCGAACCTGAACTTCTTTCTTATGGCCAGTATAACGAACCCGTGCTTTTCTATCTCCTCTTTCTTGTGGAACCTCTCCATTTCCTTTGTATTGAACTTATAAAGAACCTCACATTCCATCCTTTTTCCGGTAAGTTCTTTTGCTCCCTGTTTTTGTTCCTTGAGCACCAGAATGTCTCCTGGCTTGCACCTGAAATCTGCCAGCCTTACCTCAAAGCGCTTCTTGCCTTCTGTGGCTGCCTTGAAATATTCATGCTGGACCTTCTTTTCGATTCTCATATAGTTTTAATTGTCATGGTTCTATAAAAAACAGGCTTCATTTTCCAGACCGAGACGGTTCCTGGATTATATAACCCTCCTCTGACAATATAATAGAATGGACTGGAGGTCTGTTGCTTCGTATATAGGGACGCTTCTTGAGATACTGGGCATACTGATACTAATCCCTGCGCTGATATCCTGGATATACTCAGACGGCCTGTATCCTGCCTTCTTTGCCGCGGCCATAATCTCCTTCATTGCGGGAACGCTCCTTGATAAGAGGTTCCAGAAGGCTGACCTCACGATAAGCAGCGCCATGGTGATATCGGCGCTCGTTTTCCTGCTGGCCTCGCTGATTGGCTGCATACCATTCATGTTCTATGCGGCTCCTCTCGATGCCTTCTTCGAGGCATCCTCAGGGTTTACAACCACCGGGCTCACCGTGCTTAATCCTGAGATGCTTCCGCCATCCCTCCTCTTCTGGAGGGCAATGACGCAGTGGATAGGCGGGATAGGTATCATCCTCATATTCATACTTCTGGTCGCGTCGCCGGGGATATCCGCAAGCTACCTCTACAAGGCAGAGGGAAGGACAGAGAGGATAGAGCCGGGAATAAAGAACACGGTAAGGAAGATGTTCGTTATATACGGAATCTACACTTTCGCGGGCATCCTCCTCCTGACCGCTGCCGGGATGCCTGCCTTCCATTCCATAATGAACACGTTCACCTCCCTCTCCACAGGCGGCTTCACTCCCACCAACCTCTCGGTGGCGGCTTACAACAGCGTTTTCATTGAGGCCATTCTAATCGTCCTTATGGTCCTCGGCGCAACCTCTTTCTTCATCCATGACATGTTCCTCAGGAAGAGGTTCAGGGACGTGCTCAGGAACCCCGAGTTCAGGCTCTTCTGGATCCTGATTGTGGCGTTCACTTTGCTGCTCCTGCTCTCAATGATAACCTTTCCCGAAGGCTTCAGGTATTCTGTCTTCTATGCGTTCTCGGCCCTGACTACGACCGGCATGACCAATGCCGTGGTTGACCCGGGCGGGATGACAAAGCTCCTCCTGCTCCTGATGATGATAATAGGAGGGTATGCCGGCTCAACAGCAGGCGGTATAAAGCTGATAAGGGCCGCTGCCATAGGGAAGTCAATCCCCTGGATAGGCAAGAAAATCTCCCTCCCGGAGGAGGCGGTCGTTCCCTTCAAGCTCGGGAACAAGGTCTTCAAGAACTCTGAACTGTCAGTAATATCCCTCTACGTTTCCATCTACCTGGTGGTCCTGGGAGCGAGCTCTGTCGGCCTGACAATCCTCGGATACTCTCCCGTCGATTCAATCTTCCAGGCCGCCTCTGCCGAGGGGACGGTCGGCCTGTCTGTCATGGACACCACCACCATGCATCCGGCAGGGAAGCTAATCCTCATCTTCAACATGTTCATAGGAAGGCTGGAGATATTCCCGTTCATGGTCCTCGTATACGTGGTTTACAGGGGGTTGTCCAAGAGCTTCAGGAACAGGAAACACGAAGAGAGGGAGTAGGATTATAGGACCACCAGATGATAGTAATATTTATAAAGTTATGATTTATCTCTAATTCCATGGATAAAGATATTGAAGATAGCACCTGGGATGAAAAAAGTATTGTGATTTTAGATGATTTCGAAAATAATAGAAATCTTGTTCTGAGAGCCACAAAAAATCTGCTTTCAGGTTTCTATAGACAGAATTTTCAGGGCAATGAAAGGGTTCTGGAGTTAGGAAGCGGGACTGGTTTTTTGAGGAGAAGCTGGCCTGATGAATTTCAGGGAGAGTGGATACAATTAGATTCTCAGCCTGCTTTTCTGGAGGAATCAAAAAGAAGGTTTCCAGAAGGGACTTATGTCAACGCCTCTGCTTATGATCTACCATTTCCAGATGAAAGTTTCGACGTTGTCTGTGGTTTTGGCTCATATGACGTTCTTATGGATTTAGAGACGGCTATTGCTGAGGGGTTTAGGGTATTGAAAGAAGGCGGGTTGTTTTTCCATATGCTTGATTTGCTTCCATGCACAGAACCTATAGAAAATGACCTGAAACATAGAAAAGTCGACATAAAAACAGAAGGATATATTATGAGCGACGGATATACTAGAACGAAGTCAATATTTTTTATTCCAGAAGAAAATCTAGAATTATATTATCAAGCGATTAAAAGTATTAGAGATGATGCAGATGATTTCTTTGAACAGGAAGATAAGATTCGGATGAGATATTCGAAGGAGATTGTAACAAAGGATTATTTTGAAGATAAGCTAATGCGGGTATTATCATATTATTTTAACGCAGGAAATGTTAAGAATGGAGAAATATCAGCAAAGTATAAGGGCAAGTTAACAAAGCAACAAAGACAGGAAGAAAGAGGGCCTTTTGTATTCTTTCGCAATGCCGGCTTGCAATATGAATATAATAACTCACTTCAGTATGGCGTTCATCAGTTACTTAGCAACCATCGGTTAGTGCTTCCATATATTCTTAATGTGTTGCCATCTTTTCATGACCATGTTTATAGAGTAATAAAGCATCTATCTCCTAAACTGAGCAAAAAAATGGAACCATCTTGCCTAGAGATTTCTGGTGCCAGATATGTAAAAGCAAGGAAATAATCTGTCATTTTTTCAAAAACAAAAAATGCGACAAAACCCAATCATTTATTTCTTCCAGCCAATTATTCCCATGCTGGAAATTTACAAGACTCTCCTCAGGAGGTTCGGGCCGCAGGGGTGGTGGCCCATGAGGAGAAGATTCTCCCCTCCGGAGTGGGAGGTCGAGGTAGGGGCGGTCCTGACGCAGAACGCTGCCTGGGCGAACGTCGAGAAGGCGCTGGACAACCTGATAAGGGAAGGCATAACCAGCAGGGATTCCCTCTTGCGGGTTAATGAGAAGAGGCTGGCCGAGCTCATCATGCCGTCAGGCTATTACAACCAGAAGGCAAGGAAGCTGAGGATTCTGGCATCGTTCTCTGGAAAGTCTTGTGCATCAGCGCAAGAGATGCAGCACACCTCTCGCGGCAAAGCTGCAAGACCCACCCGGGAATCCCTCCTTTCGCTCTGGGGGATTGGACCCGAGACCGCGGATTCGATCCTCCTCTATGCTTATGGCGTCCCCGAGTTCGTGGTGGACGCGTACACCAAAAGGATATTCACGAGACTGGGCATCCTTAAAGGGAATGAGAGTTACGAAGAGATTAAACAAAAGATGGAAACCCGTATACCAGCAGACGTGGAGCTATACAAGGAATTCCATGCCCTGATTGTCAGGCTCGCCAAGGAGAACTGCAAAACAAAACCGGAATGTGGCGGGTGCCCTCTGGAGGGGAGGTGTGGTTACAACAGACGGGACTTGAAGGGAACATCAAAGAATTAAAAGATTGCATATAAGTAATACACAATAATCATGTCAGAAGAAATTTCAACACTGGAGGAAGGAAAGGTAATAACATCGTTAGCTGCTTTTGGGGAATATCGTCTCGCTGTTCATGATAAAGATAATGTCCCGAATCATTTTCTTTTCATCGGCTCTGATAAGGCATACGGTTATGAGGAATATTGTGATGTCTTGAGAGCATTGTGGGAGGGTTTCGTAGACAAATGCGAGAGGCCTAAGCTTTTGGGTTTGCCAATCTCTGATTATGGTTTTGTAGAAGAGACACTGCATTGCATAGCTCCTGGAGGCTGGGGTTCTCCATCAGCACCCCCGCTTGCGCCTTGCAGGGAATCCTTTGTATATTGGTTAATATCAAAATCCCCTGAAATCCAGGCAACAATAGGTCAAAACGAATTCGATTATTTGAACAGAGAATTAGAGAGTATCCTACAAATACATCTTGGAAGCAAGCAGAAACTGGAATCCAGAGTCTAATCCCTCTTGTCCTTTGAGTGCTTGCCCTCGGGGTTCTCTATCGCCTTGAGGGAGAGCATTGTCTCGTAGATTCCCCAGGCGTAGACGATTGCCTCGAAGGAGCGGACGTAGTCGTTCTGGTCGAGGAAGTGCTGGGTGTCCTGGATGTAGGCATTGATGTTCTCCAGCATGTTCTTTACCCTGTCCTTGTCCAGCTTGCCAGTGACCTTGAAGGTCTTCATCTCCTCCTGAAGGCGGTGGAGCCATTTCTCCGTTTCCTCAAGGAGAGTCTGCTCAGGGCTTTTCTTCTCTTCCTCTGGGGCGTTTTCCTCTGCCATGAGTTATATTTGAATGATATACTTAAAACTAATTATCAGCTTACAGACGCCAGCGGCTTGTTTATATCGGGTCAGTCGCAAGCCGAGGAGCAACCCGTAAAATCTAGAAAGGATGTTTTTTTGGTTGAGTCTTGTCTCTTCTATTATATTGTGACAAGAGATCAGCGTCTCACATCACAAAGGACGCTTAGACGTCTCTGCGACAACATCATTGGAGACGCAGACATCTCTTCATCTTTGTCTTTGTTGTTGAAGAGATGAAGACTTTTTGTAACCGATTGGGATTCGTTCCTTTTACCTGCCTTGTGGCTACCTGGCGAAGAGGGTTAACCGTAAAAAGGTCATGCTCAACAATTAATAATTTCGCTCACAATACTTCTACAAAGGGTGCGAGGAATAATGGATTACGTGGTGAAGCTGGAGGGAGTGAAGAGAGGAACACCAGGGGTGGGGACAAAGGCAGAGATAGTTGGCGAACTCTACAATTCCGGCATGGCTGTCCCCAACGGGTTCGTCATGACTTCAGAGGCCTTCACCAAGTTCCTGAAGGCCAACAGGATAGGCCACAAGATAGGGGAAGCTCTCCAGGGCATAAACTTCTCTGATTACCAGTCCCTCAAGGAGGGTTCTGTTGAGATTCAGAGCATGATAACCAACGGGACCATGCCGGATTACATAGAACATGCGGTGAAGGAGGAGTATGAGGAGCTCTCGATAGGCAGGGAGGCAAAGGAAGTCGGGGGGATTGCCCTCGACCTGATAAAGGCAGGAAGGGGGCAGAGTTTCGTGGCCGTAAGGTCTTCCCCCCTGTCGGACATTCCCCATGCGGCCTTCAGCGGGCAGATGAAATACCTGACGAACGTCCAGGGCTATGCCAGCATATGCAATGCAATGAAGGAATGCTGGGCATCATTGTTTACTCCCAGGGCACTTCTTTACAGGAAGGCAAGAAGGATTGAGGGCTTCCCGATGATGGGGGTGATTGTCCAGAAGATGGTTGAGTCGGAAAAGTCCGGGTGGCTCTTCACCAACCAGCCCGAGACAGGGGATTCCTCAAGGATGGTGATTGAATCCACGTTCGGTCTCGGGGAAGCCATATCCTCAGGGACTGTAACCCCAGACGAGTTCATCCTGGAGAAGGACAGCGGAGGGATAATCTCCAGCAGGGTGAGGAAGAAGAACTGGATGATAAAGAGGGATGCGATGTCAGGGAAGAGCATCAGGGAGACCGTTCCCAGGGAGAGAACGGAGAGGCCTTCCCTGGATGAGGAGGATATAAAGAAGTTATGGAACGCCGGAATGAAGCTCGAGAGGCATTTCAGCGGCCACGCCCAGGAGGTTGAGTGGTCAATGGAGAGGGGAAGGGTGATGATCCTGCAGAGCACCCCCTCGCCGGGATACGGACAGGCAAAGGAAGCCGAAATCCCGGAGAGCGGGAAGCTGGTTTCTGGCACCGCAGCCTTCCACGGGAGCGCCAGGGGCAACGCGAGGGTAATAATGAGCATGAGCGAGCTCCATGATTTCTCCAGGGGAGAGATAATAGTCACCAGGATGACGGATTCTGAGATGGCACGGTTCATAAGGGACGCCGGTGGCGTGATAACAGATGAGGGGGGAAGGGTTTGCCACGCGGCAAGGTTCTGCAGGGAGGTTGGTATACCCTGCATCGTGGGGTGCGGGAACGCTACCTCATCCATAGAGGACCGGTCAGAGGTGATTCTGGACACCAGCGGAGGGAATGTTTATGAGGTTCCTGCCCTGGTTCCGGAGCCTGTCCAGTCCTCTGTTGTTCAGGTCCCGCAGATGCCTCCTGCTCCTCCTCAGGGACAGATGCCTTTTTCAGGAGTTCAGATGGAGGGAAGGGGCGTTACTGCAACAGGCATAAAGGCAATCATGTCGTTTCCTGAGAGGGTCAATGAGGCGGTCGGGAAGTGCGACGGTGTCGGAATCGTGAAACCCGAATACATGATTGCTGACAGGGGAAAGCATTCCATATGGCTGTCAAAGAACGACCCGGAAGAACTGATCAACATACTCGTTGACGGGCTGAGAACGATAGCGAGGTCCTTCTATCCCAAGCCGGTCTGGTATAGGGCGATAGACATAAGGACAGACGAATTCAGGGACCTGGACGGGGGGGAGGATGAGCCCACTGAGAACAATCCTTTGCTGGGGTGGCACGGGATAAGGAGGAGCCTTGAAGAGCAGGATATACTGAGATGCGAGGTAGAGGCCCTGGTAAGGCTAAGGAAGGAGGGGCTTGACAACATAATGATAGCAATACCCTTCGTGAGCAGGGCAGAGGAGATAAGGAGGGTGAGAGAGGGAATCAAGGGGCTTCCGATAAGGATTGGGATAATGATAGAGACCCCGGCGGCTGCACTGGACATAGAGAACCTGTGCAGGGAGGGTATATCCTTCGTGTGCATAGGGATTGACGAGCTGATGCAATTATCAGTGGGTGCTGACAAGGACAACCCAAGGACGTCCAGGATATTCAGCGAGATGAACCCGGGCGTGATGAGCCTCGTCAGCCACGTGGTTTCGGTGTGCAGGAAGAACAACGTGGAGACCTCTGCCTACGGCAGCATAGAGAACAACCACCCCCTTATCGAGAGGCTCGTTGGCATGGGCATAAATTCCATAACGTCAGAGCCGGATTACCTGGATTCCCTGAAGGACGTGATATCCCGCTCAGAGAGGAAGCTGCTCCTTGACAGGGTGAGGGACCAAAGCTTTTATCCCCCTCCTATATAAATATTATATATAGGTCAGAGGTCGGTGTCAAATGGCAGAGAGGCTTAGGAAGGTAAGGATGATAACCTTCAAGATAATGTTCGACAGGGTCAGAAACTATATATCTATAATACAGTTCGCCATGATCGGATACCTTTTTATAATAGGGACGGACTTCAACCTAATCAGCACGCTGTTCATTGTTGCGGTGGCCAGCGCAATCCTCGCGGTGGTTGACTTCAGGTGGATATACCCCGCGGAGATGGAAAGGGCAACGGAAAAGAATCCGGTCTTCATGGAACTGAGGGCAAACCAGAGGGAAGTCCTCTCTGAAGTGAAGGAACTTAGAAAGGAACTCAGGAAAAGGAAGGGATAGTCTCCCGGGTTCTGGTTTCTGGCTTTACTGGGATATAGTGACAAAAAAGCAAAGGTATTTAAAGTTTATCACTCATTTACTATAAGTCAGTTACAAAAACAACGTTGAAATAATGGTGTGATAGGATGGGTAAGATGAAACTGATGACATTCATGGTTTCGTTAATCTTCGTTATATCTTTAGCCGCAGGGATGGCAGGCGCGGTCACGGTGACGTGTTCTTCATCATCAAGCTGTTACACAGGCACTTGCGGATGCTGCGATTGTCCCTGCTGCCCATGCCCGTGCACCAACCCGCCTGAGATTAATGTTGAGATAACGCCCGACCCTGCCTACCCGGACGACAGCCTGACCTGCACGGCAGAGGTCAGCGACGTGGACGGTGATCTGGACCACGTTGATTACGAGTGGTTCGTTGAGGGAATCCTTGTGAGGACGCAGACCAAGAGCGTTTCCGGATATTCTGACATTGAGACAGACGTCCTTTCAAGCTCATTCACAGAAGAGGGCGACACCGTGGTTTGCGTAGGAACGGTCTATGATTCCGAGGCGCAGGATGACACTGACGAGGACGAGATTTACATAGACACCCCGTTCTGCAACAAGCCGCCGGAGATTCTCCAGATAGAGATAACCCCCAAGACGCCGGATACGAATGACAATCTAGATTGTGACGTGGAAGTTTATGATTTTGACGGCAACCTCGACCACGTCCTGTTCAAGTGGCATGTTGGCTCTGTGATAGTGAGGACGGTTTCTGTGGACGTTTCGGGAACGCTTGATTACGCTGCTGACCAGCTCTCCAGCTCGTGGACAGATGCAGGAGATAATGTGATATGCGAGGCAATAGTTTATGATGAAATGTTAGAGTATGATTCTGACACGGATGACAGCTACATAGGCGATGGAGAGAACTTCCCCCCTGAGGTTGATTACCTGGAAATAACTCCAAGCGAGCCTGAGACAGAGGATGACATAACCTGCGATGCAGACGTATCTGACACTGACGGAGACCTGTTTGACCTGACCTTCAGGTGGTACGTGAACGGAGGGCTCGTCAGGACGCAGGTGAAGAGCGTTTCAGGCTATTCAGACGGAGGGACGGATGTCCTTCCGCACACCTTCACTGACTACGAGGACCTGGTGAAGTGTGACGTAACTGTCAGGGACTCCGAGTCAATGAGTGATTCTGACTACTCAACAGTCAGCGTTGCTCCGGCCCCACAACCGGGCAACGACCCCCCAATCGTAACTTCTGTGGACATCACACCCTCCAATCCCGAGGCGACGGATGATCTTCAGTGTGACGCCGTTCTCGAGGATATAGACGGCAACCTGGACCACGTGATAATCAAGTGGCGCGTGGAGGGAGCGATAGTGAGGACAGTGACGAAGGGGGTTTCTGGCTACAGCGACAGCGAGAGTGATACACTGAGCTTCACTTTCACCAGCTATGAGGATACGGTGATATGCGAGGTAATAGTTTATGACGATGAGGGCGAGTATGACTCTGACACGAATTACGTGACTATAGAGGCATGCGAGGGAGACCCGCCCCCGGTGATTGATTCCATATACGTGACCCCATCCAACCCGGACGTGACGGACATCCTTGCGTGCCACGTTGACGTTTCAGACCTGGACGGGGACCTGGGAACCCTCCACTACACGTGGAAGGTGAACGGCATAACGGTGAGGATGCAGAGCTATTCTGTTTATGGTTTCAGCGACAGCAGGACAGACCTTCTTTCAGCGTCTTACACGGAATATGGCGACCACGTCATATGCGAGGCAGAGGTGGTTGACCTTACCTATGCGACTGACTGGGACCAGGACGACGTCACTGTGAACGGGGGGGTGGTCCTTAACCCGCCTTCTGTTGACACCATCGCAATCATACCAACCAGCCCCGATACGGATGATGACATAACCTGTGACGTGGACGTCTCGGACAACGACGGCAACCTCGAGTATGTGGACTTCAAATGGTATGTCAACGGCCTCCTGAAGAGAAGCGTCACGAAATCCGTCTCAGGCTATTCTGATACAGAGACTGACGTCCTCCAGGACATGTACACCAATTACGGGAACGTCGTGAAGTGCGATGTGACCGTGCATGACACCACAAGCCTTTCAGACCATGATTACAACCAGGTAACCGTCCAGAGCACCTACCAGGGAAACCCACCAAACATAGCTGAGCTTCCTGACAGGTGGACAGAGGTTTCGGAGGGGATAGAGCAGATAGACCTCTGGGCATACACGAGCGATGCAGAGGACCCCGACTCAAGCCTGGACTTTTCAATAGAGGGGAAGACGCATGACGAGGTGATTGACTGCTACGTAGCATCCAACAGGTACCTGAGGTGTTACGATGCAGAGGATGGAGGCTATTCTGACGTGACCGTGAAGGTCGAGGATACCCAGCATCTCTGGGACACGGACGTCCTGAGGGTATGGGTAGACGAATATTGCGGAGGGTCATGCGACAGGGACCCTGTCATAGAATCAATAGGATTCAGTCCCGAGAACCCTGACGAGGATGATGACATAAGGTGCGAGGTGGAGGTATCTGACCCTGACGGTGACCTTGACTACCTGGAGTTCAGGTGGTTCGTGGAGGGGGACCTCGAGAGGACCAGGACAAAAGAGGTTTCCGGATATAATGACGATGATTATGACGTGCTCCAGGCATCCTACTTCGGTGACGGCGACGAGGTGAAGTGCTACGTTGAGGTGTTCGACGGGGAAGGCAATGATGACTCTGACTATGGACGGCTCTGGGTAGGTGAGGACGGAGGGGACGATGACTGCAACATAGACCTCTTTGACCTTGACGTTGATGACGATGAGATAACATTCAAGATAAAGAACAAGGGGGCGCAGGACGAGGACGTGACCTACAGGATATACATCGATGATGATAAGGAATACCAGAGGACGGTCCAGGTAGATGAGGGCGACACGAGGACCTTCTATTACGATGATTATGATTTCGATGACGATGACCATGAGTATGAGATAGAGGTCCGCGCAGAGGCGGACTGCGGAGACACGGAGACCGAGAGGATATGGTACCAGAGAGGAGAGGGATACTCAGGAAGCTGCGGCGTCCAGATAAGGAACCTCGACTACACTCAGAGTATTGGCGTAGGCGGATATGCCTCTGTTGAGGCCCAGGTCAAGAACACCGGAAGCGTGAAGAGATACATGACCATGAGAATCTACCTTGACGGTGTCCAGACAGGGATGACCTCGTTCTGGCTTGATGAGGGCTCAAGCGTCGTGAAGAGCATAAGCTTCCGCCCGTCCGTTAGCGGGACCAAGACCCTCAAGGTAACGGTGGACGCGACCTGCGGCGCCAGTGACACGGTCTACGGGACGATGTACATAGGAACGTCACCGGGCCCTTCTCCCGGAGCGTGCAACTACAACGGCGTTTGCGAATACGGCGAGAGCTGGAACAACTGTCCTTATGACTGCTCGCAGCCAGTCATTGATGACCAGGGACCGACATGGGTAGACATAAGGCCTTCGTCCCTTGATGTAAACCAGTACAAGTCAAAGATAATCACCATAGACATAGATTCGTTCGTTTCCCAGGAGTTCCAGATAACAGTCAGCGGCCTGCCAGAAGACTGGACAGATTACAAGCCTGCCGTTTGGGTTGACGGGCAGAAGAATGCATACGTGTTCGTTTCGCCCAGGCAGGGAGGCCACTACCAGTTCATGGTGAGCGTGAGGTCGGTGAAAGAGGGGATAACGTATAACAAGCAGGTTGACATGTTCGTTGCCGCTCCCGGAGAGAGCGGGACCATGGATGGGTTTACGGGAATGATCACGGGAACGCTTTCCAATGCATGGACCGTCCTGATAATCGTGATAGTCCTCTCAGGCGTGGTGGTGTATTTCGCCAGCAGAAGGCTCAAGCACCAGCATGAGGTGAGGATGATATCGTTCCCTAGGAAAAGCAACCTTTGAGCCAAGGAAACGCTTAAATGCTTTTCCCTGATGTGTTTAAAAAATTTAACAGTGAAATATATGAACATGGATAAAAGGTTTTGGGTAGTGATGCTCATTCTTTCAGTTGTTCTAATTCCGCCGGCTTCTGCATCCAATGGTGTAGGGCTGTCCGTCAATACCCTGCAGCACCCTCCTGATTACATCTCCACATGCCCGGACAGGGTCCTGAGCGAGATAGAGGTCATCGTCACCAACACAGGCTCAGAGACCGATGGCGTGACGCTGACGCTTGACTGGCCAGAAGACCTGGGGTTCATAAAGCCATACGTCATGCTCGCTTCAGGGGAATCAAAGAGTGTTGACCCATTCTGGATAACCGTTCCTTTCAACCTCGAGCCAGGGACCTATTACGCGACCATAACCGCGGAGTCCGGGATGTCGGGCAAGAGCGTGTCAGAGACCATAACCATAGAGGTCATGGACTGCCACGGAGTGGAGCTTAACGTCCTTGATGATTACAGGAAGACCTGCTCGGAAACGGCTGAGCCGGCAAACTACGAGTTCACCCTGAAGAACACGGGAACATGGCAGGAAACCATTGGCCTTTCTGCCTCGGTGAGCTGGATTGAGTTCTCAGAGAGCGTTGTCACGCTGGGCGCTGGTGAGAGCAGGATAATAGCAGCTTCCCTAAACCCTCCAAAGGGAACGGGATACACAGAGGTCGTAGTGACGGCTAGGTCAAGGGACTCATACGCGCAGGATTCGGGCATCCTCAAGGTGGACCCCAAGGACTGCTACAATGCGAAGGTTGAGATGCAGCCGATAGAGGATGACATATGCATCGGGGAGTATGCGGAATTCAACGTGATAATCACCAACACAGGGACAGAGGACGACACCTTATCTGTGTCAACCTCTGCTGACTGGGTCGTTTCCGGACAGGAGACCATGGAGGTTCCGGCCGGGGAGAGCAGAACAGTGGAGATTCTGGCAGCACCGGACATCACCGGTGTCTCGACTTTCAGCGTCACGGTGAGGTCGCTTGCAGACGACGGCTTTGTCAGGACCGTAACAGGCGCTGTCAACTCAGATGACTGCAAGGGCGTTGCAGTGATAGCATACCCCTCGGAGACAGAGGCATGCAGGGGCGAGGATGCTGTCTTCACAGTTACCATAAAGAATACCGGCGCGCTGGAGAACACCTTCCAGCTTTCTGTTGATATAGGGGAGTTCGAGAGCAATGCCATAACCCTTCCAGGAGGGGCATCGGCTGACATAGAGCTGGTAGTTGACACCTCAGGGATTGAGGACGTCCAGAGCATAAGGATAACCGCAACGGACGGTCAGGTTTCTGACAGCTCTGACGTGAGGATTCACGTCACCACATGCTATGATGCAGAGCTCCTGGTCACCCCGGAGGTCGTCTATACGTGTTCATATTCAGAAGTCCTTTACACCATGACAGTGGATAACATGGGTGGGATGGCAGATGTATATACACTCAGCTACAATGGGGAGAGCACGGTAATCTCCCTGAACGCAGGGGAATCTGGCCAGGCAGAATACACCTATCCGGTTCCTGAGATGGACGAGGGTGTCTACATGTTCACGGTAGGGCTTGAATCAGAGAACGGAGTCTCCCTTTCAGGTTCCGCAGAGATAAACGTCCTTCCTCTTGGTGACTGCTACGGCGTTGACGTCCACAACGGGGACGGTGCCGTTGACGTAGGAAAGGTGAGCGTAGTTGAGATAACGGTAGAGAACAAGGGAGAGCAGGAAGACACGTGGTCAATAAGCTTCGAGGGCCCTGAATGGGCATACGTGGAGCCGGAAGAGGTTTCGCTCGGGCCTGGAGAGAAGGACGTGGTTTATCTTTACCTTTCACCCCTCTACGGGACAGGAGAGGGTTCCTACGCGATAACGGTTTATGCTGAGTCAGGCCAGTCAAGCGATGAGCTTCTGATAAACGCGAACGTCCCCTCTGGCTTCACTCCCCCTGAAGGTCAGGAAAACGACTCAGGATGGAACGAGAGCGAGTTCGTTGACGTGGTGATCGAAGATAATGCAACCACAGGCGACGGGATAACCGGCCAGCAGATACTGGAGAGGCCCGCCTGGAAGACTGTCGTGGTCGCAGTCATTGCAATAATAATCATACTGATTCTGATAATAAGGTTCGTCTTCCTTTTCAGAAAGTAGGCACCTTTTCAAGAAAACTCAACACAGAAGGTTTATCCTTGCAATCTCCCCGTAAAGCTCTGGCCATGACCAGACGCTCTTGGCAACGTGCGGCTCCACGTCCACATTTTCGTTGTATGGCCACCTAAACATGAACCGGTAGGGAACGATTTCAATTAATGATTCCAGCTTGTCCAGGTCGTCATCAGCGTATACAATAAGACCACTGCACGCTTCCCTCTTGTCGTCTCCATGTCCGACTGCAGTAACATGCAAATCCAGTCCGTATTTTCTCATCTCAGGCACTAGAACATCCATCTCTTCCTGGTTCTTGGATGTGATTATCCTTATGTTATGGCCGTTTTCACTCAGCATTTGTATGTATTCTATTGCTCCAGGAACTGGATTGATTATGGGACCGACCTTCCTGCTCGAAAAGATGCATTCTTGGAGTTCAGTATATTGGTCATCGGTTAGGAGGCTCTCTCCTACGGCATACTCTCTCTTGCACTTCTCCGGGGGTATGTCAACCCCGAAAAGCCTCCTTGCCCACTCTCTCTTGAGCGGTATGGGGTCGTTGACCACTCCATCAAGGTCCAGCCCAATGTCCATTATAATAGAATGAAGGATAATGTTTTATGCTTTAAGGTCTTACAGTCGTTCCTGCCTTTCCATCCAGAGCCTTCAATGCCTTCTCAGGGGAGGTTATAATGACTTTCTTGCCGCCGTGGGTGAGGAACCTTATCGCGGCCTCTATCTTGGGGCCCATGCTTCCGGGAGGGAAGTGTCCCTCCTTCAGGTATTTGCGCGCCTCCCTGACGCTCAGGGACCTGATTCTCTCCTCCGTTGGGGAGGCGTAATCAAGGCAGACCTCGTCCACGTCAGTGAGCATCATGAGCGTGGAAGCCCGCAGCGAGCTCGCCAGCCTTTCTGCTGCCAGGTCCTTGTCAATAACCGCCCCCATGCCCTCCAGCCGGTTCCTTCTGATGGCTACTGGAATTCCTCCACCACCTGAAGCGATAACAAGGGTGCCGGAACCCATGAGTTTCCTTATTTCCTCAATCTCCACTATCTCCTTGGGGTCGGGTGAAGCGACCACCCTGCGAAACCCTCTGTCTGAGTCCTTCTTCCTTCCAGGTCCGGGTTCCTTGTAGAAGGGGCCGATGAACTTGGTTGGCTTCCTGAAAGCCGGGTCTTTGGGGTCAACTATCGTCTGGGTGACCAGGGAAACCACGCTTATCCCTGGGATGACGTTCTTCATTGACCTCTGGAGAAGGTAGCCAATCTCTCCCTGGCTCTGGGCTCCGCAGACGTCAAGCGGCATTGGAGGGGCAAGGCCTTTGGCAGCTTCCTGCTGGAGGAGTATGTCACCTACCTGGGGGCCGTTCCCGTGGGTGAGAACAACCCTATACCCTCTCCTTATTATCCCCGCTATCTGTCTGCAGGATTCCTCAACGTTCTCCACCTCCTCGTGTATGGAGAACTTCTCCTTTGCAGAGAGCAGCGTGTTCCCCCCAAGGGCAATAATAATGGTCTCCTTCCTGGAACGGGTCCCTGGCATATTAATAATTGGGCGGAGGGGGTATAAATTGAGTGAACACCCTGTATTTTTATTTCTTTATGTGAAAATGTTGTTAAGGTGCTCTGATGAGGAGGGTTGAGTTCTCGGGACTGGTCCTCGTGATAGCGGGGATGCTCATCCTGATAGGCTACAGCCTCTGGGTCTTCCTTACCGTTGAGAACGTCCCACTGATAGTGAGGATAGGGATAGTGGGAATCCTCCTGGGAATAGCCGTAATCCTCACGGTTCTCGTGATAGAGAGGCTCAGGGAACTCAGGGGTGAGAGGGGCCTCTTTGACTGAGAGGAAACATCAGTTTTTATTTCAGGCATCCAATAATTCATTGGTGATGTCTTGGTAAACCCCTTCCTGCTCGGCAGCGGAATAGGAATGGTCCTCGTTGGGATAATCTCCGTCGTCTGGTGGAAAAGAAAGTCTGGCGTTGAGATGAACGTGTTCTTCTACGGGGGGATTGTCTGGCTTATTGCCATAGCAATAAAGGGCGTGATGGACTACACGCTGAGCCCATTCCTGTATGATTATTTCTCCCTCTATGGAATATTGGCTCTCCTTGTGGCGAGCGGAGTTTACGTCGGCTTGAGGACAGGTCTTCTGGAGTCAGGGATTAGCTACCTGTTCGTTATAAGGTCGAGGCTCAGGAGGGTGGGGTGGAAGGAAGCAGTCTCATTCGGCGTAGGTTTCGGCGCTGCAGAGGCAATATTCCTGGGGCTCTCCTCCTTCACGAGCATCCTTGTCCTCGTTATGTTTCCTTCAATCATCGAATCCCTGCCCATGGAATACCAGCTGCAACTGATTTCGCAGCTCGAACTGGGAACAGAGATAATATTCGCGCCGATACTCGAGAGGGCATTCGTCCTGATTGCCCACGTCTTTGCTGCGGCCCTGGTCTTCATGGCAGTGCGCTCTAGGAAGATTGGCTATCTTGTTCTGTCCATTCTATACAAAACCCTGCTTGACGGGATTCTCCCATGGCTGAGCTACACAATGGGCGCATATGACATTGTATCCATTTATCTTATGGAAATCCCAATAATCATAATAGGGCTTATAGGATACTTTGGCGTGAGGTGGCTCAGGCCGAGGTTTGAGGGAACGAGCATAACAGGAAAGGTAAAGCTCGGGCTCAGGAAAGCCTGAATCATGTTAAGAATGGAGGTAATCAAATGGCATTCAGGGAACTTAAGGCAATAGACGTGATGTCAATGGCAACCTTGACCGCCGTCATAGCAGCTATATGGGGCTTTTTTATGGGAATCATTGCAGCCATGGGCGTTGGCAGTATGATGCCTGCTCTTGGTGCAGCGACCATATTCGGCGGATTTGCGGCAATAATCTTTACACCGATAATGGCTGCGATAATCGGATTCGTCGGGGGAGCCATAACGGCATTCATCTACAACATCGTTGCCCAGAAGGTAGGCGGAGTGAAGCTGGACCTTTAGGTACCGGCATCACAAAAGGCGTTAGGGTCAGTGGTATGAAGAACCTGATTTCAATAGCGGACATGAGCCGTTCGGAGATAGAATCAGTGTTCAGACTTACTGACAGATTAAGAAAAGACCCCTTCAAACCCCTCCTTAAGAACAAGGTCCTGGCGATGATATTCGCCAAGCCTTCCACGAGGACGAGAACATCCTTCACCGTTGCGATGAACCATCTCGGGGGGAGCGCCATTTACCTTAGCAAGGACGACACCCAGCTTGGAAGGGCAGAGACCATAGGGGACACGGCAAGGGTGATGTCCCGTTATTGTGATTTCATCCTGGCAAGGCTCTTCCTGCACAGGAACATCCTTGAAATCGCGGACAAGTCATCCGTTCCTGTGATAAACGGCCTGACAGACCTCCTCCACCCGTGCCAGGCCCTGACAGACCTCTACACGGTCAAGGACAAGCTCGGCTCCCTGAAGGGAGTAAGGCTTGCGTATGTGGGGAACGCAAGGAACAACGTGACGCATTCCCTGATGCACTGCTGCAGGAAGCTCGGGGTAGGGATGAGGATTGGCTGCCCTGACAAGCTAAGGCCGGACCCGGGGATAATGAAGGAGTCTCCAGCTCTGTTCTTCAGGAGCCCGAAGGATGCGGTGAAGAAAGCCGATGTGGTTTATACAGACACCTGGATTTCGATGGGGCAGGAGGATAAGGCAGCCTCCCTTACAAGGGCTTTGAGGCCCTACCAGGTCAACAAGTCCCTCCTAAAGAACGCGAAGAAAGGAGCTATCGTGATGCACTGCCTTCCCGCGCACAGGGGATATGAAATAACAGATGACGTCATGGACGGAAAGCAGTCAGTTGTCTTCGACCAGGCAGAGAACCGTCTCCATGTCCAGAAGGCCATCCTCGTGATGCTCAAGTAGGCATTGCACAAACTCTTATTTAAGCAGTTCCTTTAGCTTGCTGATAAGGCCAGTCGATTTACTTATGGATTCCATCGCTGTCTGGAAGTCCATCCTCCTGCCATAATATGTGAGCGAATTTCTCTTGAAGCGCAAATCATCAAAAGCCCTGAACAGGTCGTCCCTTTTCAGCGCGTCCCTGAGATAATATCCGGCGCATATGTGATTGCTGACCCTATAGCCACTCTTCAGAATAACGGCATGCAGCAACTCAAGTATTGATGCATAGTATCCCTCAAAGACGTAATTGGCATTGCCTTTATTTATCTTGCCTGAATCCAGATAACCCATTCTTCCGTTGGCTGTTTCGATTAGGGAATTAATCTTGAACCTGTCAGTGGTCACTTTAAGGGAAGATCCCGTTTCCAAACATTCATTCCAGCTACCTTCCCTCATCCAGGGAACACCTCAATAAACCCGTTAAGGGTTATTCCATTGACTATGTTATTCGCAAGCTCCTTGTTGCCTATCTCATGGATGTTTTTGTGCATAAACAACTGGATTCTCCTTTTCAGCTTTTTTTCAAACTCCTTCAGCTCCGGATTTTTTGCTGACTCGATGTAAATGTCAATATCGCTGCTCTCCGTATCCTCGCCCCTTGAGTAAGAGCCGAACAGGACGATTACTGGATTGCTGAGCTCTGTTATTAGATGCCTTACCATCCCTGAATCGTGAAGCGATTCCAGATTATGCAGTCTCTTCTGCATGATGAAATTATCCGAGCTCCTGTCAGCAGAATATAGCCTTACGCCCGAGAGTGTGGAGCTCTTGAGTATGCCCTCGCTTTCCAGCTCCTTAGTGTACCTTATCACCGAAGGCAGGGGGCAGTTCGCACTCCTCTCTATTTCCCTGACCCTGAGCCTGGCCGTTGGATTGATAAAGAAAAATTCCTTGATGGTCAATTTGATATCTTTTCTTTTCATATGATAACTATTAGTATCAACTGATATTTAAAGTTATCGTTGATTGGTTCTGCAGAGAAGGCCAGGAAGGAGCTTAGGCATTAAAATCTTCTTTTCCAAGATTAATTCATGGAGCACTACAAGACGGTTATAGTGGGAGCCGGACCGGGTGGTTTGAGATGCGCCAAGACCCTGGCAGAGAACGGCGAGGATTTCATACTCCTGGAGGGGCAGCCAGAACCCAGCCGCAAGATTTGCACCGGCCTCTGGGGGGTAACTGAAAAGACCAGATACATGGGCCTCCCCGACAGCCTCTTTGAGAGGAAATTCAGCAGGGTTTTCTTCACCACGCCCCGCAGGAGGGTTGAGGTCAGGATGAAGGAGCCCTTCGTGGCAACGCTGAACAGGAAGAGGCTGAGCGAATGGATGCACAGAGAAGCAAGGAAGGCCGGAGCGAATATTGAATTCGGTTCTCACGTTACCGGAATAGGCAGGGATTATGTTTCTGTTGGCAGGAGGAGGATATCCTTTGATTGTCTGGTAGGAGCGGACGGCAGCTCTTCTGCTGTCAGGAGGAGCATTGGCCTGAGGCAGGGCGTTGCCATAGGAATTCAGTTCTGGGTCAAGGAGGAATTCATGGACCTGGAGCTGCATCTGGATTACAGCACATTCGGTCCCTGGTATGGGTGGGTCGCTCCGCACAGGGGAATCACCTCCATTGGGACAGGAGCCCATTCCGCATGCATACCACTAAAGAGGATGAGAAGAAACCTTTCCGTATGGTGCAGGAAGAGGGGTTATGATATATCAGGAGCGAGGTTTGAGGGCGCGTCCCTGGGATTTGATTACAGAGGATTTAGGTTCGGGAACAGGTTCCTTGTCGGCGACGCGGCGGGATTAGCATCCGGCTTCACAGGAGAGGGGATATACTTTGCAATGGCATCCGGGGAGGACATTGCAAGGATGATAATCAACAAAGAACATGACCCTGCCTTGATAAGGAGGGTTGTGGATATAAAGATGAAGCAGGAGATGATTATGAGGGCATTAAAGCTTAACAGGGTAGCCGGAACAGCGGGCCAGAACCTCTTGCTAAGCTTCCTGGGATTCGGACCCTTCAAGAACTGGTTCATAGAGCTTGTAGCCTGATTCATGGGTTGAGCAACCACACAGCGACATTCAATGCAGTGGCCAGGGTTACCCAGAGTATGTATGGGACCAGCAGCCATGCCGCTGTCCTGTTTATCTTCCTGAACTCAAGGATTGTAAAGAGTATCAGAATCCACATAGGTATGATTCCGATGACCCCGAGAAGAGGATTCCGCAGGCCGAAGAACAGGATTGACCACAGGGAATTGAGGAAAAGCTGCGCCACGAAAAGCCAGAGGCCCTTTCTCTTTTCCTTCTGCTTCCATCCGTCCCTTATTATCAGGTAAAGGGAGATTCCCATGAGGGTGTAAAGGGTTATCCATACCGGACCGAACAGCCAGTTAGGCGGGGTGAAGAACGGCTTGTTGAGTGAAGCGTACCATGTCGGTATGTTCGCGGTGGTAAACACTGAACCTATTATGCCTGCTGCCTGGCACACCAGCACGCAGACAATCAGCTTGCCAATTTCCCTGGGGTTCATTAAAACATCTTAGACTGACGGAATATAAATGCCTTAATATTATCCTGAGAATAGTATGGACCTATGATTTTTTGCCCTCAAAGCGGCTGAATCCATTTTCTTCTGGCGAGCACGTAGCCGACGGAGAGACCGAAAATTGCTGCAAACAAACCAATCGCTATTATATGCGGGTATGGGACCTGGGCGGCTGCCTGGACAAAGCCGTTGGTGGCGGCACCTGCCGCCTCCTCTGCGGCCTCGTTCAAAGGAGATTGGAACATGTCTCCTGCAAAGGTCCTGGCCGCTTCCTTCGCCCCCCAACCGAAGGTTCCTCTTATGAGGTCCCATGAAGTGACTATCAGGGCTATGGCAGAGAGGCCGAGGATTACCCAGACCCTGGTCTCGTTCGGGTCTAGGATGTCCTTCCCTGCCCTCGTAAGCTCGTAATACTTCCACTTGTGGCCGTCGTCTATCTGGGTGACCAGTCCTGCTCCGGAGAGACTGTCGAGATGCTCCTTCACAGTGGAGGGTGACATCTTAAGCTCCCTGGACAGCTCGGTAAGCATCTTCCTCCTCCTCTTGAGACTCTTGAGTATGGACACCCTGCTCTCAGAGGCCAGGGCCTTGAAGGACTTCATGTCCAGGGTTATCTTCTCATCCTCCATAATTTCGCTCGCTTATCTGCTATCCAAGGCCTATCTCTTTTTTTCAGGGCAGCGTCCATCCTTTCCTGGAACCTGTGGTTTTCCATGTGCATTCTGGTTTCTTCCAAATGGCGGGCTTCAGGCGTATCAAAATCTATAAGATAAAACCTGCCTAAGGGTATGGCCCCTGTGTCATAAAGATGTTCAAAGGTATACGCAGTCATGTCTTCACCTCTTAAACCCTGCTTAACTTTTATTTGGAACCTTTATATTTACCCCTTTTGGTTTGTTTCGGTTCGGGCCGAAACGTAAGGTTAAAAGCCACGGTTTCAATAAGAAAGTAGAGGGTTTCGTGAAATCAATGATGGTTTCACTAAACCATAAGTATAGTTTCAGACAACATCCCTTCAGGGCCCGAGAAAAACGAGGTTGATAAGAATGGACAAGAAACTGATTGGACTGTTCTCGCTGCTTGCAGTGGCAGGGATTGCCGCAATAACTGCAACAGAGGCAATGGCGTTCATGGGAGACCCTTCTGCAAGGGGACCCATGTTCAACGAGGAGATACATGCCCAGCTACAGCAGGCAATGGAGAACGGTGACTATGAGACATGGAAGGGAATACTAGAAGAGAACAACCTTCCCATGAAGGGAAGAATCTTCCAGGTCATGAACGAGGAGAACTTCAAGCAGTTCTCCCAGATGCATGAAGCAATGCAGAACGGCGACTATGGGCTTGCGAACCAGATAAGGGAAGAGCTCGGGGTCGGAATGGAACACAGGCACATGGCCAGGTTCCAGGGAGGCCCAGGACCGAACGGCCCGATGGAGTTCGCTGGCGGTGATTGCCCGTGCAAGAACAACGGTGGGTCCGAATAGGGCCCACATTATTGTTAAGGTGACAAGATGAAGGAAAGGAAGACCCTGATTGCCGCGATGGTGTTATCACTGTTTTTCCTCACGATAAGCACGTTCTCCCTCTACATGGAGTCAATGAGGATGAGCCAGCTCGACCCCTCCCTCTTTGAGGAGATGAGCACAGAGGAGATAATTGATTATTTCCAGGGTATCCAGTCATCCAGGTTCTTCCCCATGCTCTATTTCGTTCCTGTAATCGCCTTCATGGGTCTCGTGGTGGGGATGTTCACCTACTACATCCTAGCAGAGAGGATTGAGGTGAAGCAGGAGCAGCTAAAGGTCAACACCAGAATCCTTCTTAATCTGCTCGAGCCAGGCGAGAAAAAAGCAGTGGAGAAGATTCTGGAGGAGGGTGGGAAAGTCTACCAGTCAGAGATTTCATACCTCCCCGGCCTTAACAAGGTAAGGACCCACCGGATACTAAACCGTCTGGAGCAGAGGGGCATCATCAGAAGGGAGAAGCTGGGTAAAATCAACATGATACGGCTGGAGGAGGGAATCCTCGAAGCCCTCAAGAACGGGGACTGGCCGCAAAGAATTTAAAGGTTGGGCTCCAATGAATTATCGAGGTTCAGATACAGAATGAGAAGGATTTTATACGTTGCAATCGGCCTTGGTATGGTTTTTGGTTCTGCCCTTATCTTCCTGAATTCAGGGCTCTAGGGTCATCTTAAGGGGTCAGTATCTCCAGAAGAGGTCATCCTTGCGGCTCCTGCCCATGTAGCCTTGTTCCAGACCCTGCCTCAGCTTCCTGCCCTCCCAGAAGAAGCCTATGGAGCAGGAGTTCATGACAACGGTCACGGCGAACCTGAACACGAAGTCATTAATCGGTATGTTCTTCACCATGTCAACCACGATCCAGGTAGAGAGGATTCCCGCAAGGATCAGGAGGAGGAAGCCCAGCCCCAGTGCGTTCTCATACGACTTATCTGACTTCATCCCCACGATCAGGATGAAGGACATCATGGCATATGAGACTATGAAGAACTCGTCACCGAAGAGGTTCTCCCCCTGCACCAGGACCGAAAGGATTAGCGAAATGAGTATGACCAGGAGGAGCTTGTGATATGCCATATTTAGAATTTGGACCTGTTATTAAAATTGTTTATACGAGGTCATTATCTTCCAGCCATTTCCATTCATTAAGGAACCATGGTGTGAACTGGTCTGGATTCTCCTTAATCATCCTCTTGACATCATCTATCCTGAAGAATCTGGCCTCGGCTAACTCATTGGGGTCAATCCTTATTTCACCACCATAGCTTCCCCTGAAGAGCACAGTTAACTCCCTGTCTATCATCCCGTTCGGATATGAGAATTCCTGCAGTCTGGGGCCCCTTAATTTCTCAAGGGAAACCCCCCTTATTGATAACTCCTCTCTGATTCCCCTGGCTGCACCAGAAGGGTAGTCCTCGCCCTGTGCAAGGTGCTCTGCCGCGCTAAGGTCCCATTTCAGCGGGCACATTAAGTTATCAGCGCTTCTCTTTTGCAGGATGACCTTTCCCCCATGGCTGAATATAATTATATGACATGTCCTGTGCAGCAATCCCTTCCTGTGGACAACGCTTCTCAACTCCTTTCCGATTATTCTGTTGTTCTCGTCAACAACATCGAACGTCTCTTCCTTGTCTTCTGTCCCCATTCAACCACCTATTTCAGGACCTTCCCGGTCTCGCAATACCAGAGGTAGAGGTCAAGCTCTGCCATGTCCATCCCCAGCTCCTTCCCCAGCTTCCTGAGCGATTCCTCAAGATTTAGATACCTCATGCAGGTCATTGGCTTCCTGCCCCCGCACATCCCGTGTTTGGTGAGGATGTCAACAATATGGAAATCTACAATGGCTAGATCCCTGAACCCCACGTTCCTGAGGAAATGGCTCGCCTCCTTGTAACCCAAACCCTTGACGTTCTTCACCAGCCACTCTCTCGCCCTTATCTCGTCCATGGAGAGGATGCCCTTCAGCGCGGGGACGTGCTTCCTTGCCTCCACTATGTACCTGGCCCTGGCGTTGGGGTAGCGGTGACCGAGCTCCCTGAGCCTCCCTGCCAGTCTCTCCTCAGGGAGGGTGAGGAAGCCCCTGCCTATCCTCTCCTGAATCATGATGCTCTTCTCTGCATTGAAGTTGGCGGTGAGCAGGCAGAAGCAGAGCTCCTGGAACAAATCCTCCGTGGGTTTGTTTCCTGCCTCCTCGAACTCCCTGAGCCTGGATTCTATCCTCTCTTTAAGGTCTCCTGACTTTAGCTTTTTTACATCATCTACCAAGCATCTCATCAGCTCACCTTTACCTCATTTGCGACTTGCTTACGCCAACCCTGTTGCAGTGCTCATATACCGGACAAATCCTGCATTTCGGTGATATGGGCCTGCAGAGGTTCTGGCCGAAAGCAACGAGCATCGAATTTATACCAATCCAGTATCTTCTTGGAAGCTTTCCTCTTAAAGCCATCTCCGTCTCGAACGGGGTTTTGGTCTTCACGTAACCGAGCCGGTTCATTATCCTGTGGACGTGGGTGTCCACGCAGATTCCCGGCTTTTTGAAGGCCACGGAAACCACGAGGTTCGCGGTCTTCCTTCCCACGCCGGGAAGCTTTACCAGCCCGTCAATGCACTGGGGGATTCCTCCTGCCTCCCTTAGGGCTTCTGGAAGTTGTTTGAGGTATCGGGCCTTCTGCCTGTAGAACCCAACAGGACGGATTAGAATCTCAATCTCCCTGACGGACAAAATTTCCAGTTCCTCTGGTGTTGAAATCCTTTTGAAGAGCCTATGAGAGGCCTCCCTGGTCGCTTTGTCCTGCGTCCTCGCGGAGAGGATTGTCGAGACCAGTATCCTGAAGGGGTCCTTCGTTTGCCGCTCTATCATGTCAACAGAGGGTATCCTGTATGTTGATACATGGTTTTTCAGAATTCTGTAAACCGCTCCGATGTCAACCTTCCCTGCCATGTTAATAGATGTTGTTGTTAAATTTAAGCTGAAATTCAGGGGAAACAAAGAGGTTATAAAATTTAGCTACAATGATTTATGGGATTCTCATGGAGACAGACCTGTCAGGCGTGGTTGCGGGGATAAGGATTGACCCGGCTGTCATGGTCCCGTCCGGTTTCCTTGCGTATCCCGGACCCATGAAAGAAGTGGAGAAGTATTTTGGCGGGGTCATTCTGAAGACCGTCAGCATTGATGAGAGGCAGGGCAACGAGACCCCGATTTACTGCAGGGTAGGGCCAGGGACTTACATAAATGCCGTAGGCTTGCCTGGACCCGGATGCAGGGAACTCGCGGGAGAGCTCAGCGAGATTAGACTTAAGGTCCCATTGTTTGCCTCCGTATCAGGCAACAACGAGAGGGACATTGCAGAGGCTGCCAGGATTCTCGAGCCATATGTTGATGCGTTCGAGGCAAACTTCTCTTGCCCGAACATAAAGCCAGGGGAGAATGTCGGCGTGACAATAGGTTATGATCCTGACAGGATAAGGACGAACGTGAAGGCAATAAAGTCGGTGACGGACAAGCCGCTCTTCATAAAGCTTCCGCCCGGGCTCTACATATTCAGCAGGGAGAGGTTCCTGAAGGCAGCGGAGGTCTCCCTGAGATCGGGTGCCGAAGGGCTTTCAGTAACCAATACAATCCCAGGAGGGATGAAGATAAACATCCATGCGAAGCGGCCTGTTCTCTCTTCCAGGTATGGAGGAGTATCGGGTGTGGGGATAAGGACGATAGGGATAGGATGCGTGTATACCCTGAGGGGGGCCTTCCCTGAGACACCGATAATCGGGGTTGGGGGCATAGGGAATGCGGAGGACGTTGTGGAATACGTTCAGGCAGGCGCCGACGTTGTTGCGATAGGCTCATCGCTGCCACCAACAACTGCAGAGAAGCAGAAATTCCTGGAGAAGCTGCTTTCAGAGCTATCCTCGACCGTGAGGAAGCTGGGATACGGTTCGTTGATGGAGATGAGAGGTGCGGCACATGAAAGATAGGGACGAATTCCTTCCATACAGGATAAGGGGAATAACAGAGATTTCAGAGGACGTGAGGATATTCGAGCTGGAGGGCTCTGCAAAGGTAAGGCCAGGAAACTTCGTGATCCTGTGGATCCCGGGGGTAAGCGAGAGGCCATTCTCCCTGGTGGATAACTCACCGATAAGGATAATGATAAGGAGGGTGGGAGGAGACATTTCCTTCACCTCCTCAATATTCAGGAAGAAAGCAGGCGACACTATCTTCATGAGAGGACCCTACGGAAACTCGTTCCTGGATTTCTATGACAGCGGGAAGCCAGCGTGCCTGGTCGCTGGCGGAATCGGAATTGCCCCACTGGCATTCCTCGCGAAGCATGCCAACCCCAAAAAGACGAAGGTCCTCCTCGGTTCAAGGACTGAAAGGGAAGCCATTCCGTGCTCCAAACTGCTGGGCTCTCTTGATGTCATGGTCTCAACGGACGATGGCTCGTTCGGCAGGAAGGGATTCGTGACAGACCTGATCGATGAATGCAAGATAAAGAAGGGAACCATGTTCTTCATATGCGGGCCAGAGAAGATGGCAGTGGCGACCGCGGAGAAGGCGATGAAATACACGGAACCGGGGAACATAATCCTCTCTGTGGAGAGATACATGAAGTGCCTGGGATACGGCATATGCGGACATTGCGAGATAAGGGGAGGCGACGGGAGGACTTACCTGACCTGCTCTGACGGGCCTGTCTTCACCTACCACCAGATGAGAGGAGGAGATTTGGGCCTCTCCAGAAGGACGAGGAGCGGCGCAAGGGTCAGCGTCTGATTCACGACTTCCAGACGCCGTGGACGTTGCACCAAATCCTAGCCGTTATCCCCTTGGTGTCACTGAGGCAGAAGTCCGCCTCTGGCTTCTCGCCAGGCCTGAGGCTCGCGCTCGCTATTACCACACCATCCCCGAGGATTTCTATGAGACCTATGTAATGCTTATCCTCCATCGGGTGAGGGACAGAGCCAACGTCCACGTGGACGTTCTTCCCTTCAACCTTAACGATGGGGACGTGCTTCTCCATTCCCTCGTCATGGGTCTTTTCCTCAAGGAGCTGCATGGGCTTTCCGCAGCAGACGAGCTGCCCGACTCCTGTGTAAAGGACCTCAACGACGTTCCCGCACACGTTGCACTTGTAGATTTCACTCAGTTTCGTCATAATCAATCACCCTCCATTCAGTTATGCAATCAGGGTTTTTAAGCTTGTCCGGAACTAAAGCAAATAGAGGCTCAATGCCATTATCAGCATGCCGAATATTATTCCCATTATTGGGATATGGGCCTTCCATATGCATCGGTTCTCCCTGGGGCACATCCCCTTCTCGAAGCAAAGAGGTAGCAACTCGTCAAAGCTTATGAAGACCATTATTCCTGCAACGAAGGCCAGCATGAAAGAGAGAAGCCATGGGCTCATGAATGGGAGGAGTATCATTATACCTATTATTGCTCCGGCAGGCTCTGCAAGACCTGAAAGCAGTGAGTATGTGAAAGCCTTTGACCTGCTCCTGGTCGCGTAGAGTATGGGGAAGGAGACCGCAATACCTTCGGGTATGTTATGGATTGCTATCGCAAAGGCCACGGGAATCCCCAGGCTCAGGCTCTCCAGTGAGCCGACGAGGACTGCCAGTCCCTCTGGGAAGTTGTGTATGGCTATCCCTATGGCAGTGAATATCCCTGCAGACATGAGCTTCTTATCAACCTTATGGCCTCTGGAGGCGTGCTCCTCTATGTAATCATGTGGTATGATGAAATCTATCAGCATTATCACGACTATACCCGAGAAGAACGCAACGTTGGCCATGAGGAAGCCCATCCCCTCTGTCGCGGACGGCATGAGCTCTGCCAGGGAGATGTATATCATAACGCCGGCTGACATTCCCAGCGCAAAGGAGAGGTATGACTTCCTGAACTTCTTTATGAATAACGGGAACGCGCTTCCAATCCCTGTAGCTCCTCCTGCCAGAAGCGTAAGCAGGAGCGCAATCCAGATGTTTTCAGGAATCATCGTAATCTCTCTTTATTTCAGCATCTCTTCTGAGAGCTTCAGGTGATCTGTCTCCACCTCAACGAAAGCCTCGAATATCTGCCTGACCCTGGGGTTCACAGCCTCCTGCGCAGCCTTGCTGTAGAAGTCTATCGCCATGGTTTCCCTGGCATGTGAATCCTCCAGGTTCTCCCTGTTGTTCATGTGGCATTCCTCGCTGCCCTCAGGAACCTTGTCAAGGCGAAGAATCTTCTTCCAGACCGCGGCATGCTCTGCCTCAACCTTGCCCAGGGCCTTGAACAACAGCTTTCCCTCTGGATTGTCAGTCTTCTGCGCAGCGCAGAAGTAAAATGCCGCGTTGCTGACCTCGACCTGGAGGGCGTGCTCTGCATTGGCCTTATCCTTCTCATTCAGTTCTACGCTGAAGTTTGCTTCTGCCTCTTTTGCCTTCTTTATGTATCTCCTGTGGGCACCGCAGAAAGGACAATTGTCAGGCGGGTTCTCGCCTATGTAGGGGTCGCCGCATATCTCGCATCTCCACAACTCTACCATCATGTCACCTATTTTGATAGTTCCTTCTCTACCTCTTTCTTCCCCTCTTCAAGCTCCTTGACCTGTTCCGGATCTTCTTTAAGGAGCAGTGTTTGGAACTCCCCAACATGGGTCTTCTCCTCCTTTGCTATGTCAAGGAGGACTGCCCTTATATCCCTGTTCGCCGTCATCGCAGCCATCTGTTCGTAGAGGTTTATGGCATCCAGTTCTGCTATTATCCCTGCCCTGAGTATCTCCTGGTCAACGCTCTTCCTGTCAAGCTTTTCCAGTTTCTTCGGTATGTCTGATAGCATCTAATCACCCCAGCAATAATTCAACGTTAAAAACCCTCAACTATTAGATGTATTTGACCTTTTTAAATGAGTTGGATTAATTAATATCATGGAAGGCCTTAACCTGAAGAGGATGCTGATAGCGCTCATCCTTGCTGCAATCTTCGGTTTCTTCTGCGCCTATGGGACCTCCACGGTGGAGATTCCCGGCTTTGTCATGACGACCGAATACCTGCTTACAGTCTTCTATGCAAGGCTCATGATAGGTTTCCTTGTAGGCTTCACAGGAGGCCTGGTCCTGCTCAAGGGAAAGATGGCAAATGCCGCCCTCAGGGGAGGGATAATGGGTGTCATAGCCAGCATTTCCATCTCCTTCTTCGGGGGCGCGGCAGTCCTGATACCAGCAGGGATTGTCTACGGCATAATAACAGACGTGGTCGCGACCAGGCTTTCATCCTAAAGGGGCCCCGTTCGGGAAAGCATGAACTATAAGAAGTTAAATTTTTCTCGCTTTGGAATGCCTTTTATATGAACTGCGATAATTATTAAATCTATGTGATTGACATGATGGAGGTTTCAATCTTTTTCGCAAGGTTCCTGGGAAGTTTCTTCCTGATTTTTGGATTGCTGTTTATCATCACAAGGCAATTAGGTAAAACAATAGAGATGACCGATGACAAGGCCTTCGTTATCTCCACGGGTTACATCACCCTGCTCATGGGATTGGTTACCGTAATCCTGCACAACATCTGGGTTGCTGACTGGAGGGTTGTCATCACGCTCCTGGGGTGGTTTACCTTAATCAAGGGAATCATGAAGATAGGGTTCCCGGAACATATACACAAACAGGCACAGAGGTTCAGGAAGAATCAGACCATAAGCACCATCATCCTAATGCTCCTTGGTGCGTGGCTAATCCTGATGAGCTTTTATTGAAAGCCGCGATTAAACCAGCATGTTGAACAGATACCCCAGGACCAGTATCTGGGGGACCGTTATTATTGGAAGCCACAGAGCAGACCTCTTCCCTATGTTGGATGCTATGAGACCGATTTCCGTGTAGTCGGTTGCGACCCCCGCGTTCAGGAAAACGAAAGCGTTCCCGAAGGCTCCTGTCTGCCTGTATATCTCGAAGGAGATTGGAGAGGAACCCTCTGAGCAGACTTCTATCACGGTCGCTATGGCGAGCGTCACGAAAAGGCCGAGAAGGGTCGGACCCATATAAGCCATGAACATCTCGTGGCTTATGAAGCTCCTGGCAATGCCAGCGGCCATCACGCCTATGAGAATCCACCACATAACCATCTTGGTGAGGGACCAGGAACCCTCAGCCACTCCCTTAAGGACCCTGCCCGTGGAAGGGTTCTTCCTGTAGTTTCTCAGTCTCTCTGCCATGTCCTTCCTTACGGAGAAACTCCCTGAGACGTGCCTGGTGTGCCTGCTCCTCTCCACCCAGCCC